>Ga0307409_100001090_pt1 | contig 12825 bp, 12 predicted proteins | sample 322Ometagenome_2_FD_203888 | JGI IMG/M metagenome (GOLD analysis project Ga0307409, IMG submission 203888) | Maize rhizosphere microbial communities from greenhouse at UC Davis, California, United States - 322HYB-O-2 | ecosystem: Host-associated > Plants > Roots > Rhizosphere > Soil | place...
TGGCGGCGGCTTCTATGTGGGGCTGCGTAACCCCCTAACTTATTTATCTATTTATGGTATACTAAAAACATGTTATAGAATTAAAGCTCTTAAGTTATAAGGCCATCAAAAACAATGAATACAGTTCTTTTGTTTTATAAATATATTTTTATTGAACATCCTAAAAGCATCATGAAATGGCAAAAAAAAATATGTCAGGATTTAGGCTTTACCGGTAGAATACTTATTAGCCATGAAGGAATTAATGGAACTATTGGTGGTGCAAAAGAGAATGCTGAACGGTATAAACAGATTATGTTAGATCACGAGTTGTTCGAGGGAATAGATTTTAAGGAAAGTAATGGGGGGGTAGAGTGCTTTCCTCGTTTATCGGTAAAAGTAAGAGATGAGGCTGTCTCTCTTGGAATTCCTTATACAGAGTTAACTCCAGAAAACAGAGGGCTGCATTTAAAGCCAAGCCAAGCACATGAACTTATTTCTCAAAATCCCGATAATCTAGTAATTTTAGATGCTCGTAATGATTATGAGTGGGAAATTGGACGTTTTGAGAATGCGATTACTCCTCCTATTCAAAATTTTAGAGAATTACCGACATATATTGATAATAATATTGATCTGTTTAGAGATAAACAGGTTCTTATGTATTGCACAGGCGGTATTCGATGTGAACGAGCAAGTGCATATCTCAATGAAAAAAAAGTTGCAAAAACAGTATATCAGATTGAGGGAGGTATCCATCGTTATGCAGAACAATACCCAGATGGATTTTTTAGGGGTAAAAATTATGTATTTGATGGACGTATATCCTTAAAAGTAAACAATGACATCCTAGGTTCCTGTTCTTCTTGTAGTGTTCCATGTGACGATTATTATAATTGTTTAAATGCATCATGTAATAAACACTTTATTAGTTGTGAGCTATGCATAACAACATTATCAAAAACATGTAGTAGAGCGTGTAAAGCATTATTAGATAATAATACAGTTGCTAGCCGACCAGAATTTAATAAAGTTCAGTCTTTAAACACATAATACTATGCTTAAGCAACAACTTATCTATAATCAATATAATAATCGTGGCTTTGTTCAAGAGTATATACCATTACATACAAAAAACTGGTTTAAAACTGGAGGGAATGCTCGGTTCTATTGTGAACCTACAACATCTGAAGAATTTCAACATGCGCTCTTATATGCGCGAAGTAATATGCTACCGATTTTTATCTTAGGACAAGGAGCAAATATATTAATAAGTGACAACGGATTTAATGGTCTTGTCATTAGGCCGCAAATGACATCTATAACAATAGCGTCAGAAGCAACTAGCGCTTACGTTACAGCGGGGGCAGGCACAACAATGCCAGATCTTATTAATTATTGTTTAGAAAATTCCATTTTAGGACTCGAAGAATTTAGTGGAATTCCTGGTACAGTTGGTGGATCAGTGTATATAAATTTGCATTATTTTGAATTTCTTCTTGCAGATTTTCTGATATCTGCTGAAATTATTCATAAAACAACAGGTGTTATTTCCATTGTGTCTTCTGAATGGTTTAACTTTGGGTATGATGACTCAGAATTACAAAAAAAAGATCACTTTCTTATCTCCGCTACATTTAAGTTGCGACGTGGGTCTTGTGAAGAGAAGGCATTTGCGCAAGGAAGGCAAGCGGAGATTATTCGTCATCGTGCGCATCGATATCCGCAAGCATTGACCTGTGGGAGTTTTTTTAGAAACTTTTTACCTCATGAAGTTCCTTTTGAGATACATAATAAAAAAATTCTTTTTGTTGCATATTATCTTGACAAAATTGGCATTAAAGGAATCTTAAGAAGCGGTAATGCGCTTGTTTCGCATCAACATGCTAATATGATTGTTAATGTTGGCAATGCTACCAGTACTGATATTATTACCGTAGCTCGAGAAATGCAAACCCTGGTACATAAAACATTTGGTATTATTCCGCAACCAGAATGCCAATTAATTGGCTTTACTGAATATCCTTTAATGCGTTAATTCATGAGATCGTTTTTTCTCTGATAATCCTGCATCGCTTTTTGTAACAATGCAATAATTTCATCTTTATTTGGAATATCCTTATATAAAAACTTTTTGAACGCAATATCTAACGCCGTTTGACCAAAAAAATTCTTCAAAGTAAGATTAGCACCAGCATTAATCAAGAACCGCACCATCTCAACGTGCCCTTCTTGAACAGCTGTATGTAAAATAGTGTTTTGGAGATGTAAATCCTGATCATTAATATTAGCATTATTCTTAAGAAGAATATCTGCAATAGCACAATTATTCTGATATACAGCAACATACAAAGCTGTACCGTGCGTATCCTTAAAGTTAATAGGACAGTTTTTAACCAAAACTCTAACAACAGAATCTAATCCCTTCCGCACAGCAGCTATCAAATCTTCATATTTTGTATAGTGCTGACCTTTTGCAATGCCTTTAAATGCATTTGCCAGACATGAAATATTTGATTCATCTGTAAGGCTTGTGTATTTAAAAAAATTCAGAATTGGTTTTTTTGTATTTTGTTGTTCATAATTTTCATGTGCAATACACCATTGGATCATGCATTTATTATCAGTTTTAGCATAATGCGTAAGAGCGTTAATATATTCTTCTTTTGTTAATGAATTGCATAAATGTGGATTATGAAAAAGTAGTCTATTGACGCCAAATTGAATGTCCCGAAGCTGATCTTGTGTGATCTGATCTCCGTTCATTAAAAGATACCCGGGAATTCCCTTATTATACGCATTCTGATAGATTTTACATGAACGCAATAACATACTCATATCGGCAAGATTCAAATAGGTACTAACTTCAGGAATCATGTCAATAGGAATAAGACTAGCCAAAGCATTGCTCATGCAAAAGGTACTCATTATCACAAGTGTGTAGTGCATATAATTCATGGTGTTTCCTTGATTTGAAAATTGTTTATTTCAATACATTGTGTTGAGAAAATCTAGATACTTGCTTTTTTCTATTTCTTGGAACGAAGTCATGTTGAATTAACATGTGCACTTATTTTTAAACCAATATTGTACAAATAATCCTGCAGCTGTTAGCATAAATCGCTCTTTTTTATCAACGTGCTTTTTATCAATTATCTGCTTGTATAGTAATGGATCTTGAATCAGATCTTCTTTGGCCACATGTTCAGGTAATGTAATTTTTTTAATAGTTTCGATGTGTTTTTTATGACATACGTGAGCAATAAAACTAATATCTTGAGGGCATACGCTGCATGCTGCTATCGTGTCATTAATATACTCTAAATAATACGGCTCTTCTGATAATTGTTTGATCAATTTTTCTATGTGAGTTTTATCTTGCTCGAAAAAATCATCGACTAAGCATATGCATTTAATGGCAAGGTCATCATATCCCAACTTTCTCGCCCCCCCTTCCAATAGCCACCGTGGAGTCCACTTCATTTTGAATTGGGTGTTTAATACATCTTTAAGGTAAGGCTTACAGTGTTTTTGTAAGACTTCTTTTGTAATATGTGCATATTTGATAGAATACTGATTACTATAATTGCTATTCGCTATTAACATACTCATTAAAATGATACTTCTTCTTACCGATTTTCTTGTTATTTCCATGTTGTCCTAAAAATATAATTGTCTCTGTCTTTTTTGTAGCCTATACTATAGCAGAATATAGAAAAATTGAAATGAGCAATATAGATATGTTTAATGAATTACTTTTTATAGGTCATAGTGTATTAATTTCTTGTGTTCTCCTGGGAATGCTGATGTTAGGTGAACAGGCTCTGGTTGCTTTTATATGTGTGCAATGTTTGTTAGCAAATATCTTTGTTGTCAAACAAATTACTCTGTTTGGCTTTACTGCAACAAGTTCAGATGCCTTTACTATTGGAGCAACTTTAGGGTTGAATATGCTACAAGAATACTATGGGCGTGCTATTGCAAAAAAAGCTATTATGATTAATTTTTTTCTTCTCATGGTGTATGTGGTATTTTCGCATATTCATCTCATGTATATACCGGCTGAAGTAGATTATATGCAGCAATATTTTGTACCACTTCTTTCTTTAATGCCACGGATTGTTATAGCATCATTTATGGTCTATCTTTTTGTGCAATATATAGACTATCTGTTATATGGATTTCTTAAGCAAAGATTTCAGGAGAGATTTTTAGTAATCAGAAATTATAGTTCAATTGTTGTATGCCAATTTATCGACACGGTATTTTTTAGTTTTTTTGGCCTCTATGGAATAGTAGATAATATTTTTCATATTATATTTATTAGCTACGCTATTAAGTTGGCAAGTATTCTTATTGCAACTCCTTTTGTAGCTTTTTCTCGTTTAGTGATAAAAAAATAATATGATTTTAGTTTATGTGAATGAAATGATGTAAGAAATAAGAGTTATGCTTGTTATGGAGAGTATAATTTATTTTTTAAATCTCATTCTGCTATAATAAATAGCTTTAGGGAGGGCCGTATTAGAGAGAGGAGTAAAAAGATGCGATGGTATTATATAGTAGTATGGAGTGTGCTATCTGTTTTTGTTGCATCAGCGATGAATGTATCAACGTGCAGAATAAAACTCGATGATGGTATTACATCAGAAGTTCCAGTGTGTATAGTAAGTGCATCAAATACTTTGTATAAAAAACAGCTCTGGAAAGATTACTTAAAGATTAATCCTCGTACTCCAATAATTATGAACAACCTTTCTCCTAATCAATTAGGCTTGTTCTATAAAGCATTAACCATTCCTATTAATCAATTTAAGAGAAAATTTTTTGATGGATTATCATATGCCGAAAAAAAGGCACTCATTAGTGCTTCAGGAAAAGATAGTCTTAATAGTCCTTTAGTAACTTCATTGTTAGCACAATCTTATTTTCCTCAGGATATAGTTGCTCTGATATCCTATTTTTGTAAGGACATAAAAGATGATGCTGATCATTCTATGCGATCTAAAATGATACAGAATAATCTTCTGAGGCCAGCCTTATCGTGTTCTTCTATCTATACTAATAAAATAATTGACCTATCGTTAGGGAGAGTTTTGTCAGTTCCTAATGGGTGCATTACTCAATCAGAGTTATGTGATACGAATTATATATTTGTGCCTCAATATATCACTGTAGAGCAGGATAGGTGGATAGATAGCGATGATAATGATATACCGAAGATGTCTAATTACTATTTAACACTATTACATTCTAAAAATGATACACATGAGCATTGTGTTACCTTAGATAATAATAAAGATAGGGAACGAGATGATGATGCTTTAAAAAAAATATTATTATGGCGAAAATGTGCAGCTGATGCTATGCATCATATTAAAAAAGTACAATTGCCTCATAAATTGCATAAGGCAATTATGACCAACACAGGAAGCCATATTGCCATTAGCATGGAAGGCCAATGTGTTCTTTGGTGGTTGGATACATCAAGTAAAGATATATATCAAGAGATTATGCTCAATTTGATAGGTTATATACTTGATATTACGTTTGACTATAGCTCTCGTTATTTTATAGCAAGCTGTTTTTTAAATGGGATGTCGCAGGTTGTATTCTATGACCTTAGTAAGAAATCGGTGATAAGCGCGTCTGTTCCGGGTTACTGTAATGCATTAACACTTAGTCCTGATGATATGTATTGTGCGGCTCTATCACATTTATGCGATTTAAATGAATCTTGCTCAAAAAAAATATGTATCTGGAGCATCTCTGATAATAGTATTCAAATGATCTTTGATGGGGGTTGTAGCGATTTTTATCCTGAAAAAATATACGCTACTCTGAACAGTAATGAGTTTGTAGCCGTTTCAGCTAGAGGAGATCTTGTTCTACTTCAAAAAAAAGGTGATAGCTTTACTTCAGAGTATCTTTATTCTGCAACACCTGAATCTGGTGATTGTATTTCCAATGTGATATTTACTCCCGATAAAAAATTTGTTTTAGTATATGCAAGTTATAATAGAGGTCGTCGTCTTAAGCGTTTACGAAGCCAAAAAATCTCCCAAAAGGTATTTATACATGTATTTGATCTTGTGCGGAAAAAGTATGTATGTTCAACTCCTACTTCTAATATTAGATGTGATACGCGACTAGCAGCATGTATCAATTCAAAAGGAACTACGCTATGGCTTAAAGCTGCGTTAGGCATGTGGAAAATAATTACTCTCTATACTAATAAGCAGAGAAATATATTAACTTGGTTGTATGATCTTTCAGCTAAAGGTATTACATTGCATCAATTGTGCTTATTGCGACGGTTATTGATGGGGTGTAATAATAATAGTGGTTTAAGCTATGCCATTGATAATGATGAGAGCAACAGTAATATGTTTAGCAGCATTGTACGTTACATAGGAATGGGATAAAAGAGAAAATCAGAAATACAAATCCTGTTCTACTAATGCGTTACGATAGTTTTTATTCACAAGCTTGATTTTTTTGATATGATATATATATATGGGGTTTAGAAAATATATTATATAAGGGGCGTGAATATGCATCAGCACGAGCATACACATTTGCATGATCATCACCATAGTGTTATTCATGAATTATATTGTCATTTGCCGTATGCTATTTTTTCTGTAGCATTTAGTCTCATGATTTTAAGTTTTTACTCTGTTTTCTCGATGTCTATCACTGATCCTTTAATTATAAAAAAAGGCAGTAAGGCACTCTTTCATTGTTTTCATTTTATGCATATTGTTTTTGCCGCAACAGGTACGATCGTTACCTTTTTTCGATTTTCTAAAAATTATATGCGTGGTCTGTTAGTAGGAATCATTTCACCAACAGTTTTTTGTATCCTATCCGATGCGGTATTGCCATATATTGGAGGGACTCTTTTGGGAGTACCTATGAAGTTCCATGCATGTTTCTTAACAGAGCCTTATAAAGTTGTACCGTTTTTAATAATGGGAATTATTAACGGATTTGTTATGAGTAAGCATCACAATAGCAAACAGGGTGGGTACTCATTAAGTTCGCATGCAAGTCATATCTTTATTAGCTCCTTGGCTTCTACTTTTTATCTCATTTCCCATGGTTTTACTAACTGGTATGCGTCAATTGGTAATGTATTTATATTACTGATTATTGCCGTTGTTGTACCATGTACATTGGCAGATGTAGTAGTTCCTATGACAATGGCACGAGTACGAATTAAAAGATAATACTATATAAAATTAGGCAATGGTAGCATAGAGTAGGAGCTATCGTGAGAAATATTCGTTTTAATAATGTTACAAAATTATATAAAAATGAACTTATCTTAGAAAACATTTCTTTAGATATTCCGGGAGGAACATTTTTTGCCCTTCTTGGTCCGAGCGGAAGCGGGAAAACAACATTATTACGTCTTATTGCAGGGCTGGAGATTGCAGATAAAGGTACTATTCATTTAGGATCTCAAGATATCACCCAAACTCCTATTTACGAGCGGCGTGTAAATACTGTTTTTCAAAATTATGCTCTTTTTCCTCATATGAATGTTTTTGACAATGTTGCATATAGTTTGACTATTCGGAACATTCCTGCGGATATTATAAAAGAAAAAGTTACCCGCATGTTACACATTGTTCGTCTTGATAAACATATATATAAATCTATCAGTACTCTTTCTGGTGGGCAAAAACAGCGAGTAGCATTAGCGCGTGCTGTTATTAATGAACCAGATGTTTTACTGCTTGACGAGCCACTAGCAGCATTGGATCTTAAGTTACGTGAGCAGATGTTGTTGGAGTTGATCGAACTACAAAGTACCCTACAAACAACGTTTGTCTATGTAACACATGATCAGTTCGAGGCACTTACTGTTGCAGATTTTATGGCCATTATGAATAGTGATGGAGAGATAGAACAAGTAGGAACGCCTAAAGAGATTTATGAATTTCCTGTAAGCACTTTTGTTGCGGAATTTGTTGGTTCAACGAATATTTTTAAAGGTACTCTTAAAAAGGTATTGGAAAAAGATTTTATTGCAATTGAAGGCTTGGGCGAATTTGAAGTAGTTCTTGCTGATAACAAAAAAAGTATAGCATCGTATGCAACAGTCTATATGAGCTTACGGCCTGAAAAAATTGATATCAGTAAAGTGACTTTGACAGGTTTTTCTAACATGCTAGAAGGAGTTGTTCAATCTATTGTCTATCATGGAAGATCAACACAATATAATGTTAGACTAAAAAATGGATACATAGTACAAGTTTTTGAGCAGAATGAAGAGCATTTTCCTCAAGAAATAATAGATTATGATGATCAAGTATATTTATATTGGCAAAAAGAAAATGTAGTGTTGCTGGAAAAATGAAAATAATAAGAAGTATTAAAGCGTATAGTTCAGAATATATACCGTTTATATTGTCAGTCCCAGCAGTAATATGGCAAATAATTTTTTTATATATACCATTATTATTGATTGTATATAGTAGTTTTTACAATGAAGCTGCTCATACATGGTGGCATTATACTTTGACACATTATAGCGCTTTATTTGATGCCTCTTATTTTTCGATCGTATTAAGATCGACAGCTATCGCAGCTCTTGTTTCATTAATCTGTCTTATTTTAGCATATCCAGTTGCATACTTTTTAGCATTAAAAGTGAGTCTTCGCTGGAAAAATATTCTATTATTTTTATTAACATTACCCTTCTGGACAAATTTTTTAATACAAATTTACTCATGGGTGTTTGTCCTTGATCATACAGGTCTAATTAATACTATTTTTCTCAGATTAGGATTGATCTCACAGCCCTTACATATGGTGAATAATATTTTTGCAATTTTGTTGGTCATGGTTCATTATTACCTACCATTTATGATTATGCCTCTCTATAGTATTCTAGAAAAGATTCAAAAAGATGTGTTAGAAGCATCAATGGATTTAGGAGCTACGCATTGGCAAACATTTACTCGTATTACTATTCCGCTTTCATTATCGGGTATTAAAACAGGATTGCTGTTAGTATTTGTACCCGCATTTGGTGAATTTGTGATACCATCCTTAATTGGAGGTGCAAAGTATATGTTTGTTGGGTCTCTTATATCACATTACTTTTTGGTCACGCGCGATACTCAATTAGGAGCAGCATTTACGGTATTAAGTGGTCTTGTGTTGGTGATATGTGCTTTTTTCATCAATGGGATATGTAATTTACCTTATAAAAATAGAGAGAAAGAGCATAAGTAATGAAACACATAAAACAGTATGCAATGCCTTTTTTTGTGATGTTATTATATCTTTTACTCTATATACCTATTTTTGTTCTGGTAGTTTTTTCATTTAATAACAATGCGCTTACGTATCATTGGATAGAATTTACTACAGAATGGTATCAGGAGTTATTTTCATCCATTGAGGTATGGGATGCTTTTGCGAACTCGCTTCTTGTTGCATGTTCATCGGTTGCATTAAGTCTTGCATTGGGGTCTTGTTTTATCTATTTTACCTCTAAACAGACCGTAGAAAAACTTTTGATTCTCTTTTATGGTAGTCTTGCTATGCCGGAAATTGTTCTTGCTGTTGGCTTGCTATCGCTTTTTTCGTTTTGTGCGGTTCCCTTAGGAGCCTCAACGCTTATTGTTGGGCACTCTCTGTTGGGCTTAGGGTATGCCGTTCCTATTTTATATTCACGATATAAAGAACTTGATACAAGTCTGCTAGAAGCGTCCCATGATCTTGGGGCAACACAACGACAAACATTTTTTAGAATAGTGCTTCCTCTGCTGTCACCAGCAATGATAGCCGCGGGACTATTAGTATTTATTATTTCACTTGATGACTTTATTATCTCATTTTTCTGCGCAGGAGCTTCTATACAAACATTGCCCCTCTATATTTTTGCAGTTATTCGGACAGGAGCCTCTCCAATGATTAATGCATTATCAACTATTTTATTACTATCTAGTAGTATACTTGTATTGTTGCTCTCATTTCTTCAAGTTAAAAAGTTGGGTATACAAGAATGAACAACATAGCAGTGCGGCATCTTATTGCAAAAGTGGTAATTGTAATTACGTGGATAATAATTATTATTGGGTTTTTATATGCTACTCGGTTTACTGATATAGTAAAACGGGGAAAAGAGATTAATATTCTTGTCTGGGGGGCTGTGATTGATAAAGAATTCTTAGTTGATTTTGAAGAAGAGACTGGCATACAGGTTAATGTGAGTTATTTTGAAAATAATGAAGAATTATTTGTAAAGTTACGATCAACTGAGAATCATGGTTATGACATTATTATGCCATCTGACTGGGCAGCTCAGCTTCTTATTAAAGAGGGGCGAGTAAAACAGCTGGATCATAGTAAGTTGCACTTTTTAGATACGCTATACCCTGCATTAAAAGATCGTTACTTTGACCCCGGGAATAGGTACACTGTCCCCTATTATTGGACATTATATGGTATCGCGATTAATACTGACTTTTATAAGAATGGTCTACCTCCTGCCAGTTGGGGTTTAATTTTTAATGAACCATTAATGCCGCAACATATTGCAGTATTGGAAGACATTAGGCCGCTTGCGCTGATAGCAGCACTCTATTTATTTGGTCAACGGGATAGTCTGACAGCTGATGAGGTTGAGCAGATTAAGGAAGTATTATTAATGCAAAAAAAATACGTTGAAGTGTATACAGATATGCGCTCAGAGTATGTATTAGCATCGCAAGTAACGCCAGTTGTGGCAGGTCTTTCTGGTGATTTTTTAAAAGTAATGAAACGTTTTGAAAACTTTACTTTTTTAGTGCCTCAAGAAGGGGCGTTCGCACTGATTGATTCTTTTGCTATTCCGCGTGCATCACAAAAGGACGACCTCATCTATCCATTTTTAAACTATCTTTTTAGAAAAGATATTGTATCAGCATATGTTGATAAGTTTGACTTTTTTCCAGCTGTTCAAATCCCGGTTGATTATGATGAGCGATTTGCATATATTACCGAACCGACAGAAGAGTTATTTAAAAATGTTCATTTTTTCAAAAATATTCTGTCAAGCATGGATCTCAATGATATATTAATTTCTCTTAAAGCATAAGAATATGAATATCAGAGCTATTGCCTTATTAATAGGGCTATGTGGTGCCCTATCTGCTGACTTTTCCATAGAGATGTTTCCTGTAATGAGTGCTGGCGGTAAGATCCAAAACATGTTTATGGGATCGTTTTATATTATATTGGCGGGTTTTTTGTGGAAAAAGGTTGTATCAAGAGTATTGCTGCGGATTGCTGTTAATTGCCGATCTGTTAGAGCAGTACGTCTTCTTTTATTCTTACGAGCTGAGCTAGGACATCAGACACGTATTTTTAACTCTTTTTATATCAATGATAATAATAAAGAGATCATACATGCACTCTTGCAAGATCTGCGCTATATTGATCCAGCTTGTTTATTGTTTGCTTGTGCCTATAATGATTTTGATCTTGTAGATACGCTATTATATTATGGGGTTGATGCTACCAAGGCGTGTTGCAAGAAGGGGCAGAAGGATCCTATATTGGATCTATTAGGGCGTACAAATGCTTTGCATTATGCATGTTATAATGGAAATAGAACAATAATAGATAAGCTACTGAAGGCAGGAATAGATATTAATCAAGAAGACCATAATTCAAAAACACCATTGTTCTTTGCTTGTCAATCAGGCGGCGGTCTATCTATAGTGCCATATTTGATAGAAAAGAGAGCAGATAATAAACGTGATGAGAACAATAAAAGTGTATTTTATAGGGCGATTGAAGAGCTAAAATCATTTCCTAAAAAATATATGTACCCAGTAGAAACATTAGCACAAGAAGGTGATTTTTTAGAACAAGAATTACATGCAGTCGCTTTTATGCGTGAAGCAGTATATCCAGATCGATTTATACAATTTTGCAAAATTCAAGGCGTGAATATGCATTGCAGAGACGAACATGGACAAAGGCCTGTGGACAATGCAATTACACAACGAAATGCACTATTGCAACTGATGCAGCAAGGTGAAAAAGAAGATGGAAATCTCATTAATAAAGAAAAAATAATGCATGCATTTTTACGAGAAACTCCTATGGTGAGTGATGCATGCTTAAGATCTGCTTTTATGGAACAACTCAATGTAGATACCTCTAAATATAAGTATGAGATTCTATCTAATATTATGAAATATTATTATATGGTTAATGCCGATTTACTTGTTGCAAGGCAGCTTGGTACTAGTGATCAATTGTGCAATGACTATTACCAAAAAACAGTAGCTGAGCGAATTGCATTTAGAAAACAATGTGTAGATCAAGAGATTGCGATAGTATCTTTATTGGCTCAATGAAAAGAACGCGCTAAGCGCGTTCTTTTCATTAGTGTAGATGGTACAGCTCTGTATGTTGCTGCAGAAAATAATTTTTCTGCTATTGCAGATGTTCTTCTCAAAAATAATGCTAATATCGATAATGTGCATTCAATTCTTAGGGACAATCCTTTACATGTAGCTGTTCGAGAAGGGCATGTTGAGATGGTACGGTTTCTGCTGAAGGCTGGTGCTAACCCTACTCTGAAGAATTTTTCTGATAAGACGGCGTTAGGTTCTGTGAACGAAATTTAAAAATATTTTAAAAAAAGATATGCTTCCTTTAATGAATCTCACAAACAAAAAAGGAAGCAATAATGCATTACTTATTAAAACGCGAGTTCGATCCTAAGCTGATTGTTCAATTAATGTATCAGATCGTATAATTGATGGCTTATCTTCCTTAAAACAATATGCCGCTAGTGCCGAAAAAATATGGCAAAGAAAATTAGGTCGACTG
>Ga0307409_100001092_pt1 | contig 12816 bp, 12 predicted proteins | sample 322Ometagenome_2_FD_203888 | JGI IMG/M metagenome (GOLD analysis project Ga0307409, IMG submission 203888) | Maize rhizosphere microbial communities from greenhouse at UC Davis, California, United States - 322HYB-O-2 | ecosystem: Host-associated > Plants > Roots > Rhizosphere > Soil | place...
CGGCGGATTCCGTGAAGGCCGCGCGACGAAGCGATCGGTTGATCAACATCTCGTTCGACGAGTGGAACGTCTGGTACGCCGACCGCTTCAACGACGGCGGCAAGATCACCGGAATTGACAACTGGCCGTACGCGCCCCGGCTGCTCGAAGATCAATACTCGGTCACCGACGCGGTCGTCGTCGGCAGCCTGTTGATCTCTTTACTGAAGCATGCCGATCGCGTACGTGCCGCATGTCTGGCCCAGCTGGTCAATGTGATAGCGCCGATCATGACCGAGCCCGGTGGCCCTGCCTGGCGGCAAACGATCTTCTATCCGTTTGCGATCACGGCACGCCTGGCCCGGGGCACTGTGTTGCGGCTTGCCGTCGACAGCCCGACCTACGACACCGCGGCGTACGGAACGGTGCCGCTCATCGATGCCGTCGCGACGATGGATGATGCCAGCGACGCGGTCTCGATTTTTCTGATAAATCGAAGCCCCGACGCGGCGACGACCGTGTCGCTTGACCTCCGCTCCCTGGGTCCGGTTGGGCTGAGCGAGACCGTCACGCTGGCCGACGACGACCCGACTGCCACCAACACCATGCAGCAGCAGAATCGCGTCGTCCCGGCACCCAATCGATCGGCTCGCATCGAGAACAGCGTCCTGACGGTCGAGCTGCCGGCCATTTCCTGGACCGCCCTGCATCTGATCAAGTGAAGATGCGTCTTTGTCGACTCGTATCAATGAACACTCCGCGGCATCTCCCTTAGTAAGGGCGAACTTGTCCACGCAGGAGGAAGTCACATGGAGCTCATCAATGCCGCGATCAAGGCGGCCGGCCACGCTGTGGAAGGGGCCCGAGTCATCCGAAAGCTCACGGGCGGGGAGCGGGCAGAAGTACTTGAGGACCTGCACAACATGTACAAGATGGGGAATGCCCAGCAGCGGAACCATGAATTGCAGCAGATGTCGGGGCAAATCGGCGCCACATCTGCCGAATCAGGCGACGGCGCAGATGCGACGAACTTTGACGAAGCAGGGCTCCCGAGAACCGACAGCGCGGACGTCTGGGACACAGATGTCAGTTCGCTGGGGGACGCCAGCGACGGCGGAATCCTAGACACGGTCGGCGGCGTCGTCAGCGACATCGTCGACTGGATCAGCGACCTGTTCTGAGCCTGGGCTAGGAGAGGTCATGCATACTGCCTGGGGCGTGTTTAAGGCTGTTCGGATGTCCGGGATAGATGATCGCGGCGAGTTCTACCAGTTCTGGTATATGGCTGTTGATCTTCAACCGGGTGAGATACCGCTCGACTCGTGGAAGGCAGCGCGTGTCCCGACGACACGTGCGCAGCATTTCGCAGTCGTCGGCGGGAACCTGATTCTCACGAACGATCGCGTTCTCTTCGAGCCGTACGCCAGCCAGCGAGCAGCATTCGGTCCGCACGGCATCAAGCTCATTGCCAACACGATGGCCGCCGTGCAGGACCGAATCTCACCACGAGCATGTGTCGCCGTATCGCGCAGTGGTCTGCGAATGGAGCCGAAAAATGAAGGCAAGTACACGCTTGAGCTGACTAGCCCGGACGGCGGCGCATTCGACTTCTACTTTCCCCGCAACAGCAGCCTCACGGCTTTCGCCCGCGGTGACGTCAACCTGCGTGATGAGGTACTGCGTCGGCTGAACGCCTGACGCCCTGCGGTCGATCGCCGGGGGAGGCCGGCACGCAGCAGGCGGTAACGCGCTACGCCAAGGAGTATCCCGACGCCACCGTGAAGGTGCAGTGGACGCCGGGTGACTACACCTCGAAGGTCAACGCCGGCCTGCTGTCGACTTCCGGGCCGGATGTCTTCGAGAGCAGCGTCAACATCGACCAGGTTAAGAGCGGCCAGTGGTCGCTCTGGACGACATCATCGGCGATGTGAAGAGCGATTACCCCGAGGCCGACATCAAGTCTTCGACGGTGGACGGCAAGATCTACCAGGTCAAGATGGTGGACGACATGGGGTGCTCTACTACCGCAGGAGCATTCTGGAGAAGGCAGGTGTGCAGCCGCCGACCACCATCGATGAGCTGATCTCGGCGTCGAAGGCGCTCAATACCAAGGACCAGAAGGGCCTGTTCATCGGCAATGACGCCGGTGTGACCCCCTCGTTCGGCGGCGGCGCTCTCTTGGGACAGATCCTCTGGACAGTGGGCAGCGACTATCTGACCGCGGACAATAAGCCGGGTTTCACTACGCCCGAGGTCAAGCAGTCGTTCGCGAAGATGCGCGAATTGTTCTTGTCGAAGTCGATCTTGCTTGGTGCTCCCACGGACTGGTGGGATCCGTCCTCGTTCACCCAGGGCCTGGCGGCCATGCAGTGGTGCGGACTCTGGGCGATGCCTGGTATCCAGAAGGCGATCGGTGATGACTTCGGCGTGGTGGCCTGGCCGGCCTTCAGCACCTCAGTCGGCAAGCCGTCGACCTTCCTGGGCGGCTGGGGCGCCATGGTGAGCGCGAAGTCGGCGAACGTCGACGCGGCCAAGGCGTACATCAAGTGGCTGTGGATCGACAACACCAAGGACCAGGAGGATTTCAACCTTAGCTACGGCTTCCACATCCCTCCGCGAAAGTCACTGGCGGCCCAGGCATCGAAGTTGCAGTCGGGCCCCGCGGCCGACGCCTTAAAGATCTTCAACGACTACGCGGTTGCCAATAACCCGGCGTGGACACCGAAGATGAACAACGCTTACGCGGACGCGGCCACAGCGATCGTCCGGAAGGGCGGCGACATCGACGCGAGCCTCGCCACGGCGGAGAAGGCAGTCAACGCCGAGCTCAACCGGCTGTTCGGCTGACATGTCCGTCCCAACTCTGATGGCGCCGGCGGCGGACACCGCGCCGCCAACACGCCAAGCCAGAGGGCGGATCTCAGGCGTCACGGGCGCGTTCTGGCTCTTCGTCGGGCCGTTCGTCGTCGGTTTGGTGATGTTCGTCTACCTCCCGATCGTGTGGTCGGTGGTCCTGAGCTTTTCGCGTGCCCAGAACACGGTGACTCCTGGCGACTGGGTCGGGCTGCAGAACTACATCGACCTGTTGCGGCCCGGACCGTTCCTGGACAGTCTGATCACGTTCACGATCTTTGCGGCATTGATTGTTCCGCTGACGTTTGTGCTTTCCCTCGGCCTGGCACTGCTGCTCAACGGCGTCAGGGTCATGCGCGCATTCTTCCGGTCGGTGTACTTCCTACCCACCGCCTGTTCCTATGTGGTGGCCTCACTGATCTGGAAGCTGTCGATCTTCAATGGTGTACGGTTCGGGCTGGCAAACACCGTGCTCAGCTGGTTCGGCGCGGAGAATATCGCTTGGCTGGCGACCACCACCCCGCCCTGGTACTGGCTAGTGATCGTCACAGTGCGTCTCTGGCTCCAGATCGGCTTCTACATGATCTTGTTCCTGGCTGGACTGCAGCGGATCTCTCCGGAGCTGTACGAGGCGGCGGCCGTAGACGGCGCGCGCAATGCCTGGCAGACCTTCCGCTACATCACTTTCCCGCAGCTGCGCGCCACCTCGGTCGCGGTGCTGCTGCTGTTGTTGATCAACGCGTACCAGGCTTTCGATGAGTTCTTCAACCTGCTGGGCAACTCCTCGTTCGCTCGCCCACCCTTGGTGTACTTGTACTACACGGCGCAGTTCAACCAGGACTTCGGCCACGGCACTGCCGGCGCGGTCATCCTGGCACTGCTGATCATGATCGTAACGCTCGCGCAGGGGCGGATCTTCGGCTTCGGGAGAGCCGAATGAGCGTCCCACGAACGAGCGCTGAAACGCCGGCCGTCGCTGAGACCGAATCGGGCCAGCGACAAGCGCGAGTGCAGCGCCAGCACCGCCGGGTCACCCCAGGCCGTGTGGTAGTCACCGTGTTGCGCTATATCGCCCTGATCATCTCCGCTGTACTTTTCCTGCTGCCGTTCTACTTAATTGTGCGCAATGCGCTGTCAAAAGACACGACATCACGGCTCCCGGCTGGACGCTCTTCCCGAAGCAACTGCACTGGGAGAACTTCGGCGAGCTGTTCACCGATCCAAGTGTGAACATCCTTCAGTCGTTGGGTAATTCGGCGATCATTGCCGTGTTACAAACTGCCGGCATCCTCTTGCTGTGCTCTATGGCCGGTTACGGTCTGGCCCGGATCCCTTATCGATGGGCGACACCGATCTTCTACGCCACGCTGGTGACCTTGATGATCCCGCCGGCGGTGACGTTCATCCCGTCGTTCATCATCGTCTCCCAGTTGCGTTGGGTGGACACCTACCAGGGGATCATCGTGCCGGTGCTCTTCAGCGGCTTCACGACCTTCCTGTTCCGCCAGTACTTCCTCAACTTCCCACGTAGCCTCGAAGAGGCAGCTCGCGTGGATGGGCTCGGATACTTCGGCGCGTTCTGGCGGGTCGTGGTACCCAACTCAGGCGCTTTCTTCGCAGCCATCGCAGTGATCACCTTCATCGCCAGCTGGAATGCGTTCCTGTGGCCGCTGATCATCGGGCAGGACTCCTCGATGTGGACCGTGCAGGTCGCGTTGAGCACCTTCCTCACTGCCCAGACCATTAACCTGCACGAGCTGTTCCTGGCCGCGGCTGTGTCCATCGCGCCGCTGGTGTTGGTCTTTGTTTTCCTGCAGCGCTATCTCGTTCAGGGTGTCGCGGAGACCGGTATCAAGGGCTGACTGGGCCGGGTAGCAGGCGCATGCGGTACGTTTTGACGGCTGTGCGGCAAGACGTACCCCCGTTAGGCGATTCATAGGGTCGTCTTGACGGCTGTGCGGCGAAACGTACCCAGGGCACTCTTGCCCCTGATCTGAAGAACATGAAAAACGTTCCCGCGGGAACGTTTTTTGGACGCACCTCTTGTCGTCGAGCTGTCAAAGCAGCCGTACGACATTCCCATACGGGGCCAGGGTGCTATCAGCGGTCAGCAGCAACGCCCTCATGCTCGGCCTCAGCAATCAGGAGTCGGTCGAAGGGATCCTGATGAATGTGCGGGAGTCGTCTAACGCCGCCTCATGATCCATCCGGACGTCTAGTGGTTCTGCGGCTAGCTCCCGAATCGATCGACGGAACCACGATGACACATCCATGCCCAAATTGACCTTGCCGTCTGAGATCCAAGTCCAGTGAACAGTCCAGCGGTTACTCCAACGCCCACGAACAGGCTGGCTCCAAGCACCCGGAACCCCTTGGAGCGAGTGGAATGTCTCAGAATGATCAGAACGGCTTATCAGTGGAGCAACTGGTTCAGGCTGCGCGGGAAGGCGACTCCCGCGCATGGACTGCCATCATTCAGCGCTATGGGGGACTGATCCGCAACGTCGCTCGAAGATACCGGCTGTCCCCCGCCGACGTCGAAGATGTCAGCCAACTGGTTTGGGCGAAGTTGTTCGATCACATTGATCGAATCCGCGAGCCCCGCGCGCTTCCCGGATGGATTGCGAAAACGACTGCAAACACCTCCTTGGGTTTGGCCAAGACCCAAGTACGAGTCATTCCAACGGATCCGGTCACGCTCACCCAGCGAAAAGATTCCGCTCGCCCATTCAGCGGGACATCCGACTTAGGTGAGCCGCCAGCCGTCCTACAACGCAAGGAAGACTTAACATATTTGCGAAAAGGCATGGAGGAATTACCGACGGAGCAGCGAGATCTGCTCGTCCTTTTAATGGCTGACCCGCCAATGACGTACCAGCAGATTAGTCAACAACTGGGTCGCCCGATTGGCAGCATCGGCCCCACGCGGGCTCGGATCATTGATAGATTGCGCAAGACCAATGCAGTACGCGCCATAACTCTCACGGATGAACTGGACACCCTCACGCCAGTAGCCGCATAGGTTTGACATCTTGATCGTAGAAAGACACGAAGAGAAATGCCAAGAAATGACTACAAACTCTACTCTCGATCAGCGAGAGACAAAGCATAAACTTAGCGAATATACGACAGCGGAGCTAGTTTCAGTGCTCGCTCATGCCGAAAATAGCCGCCGCCAACTGGACCGTTTCCTCGAAAGCATTACCGCCGAATTGGCACGGCGCGGGGAACCTGACGAACGGGTTGCAAATCCAGCTCTCCGAGGACACTTTGGCGTCACCCGAATGCCCTCTCCCTTCTTGAGGCGACGGAAGCAATCCGGTTCTGCGCTGGCTCATGCTCGGAGCAAGTGGATGGTATAGCAAGCCTCCGGCTGGGCGGCCGTAACTTTGCCTAGTTCCAGATCCCCAAGGCACTCTGAGTCAGTTTGATGATCATGGTTTGACGGAGTTGCGTGCGGGCGAAATATTTTCAGATGCGTCATGCGGCTCGGCTGGGCTACCGTGTTGTTCCGGGGGCAGCGCCAGCGAGAGACAAGGCATGGGTAGCCCAGACCAATTGTTGCGATTCCAGGTACTGGGACCACTGCGCGCTTGGCGGCAGGAAGAACCCATAGATCTGGGGCCGGTTCAGCGACGCGTGGTGCTGGCCGTCCTACTGCTCAATACAAACCAGCCCCTCGGCCGAGAGCAGCTGATTGACGCCATTTGGGGAGAGGCGGCGCCGCGATGGGCGGTCAACCTGCTGCAGCGGGACATGTCGGGCCTGCGGAGGGCATTGGAGCCGGAGCGCACCGAGCGATCAGCCCCAAGCTGTCTGCGGTGGACCGAGGCCGGCTACCTCCTTGACTTATCTCATTCGAGCCTGGACCTGGCCAGCTTCGAGGAACTGGTGGAACGCGGCAAGAAGGCGCGCTCCAGCGGAAAGAACACCGAGGCGGCAAGGCTGCTCCACTCGGCGCTGGACCTTTGGCATGGACCCCTATGTAACGGACTACGAAGCCCGCTGCTGGACGCGGAACGTGATCGACTTCATGAGAAGCAGATTGGGGTACACGAGGACCGGATCGAGCTGGATCTGATTGTCGGCACCGAACGAGATCTGGTGGATGAGCTACGGCGGCTGGTCTCTGAACATCCCTTCCGGGAGCGGCTTTGGGGGTTGCTCATGCTGGCCCTCTATCGCCTCGGTCAGGCAGCTGATGCCTTGGCCGCATATCAGAGCGCCCGGCGAACCTTACGGGCCGAGTTGGGGATCGAACCGTCAGCAAGTCTGCAGCGACTACAGCAACAGATCCTCACCAGGGATCCCGCCGTGCTTGGACCGCCGACGGCTGCGGCGACGATGCCCACTGCACACCGCGCTCAGGCGTTCACTCCCTCGCCGGCCCAATTGCCGCATGCGCTAACCGACTTCGTGGGCCGGGAGGATGAAATCGAGCAGCTGGATAAGTCCATCAAGACCAACGGAGGGCCGCCCACGCTGATCATTACGGCCATTGTGGGAGCCGCCGGTCTCGGCAAGACGGCGCTTGCCTTGCACTGGGCGCATCGGGCCAAAAGCCGCTTTCCGGACGGTCAGCTGTATGTGGACCTCCGAGGCTTCGATCCGAGTGCGGAGCCTATGCAACCGGCGACTGCAATGCGTGGTTTCCTGGATGCGCTCGGCGTGTCGCCCGACCAGACCCCTCCTGACCTTCCTGGGCAGGCAGCGATGTATCGCAGCCTGCTGGCAAGCCGACGAATCCTGATCCTCCTTGACAACGCGAGAGACGCACAGCAGGTTCGCCCGTTGCTGCCCGGCTCATCGAATTGTGTGGTGTTGGTGACCAGCCGGGATCAGCTCGGCGGACTGGTCGCTGTGGACGGCGCCCGGATGTTGCCTCTGGATGTGTTGTCGACGGCTATGTCGCGCCGGCTGATTGCTCGCAGGCTGGGCCAGGCGCGCGTCGACGCGGAGCCCACGGCGGTTGACGCCATCATCCAGTCCTGCGGCCAGTTGCCGCTCGCTTTGTCCGTTGTCGCCGCGCGGGCCAGCATCAATCCCTGGTTCTCACTGGCTCAGCTGGCCGACGAGCTGCAGGCAGCGAAAGGGACGCTCGACCCGTTTGATGGAGGCGAGCAGGCCGTCGATGTCAGGGCGGTGTTCTCATGGTCGTACCGAAGTCTGACCGGCCCGGTGGCTCGTCTGTTTCGTCAGCTAGCGCTAACACCTGGCCCGGACGTCTCGATCGCGGCCGCGGCCAGCCTCGCAGCGGTGACGGTCGGCGAGATACGACCGGTGTTAAGCCAGCTCGCCCGGGCGAATCTGATCATGGAACGGGTTCCGGGGCGGTTCATTCTGCATGACTTGCTGCGGGCGTACGCCATGGAACTCGCATTGCGCACCGACAGCGACGAGGAGCGACGAGCCGCAAAGCTCAGGTTGCTGGACCACTATCTTCATACCGGCTTTCACGCCGACCAGCTACTGACTACCTTCCGCGACGACCCCATCGAACTCGACCAGGCACTGCCTGGCGTGAGTGTTGAAAGCTTTCGGCATCATCAAGACGCGCTCGTCTGGTTCGCCGCCGAGCGTGCGGCCATGGTGACCGCCACAACTCAGGCAGTCGACGACGGGTTTTACGCCCATGCCTGGCGGATGGCATGGACCCTGGCTCAGTTCCTCCGCCATGGCAACTGGCACGAGTGGGCGACAGTCGAAGAGGCCGGCGTTCGGGCAGCCGAGCGGCTGGCCGAGATCCGTCCCCAGGCCGTGAGTCATGCCGGGTTGGGCTATGCCTACATCGGGATGGAGCGGTATCGCGACGCCACAGTGCATCTCCTCCGAGCTCTGCAGCTGTACGAGCAGCTGGGTGACATCACCGGCATGGCACACGCCCACCGCACTATGACCTTGGTCCTTGACCGCCAGCGCGAATACCGGGAGGCCCTGCACCACGCAGAGCAGGCCCTCCAGCTTTTTGCCCAGGACGGGCATCGCTCGGGTGAAGCTCGAGCGCTCAATGCAGTGGGCTGGTTCCATTACCGGTTGGGCGAATATGCCCTCGCCCTGAACACCTGCCAGCGGGCTCTCGAGCTGCAGAGGGAAATCGGCGCGAGATACGACCAGGCGGACACTCTGGATAGCATCGCTCGTGCTCACCACCAGCTCGGCCACGACGAGCAGGCAGTTTGCTGCTGTCAGGAGGCCATCCAGCTATACAAGGAGTTCGGCGATCAATACAACGAGGCCGATCAGTTCATGCTGCTCGGCGAAATGCATTTGCCAGCCGGCCGGGTAGAACTGGCTCGTGCTGCCTGGAAGCACGCCATCTCCATCTTCAACCGACTAGGTCATCCCGAGGCCGATAAGGTTCGCACGAAACTGGCAGCATTAGCTCACGACGAATCCAAGATGCGCTGATGTCGATGATCTAGAAGCTCGAGAACGATCGATGCACGCTGGACGAGGCTACTCTGCGCGAAAGAAAGCGTTACACAAAGTGTTTGTTTCAAACTTGGGTCCCGATGGACGGAGAATCCCCAGCTAAGGCGTACACATGCCTCACCCTTTATTGAAATCACGCAATCGGTCGCCGCTTTATCAGATTTTGCGAGCACTGGCGGGTTTTTGAGACGTTCTGTGGTGACCCTTGACGTGTTCCATGGAATAGAGGAAGCTCGGTATGCGGGGGCAAACTTGTTGGACCTTCACACCACGGGGATTAGTAGTCGTCGTGTGTCGTGAGCGCTTGCTGCCTTTTCAAAAGCGAAGGTGAAGCCCGTGACCACTCCACTGGACTCGATCGAGGGCTGGACACCCAAAAAGGTCTCCAGAATGAAGGACGTCGGGATCACGACGGCCGAACAAGTTGTGGCGGTCGCCGCAACCAAGAAGGGTCTGCAATCCCTCAGCGAACAACTTCAGGTCGATATCGAGGAGGCCCGGCGACTTTATCTGGCTGCCCGTGACCGACTCTCTCCGGAGGCCCGTCAAGAGCTCGACCAACCCGCCGACACGACAGATTTTGGCCGTGGCGCGCTTCCCCCCGTCGAGGGTGATACGTAACTTCCTTCGGCCACCCGATCAGCTCCGTATCCGCAGCAGATATATGGGAGGAAGAATGCCCGATTACGTCGACCAGGCCGAAGATGCGGCGGAAGTGTCCGGATTCGGAGGTCGCCCTCTGCGAACCTTGACGGTCCCATCCGACCGGCGAACCGTGACGGTCCCAACCGCTGCCGTCGGTGTCTTCGGATCTGGGACAGGCACGCTGGCCGAATGGGGTTTTCAGGACTGCGAGCAGCTGATAGGCGCCTCGGCCTTACCAGATATTGCGGAAATGCTGCGGAACGAGCTCGGCCTAAACAAGACGGCGTTCAACACATTACTGGACTCCGCGCGGTTGGAAGTTCCAGAGCGCGCTGAGCTCCTCAGCCAGCCTGCGCCGCCAAATGATCTGGGCCGCGGGGTAAGAAAGCCGAGCGAGGAAATCATTACGGCTGCCGAGACCACGGCCCTCGCTGGTGACTCAGCAGTCTTCGCTGCAGAGGCGGAAGCCTTGTCGGAATCGGTCAATCTCATTCCATTTATGCCGGCGATCCGCAATCAGGGTGGCCGCCCAACGTGTGTAGCATTCGCACTTACCGCGCTAAATGAGTACGTTCTTATTCGAAGTGGGGTTCCTCGGGGCCTCTCTGAGCAGCATTTGTACTATGAAATCAAGCTCATAGACGGCGCCCCGAAGGCCTGCGGCACCTGGCAAGCTAGGGCCGTCACTGCTTTGCGCGACCGCGGACAGTGCCTTGAATCCATCTGGCTCTACGACCCGACCGGTCCGTGTGATGATCAAGGAACACTGCCAGCCGACGCGAGATCAAACGGGCTGGAGTACCGGCTCGAGACGGTCGCTGTTGCAGCGCGAAATGTGGCCGCCTACCGGGCGCACCTTGCGAAACGTCGGCCAGTCACATTCTCCATCCCCGTGTACGACAGCTGGTATCGGTCCAACGAAGTGCGACGCTCGGGTCGCATCACCATGCGGATCGGCAACGAGCCAGCCAACGGGGGGCACGCACTGGTCGCAGTTGGCTATCAAAACTCCCCCAATAGCCCTGGCGGTGGGCACTTCATTGTGAGAAACAGTTGGGGTCTTACCTGGGCAAACGAATCGCCCTACGGAGCCGGCTACGGAACCATTCCATACCAATACATCACCAACGACGCCTGGGAGGCGTACTCGATTCCGTTTGACGAAGACGATTTCCCGGACCCACTCGTCGCCGCGTCAACCCCAACAAGGGTGCAAATCAAAGTAGGCAGCAACGTCGAAATTACGATAGAAGACGGAACAACAGGTCCGGGCCCTGCGAAAGTCTCGAAGACTCTGCGCCCTGGCAAAGTGTCGTGAGCCGCGGCGCCGCTGCGCGACGAGACCAAGGAACAGCGGAATGGGGGACGGTTGCCCCCTCAGTCAATCGGTTGCTCTCGACAATTCTTGTGTCCATGCCGTTCATGGACGCCGACCGGCCATCGATCCAGCTTGGACTGTTGACCTCAATCGCGAACAACCACGGTTTCCCGACTCGCCCGGTTCACGCCAACCTGGAGTTCGCTGCGCAGCTGGGTGCGGACGATTACCGAAAGCTTGCCGATAATCGTGGCTGTCTGATCGGCGACTGGCTCTTCTCGGTCGAGGCCTTCGGTGATGCGGCACCCGATCCGGATGGGGCGCTTTTGGACGAGTTCGCCGATGCCCTCGAATATCTGGGCCCATCACCGAGCGCGGTTCGGGCCTGGTTATTGGCCGTGCGCAGCCAGCATGTGCCCAAGTTCTTGGACGCGATGGTGAACCTCGTTGATTGGCAAGGTATTGACGTCGTCGGTTTCACGTCCAGCTTTCAGCAGAACACGGCTTCATTCGCGCTGGCTCGACGGCTAAAGGCCCGACACCCGAAGCTGGTAACGGTCTTCGGCGGAGCCAATTTCGATGGTGATATGGGTCCGGAATTTGTGCGGTCGGTGGACTGTATTGATGTAGCGGTGGTCGGTGAAGCCGACGAGGCCTTTCCGCGTCTGCTATCCGCGCTTGCCGCCGGCGAGGACCCTAGCCGAGTCCCCGGAGTGGTGTCTCGGCTTAGTGGTGATCTCACCGCCACGCCCCCGGCTCCGGTCGGCGAGCTGGACGCATCTCCGGTGCCCGACTACGACGACTACTTCGAGCGGGCCGAGCGATTGGGACTGATGTCCAAAGCGGCCCGGCGGCGTACCTGGATCCCGCTGGAGACATCTCGTGGATGTTGGTGGGGCGAGAAGCATCATTGTGTCTTTTGCGGACTGAATGGCACAACGATGCAGTTTCGGGCGAAAAGCGCGGACCGGGTAATCGAAGAACTCGCTACTTTGGCATACCAGAGTGGCAGCTTTCGCTTCGCAGGCGTCGACAACATTCTCGATGTGCGTTATCTGCTGGAACTCTTTCCGGCAATTATTGAAAGTGGCGCTGACTATCAATTCTTTTACGAAGTGAAAAGCAATCTGACGCGGGCTCAGATTCGCCTCCTCGCCAAGGGCGGCGTTACGCATATTCAGCCAGGGCTGGAATCGCTCAGTACACCCGTGCTGGCGCATATGCGGAAGGGAGTCACGGCTGCCCAGAACGTCAATTTGCTCCGCTGGGCGGGCTACTACGGCATTGACGTTGGCTGGAATATCCTTTGGGGAATTCCCGGGGAAACCGCGCAGGACTACGCCCAACAGTCGGCGCTTGTTCCCAAGCTGGCCCATCTGCAACCTCCCGACACCGACGGGCGTATCTGGCTCGAGCGGTTTAGTCCCATGTTTACCGAGTTGCCAGATGATCAATTCCGGCGCAAGGCTCCCGAACGCAGCTACAGCTACGTCTATCCCGCCGGAATCGATCTGAACAAGGCGGCCTACTTCTTCGACTACGAGCTGGAGAATACGCTGCCCGACGACGCATACAACGACTTCCACCAG
>Ga0307409_100001095_pt1 | contig 12802 bp, 13 predicted proteins | sample 322Ometagenome_2_FD_203888 | JGI IMG/M metagenome (GOLD analysis project Ga0307409, IMG submission 203888) | Maize rhizosphere microbial communities from greenhouse at UC Davis, California, United States - 322HYB-O-2 | ecosystem: Host-associated > Plants > Roots > Rhizosphere > Soil | place...
CACGGTCGAGGCATAGACGAGGGAGCAATCGGCAATTGCTTCGGCCGCAGTTTCATACACCCGGGCCAAGCTTAGCACCTCATCGGCGCCGCTCGCCGCCGGACCGGCATCGGGGTTTGGCCAACCATCCCGCGGCGCGACCAGCCGCAGCTCGGTGAGACCGAAATTCAACATGGCCCGAGCTGCCTTGCCGATATTCTGTCCGAGCTGCGGACGGACGAGAACGATGACCGGCCGCGCGCTCACAACAATTTGTCGTGACCGGCCGGGGGCAGGGGCCCTTCCTTCTCCACGCGCTCCGCGATCTCGGCGAAGTCGCCGGGCTCACTGAAGTCCGTGTAGATACTCGCAAACCGGATGTAGGCAACATGGTCGAGCGCCTTCAGGCCCGCCATCACCGCTTCACCGATCTTCTGCGTCGGCACCTCGTCGCCGAGCGTCTCCATCTGACGCTGCACACCGCTCACCAGCTGGTCGATCTTTGCGCGGTCGATTTCGCGCTTGCGGCAAGCATGGCCGATTGCGCGCTCGAGCTTTGCGCGGTCGAACGGTTCGCGCTTGCCGTCTTTCTTGACGACGGTGAGATCCCTTAGCTGCACCCGCTCGAACGTCGTGAAACGCGCCCCGCAGCCTTCACACTGGCGGCGGCGGCGAATCGCCGCGCCGTCCTCGGACGGGCGGCTGTCCTTCACCTGGCTGTCTTCATGCGCGCAGAATGGACAGCGCATCCCTTATCCCTGGTAGATCGGGAAGCGGCGACAGAGCTCGCGAACGCGAGCATTGACCGCCTCCTCGACGGCGCCGTTCTTGTCGACGCCGTTATCGCGAAGGCCATCGAGCACGTCGGCGACCATGTCTGCGATGTCGCGGAACTCGGCGACGCCGAAACCGCGCGTCGTGCCGGCCGGCGAGCCGACGCGGATGCCGCTGGTCTGTACGGGCGGCAGAGGGTCGAACGGCACGCCGTTCTTGTTGCAGGTGATTCCGGCATGCTCGAGGCTCTGGTCGGCGTCCCTGCCGGTCAGGCCGAGCGGGCGCAGGTCGACCAGCGCCAGATGCGTATCGGTGCCACCGGCGACGAGATCGGCGCCGCGCTCCTTCAACCGATTGGCCAGCGCCTGGGCATTGGCGATCACTGCCTTGGCATAAGACTTGAACTCGGGTTGCAGGGCTTCACCGAAGGCGACCGCCTTGGCGGCGATCACGTGCATCAGCGGGCCGCCTTGCAAACCGGGAAAAACCGCCGAGTTGATCTTCTTCGCGATCGCCTCGTCATCGGTCAGCACCATCCCGCCTCGCGGACCGCGCAGCGTCTTGTGGGTCGTCGTGGTGACCACATGGGCGTGCCCGAAGGGGGTCGGGTGCTCACCGGCTGCAACCAGCCCGGCAAAATGCGCCATGTCGACCATGAAGATTGCGCCGACCTCGTCGCAAATGGCCCGGAAGCGGGCGAAGTCGAAAATACGCGGATAGGCCGAGCCGCCGGCGATGATCAACTTGGGCTTATGCTCCTTCGCCAACGCCTCGAGCTGATCGAAATCGACCAAATCGTCATCGCGGCGTACGCCATATTGGATGGCGTTGAACCATTTACCCGACTGAGCCGGCGGCGCGCCGTGGGTGAGGTGGCCGCCCGCAGCCAGGCTCAGGCCCATGATGGTGTCGCCGGGCTTCAGCAGCGCCAGCATGACAGCGCCGTTGGCTTGGGCGCCGCTATGCGGCTGGACGTTGGCGAAACCGCAATTGAACAGCTTCTTGGCGCGCTCGATGGCCAGGGTTTCGACGCTGTCTGAGGGTCCGCAGCCCTGGTAGTAACGGCGGCCCGGATACCCCTCGGCATATTTGTTGGTCAGCACCGAGCCTTGGGCTTCGAGCACCGCGCGGCTGACGATATTCTCGGACGCGATCAATTCGATCTGGTTCTGTTCGCGCTTGAGTTCAGCGCGGACGGCATCCTCGATCGCCGGGTCGGCCTCGGCCAGGCCGCGGGTGAAAAAACCGGCCGGTTGAACGTCGGTTAGGTCGGGCGCAGTGGCCATCAGTCAGATTCCTGGAGAAGTTGGGAAAGCTGGTCGACGCGACGCTGGTGGCGGCCGCCGGCGAAATCGGTACCAAGGAAGGCGGTGACGCAAGCCCGCGCCATGTCGCTACCGATCAGGCGAGCGCCCATCGCCAGGACGTTGGCGTCATTATGCTCCCGAGCCAGCCGCGCCGCCAGCGGATCGCCGACCAGCGCGCAGCGACAACCGGGGTTCCGGTTGATGGCGATCGAGATTCCGACCCCCGAGCCGCAGACGGCAATGCCCTTCTCGGCACGTCGGGTGGCCACCTCCTCGGCGAGCCGTACGCCATATTGCGGATAATCGACGCTCTCCGGACCGTTGGTGCCGAGATCGGTGATCTCATGGCCCGCCTCGCGCAGCCAGGCCGCGAGTTCGTCCTTCATCTGGTACCCGGCATGATCGGCGGCGAGGGCGATGCGCATAGCGCTTGCCTAAGGCATGCGGCGTGAATTCGCCAGCCTTCAGGCGGCGAGCTTCAACTCCAGTCGGTCCCAAATTTCGACCAACGCGCCGACCAGCTCGTCCATCATGGCTTCGCTGTGCGGCGGACCCGGCGTGAAGCGCAGGCGCTCGGTGCCGCGCGGCACCGTCGGGAAATTGATCGGCTGGACGTAGAGGCCATATTCGGCCAGCAGAATATCGCTGATCCGTTTGGCCCTCACCGGGCACCCGACGAGCAGCGGGACGATATGCGTGACTGACGGCATCACCGGCAGCCCCGCCTCAGCGAATTTCGTCTTGAGCGCTGCTGCCGCACCCTGTTGCGCCTCGCGCTCTTCGCTTGACGCCTTGAGGTGCCGGACACTTGCCAGCGCGCCGGCCACCAGTACCGGCGACAGGCTGGTCGTGAAGATGAAGCCGGGTGCATAGCTGCGGATGCAGTCGATGATGTCCGTCGAAGCTGCGACATAGCCGCCCATGACTCCAAAGGCCTTGCCGAGCGTGCCTTCGATTAGCGTCAGCCGGTGGGCGACGCCGTCGCGTTCGGAAATCCCGCCTCCGCAAGGCCCGTACATGCCAACGGCATGGACTTCGTCGAGATAAGTGAGGGCCTCGTAGCGGTCGGCAAGGTCGCAAATCGCCGCAATCGGCGCTACGTCGCCGTCCATCGAATAGACACTCTCGAAAGCGATGAGCTTGGGGGCGTCGGCGGGCGCTTCAGCCAATAGTTCTTCGAGGTGGTCGAGATCGTTGTGACGAAATACGCGCTTCTCGCAGCCGGAATTTCGGATGCCGGCGATCATCGACGCGTGGTTCAGTTCATCTGAAAAGATGACGCAGCCGGGCAGCAGCTTGCCAAGCGTCGACAGGGCTGCCTCGTTCGAGACATAGCCCGACGTGAACAGCAAGGCCCCCTCCTTGCCATGCAGATCGGCCAGCTCTCGCTCCAGCTCGACATGATAATGGGTGTTGCCGCCGATGTTGCGCGTCCCGCCCGATCCGGCGCCAACGCTGTGAAGCGCGTCCTCCATAGCCCCCACAACGGACGGATGCTGGCCCATGCCGAGATAGTCGTTCGAGCACCAGACGGTGATCGGCTTCGGCCCGTTGTGCCCGGCGAAGCACTGGGCGTTGGGATACTGGCCCTTGGTCCGCAGGATGTCGATGAACACGCGGTAACGGCCTTCACCGTGAAGGCGATCGATCGCGGCTTTGAAGATGCGGTCGTAATCCACGGCTACTCTTGGACCCTGCTCACTGGGGGCCTTTAACGCGCATGCTTCATGAATGCCAATGCGAATGACTCTCGCTGGGCGTGACACATTTGCAACACTGCTCGAATATTGCTGGCGAGGGTGGAACGAATCCCATATCAACGAGCTTGCGCAACGACCGTACCAACAGGGAACCGAAAGGGGCGATACAATGCGTAAGTCAACATTAATGGCGCTTGCCTTGGCAACAACGACGCTCGCAGCCAGCCCGGCTGCGGCGACGACGGATAACGCGGGCTATGTCGGCATCGAGGCGGGACTTTGGTTTCCCAACGACACCGAACTCGATTTCGACGTAACCGGCGATTATCAATACAGCTACGACGTCGATTTCGAGCACAAGATGGGCTTCGACGGCGACATCATCGGCGGTTATGACTTCGGTCAGTTCCGCGCCGAAGCCGAACTCGCCTACAAGACCGCGGGCATCGACGACGTCACCGTCGATTTCGGCGGCGGCGATATCGATGAGTTCGACGGGGACGGCGACCTCAGCGTCTGGTCGATTATGGGCAATTTGCTCTGGAACCCGAGCATGGGCGGCAACTGGGATTTGTATCTCGGCGGTGGCGCTGGCTGGGCCTGGACCAAGATTGACGATAATGATGACGAGGCCAAGGACAATGCCTTTGCCTGGCAACTGATCGCCGGTGTCGGCTACAATCTGAGCGACAACGTCACGCTGGGCCTGAAGTACCGCTATTTCCAGACCAAGATTCGTGATGACGAGGAAGGCGTTGAGATCGATGACGGCATTGTCGACCTGGACGCCGATGGCAAGATCCGCTCCCACTCGCTGCTCGCCAGCCTGATCTTCAGTTTCGGCTCGGCACCGCCCCCGCCACCGCCCCCTCCGCCGCCCCCGCCACCACCGCCTCCTCCTCCGCCGCCTCCTGCGACGCAGACCTGCCCGGACGGCTCGGTGATCCTGGCAACGGACATGTGTCCGCCGCCGCCGCCGCCGCCGCCGCCGCCGCCTGAGCCGGAACGGGGCTAAAATTTCTCGGCTTGAAGGATCGGCCCGGGAGCAATCCCGGGCCGGTTTTTCGCTTATCGTTCTTCGTCGCGCTTGGCGCTTGTCGCATCGGCGACATCCTGGTCAACGCCGCTTTTGTCGCTGAAAAATGCGGCGGCGAACAGTCCGCAACCGAGCAGCACCGAGAAGAAGACGCCGAGCACGGTGGCGACCACCGTGTGCAGCCGCAGGGCGTCCGAGGCGCCGAGATAAAGCAAGGCTCCAACCACCATGAGCACCGCTGCGAGCAAGATCCATTTCAGGATTCGGACGAATTCGGCCTTCGCCTGGGCCCGGTCGGTTGACATGGTCGCTATGTAGGCGAGCTTCGCGCGGTTTCCACCAGCGGAGTGAATCAAAAAGCGCGGCGCTGGGCTGCTATCAGCATGCGAAGCAACATCGCCACCGGGCGCGGCACGCCGACCTTGCCTTCCAGCCACAAGCTGACGGTCGAGCGGCTGACGCCGATGGCGTTGGCAAGGTCACCCTGTGTCCGATACCCAAGCGTCCGCATTGCCGCCTTCAATTCGTCGGGCGCCATGGACGCCAGCCGCGGGTCGCTGATGCTCGTGCTCAAATCGCGTCCGCCCCTTTGTCGCCAGTGCGGATACGGATTGCCTGTTCGATCGAGGAAACGAAAATCTTGCCGTCGCCGATACGGCCGGTCCGCGCCGCGCCCTCGATCGCTTCGACCACGCGCTCTACCTGGTCGTCCTCGACGACCGCCTCCACCTTCACCTTGGGCAGGAAGTCGACGACATATTCGGCCCCCCGGTAGAGCTCGGTATGACCCTTCTGCCGGCCGAAACCTTTCACTTCGGTCACCGTTATGCCGCTGACTCCCACGTCATGCAGGGCGTCCTTCACATCGTCCAACTTGAAGGGCTTGATGACCGCTTCGACCTTTTTCATGGCCGTTCCCTTAGCCGTTGACACAAGCATGCCGCAATTGGCGGGCACGGGACCCAGCGCATGAAAGCAATCATCCTTGCCGCAGGCCAGGGGTCACGCCTGGGCCATATGACCGACGATCGGCCGAAATGCCTGATCGAATTCAATGGGCGCAGCCTGCTCGACCGGCAACTCGATACGCTCGACACCAATGGAGTGAGCGAAGCGGTCGTCGTCACCGGTTTCCATGATGAACTGGTCAACGCCGCCATCGACCGCCGCCGATCGGCCGGCCAGGGACCAATCGTCCGGACGGTCTTCAACCCGTTCTACAAGGTCGCCGATAATCTCGGCTCGCTGTTCCTGGTCCGCGATGAACTCAATGGCGACTGCCTGGTCTGGAATGGCGATACCCTGGTGTCGAGGTCACTGATGGCGAAGGTCGTCAGCAATTCAGGCCGCGACGGCATTTGCGTGACGATCGACCGCAAGGATTCCTATGACGAGGACGACATGAAGGTCGTCCGCGACATTGATAGCGGACGCCTGCGGGCGATCGGCAAGCGCCTCGCCAAGGGCGTCAACGCGGAGTCGATCGGGCTGCTCGCGTTTCGCGGCGAGGGAGGCGCGCGCTTCGCGGACGCCATCGAACGCGAAATGCGGACTCCGGAGGGCACGACCGTCTGGTACCTGCGGGTCATCCATTATCTCGCGCAGCACAGCGAGGTCTGGACGCTGGACATCAGCGGTGATGAATGGGGCGAGGTCGACTTTCCCGAAGACGTCGAGCGGGCCGAAGCGCTCGTCAAGCGCTGGGACGAGGCGCGGGAAGCGAAAGCGGCCTAGTAGGGCGGGTGGTCGAGTCCCGCGGGGCTCTTCGTGAAAATCTCGCAACCGTCTTCGGTAATGCCAATGGAATGCTCGAACTGAGCTGAAAGGGAGCGGTCGCGGGTCACCGCAGTCCAGCCATCGTCTAGCAACTTGCAGTCGGGCCGGCCGATGTTGATCATCGGTTCGATCGTGAAGAACATCCCCGGCCTCAGCTCCGGGCCGCTGCCCGGTCGGCCGGCATGCACGACCTCGGGCGAATCATGGAACAGCCGTCCCAGGCCATGACCGCAGAAATCACGAACGACGCCATAACGATGAGCTTCGGCATGGCGCTGGATCGCATAGCCGATATCGCCGATCGTATTTCCCGGCCGGGCCTGCTCGATGCCGAGCATCATGCATTCGTAGGTCACGTCAACCAGCTTGCGGGCCTTTAGCGGCACGTCGCCGACCAGGTACATTCGACTGGTGTCGCCATGCCAGCCGTCGAGGATCGGGGTCACGTCGATGTTGACGATGTCGCCATCCTTCAACACCCGATCGCCGGGGATGCCGTGACAGACGACATGGTTGATCGAGGTGCAGCAGCTCTTCGTATAGCCGCGGTAGCCGAGCGTCGCAGGCAGGGAGCCCGCATCAAGCATCAGGCGGTGGACGATGTCGTCGAGCTCGTCTGTGGTGACGCCGGGAATCACATGCGGCACAAGCGAGTCGAGGATTGATGCGGCGAGACGGCCGGCGGCGCGCATGCCGGCAAAACCCTCAGGCCCGTGGAGTTTGATGACGCCGTTGCGAGCCTCGGTCCGGTCCTCGGTCGAGACGGTGATATATTCGGTCATGGCCCTAAAATAGGAAGAGCGACGCGGAAAGTCGAATGGAGGACGACAGCTTGGGCGAGAGGAAGACATGGACAGCCGGCCTGGCCGTCATTGGCGACGAAATCCTGTCAGGCCGGACACAGGACCGGAACATCGCCCAGATCGCCACCTGGCTGAACGTCCAGGGCATCAGGCTCGGCGAGGTCCGCGTCGTTCCGGACGTCGAGGTACGGATTGCCGAAGCAGTCAATGCGATGCGACTCCAATACGATTATCTCTTCACGACCGGCGGCATCGGCCCGACCCACGATGACATCACAGTCGATTCGATCGCCGCCGCTCTTGGCATCGGGGTCGTCGTCCACCCCGAGGCTCGGGCGATCCTCGAGCGCTATTATGCCGACAAGGGCGGGGTGACCGACGCCCGGCTGCGAATGGCGCGAGTCCCGCAGGGCGCCGAACTAATTCGCAATTACCTGTCGGGCGCACCTGGCATAAGGCTAGGCAACATCTTCATCCTGGCGGGCGTGCCGCACATCTGTGCCGGCATGCTGGACGCCTTGACCGGAACGCTCGAGGGGGGGCGGCCGCTGGTCTCGGTCACGATCGGCGCCTGGGCGGCGGAAAGCGAAGTGGCCGATATGCTTCGCGCCGCCGAGCAGGCGAACGACGGCGTCGCCATCGGCAGCTACCCCTTCTTCAAGCAGGGCCGAGTGGGCGCCAACTTTGTCGTTCGCTCGGAGGAGGAGCAGCTGGCCCGCAAGGTGGCCGGCGAACTTGGGGCCGCGCTCTCGTCGGCGGGATACGAACCGGTGGTGGGGGGAATTTAGCGCCGTTGACGCATGCTCGGGGGCTGTGGCAATCGCGGCTTCAGCAGGCGGGTATGATGTAATGGTAGCCTGTCAGCTTCCCAAGCTGAACGCACGGGTTCGATTCCCGTTACCCGCTCCAGAAAAGGAAACGGCGCCGCCCCCGAAGGGACGACGCCGCATCCGGCCGGCGTTAGGCCGGATTGGATTACCACTCGATGCTGAGCGTCCCCGAGATAGTGCGCGGGGCGCCAATTTGGGCGTTTGGCGCGCTTGCATAAACGCCCGACGAGTTGAGGCCCTGGTTGAGGCCGGCTGTGAAACCCCCCACGTAGAGCTTGTCGAACAGGTTGTAGACGTTAACCGCGAAGTAGCTCCTCTCCAGCCCGATTAGCTTGCGCAGATTGTAGCGGGCGTCGAGGTTGACCAACCAGTAAGCCGGTGCCTTCGCACCGAAGATCTGGACCGGAGGACTGGTCAGGGGATCAGCATCGCCGATGAAATCGACATCACCTGAGAAGACCGGGGTATTGCTGTCGAAGATGAATCGCGGACCGGTGCGCTTGGCGGTGATGCCAAGATCGAGGTCGCCGATGGTGCCGAGAGCCGACAACCCGTAAGTGTACTTCGGCGAGCCCGCTTCTTCCTTGCCTTTGGTGAAGGCGCAGTTCTTGATTCCGAGAACCGAGGTCGGATCGGCGTCGTCGCAATCGAAGTCCGCGCCGCCAATGTTGTCGATCTGGATGTTGTCCTTGATCTCGACATCCTTCCAGCTGCCCCAGGCGTAGAGCGTCAAGGCCTTGATCGGAGCATAGGCGACCGAGCCGTCGATGCCCCATTTGTCGACGCGTCCGAGGTTGCGGAAGATCGTCTGGTCGGTTTCGGGATCATAAGCCGAGGCCAGGCGATCGGTAAACTTAGTCTTCCACACGCTCAACTGGGCCTGGACCTTCGAGCTGCGATAGCGAACGCCGGCGTCGAACGTGTCCGTGATTTCGGGGTTCGGTTCGGCCCGCGGGTCATCCAGGTCGAAGAAGAACGAGTCATAGAGCGCGTCAGTGCCGGGGACGGAAATGCCCTTGGCATAGCTGCCGAACACCGAGATCCTGTTGGTGACGTCGAAGACGGCGCCGACGTTCGGCAGGAATTTGTCGTACTTCAGCACGCGCCGCTGTGGCGGCTGCCACGTCGGGTTGAGGTCCCCGGCCAATTCGTCCGTGGCCGGATTTTGTCCGGAGCATTCGACGAAGCCATTCGACGACGACGTCAGGCAGAAGTTCTCGAGGTCTCGCTTGAAGAAGGGCAGGCGGGCGCCAACGTTGACGGTCAGCCGGTCCTGCATGAACGACCCGATCCACTCGCCCGAAACCTGGTGAAGGGTTGCATAGGACTGGCGGTCCCGCTTCTGCATCGGGAATCCGACGCCGTCATGGAGCTCGTCATTGACCGGGAAGACGTCGAATGGCTCGCCGTCGCGCTGAATAAGGCCGGTTTCGCCGGTCTGGCGATGGTTGGCCCGATCAAATGTGTAGCTGGCGCGGACGATATGGTCGTCGTTAACGTCCCAACGGAGACCGGCGATCACGCCGACGCGGTGCGTCCGCGTCTGGCTGGGCGTCAGGATCGTGACCGTGTCCAGGATATCGCCGTCACCATTCAGGTCGACGCCGCCGAAGTACGGATCCCCGGCGAAATAGCCGGGACGGCACACCAGGTTCGCGTTCGGGGCGGTCGTCGAGCAATTCTCGCGTCCGCCGGAAGCTGAGCCATTCTGGTCGAACAGATCGAAACCATATTCGCGGGCGCTATCCGTGCCGCCGCCATTCGCCTTCACATACTGGTAGCTAGGATCGACCGTCAGGGTCAGGCTATCGGTCAGCGTAAAGCGCGACTGGCCGCGAATGTTGCCCGTGTTGGACGGGTTGTAGCGGCGATCGAATTCCGTGCCGCAATCCGAAAAGCCCGTGGGTGTTTCGTCATTCGGCCGATCCTCCACGCCAGCTTCCGGGGTGGTGGTCTGGCACGGATAGTTGATGTTGTATTCGCGGTCGTCACGGTCCTGCGGGAAGCCACTTGGAACCGCCCGGTCATTACGCAAGCTCACCGAGCCGAAGAAGTTGTTGCGGTTCTGGTTGTAGTGACCACCGATGGCAACGAAGTCGCCGTTGGTGCCGATCGGCTGGTAGATCTTCGCATTATATTGTTGCTTGTCGACCCTGCCGTAATTGTTGAACGGATTGTCGTTCTTGGCATTCGACACGGAAACCCAGGCGCGAGTGCCAAAGGGTCCGAGCTCACCGGTGTGGATGATTGCGAAGATTCGGCGGAAGTCGAATTCGCCGAGCGAGCCGACCACGCGCCCGCCGAATTTCGTCGCCGGCATGATCGTGCGGTAGTTGACGGTGCCGCCGACGGCGGCTGCGGTCGGGCTGTCGACGTCGGTCGTGCCGAGGTTGACGTTGACCTGCTCGATCAGCTCGGGGTCAAGCTGCTGGTTGGAGTAAATGGCGTAGTTGCCGGAATCGTTCAGCGGCACGCCGTCGAAGGTCAGGCTGATCCGGTCGCCGGCGAAGCCGCGGATGCTGAGCGTGCCGCCCCCCGAACCGTAGGCGTCATTGTTCTGGAAGCTGACGCCCGGAACCAGGTTGATCGTGTCGAGGATCGTCTGGCCGGGATTCTGCCTGCCAATCATTTCCTTGGTCAGCACGGCCTTGGCCTTGGCGCTGTCCGGCGCCTGGACGCCGCCGACCTCGTTGGTCCGGGTGCCGGTAACGATGATGGCTTCCTGTTCGAACTCCTGCGTGCCGGTCGACTGAGCAAATGCGGCGGTCGGCAGGACAACAGCCGTCGAGCAGAGAAGAAAGAGCTTTTTCACGGTTGAGAACCCCCCACGGGTGTGTGCAGATTGAGAGCGGATACGCGTCGATTCGTATGCTGGCGCTATAGCCAGATTGCGACAGCCGGGTGACGACCTGTTCAGCTTGATGAGCGTTATTTTCGGGGGCGTTGCGCGAATACCACGCTTTGCCGCCAGCGGTCCCAGCGCTTAAGGAAAGGCTTTGATTTTAGTTATTTACCTTGGGCATCGAGGTGCCGGCCCAACCCCACGAAAACATAGATCAGCGGCGGCACGAGGACGATCGAAAGCACGACTTTCGCCAGCATCTGGCCAAGGATCAGCTCCCCGATGGGGAAGACGCCATAGAAGGCGATGGTGATGAAGATCAGCGTATCGACGATCTGGCTCAGAGCACTGGCGACCGCGGAACGCAGCCATAACAATTTTGCCCCTTCGCGGGCCTTCAGTCGGCTGAAGATGGTGACGTTGAGCAGGGTGGAGATGCCGTAGGCGAATATGCCGCCCAGCCAGATGCGCGGGGTGCTGCCCATGACCGTTTCGAAGGCGGCGAGCCGCGCTGGGTCCATGTCGGCGGCCGGCGGCGCACCCAGAACTACGAGTGTCAGCAAGGTCGACATAACCAGCGGCACGAAACCGAGCAGGACCAGCCGCTGGGCCGTGTCCTTGCCATGCAGCTCGGCAACCGCGCTCGACGTAATCACCAGCATCAGGAAGGCGAAGATCCCCGCCTCGACCGCGAGCGGCCCGAGCGCCACCTGCTTGTTGCCGAGCACGCCGGCGATGCAGACCATGCCGCCATAGAAGACTGCATAGGCGAACAGGGATCGGCTGGTCGGCTGGTCGGATTGCGGCACCCGCGCCGCGGCCTGGACTTCACTGGTCATGGAAGCGAAGGCCTAGCGGCTTCCAATTGACGGGCAAGGGTTTTGTTGACCGGGCCTCCCGGCGGCGGCTAGCGCGCTTGCCCGTGACCCAGACTGCGCTCGACGTTCTTGCCATCGGCGATGCCCTCGTCGACGTCATCGCGACCTGCGATGACGCCTTCCTGGTCGAGCACCGGCTGCCCAAGGGCCTGATGCAGCTGCTCGATGCCGATTCGGCGGACCGTCTCTATGCGGCCATGGGCAATGCCCGCGAGATGAGCGGGGGCTCGGCCGCGAACACCATGGCCGGGATCGCCGCCATGGGGGGCAGGGCTGCATTCATCGGCCAGGTCGCCGACGACCAACTGGGTGAAATCTTCCGGCATGACATGCGTGCCCTTGGGGTCCGGTTCGACACGCCACCGCTCGACAGCGGTAATATGCATCCGACAGGTCGTTGCCTGATCCTGGTGACGCCTGACTCTCAGCGAACCATGAACACCTGCCCTGGGGCGTCGCATCAGCTGCAGGCGGAAGCCTTGGATGAGGAACTGATCGCGTCGGCTTCGATCCTCATGCTCGAAGGCTATCTCTGGGGTCCGGAACTGCCGCGAAAGGCCATGCAGCGGGCCATCGAAGTCGCTCGCGGGGCCGGGCGCAAGGTTGCTTTCACCTTGTCGGAAAGCGTCTGCATGCCGGACCGTCGGGAGGGCATGCTGCGGGTCATCCAGGAGGGGTCGGTCGATCTGCTGTTCGCCAACGAACATGAAGTGCAGCAGCTGACCGGCTCCGAGGACCGCGGCGAAGCAATCGCCATGCTCTCCGCGAGGGTTCCGACACTGGTCATCACTCGCGGCGCCGAAGGGGCGCTGGGCCTCGAGAATGGTCAGGGAGTCGAGGTTCCCGCCGCGCCGGGCGCAAAGATCGTCGACACGAC
>Ga0307409_100001096_pt1 | contig 12802 bp, 17 predicted proteins | sample 322Ometagenome_2_FD_203888 | JGI IMG/M metagenome (GOLD analysis project Ga0307409, IMG submission 203888) | Maize rhizosphere microbial communities from greenhouse at UC Davis, California, United States - 322HYB-O-2 | ecosystem: Host-associated > Plants > Roots > Rhizosphere > Soil | place...
AGTACACGGTGCTGGACTGGGCCGACGTCAACCTGGTCGCGCTCCCGGACGGCCTGGCGAGCGACGCGGCGGCGGCGCTCGGCTGCCGGTTCGCCACGGCCTATCGCGCGGTGCTGCAGGTCGGCCGTGCCCGGGCCGGCGAGTGGGTGGCGGTGCACGGGTGCGGCGGCGTCGGCTTGTCCGCGGTAATGATCGCGGCGGCAGCCGGCGCGCGGGTGATCGCGCTCGACGTCTCCGCGGCGGCGCTCGGCCTGGCCACCGAGGTCGGCGCCGAACTGGCGGTCCCGGCGGGCACCGACGTGCACGAGGCGACCGGCGGAGGCGTGCACCTGAGCCTCGACGCGATCGGCAGCGAGGCCGTGTGCGCCGCATCGATCGCCGGGCTGCGCAAGCGGGGCCGCCACGTCCAGATCGGCCTCCTGCCCGACCGACCGCGTGTACCGATGGACCTGGTGATCGGCCGCGAGCTGGAGCTCCTCGGCTCGCACGGGATGGCCGCCCACGCCTACCCGGAGATGCTCGCGCTCGTCGCGACCGGCCGCCTGCAGCCGGGCCGGCTGATCTCGACGCGGATCGCCCTCGACGACGCTCCCGCCGCGCTCGCGGCGATGAGCGACGGCTCGCCCAGCGGGGTGACGGTGATCCGCCCGTGACCGGCACCGAGCTCCGCCGGTGGTGCCTCGAGCACGCTGGGGCGGTCGAGGACTTCCCGTTCAGCCCCGACACCTCGGTGTTCAAGGTCGGGGGCAAGGTCTTCGCGATCAGCGCCCTCGGCCGCGAGCCGCTCGCGGTGAGTGTCAAGTGCGAGCCCGAGCTCGCCGCCCAGCTGCGCCACACCTATCCCGCGATCCGCCCCGGCTACCACCTCAACAAGCGCCACTGGAACACGATCGTGCTCGACGGCACCCTGCCCGACCAGCTCGTCCGCGATCTCGTCGAGGACTCCTACGATCTCATCGTCAGCGCGCTGCCGAAGCGTGTCCGCGGACAGCTCGGCTAGGGATACCGTCTCCGACGTGAGCTTGGCTCGGGACCCGCTCGTCGTGGTCGACGGCAACAATGTCATGGGCAGCCGCCCGGATGGTTGGTGGAAGGACCGCCCCGGCGCGGCGCGCCGGCTGGTGGGCCAGCTCGGCGACTGGGCGGCGAGCACGGACCACGACGTGCTCGTGGTGTTCGACGGGGCGCCGCCGCCGGACCTGGAGGCGCCGCCGCGCGTCGAGGTCCGCTTCGCGCGGCGCCGTGGGCGCGACGCGGCCGACGACGACATCGCGGCGTTCGTCGCCGACGACGTGGCGCCGGAGCGCCTCCGCGTCGTGACCTCGGATGCCGAGCTCGCCCGCCGCGTGCGGAAGCACGGCGCCGAGGTCGTCCGCGCCCGCGAGCTGCTCGACCAGCTCGACCGTCGATGAGTTTCCCGACCCGCGCCGGTCACACCAGCAACCCGCGAAAGGACCGGACCATGCGAGAGCTCATCGTCAGCACCTTCCTCACCCTCGACGGCGTGATGCAGGCGCCGGGCGGCCCGGAGGAGGATCCCAGCGGCGGCTTCGAGCACGGCGGCTGGTCGTTCGGGTACTGGGACGACCAGATGGCGTCGGTCATGGAGGAGTCGATGTCGAAGCCCTTCGACATTGTCCTCGGCCGCAGGACCTACGAGATCTTCGCGGCGTACTGGCCGCACGTCGACAACGCCGACGCCGAGCCGATCAACACCGCGACCAAGCACGTGGCCTCGACCACGCTCACGAGCCTCGACTGGCAGAACTCGCAGCTGATCGAGGGCGACGCGGCCGGTGGCATCCGCGCGCTCAAGGAGCAGGACGGCCCCGAGCTCCAGGTGCACGGCAGCGCGAACCTGATCCAGACGCTGCTCGAGCACGGCCTCGTGGACGAGTTCCGCCTGAAGATCTACCCGGTCGTGCTGGGTGGCGGCAAGCGCCTCTTCGACGGCGGCACGGTGCCCGCCGGCCTGGAGCTCGCGAGCTCGCAGGTCACGCCCTCGGGCGTGATCGTCGCCACCTACCGGACCGGCGCCGAGATCAAGAGTGGGTCCTTCGCGACCTGAGGACCACAGCGACAATCGATAGATGTACACAGTTCACGGCGACAGCCGCTCGGACCGCCAGACGCCGTCCGGCGCGCGGAGGAAGTGCTCGCGGTCGTGGAGCCGGTCAGGGCGGCCCTGCCAAAGCTCGATCGCGTCGGGCTCGAGCTTGTAGCCGCCCCAGTGATCCGGGCGCGGAACGCCGTCCGGGAAGCGCTCCGCGACCGCCCGCACGCGCTCCTCGAGCTCGTCGCGGTCGCGCAGGGCGGTGCCCTGGGCGGACGCCCAGGCCCCGAGGCGGGCGCCGCGCGACCGCGTCGCGAAGTACCCGTCGGAGTCGCCAGAAGGCAGCCGCTCGACCGGACCTTCCATGCGCACGGACCGGGCGGCCGCCAGCCAGTAGAGCGTCACCGCGGCGCGTGGGTTGGCGTCCAGCTCACGAGCCTTGCGGGACCCGTAGTTCGTGAAGAAGCGGATGCCGTCGTCGTCGATCCCCTTGAGCAGCACGAAGCGCACCGACGGGCGCCCGTCGGGCGTCGCCGTCGCCAGCGCCATCGTGTCGGGGTCCGGCACCCCGGCGGCGACGGCGTCCTCGTACCACTCGCGAACGAGCTCGATGGGGTTCACGCGGCTACATCGCCATCGCGACGTACTTGATCTCGAGGTACTCCTGGATGCCCTCCGGCCCGCCCTCGCGCCCGAAGCCGGACGCCTTGACGCCGCCGAACGGCGCAGCCGCGTTGGAGACCATGCCCTGGTTGAGGCCGACCATCCCGGTCTCGAGGCGCTCGACCACCCGGAAGGCGCGCTTGATGTCGCGCGTGTAGACGTACGAGACGAGCCCGAACTCGGTGTCGTTGGCCGCCGCGATCGCCTCGTCCTCGTCGTCGAAGCCGACGACCGGGGCGACGGGCCCGAAGATCTCCTCATCCAGCAGCCGGGCTCCGGACGGGACCCCGCCGAGCACGGTCGGCTCGTAGAAGTAGCCGGCGCCGTCGAGCTCCTTCCCGCCGACCACCACCGAGGCGCCGTGCGAGCGAGCGTCCTCGACCAGCTCGGCGACCTTGGAGCGCTGCTTGTCGTCGATCAGGGGGCCGACCTTGACGTCCTCCTCGGTCCCCCGCCCCACCCGCATCTCTCCCAGCCGGCCGGCCAGCTTCTCGGTGAACTCGTCCGCCACCGACCCGGCGACGTGGAAGCGGTTGGCCGCCGTGCACGCCTCGCCGATGTTGCGCATCTTCGCGATCACCGCACCCTCGACGGCCGCGTCGACGTCGGCGTCGGAGAACACGAGGAACGGCGCGTTGCCGCCCAGCTCCATCGACGTGCGCAGCAGGCCCGGGGCCGACTGCTCGACCAGCGTGCGGCCCACCTCGGTCGACCCGGTGAAGGTCAGCTTCCGCAGTCGCGGATCGTCGATGATCGGCTTCGAGACGTCGCCCGACGCGGACGCGGTCACGACGTTGAGCACGCCGTCCGGCAACCCCGCCTCCTGGAAGATCTGAGCGAGCGCGAGCATCGACAGCGGGGTCTGCTGGGCGGGCTTGACGATCATCGTGCACCCCGCGGCGACCGCCGGCCCGATCTTGCGCGTGCCCATCGCCATCGGGAAGTTCCACGGCGTGATCGCGTAGCACGGCCCCACCGGCTGCTTCATGGTGATCAGCCGGCCCTGGCCGTTGGGCGCGGTCGCGAACCGCCCCTCGATCCGCACCGCCTCCTCCGAGAACCAGCGCAGGAACTCGGCGGCGTACACGATCTCGGCCTTTGACTCGGCCAGCGGCTTGCCCATCTCGAGCGTCATCAGCAGCGCCAGGTCGTCGGTGCGCGCGATGATCGCCTCGAACGCCCGCCGCAGGATCTCGCCCCGCTCGCGCGGCGGGTGGGTCGCCCACTCGGCCTGCACGCCGGCGGCGGCGTCGAGCGCGGCCTTCGCGTCATCCGGCGTCGCGTCCGCGACCTCCACCAGCGTCTCGCCGGTCGACGGGTCTTCGACCGGCAGCGTCTCGCCACCGGAAGCCTCCCGCCACTCGCCGCCGATGAACAGCTCGCGCGGGGCCGCCTCGACGACCGCGCTCTCCTTGTCAGCAGTAACGCTCATGCAGCCACCGTTTCTGTTCCGAGTTCTTCCGAGATTGCCACGTCGATCGAGTAGTCGATCGGAACCACGATCAGCGAGGGCAGGTCGAGCGTCAGCGCGTGCCGCAGCCGCGTACCGAGGTCGTCGACCGACTCGCACCGCCACGCCGGCATGCCGAATGCCTCGGCCAGGCGCACGAAATCCGGGTTGGTGAAGTCGGTCCCGAAGTGGCGCCCGAACTTCTTCTCCTGCTTCCACACGATCGAGCCGTACTGGCAGTTCTCCCAGATCACGTTCACGACCACGGTCCGGAGCCGGACCGCCGTCTCGAGCTCTTGGACGTTCATGAGGAAGCCGCCGTCCCCGCTCACCGTCACCACGTGCCGGTCGGGATGCACGAGCTTGGCGGCGATCGCCGTCGGCAACGCGATCCCCATCCCTGCCAGCCCGTTGGCGACGAACACCGTGTCGGGCTCGTGCGCGGGGAACATGCGCGCGATCCACAGCTTGTGCAGGCCGACGTCGGAGATGAGGATGTCGCGGCGCCCCAGCGCCTGGCGTATCTCCCATAGCGCCCGCGGGGGCTTGACGGGGAACGAGTCGTCGTCCTGGGCGGCCATGAAGTGGCCGAGCACGATGTCGTTCAGCCTCGACGACGGCGGCTCGCGCACGCCGTCGCGCAGCTCCTCGGCGAGCCGGACCAGGATGTGGGAGAGGTCCCCGATGAGATCGGCCTCGGTGACGAAGTGCTGGTCGACCTCGGTCGTCACCGTGTCGATGCAGACGATCCGCTTGTCGCGATCCGGGTTCCAGTTGGCCGGCGCGTGCTCGACGAGGTCGTAGCCGACCGTGATCACCACGTCGGCCTCCTCGAAGCCGGCGAGCGCGTAGTCGCGCGACTGGAGGCCGACCGTGCCGAGCGCACGCGGGTCCTCGTAGTCGAGCATCCCCTTGCCCATGAACGTCTCGGCGACGCCGATGCCGGTGGCGCGGGCGAACTCGCGCAGCGCGGCGGCCGAGCCGGTGCGGGCGACGCCGTTGCCGGCCAGCACGATCGGCCGCTCGGCGGAGCGGATCACCTCGACCGCCGCCTGCAGCTCCTCGGCGCTCGGCTCGGGATGCCGCCGAGCGTCGCGCACCGGGAGCGGCTCGGCGTCCACGCTCGCGGCCATCACGTCCTCGGGCAGCTCGATGTGGGTCGGCCCCGGCTTCTGCGCCTGGGCGACCTTGAACGCCTTGCGCACCACCTCGGGGATCACGCGCGCCGAGTTCAGCCGGGCGTTGAACTTCGTCACCGGCCGCAGCATGTCGACGACGTCGATGTACTGGTGCGACTCCTTGTGCATGCGCTCGAGGTCCGCCTGGCCGGTGAGGGCCACCATCGGCGAGCGGTCGAGCAGGGCATCGGCGATGCCGGTCACGAGATTGGTGGCGCCCGGCCCGAGGGTGCCCAGGCAGACGCCCGCCCTGCGGGTCAGGCGACCGTACATGTCGGCCATGTACGCCCCGCCCTGCTCGTGACGGACGGGGACGAAGGCGATCGAGGACGCGTCGAGCGACGCGTTGAGATCCAGCGTCTCCTCGCCCGGGATGCCGAATACATACTCGACCCCCTCGGCCTCGAGGCATTCGACGAACAGATCCGACGCCTTGCGCTCGCTCACCCCACCAGTCTTCCGCATCACGCCTCCTGGCTACCCTGAACCGCTCGCTGTGCTGCGTCTCGCCTGCCTGACCCTGCTCGCATTCCTGCTCGCGGCTGCCCCCGCGGCGGCTGCCGACAGGTCGACCTTCACGATCCGCGGCGCCGGCTTCGGCCACGGCGTGGGGATGAGCCAGTACGGCGCGTACGGATTCGCGCTGCACGGCAAGTCGTACGAGCAGATCCTGCGCCACTACTACCGCGGCACGGAGCTGGGCTCCGCCGACGCGGCCACGACCGTCCGCGTGCTCGTGCAGTCGGCGGGGACCGCAAGCTTCACCGGCGCATCGCGCGCGGGCTCGCGGGCGCTGGATGCGGGGCGCACGTACCTCGTGCGCGCCCGCGGCGCGTCGCAGCTCGACTTGCGCAGCGCCGCCGGGCGGCAGATCGCGACCTTCACGGCGCCGCTCCAGGTCGGCGGTGGGCTCGTGCGGCTTGGTGGGTCGGGCACGTATCGAGGGCTCATCGAATTCCGTCCGGCGGGCTCGAGCGTCAACGCGATCAACGCCGTCTCGCTCGAGGACTACGTGGCCGGCGTGGTCGCCCGCGAGTCGCCGTCGTCGTGGCCGGCCGAGGCCCTCAAGGCCCAGGCCGTCGCCGCTCGCACCTATGCGATCACGACGTCCAAGGCGGGAGCGGGCTTCGAGCACTACGCGGACGTCCGCTCCCAGGTCTACGGCGGCGTGGCGGCCGAGACGGCCACGACCAACGCGGCGGTCGCCGCCACCCGCGGGCAGGTCGTGACCTACGACGGCCGGCCGGTCGTGACGTTCTTCTTCTCCACGTCGGGCGGGCGCACGGAGGCCGTGGAGAACACCAACGTGGGCGCCGGCCCGCAGCCGTGGCTGAAGTCGGTGAACGACCCGTACGACAGCGTGTCGCCCAAGCACCGGTGGACGCCGACGCGGCTGTCGCCGAGGGCGGCGGGGGCGAAGCTCGCGGGTCTGGTGAAGGGCCGCTTCCGCGGGATCGAGGTGCTCGAGCGCGGCCGTTCGCCGCGGATCGTGGCGGCCGACATCGTGGGCAGCCGCGGACGCACGCGGGTCGACGGCGCGACCTTGCGTGCCCGCCTCGGGCTGCTCGATACATGGGCGTACTTCACGACGATCCGCAGCCGCACGGCGCCGCCGGTGGCGACGGCCAGCGGCCCGCGGGCGCGGGCCACAGTGGCCGGCAGCGTGGTCCCCGCGCGGGTCGGCGCGGAGGTCCAGATCCAGCTGCGCGAGGGGCGCCGCTGGGAGACCGTGGCGTCGACGATCGTGCGCCGCGACGGGCTGTACCGCGCCGGCGTGGCACAGCCGGGCACGTACCGCGCCGTGTTCGCGGGCGAGGCCGGTCCGGCCATCCGCGTGCGCTAGGCGCCCTTCAGCTCGCCGGCCGTACGTGGACGACGGTCTCCGGACGCACGGCGATCACGCCCCCGCTCGTGTCAGGCAGCAACGCGAAGCTGTGCTCACGGCGGCTGCCGACCTTGTGCAGCTCGTCGATCACCGCCTGCAGCTCGCCTTCGACGTCGACGGCGCTCCCGTCGAGGAACGTGATCGAGCAGACGGCCATGCCGGTTCGCCCGCCTGGCTCAGGAGCCGGGCGGGCGATCCGGGTCGGGCTCGCCGGCAGCTGGGTCTTGGTCGCGGTCGCGAGCGTCCTGGCGCTCGAACGCCTCGCGTATCTCGCGGCGAAGCCGCTCGCCCGGGACGGCCCTCTCGGCAGCGTCACGCTGCGATTGGACCGACCGCACGGCGTCGATGCGCTTGTTGCGGTCCTCAGACGCCATGCCGGCTTCTCGTCGCTCTCTAGAGCGGGGTGACGTTCGCGGCGTTCGGGCCCTTGGGCCCGGACTCAGCCTCGTAGGAGACCTTGGCGCCCTCCGCGAGGCTCTTGAAGCCCTCGCCGCTGATGGCGCTGTGGTGGACGAAGAGATCCTTGGACCCCTCGTCGGGCGTGATGAAGCCGAAGCCCTTGTCGTCGCTGAACCACTTGACGGTTCCGGTTGCCATGTTGTTCCTCCACGGCGTTGTGTGCACTGCGTACGCGGGAGAAGCGATGACGCGACAACTGCGGGCGCTGGGCACTGCGTCGCCGGATCGCTGATGATCCGGCCGTAACCATGTCCACGTTAGCGCACCTCACGACGGCTGTCCGTTGGCCGGACTGATCGACGGCGCGCGTCGCGTCGGCCGCCGGCGGCGCGGCGTCATCACCGTGGTGGTCTCGCTGGCCGCCGCGGCCGCCCTCGTGGCGCTGCTCGCCGACCGGCGAGACGAGTTCACGGCGGCGCTGTCGGCGGCTTCGGCCTGGGTGCTGGCGGTCACGGTCCTGTTGCAGATCGTGGCCCTGGTCGCGCGCAGCGAGGCATGGCATCTGACCATCGAGGCGGCCGGCGGGACGGTCGATCGCCGCGTGCTCTACCGCGCGTCGAGCATGCAGGTGGTCGGTAGCGTGATCAACGGTCAGCTCGGGGTCGCGGCCAGGATCGCGGCGCTCCGGCGCTCTTCTCCGGAAGTGGCTCCCCAGGTGCCGACGCTGATCGCGGCGGAGTTCCCGATCCTCGCCGTGGAGGCGATGCTCGCCGCGCTCGCGTCGTTCACGCTCGTCGTACCCCTCGGCCTGCCGTGGTGGCTGCCGATCGTGGGCTTCGCGGTGGTGGGTGCGGCCAGCGCCGGGTTGCGGCACCTGGCCGTCCGCAAGGGCCGCGAGCTGTGGAGCGGCCTGGCGGTCCTCCGGACCCTGAACGGCGGCAGCCGCGTCGTCGGGTTCGTGCTGGTGGCCGTGTTCGCCCAGATCCTGCGCAACTGGCTGCTGCTCCAGGCCGTCGGGGTCGATGCCTCGCTGTTCGACGCGACGGCCGTGCTGATCGCAGTCGTGATCGTGGGTCAGCTTCCGGTCGGCCCGAGCGTCGGCGCGGCGGCGGCGGTGCTGATCCTCGGCCGGCGCGGCGTGGCGGCCGCTGCGGCCGCCGGGGTGCTGATGACCGTGACGGGCACCGTCGGCGGGCTGTGCTTCGCGGCATGGGCCGGCGCCGACCGGCTTTGGGCCGCCGCCCGCCGGACCGCGCACCGGCCCGCCGCGATCCGGCACTCGCCGACGCCCGACGAGCGTGACGCCTCCGAGCCGTGAGACCTGGGGCGGAGCGGCACGGCCTCGCGCGCTAGAGTGGTTGTACAGGGCACTTCACCGCTTCTGCGAAAGCGACTTCGCGCAGAGCACCGACCGGCGACCAGCCGAGCGGCGTCCTCACGGAGGGTTTCTCTCCAGCGACCAGAAGGGCCGTCCGCTGATCGAGTCGTCGGACGCCGCAAGGCGATCCGCGCTCGGGAAGGTCGCCCCATGCGAAGCAAGGCCACGACGGAGCCGGGCCCGTCACAGACGAGGGAGCGCTGAGCCATGCGCGAACGACACCTCCCCCGTGTATGCCGCTCGTGCCGAGCACCGATGGCGCGCCAGGAAGCCACGTGCTGGCGGTGCGGCACACGATGGGCATCCGAGGACGGGCCGCGCACGAGACTGAAGGTGATCGCCGGCGGAGGGCTGGCCGAGGACCGCTGGGCGAACGAGGGCGGCAGCTTCGACACCGATGCGCTGTCGTTGGTGGCTGAGCCATGAGCGCGACTGCCATAGGGCGCGAAGGCGCGGCTCCGGAGCGCGAGCCCGACGTTGGTCTACGCGTGGTCATCGCCGAGGACTCCGTACTGCTGCGCGAGGGGATCGTCCGGCTGTTGGAGGAGTCCGGCTTCGAGGTCGCCGGCCAGGCCGGCGACGGCGAGGACCTGCTTCGCAAGGTCGGCGCGCATAAGCCGGACGTCGCGGTGGTCGACGTGCGCATGCCGCCCACCCACACCGACGAGGGGCTGCGTGCCGCCCATCGGATCCGCGCTGAGCACCCCGACACCGCCGTGCTCGTGCTCTCCCAGTACGTCGACGAGGCGTACGCGCTGGAGCTGCTGTCCGAGTCCACCGAGCGCACCGGCTACCTGCTCAAGGACCGAGTCGCCGATGTGAAGGCCTTCACCGACGCCGTGCGTCGCGTGGCGAACGGCGGCTCGGCGCTCGATCCCGAGGTCGTCGGGCTGCTGCTCGGCCGCCGCCGGCGCGAGGATCCGCTCGCGGTGCTCAGCCCTCGCGAGCGCGAGGTACTGGCACTGATGGCCGAAGGGCGTTCGAACTCCGCGATGGCGGAGGTGCTCGGGGTGAGCGAGCGCGCGGTCGAGAAGCACGTGACCTCGATCTTCTCCAAGCTCGACCTGCCGCGAGCGGCAACCGACCACCGGCGCGTGCTGGCCGTCCTGACGTTCCTGCGCTCCGACTAGCTGACGACCCTCCCCAGCGTTCTCGAAGGAGAGCTGACATGACCAACGCTCCGTCGTCCTATCCGCTCCGGCTGGAAGGAGAGCTCGACCCCCGGGTCAGCCGCTGGCTGTGGCTCGTCAAGTGGCTGCTCGTGATACCGCACGTGATCGTGCTGGCCTTCCTGTGGATCGCGTTCATGCTGATGTGGCTGGTCGCCCTCGTCGCGATCCTGGTCACGGGCCGCTACCCGCGCGCGATCTTCGACTTCAACGTCGGCGTGCTGCGCTGGACCTGGCGCGTGGGCTTCTACGCCTACAACGCGCTGGGAACCGACCGCTATCCGCCGTTCACGCTCGCCGATGTGACGGACTACCCGGCGCGGCTCGACGTCGAGTACCCGGCGGCGCTCTCGCGCGGCCTGGCGCTCGTCAAGTGGTGGCTGCTCGCACTGCCGCACTATCTCGTCGTCGCCGTGTTCGCCGGCGGCGCCTGGGCCGGCCTCAACGCGGCCAACGACGACTGGGCATGGAGCTCCGGCGGCGGTCTGATCGGCCTGCTGGTCCTGATCGCCGGAATCGTCCTGCTGTTCACCGGTCGCTATCCGAAGCCGATCTTCGACTTCGTCATCGGCATGAACCGCTGGGTGGCCCGCGTGGCCGCGTATGCGGCGCTGATGACCGACAAGTACCCGCCGTTCCGGCTCGACATGGGCGGCCGCGAACCGGCTCCCGAGACGACCACGCCCGACGTCACCAACCCGAAGCCCGCCCTGGGGCAGTCTTGACCGACGCCTTCGTCGACCATGTCGTCGTCAATCACGTGGGACGACCGGACACGATGAAGGCGATCGTGCGAGACGCCTATGGCACAGCCGACGGCCTCGAGTTGAGGGACATCGAGCTGCCCGGGATCGGAGCCGGCGAGGTACTGGTGCGCGTGCACGCGGCCGGCGTGGATCGCGGCGTCTGGCATGTGATGACGGGCCTGCCATATCCGATCCGGCTCGCGGGCTACGGGTTGCGGGCGCCGAGGAACCCGGTTCTCGGCGCGGACCTGGCCGGAGTGGTGGAGGCCGTCGGCGACGACGTGACGCGGTTCGAGCCCGGCGACGAGGTGTTCGGCATCGGCAACGGCTCGTATGCGGAGTACGTGCGAGCTGCCGAGAGCAAACTCGCGCCCAAGCCGACGAACCTGACCTTCGAGCAGGCGGCGGCGATCGCCATCTCGGGCCTGACCGCCTTGCAAGGCCTTCGCGACCACGGGAAGGTCGAGCCGGGTCAGAAGGTGTTGATCGGCGGTGCGTCGGGAGGCGTCGGAACCTACGCCGTGCAGCTGGCCAAGGCGTTCGGGGCCGACGTCACCGCCGTGTGCAGCACGGCGAAGGTGGACATGGTGCGATCCCTGGGGGCCGACCATGTCATCGACTACTCGCGTGACGACTTCGCGGACGGCGAGCAGCGCTACGACGTCATCCTCGACATCGGCGGGAACCCCTCGCTGGCCCGCCTGCGGCGGGCCCTGGCCCCGAACGGGACGCTCGTGATCGCCGGAGGCGAGACCAGTGGCCGATGGCTCGGAGGCAGCGATCGCCAGGTCAGGGCGCTCATGGTCTCCCCGTTCGTCGCCCAGAAGCTCGGCACGTTCGTCTCGCGGGAGAACCGCGACGACATGATCGTCCTCAAGGAGCTCATCGAAGCAGGGAAGATCATGCCGGTCATCGACCGGACGTACCCGCTGATCGAGGCGCCCCAGGCCATCCGATACGTGCAGCAGGGGCGCGCCCGAGGGAAGGTCGTGGTCTCGGTGTGACCACGGGTGCATTTAATGGTATCGTTAATTAACCGAGCCGTTAGATGCCAACCGACCAGCTCAACCGCACGTTCGCCGCGCTCGCCGACCCGACGCGCCGCTCGATCCTCAGCCGCCTCGCCGAGGGCGACGCCACGGTGAACGAGCTGGCGGAGCCGTTCCCGGTCAGCCTGCCGGCGATCTCGCGCCACCTCAAGGTGCTCGAGCAGGCCGGGCTGATCGTCCGCAGCCGCGAGGCGCAGTGGCGGCCGAGCCGGATGCAGGCCGACCCGCTTGACGAGGCCGTGGAGTGGATGGTCTCGCGCAAGCGGACGTGGGAGGGGCGGATGGACCGGCTCGACGCCCATCTGCGCCGGAAAGGAGCCAGAGATGAGTGATCCGACCCCAGCGACCGCCGCCAATCAGGAGGTCCTGATCACGCGCATCTTCGATGCACCACGCGAGCAGGTGTTCAGGGCGTGGACGGATCCCGACCAGGTCGCACAGTGGTACGGCCCTGAGCACTTCGACACGCCGCGGGAGAAGATCCGCATCGACCTCCGGGTCGGCGGGCGCTACGAGCTCACCATGGTCCAGCGGAGCAACGGTGCCGAGTTCCCGGCCGGCTACGAGATCGTCGAGCTCGTGGAGCCGCAGCTGCTCGTGCTGCGCTCGGACCCGATGCCCGAGCACGGGATGCCCGACCCCGTCGTCACGCGCGTCGAGTTCCACGACCACGGTGACAAGACGCGCATGACGCTCAGCGACGGTCCCTACCCCGCCAACCGCGCCGGCGCGGAAGCGGGCTGGAACGGCGCCTTCGACAAGCTCGCGAAGCTGGTCGCCTAGGCCGTGTAGACGCGCATCAGCGTCTGCGCCACGCACGCGGGCTTGTCGC
>Ga0307409_100001097_pt1 | contig 12799 bp, 13 predicted proteins | sample 322Ometagenome_2_FD_203888 | JGI IMG/M metagenome (GOLD analysis project Ga0307409, IMG submission 203888) | Maize rhizosphere microbial communities from greenhouse at UC Davis, California, United States - 322HYB-O-2 | ecosystem: Host-associated > Plants > Roots > Rhizosphere > Soil | place...
CTTATTTTCGATGTTTCGGGAGCGGGAACGCCGCTCCCGCTGTGTTAAAGATCTAATTCGAGACGATTCATATCGCTCTGTTTCGGTTGATATTCGCTGTTATCGAGGCACAGACACACCGCGACGTCCCAGACCTGTGGGGGCCGCATCGAGATGCCGGCCGGCATGGCTGTGAACGTTCTGGTTGTATGTATCGAACTTCGAATCACGAAACTATCTCCTGAAAAATTCTCCGCCGCGTTTGGCGAAATTTGGATTATAAGCACATGTGAAAAATGCTTGTCAAGCATTTTTCAAAATAACCTTGAACCGCTGCCATCGAAATTAGAAATGCGTGAAACCGCTACGGGGCAGAACCGTGGTTTGCCCGTCAGCAATAACCTCAATAGTGCCAACATTTGAGCTAACGAACCCGATCTGCGAGATATCAGTTAATTTCAGCGCGGATATTTTATCTTGCGGCACGGTGAAGAGCAGTTCGAAATCTTCGCCGCCGCTGAGCGCTGCCCAAATGTGTGTAATGTTACCGGATGAGAAAGTCTCCAAATTCGGATCGAGCGGAACGTCGGAAAAAGTCAGAGTGGCTCCGACGCCGCTGGCGGCACAAAGGTGATGAAGGTCGGACGAGAGGCCGTCGCTGATATCTATCATTGCCGAGGCTAGGTCGTTGGCCATCAGATACTGGCCCACCTCAACGCGCGGCGTCGGACGTAGTTGCCTCGTGATCAGGGCCTTTCGATTTTCGTCGGTGTCCTTGTACCCGACACCTGATTCGAGAAGGAGCAACCCACCCGCGGCGCCGCCGATCGTACCGCTAACAAATATCCCATCTCCGGGCCTTGCTCCTGAGCGTAAGATCGCCTTTCCTTTCGGCACGTCACCACCGACGATCGAATCGATCACGATCTTGTCGGGCGTCCGCGAAATATCGCCTCCGATCAATTCAACCCCGTAGTGAGTCGCAATCCTGGTCCACCCGTCGTAAAATCGGTCGAGGAAATCCGAATCCCAAATGTGCCGCGGCACACCCACGGTCGTCATTGCCCATCTAGGCGTGCCTCCCATCGCAGCGACGTCGGAGAGGGAAACGGCCAGTGCCTTTTGGCCCAGGAGCTCGGGAGTCGTCCAGCCAAGCCGAAAATCGATATCTTCGACGAGAAGATCGGCGGTGACGACCGTATCGGCCTCATTGTCTTTTGGGAGGACGGCACAGTCGTCGCCAATCATTTCGAGGCCGAATCGTTTCTTAATGTTATCTATGAACTCGAACTCACTCTGCATTGGAAAGAGTTGACACAACTATATTAAATACATACAATAACGGCGACTGGGCGACAAAGAACTTTAACACAATCCTAAAACGCATGGGACAGCCAGCTATCGTAATACCTGAGAAAATCTACTTTAAGATCGGCGAAGTGTGCGATCTCGTCGGTGTGCAGGCGCACGTACTCCGGTATTGGGAAACCGAGTTTCCAATGCTGTCGCCGCAAAAGAACCGCTCGGGTCAGCGGAGTTACCGCCGGCGCGATGTCGAGATCTCGATCCGCATCAAGCAGCTTTTGTACGATGAGATGTTCACGATCGCGGGTGCGAAAAAGAAACTGCAGACCGAACTGCGCGAAACGAGCAAGCTGAAGATCGTCCATCCGGAACCTCCGTCGGAGAAGCCCGATTATCTACGCCCCGTAGAATCGCCGGGTTTGTTCGAGAACGAACTCGAGCTTTCGGACTCAGTTGCCCCAGACGAAACGGCGAATGTGAACTTTTTGGATCATGACAAACGTGAAGCCCTGAAAGCGCTCGCTCACCAACTGCTCGAGCTGCGTGAGTTGCTCCGCAGCGGCCGCCGCGAATAAAGGCCTGCCCGCTCACAGATCTGTTTGACAAACGCGTGGAGCGAAACTAATCTTTAAATTCGGAATTTCGGGACGTAGCGCAGTCTGGTAGCGCGTTCGCTTGGGGTGCGAGAGGTCGCTAGTTCGAATCTAGTCGTCCCGACCAAAAAAGACCCGGTGATCTTTGCGATCACCGGGTCTTTCCTGATTTATCCGCTGCTACTGTGGGCGTACCGTGATGTAACTCGTCGTTCCCCGGCGTGACACCAGCAAAAGGATCGGGCGGTCGCCGCTTCGTTCCAATGCGGACTGGACAGCTTCGACGCTGGTGACGGGCTGGCGGTTGACCTCCAGAAGAACGTCACCGCGTGCGACCCCAGACGCAGCGGCGGCACCATCGGCGTCGACGTCCGTGACGACCAATCCTTCGATCCCTGCCTCGAGGTTGAGCTGCTTAGCGATCTGCGGCGTTACGGGCTGCAGCGTGAGGCCGAGACGGCCATTCTGGCCGCGCCTGTCGGATTCGCCGTCAGACCCGGGACGCTCGTCTCTGTTCGTCGCATTCTCGTTGTTGAACTCATCGAGTGTGGCGGTAAGCTCCTGAGCACTGCCGTTTCTAATCACGGTGAGACGTATCTCCGATCCAGGCAGCGTTCCCGCTACCTTGTTACGCAGAACGTTACTGTCCTCGATCTTTTCGCCGTTGATAGCTGTTACTATGTCGCCGCGCTTGATACCGGCTTTATCAGCGGCACTGCCCGGTTTGACGTTGCTGACAAGGACGCCTGCCGTGTCATTGAGCTCAAGGGCCTTGGCAGTATCGTCGGTCAGGTTCTGGATGTTTATGCCCAGCATGCCGCGGCGGACGCGACCGTCTCGCAGCAATTGCTCCATTATGGTTTTGGCCATGTTGGACGGGATCGAGAAGCCGATACCGATATTGCCGCCACTTGGGCCGCCCGAAAGAATTTGCGAGTTGATCCCGATCAATTCACCGTTGAGGTTCACAAGTGCTCCGCCCGAGTTACCGCGGTTGATCGGGGCGTCGGTCTGCAGGAAATCTTCAAAACTTGAGCCGTCGCTGAGCCCGGTCCTCCGCCCCTTCGCTGAGATGATCCCGGCAGTCACGGACTGTCCGATACCGAGCGGATTACCGATAGCAAGAACGATATCACCTACGCGAACATTGTCGGAGTTGCCGAGGGTCAAAAATGCGAGATTCTGAGCTTCTATCTTCAGCACCGCCAGGTCGCTGGGCTTGTCGGAGCCGACTATCTTTGCTTCGAATGTCTTATCGTCGCTGAGCTGGACAGTGATCGTGTCGGCGCCCTCCACAACGTGATTGTTGGTGAGTATCGTCCCGTCAGCGCTTACTATAACGCCGGAGCCCAGGCCTCGCTCGAGCCGCGGGCCGGGACTCTGACGCGGAATTCCGAATTGGCGGAAGAGGTCGTCGGTTCCGCCCTCTTCCGACTGCGCCGACCGGCCCTTCTTCTCAGCTTCGATCCGGACCACGGCGGCGGATGTCTTTTCGACTACGTCCGCATACGAGGTCCGAACACCGTCAACAACTATCGGAGCTGGCGCAGCTGCCGGTTGTGCAGGAGCCGGAGCTTCGGAACTGCCGAGAAGGCCGGTCTTACAACCCGCGAAAAACGCAACGGAGCCAATAAGTGCCAAGGCAAAATACTTCTTGATCAACATCGAAAGTTCTCCCCTAAAAGTCGGAAAATAGCTGTCCCAGATTAGATTTATATCAAAGCAACAAGTCTTATACGAGAGCGAACACGTCTAGGTTCGTCAAAATTCACATTATATCCCGCGCAATCAGGCGGCCCCCATGACCTTCGGGCTGTCGTTTTTGAAGATGTACGCGAGCGACTTGTAAACGAGCTTGGCGCAAAGGAATGCGGGCGAGTCGTAGTTTTCGAAATATGAATATTCGACCAGGTCCATTCCGATGATGCGTTTCCGCTCAGCGAGCTTGCGTATGAGCGTCAGCGTTTCATACCAGCCCAGGCCGCCCGGTTCGGGCGTTCCGGTCGTCGGAACAATGCTGGGATCGAGGCCGTCTATATCGATCGTGAGATAAACATTCTCGGTCAGGGAATCGATCGCAGAATCGATCCAATCGGTTTTGCCGACGATATCCTTAGCCCAAAAGATCTTGGTAGGAATGCCTGTTCCGACGAGACGCGCTTCATCCGCCGATATAGATCTGATACCAACCTGGACGGAAGGGATACGCATGTCCTTTACAACGCGGGCCATTATCGACGCGTGCGAATGGGGCGTACCGTCGTAGGTATCGCGCAGATCGGCGTGGGCGTCGATCTGCAGGACGCTCATGTTGTGATACTTTTCCGCGTGGGCTCTGATAACCGGAGCCGACACCGAGTGTTCGCCGCCAAGCATGCATACAAATTTGTCGGTTCTCAAAAGGTCTTTGGTGTGATCGTAAAGCTCGGACATCATCAACTCGGGCGTCTCGCGCGGACGGAATTCGTCGAGCGTATGGATGCCGAGTTTGTAGACCTCGGAGTCGGTTTCCTCTTCGTACAACTCCATGTTACGAGACGCTTCGACGATCGCCATCGCTCCGGCGCCTGTACCCGTACCATACGAAACAGTACCTTCGTACGAAATGGGCAAAATCAGGATCCGGGACGAATCGAATTCGCTAAGCTGCGGTTCATCGATGCCACCGAAATTGAAGGGAAGTTGTGCGCTTTCAGACATGGATTCAGTTTAAAATTCCAAATTCCAGATTCCAAATTGCGAAACAAAGAAATCTGGAATCCGGAATTTAAAATTGGGCCGGTTTTTAAGGCACTTCGATCGTCAGGTCTTTTCCGGCGAAACTGAAGTTGGGACGCTTGCGGCCCTTCATAAACTTCGCGGCGGTTTGCGAAAGAGCCGTGATGATCATCGGAAGTGCGATCGAGGGGTCGCTCGGCACGTAAGCGGTCATTGCTCCGCGGTGAAGCTTTCCGAACATTCCCGTATGATTTCCGCCGAACGACGGGGTGCGGATCTCGAGCGGTACCGAGTCTGTCGTGATGGAGATCGCGTATTTGTGACCGCGCGGCGTGGTCTTTGTGATGTACGAGGAGATCTCGGCCATATTGACCATCGCCTGGCTGCACGTGCTGCCGAGCGTAATGATGCCGGAGTTGCGCGTCTTCTGTGAGATCTGCATCATCTCCATTGTGTCCTGGGTCGTATCGAACGTAAACAGGTGCTTCTTTTCGAAACGGGCACGGGCGATTCCCACCGACAGCTCCGAGCTTAGAAGATCCGGGCAGAAGATCGGGATACGCGACTTAAAAGCGGCCGTCATAACGCCGTCCTCGTGGGCGATCTCAGCAAGCTCGCGACCCATTAGGTGAAGGAACTCACGCATGGAATACGCCCGGCTGTGTTCCAGCTGGTTGATCACGCTGCCCACCCATTCGTCCGCTTCCTGATATTCTTCGCGATTGGCGAGCATATCGCCGATGCGCATTACGTCCGACGAATCGAGCTCGTCGTCGTCCATGCTCGGGTGAGCCTGATAATGATTGCGGCCGAGAGTCTCGTGGATGTCGTGGAACAAAACGGTTCCGGACATGACGATCACGTCGACGAAGCGGTTTTTGATAACATACGCCAGGAGACGTCTCATTCCTGCCGGGATCAGATTGCCTGATCCGCAGAGATAGATAGTTGAATTGTCATCCAGCATGTCGAGCCAGATCCGATGTGCTTCTGCAAGCTGCTTTGCGCCGAAACCGGCTCCTTCCATCTTCTCTAACAGGCCGGCCACAGAACGGTCCCTATCGATGGGAACGGGCCGTGTTGGTACCGTTAGGAATTTTGAAGCCTTTGATTTCTTTTGAGCGACCATTAGTTTCTCCAGATATGAATATTTACACTAAAACTTTAAATAAAACCGAGCAGACTAAGAGTCCGACCCGTTCGGTGTGAGGTATGTATAGCTGTCCGCCTGGTTTTCGTAGAATTCGATAAGCTGATTTCCTTCTTTCGTCGACAAGTCACCATCTTTGATCCGTTTCAATACCGCGCGACGGAACTGGTCGTGAAGCTGAACCGTGTCGAACCTAACGGTTGAAAGAGCATCACTCAATGTGGCGCCGTAGATAACCTGTTTTATGATGTGGCCGTCCTCGCCGATGAAGATGTGCGCCTCGTGCGGGACACCGAACAGGTTATGGTTATTCCCCATAACTTCCTGATAAGCGCCCACGAGCATCATTGCGAGATAGTAAGGCTCAGTCGGGACAAGCTTGTGCAGCTCAAGCACGGTTTTAACATCGTGCAAGTCCACGAATTTATCGACAATACCATCGGAATCACAAGTTATATCACATAGGGTAGCATATTCCGTGGGCTTTTTGTTGAGTTTATGTATTGGGATTATTGGGAATAGCTGCTCCAGCGCCCAGTTGTCAGGCATCGAGCGGAATACAGAGAAATTCGCAAGATATTTTGCACAAAGCAGGCGCCGGAGCTCGTCGAATTCTTCCGCAACGTACTTTTTCAGCTGGGCAAATTGGTCGGCTTTTTCGCACACGTCCCAGAACAGGACCTCCCCTTTTCCCTTGTCCTCGAGGTTGATCAATCCGAGGTTGAAAAGCGTGAACAGCTCTTCGCGGTTTTCGAGCGCGTCGTGGTAGTACTCGCGGTAATTCTTTGCGTTGATCGTCTCGCGAAGGTCGTGAAGCTCGCGCACGATCTGCGGATCTTCTTTGCTTACCTCGAGCGGCGTTATGTCTTCGACGACCGTTTCTATTTCATCCTGAACGTTGGTGACGAGAATCGCGTGATAGGCCGAAAGGTAACGGCCTGACTCCTGAATGATCGTTGGGTGCGGAACATTTTCGTCGTCGCACACCGTTTTGATCATGTAAATTACGTCATTGGCGAACTCGCGGGCGTTGTAATTCGCTGATGACTCGAACGAAGTTCTCGATCCGTCATAATCGACCGCCATGCCTCCACCAACGTCGAGATAGTCGATCGGTATGCCCATTTTGCGAATCTTCGCGTACGTGCGTGCGGCCTCCCGCATCGCGTTTTTGATCCGCTTGATGTCGGTGAGTTGGGAACCGATATGGAAATGGAGCAGTTTGAGCATATCAATGCGCCCTGCTTCCTGAAGCTGACGTATCACGTCGAGTATCTCGGTCGTAGTGAGTCCGAACTTCGCAGCCTCACCGCCGGACTTTTCCCATTTTCCTGAACCTTTTGAGTAGAGCTTTACGCGGACACCGACCATCGGTAGCGACGCGGCGGGGTTCTCCGCCGTAAATTCCTCTACGAGATTGAGCGTATGAGTCAATTCACTCAATTTCTCGATTACGATGACGACGTTCTTCCCGGCCCCTGCACCGGCAAAGGCCAACTTTACAAAGTCGCGGTCCTTGAACCCATTGAGGACGAGCAGGCTGTCTTTCGACTGTTCGAGCGCAAGTGCTGCGTATAGTTCCGCTTTCGAGCCCGCTTCGAGCCCGAAATTATATCGAGATCCCTCGCGTAGGTACTCCTCGATGACGGCCCGGTTTTGGTTGACCTTCATCGGGTAGACGCACATATGTTCGCCCTCGTACTCGAACTCTTTTATGGATTTCCTGAAGGCGGTCTGAAGTTTACGGATCTGTCCGAAAAGAAGCTGCGGAAATCGAAGCAGTACCGGCGTGTTGACGCCGCGTTTACGCAGATCGTCGATTATCTCTTTCACGTCCGCGGTCAAATTCTCATTCTCGGGAGCCCGGACGACAAGATTGCCCTTTTTATTTACACCGAAATAGTCAGCCCCCCAATTTTCGATACCGTAGGTCTCGACGGTCTGCTCTGTAACTGAACTCAATGTTTGTGAATCTCCAAAAGTGAAATCGGAATTGCAAACGAACGGCTGCAAAAACTTAAAGCATAATAAAAATCTAGCAAAAAAGATATAGAGCAACAACAGAAAGTTTTTTGCGGGCGGTTCTCAGATATGCGGCGGCATGATGTGGCACAGACCTTGCCACTGTCAAAGGCGGAGAGGCCGCTCGGTTACCCTTCGCAGTGACCGGAGGCAACAAATACCGGGGTTTAGAGTATTGACGCAGGAATCGCACTCGCCGCGTATCAAAAAGTGGTATCAAAAAATGTCATCATGCGGTGCCATATTAACCAGAAGATCTATATGAACATTTCTAACCAGAAAGGATTTTCGCTTATCGAGTTATTGATCGTAGTTGTTGTGATCGGGGTCGTCGCCGCGATCGCCGTGCCGGCATTTCAAAAAGGAATCTGGGCTGCGGAGAATGGCTCGACCATTGCCGCCATGAGAACCATATCCTCTACAGAGGTCGGCTTTTTCTCCCAACATGGTAGATTCGCAAGGCTCCCTGAAATTCAGGCGCGTCTCTCGGACAGTCTCGGTACGACGATCGGCGACCGCGTTGTTCGTGGTCGCTATACGTTCGAGATGTCGCCGATCACACCCAGCGACACGGAACTTCGGACGGCGTTCACGGTAACTGCGACAAGAAGCGTCGCCGGTGACCCTACATACAAGTACGAATTGACCCAGACGGGGCAGATCGTACAGCTCCTCCCATAATGGACCCTTTCCTCGGATACCCGCATCTGCACTTGCACCAGTGAAATGAACGTTTTTGAAGAACTTGTAGAAGAGCTCAAGGTAGAGAATCTCCTCGAGCAGACCGTGGACCAGAGACCTGATGCCTACCGAAAGGCGGCAGTGGCCGCTGATTCCCAACCTGGCAGCGAACTGTCAAATGTCGGGCTCGTGGCGGAAACCGAAACGGACGGTCGAGAAAACTATCGCAAACGGGCGGTCGCCGAGGTCGCCGGCTTGCAGATGGTCGAACACGTCTTAACGGGCATCGAGCGTCAATACATGATGATCGAGCCGCACGTCTTCAACGACTTGCAGGTAAAACAGGCCCTCCACACGTTTCTGAAAGTTCCCGATGATGCAAGTGGCGCGTCAGTGCAACTCGAAGCCGACGGCCTCTTGATATGCGAAACAGAGTGTTGGTCTCAGGCCCTAGCGGCGCGAGACGCGGACATTTCGGTCGCGAATGTCCGGCGATTTTGTGAAAATTCGCGTCCAGTGCTCAGTTCGCAGGCCCTGATCGCACTTGCACGATTTTATAAGGCGTTGCCGCGCAGCGAGGCAGTCAGAGCCAAGTTCGACTTCGTGATGACCCGCCTTTTTTCCCGCGATAATGGCGACGAGAAACGCAGACTGCTGTTCGGTATTCTCGATATGGTCGGCCACATCAGGGATCTTTATGTGGATTGGGCCGGCGCGTCAGGGGACTGTCCCGAGTCAATCCAGCCGGGGGCCGCTGAGATGCTAGTCGCGTTCCGGCAGGCTATCGAAGAGGCGGAGACGGCAGGCGGCTTTGACGAACTCATCAGAAGCGATTTCTTCAATCGCACCCGACATATAAAGGAATCAGCCGGCGAAGCTTTCTTTGTACCGGAAGTAACCGCCGCAGCGATAGAGTGTAACGTCCGGATCGGAAACCGGTTGATCGACCTATTGCAAGCCGAAAAGGCTAATTTCAGTGTTGAGGCGTTGGAAGAGAAATACGGCTATAGTTTTGATTCTCTTGTTTCAGTAGCGGCGAGCAAAACGCTCCTTCTAGCCGAAATCCTTAGACAACAGGAAGAGGCTGAAACGGCTGCGGAAGCTGAGCCTGCACACGCTGCTCGTCCGGAAGGTGAAGCCGCGCCGGTTCGGTTAGAAAAAAAGGGAGATTCGCCTCCGTCGCGAATTAAAAGCATATTCGAAGTAAACGGGTGGTTGCTTGCTGCTTGCATAGGCGTGCTTCTGATCTGTGCGGGCGGATATTTCTGGAGTGAAGGCTATTCAGAGACCCAGACCCCAGCAAGAGTCGCAAACGATGTAGGTCTCGAGAATTCGGGGTTGTCCGAACATATTCGGCTCGCGAGGTCGAGCAGCGAGACATTTTATGGTGTGGTTCGTCCTACTTGGGAGACGATGGACGAACGCCAGCAGAAAGATCTCGTTCAAAAGACGAAAACGTTTGCACAATCAAAAGGATTGAAACACGTAAATCTTATGAACGAGAAAGGAAGAACGGTTGCGTACGCATCCGGCGAGCGGTTAGATTTACTGCCCCAATAATAATCACAAATCGTATTCGTTTGAATGCCCGGCAACTTTGCCGGGCATTTCGGTTTTGGTACCTACATTAATGTAATTACAATCAACAGTAACAACAAAAATGTAGGATATAAACGAAACCTAATTTGTTATAATCCGCTAAGTCTATTTCTCTCCACATTTACATCCGGCGTAATCCGGGCACGGATTTTGCGATGATCAAACGGTTATCAATAAACAAGAGTATCATTCAATATTACTATTAGTTACTTGAGGAGAATAAATGAACGCGAAGAATGTATTGCACTTTGCCGCTGACCAAGAGGCAAGGTTCGTGTCCGTGCGCTTCACGGACCTGCCAGGGGCATGGCATCACCTTACGTACCCGATCGACCAGTTAACGGAGGACTCGTTCGAGGACGGTTTCGGTTTCGATGCGTCGAGTTTACGCGGATGGGCCGCGATCAACGAGTCAGACATGCTGCTTGTCCCGGACCCGAGCCGTTTCTGGATCGACCCGTTCGCTGAAGAGACGACGATGGTCCTGATCGCGAATGTCGTCGAGCCGATCACCAAGGACGGTTACGGATTGGATCCGAGGTCGGTCGCAATCCGGGCGGAAAGTTATTTGAAGTTTACGGGGATCGCTGACACGATCAACGTCGGACCTGAGGCCGAGTTCTTCGTCTTCGACGAGGCTCGTTATCACAACGACCAAAATTCGGCAGGTTTTACCATAAATTCCGAAGAAGGTCATTGGAACTCCGGACGGAACGGAGGCGATCATTCGCCAAATATGGGCTATCACATACGCCCGAAAGAGGGTTACGTACCCGTCGCTCCGGCCGACACGCTGATCGATCTCCGCAACACGATCTCGACGATCTTGGGCGAGGTCGGTATCAGTGTAGAGTGCCACCATCATGAGGTCGCCACCGCCGGCCAGTGCGAGATTGATTTCCGTTTTTCGAATCTTCTGCACACCGCCGACAATGTGATGCTGTTCAAGCACGTGGTCAAAAACACCGCGCACATGAACGGAAAGACCGCGACATTCATGCCGAAGCCGCTTTACGGGGACAATGGCTCGGGGATGCACTGCCATCAGTCGCTGTGGAAGGACGGAAATCCATTGTTCGCCGGTGACGAGTACGCCGGTCTTTCGGAAATGGCCAAGTTCTACATTGGCGGACTCTTGAAGCACGCACCGGCACTCGTTGCATTCGCCGCCCCGACGACGAACAGCTACAAGCGGCTGGTACCCGGCTTTGAGGCACCGGTCAACCTCGCGTACTCGGCCCGAAACAGGTCGGCCGCTGTTCGCATCCCAATGTTTTCGGCATCGCCGAAAGCGAAACGCCTCGAGTTTCGTCCGCCCGACCCGAGCTGCAACCCGTACATAACATTTGCAGCACTTCTCATGGCAGGGCTCGACGGCATTCAGAACCGGATCGATCCCGGGCAGCCGCTCGACAAGGATATATACGATCTGCCGCCCGAGGAATTGGCGAATGTCCCGTCGCTGCCCGGCAGCCTTGACGAAGCACTGGTCGCACTTGAGAATGACCACGAGTTCTTACTCAAAGGCGATGTGTTCGCGACGTCGATGATCGAACGCTGGATCGCCTACAAACGCGAAAAAGAGATCACGCCGCTTAGGCTGCGTCCGCATCCGCTCGAATTTTCGATGTATTACGACATATAGTCGTCTAACCGTTACGGAATAGGCGGCCGGGATCTTGTTCCGGCCGCCTTTTTAGTTATAAACAATCCACTTTCGATATGAATGTTCAACCGGTAATTCTGGAAGGCCGACGCGTTCGGATGGAACCGCTGAAAAAAGAGCACGCTGACGAACTAGCCAAGTTCGCATTCAACGAGCAGCTTTGGTTGTGGACCACGAATCTAATGCGCGACATCCAAGACCTGGATCGGTACGTCGACCGTGCTCTCGACGAGCAGAGGAGGCGCGTCGCGTTGCCCTTCGTCACGGTTGAGCGGGCGACCGGCCGCGTTGTCGGCTCGTCCAGATTCGGAAATATAGATGTCGCAAACCGGAAGGTCGAGATCGGCTGGACCTGGATCGACCCGGCCTGGCAGCGCACGTGTGTGAATACAGAGGCGAAGCTTCTAATGCTCACGCACGCGTTCGAGACCTGGAAATGCATCCGAGTCGAACTGAAGACCGACGCTTTGAATACAAAGTCCCGTGCGGCGATGCAGCGGATTGGAGCCACAGAAGAGGGAACCCTGAGAAGCCACATGATCACTGAATCGGGCCGCATACGCGACAGCGTCTATTTCAGTATCATCGAAAAGGAGTGGGCAGCGGTCAGGCGAGGTCTTTTGGAGAAGTTGAATATGCACTAGCAATTGAACGCGCACGATTTCCGTATGTGAAATGCATGGTGAGTTCCGGCGTGCCTATTGTATAATCTCGTCAACTATGGAAAAGTTCAGCGTAATTTGCCCTTGCTGCGAAGCTACTCTTACCATCGACGCCCAAACCGGATCTATCCTCGGGCACGAAGAAAAGAAAAGGGCTCACGGTTCATTCGAAGACCTGAGAGGCGAGCTGACGAAACAAAAAGAATTGCGTGAGCAACTGTTCGCGCAGGAAATGTCGTCGATGAAAGACCGCGAGCGGCTTCTTGACGAGAAATTCAGGGAGGCCCTCAAAAAGGCCGATACCGCCAGCGACCAGCCATTTAAAAACCCGCTCGATCTTGATTAGTCAGCGCTCGCCACAAATGTCAAAGGAAAAGCTTATCATCGCTCTCGACGTGCCAACCGCTGCCGAGGCGGGCGAGAT
>Ga0307409_100001098_pt1 | contig 12796 bp, 13 predicted proteins | sample 322Ometagenome_2_FD_203888 | JGI IMG/M metagenome (GOLD analysis project Ga0307409, IMG submission 203888) | Maize rhizosphere microbial communities from greenhouse at UC Davis, California, United States - 322HYB-O-2 | ecosystem: Host-associated > Plants > Roots > Rhizosphere > Soil | place...
GGCCCGCCGCGTACGTGACGCGCGACGCGGGCAAGAGCTGGGAGCGGCAGGACGCCGGCCTGCCGCGCGAGCAGGCCTGGCTCACCGTGCGCCGCCAGGCGATGACGGCCGACGCGCACGACCCCGTGGGCCTCTACTTCGGCACCACGGCCGGCGAGCTCTGGGCCAGCCGCGACGAGGGCGCCGCTTGGCGCTGCATCGCGCGCCACCTGCCGCAGATCCACGCCGTCGAGGCCGCGGAGCTCGGCGCGTGAAGGTCGCGATCCCGTCGCCGCTGCGCTCCTACACCGCGCACCGTCACGAGGTCGAGGCCGCCGGCGCGAGCGTGGCCGAGCTGCTCGCGGACCTCGAGCGCCAGTTCCCCGGCATCCGCTTCCGCATGGTCGACGAGCAGGACCAGCTGCGCCCGCACATGCGCATCTTCGTGAACCGCCGCGAGACGCGTCGCCTCGACACCGCTCTCGCGGGCGGCGAAGAGATCCACATCTTCCAGGCGCTGTCCGGCGGCTGAGCGGCCAGAGCCCGGCCGGCGCCGGCGGCCGCCGCGAAAAGAGGCCAGCCGGCCCGGTCCCGTGTGAACCACTTCATCGGCCGGCCGCGGCGGGTGTACGATGCTGCGGACGCCGCCCCATGGAGGTCCCCATGCGTCGCTTCGCCATCGTCTCGTTCCTCCTCTTTGTTCCGCTGGCGCTCGCCTGCGGCAGCGCCACCACGCAGGGCGCCGCCGAGAAGAGCGCGGCGCCGGCCGCCGCAGCGCCCGACCTGCTCGACGGCCTCGGCGACCACCAGCGGCCGATCACCACGAGCTCGCCCGAGGCGCAGCGCTACTTCGACCAGGGGCTGGCGTTGATCTACGGCTTCAACCACGACGCCGCGATCCGCAGCTTCGACTGGGCGCTCACGCAGGATCCCGCCTGCGCCATGTGCGCGTGGGGCAAGGCGACGGCGCTCGGCCCGAACATCAACCTGCCGCTCGGCCCCGCGGCGGCCGAGGACGCCTACGAGGCCGCCCAGCTTGCGCTCCGGCTCTCGAAGAACGCGACGCCGGTCGAGCAGGAGCTGATCGCGGCGGTCGCGGCGCGCTACACGCCCACGTACTCGGCCGACCGCGCCGCGCTCGACCTGAAGTACGCGAACGCCATGCGCGAGGTGCGGAAGCACTTCCCCGAGGACGTCGACGTCGCGGTGCTCACCGCCGAGGCGCTGATGAACCTCTACCCGTGGAGCTACTGGACCCGCGACGCCGAGCCGAAGGAGCACACCGCCGAGCTGGTCGCGCTGCTCGAGTGGGCGATGGCGCGCGAGCCCAACCACGTGGGCGCGAACCACTACTACATCCACGCCATGGAGGAGCACTTCGCCGAGAAGGCGGAGGCCGCGGCCGACCGGCTCGCGCCGCTCGCGCCCGACGCGGGCCACCTCGTCCACATGCCCGGCCACATCTACTACCGGGTCGGCCGCTACGCCGACGCGGCGGCCGTGAACGTGAACGCGGTCGCGAGCGACGAGGCGTACTTCGCGCGCTGCCGGCCGGGCGACTTCTATCGCGCGGCCTACTACCCGCATAACATCCACTTCCTCTGGGCCGCGGCGGCCACCGAGGGGCAGAGCACGGAGGCGCTCGCCACCGCGCGCAACCTCGCCGCCAAGGTGGAGGGCTTCCACGCCGAGCTGCCGCTGGTGGAGGAGTTCCTCGCGATCCCGGTGCTCACGCTGGTGCGCTTCGGCCAGTGGGATGCCGTGCTCGGCGAGCCCGCGCCGCCCGGGGGGCCCGAAGGGCCCCGGTCCAAGGCCGGCCGGCCGTATCAGAGCGCGATGTGGCACTACGCGCGGGGCGTCGCCTTCGCGCGCACCGGCAAGACGCAGGACGCGGCGGCCGAGCTCGCCACCGTGCAGGCCGCGGTGAAGGACGAGGCGAACCAGAAGCTGCTGCTCGCCGGCAACACGGCGACCGCCTCTGGGCTGCTCGCGATCGCCGAGGCGCACCTCGCCGGCGAGCTCGCCGCGGCGAAGGGCGACACGAACGCGGCCGTCGCCGCGCTCGAGCGCGCCGTTGCCGCGCAGGACGCCCTCATCTACATGGAGCCGCCGCCCTTCTACTTCCCGACGCGCCAGGCGCTCGGCGCCGTGCTGCTCGAGGCGGGCCGCGCCAAGGAGGCCGAGGCCGTCTACCGCGCCGACCTCGAGGAGTGGCCGAAGAACGGCTGGTCGCTGTTCGGCCTCTCGCGCGCGCTGCTGGCGCAGAAGAAGAGCGACCAGGCCACCTGGGCCGACGAAGGCTTCCAGCGCGCCTGGCAGCGGGCCGACGTGAAGCTCAGCGCCTCGCGCTTCTGAGCGCAGCGGCGCGCCCGCAGTCAGCTCGGCGGTCCCCGGGGAACGCCCCGCTGCTGCGGGCCCGCCGCGCTGCTGCGGGCCCGGCGGAGACGGGCGGCGCGCAGGGGCCGCCGACCCGTGGGGAGGCTCGCGCGCTCCGATGGCGATCGCGCGAATCCGTGCCACGGGCGCGTTCGCGCTTCCACTTACGCGTCAGCAGGTTGTGCGCCTGCGTTTCCGCGAGGCGCTGCTGCGAAGGAGGCGCCGATGTCCAGGACACTCATCTCGCTGGCGACGACGGTCGCCACCGCTTGTGCTGCGGGGCTTCTCGCGATTCCGGCTGGAGCGATCTCGCTGCTACCGGGCGATACGGTCGTGCTCAGCGGAACGACCACGGCCGCGCGCCCGGAGCTCGAGGGAACGATCATCGAGGACGAGTTCGTCCCCGTCTCGTTCAGCGACGGCCAGGGCGGCACGATCTCCGCCGTCGTTCAGACCCGGATCGTGCAGGAGGACGTCGCCGGCACGCTCGACTTCTACTACCGGATCACCAGCTTCGAGGAGACGACGGACCTTTCGATTACCGCGCTCCGGTTGTCGGGCTTCGATTCTCTCGCGACGGACGTCGATTTCCGCACCGACGGCGTCGGGGACCTCGGACCCGATGCCGCGATCCGCTTCTCGCCTCCGGACGACCAATTCATCAACTTCCTGTTCGGCGAAGATCCGGCGAATCCCACGCTCGCTCCGGGGCAGGAGTCGCTCTTCATGTTCGTGAAGACCGACGCGACGTCCTTCACGATGTCTTCGGCGAACCTGACGACCACGGAGAACGGCATCATCTCGCCCCAGTTCCTGGTGTTTGCTCCGGTCCCGGAGCCGCAGGGCCTCGCCCTGCTCGCGCTTGCGCTGGCCGCGGCTCGCGCGCTCCGGGCGGGGAGCCGCCGCGCGGCGTAGCGCGCGCCGACCCTCCCTCGCCCGGGCTCCGGCCGCGCCAGAAGAAAGCACCGGCCTCGCGTCGATCCGGCGCCTTCTCGCCCGACAACAAGGAGAGGAGGACGAGCCCATGCGCTTCATGATGCTGATGATCCCGAGGGGCTACGAGAGCGCCGCGCCCGGCACCCTGCCCGACGTCGCCGCGGTCGAGGCGATGACGAAGTACAACGAGGCGCTCCAGAAGGCGGGCGTGCTGCTCGCGCTCGACGGGCTGCACCCGCCGTCGATGGGCGCGCGCGTCACGTTCGTCGGCGGCAAGCCCAGCGTGACCGACGGGCCCTTCCCCGAGACCAAGGAGGTGCTCGGCGGCTACTGGATGATCCAGGTGGGCTCGCGCGAGGAGGCGATCGCGTGGGCGAAGCGCTGCCCCGCCGGCGACAACGAGACCATCGAGATCCGCCAGGTGCAGGAGCTCTCCGACTTCCCCGCCGACGTGCAGGAGGCCGCGGGCAGGCTGCCCGAGCTGCAGGGAAGGGGGCGGTCGTGAGCACGCAGATCTTCGTGAACCTCCCGGTCCACGATCTCGGGCGCTCCGTCGAGTTCTTCCGCAAGCTCGGCTACGCGTTCGACCCCCGCTTCACCGACGAGAACGCGACCTGCATGATCCTCGGCGAGAACATCTACGCGATGCTTCTCGTCGAGCCCTTCTTCCAGACCTTCACGCCGAAGTCGATCGCTGACGCGAAGAAGACGACCGAGGCGCTGGTCGCGCTCTCGATGGACTCGCGCGCCGAGGTCGACCGCATCGTCGACGCCGCTCTCGGCGCGGGCGCGCGCCGCTACCGCGACCCGAAGGACCACGGCTTCATGTACGAATGGGGCTTCGAGGACCTCGACGGGCACATCTGGGAGTATCTGTGGATGGCCCCCGCCGCCGCGGGCGGGCCGGAGGACGCCCGATGACGGCGGCCGCGGCGCCGCGGGTTGTCTCGGAGCGCGAATGGCAGGCCGCGCTCGAAGCGCTGCGCGTGAAGGAGAAGGCGGCGACGCGGGCGCGCGACGCGCTCGCCGCCGAGCGCCGCCGCCTGCCGCGCGTGCGGATCGAGAAGCCCTACGTCCTCGAGGGGCCGAAGGGGAAGGCGAGCCTGCTCGATCTCTTCGCCGGCCGCCGCCAGCTCCTGCTCTATCACTTCATGTTCGGCCCGAGCCGCGAGGTGGGCTGCGACGGCTGCTCGATGTTCGTCGACCAGATCGGCCACCTCGCGCACCTGCACGCGCGCGATACCTCCTTCGCGCTCGTCTCCCGCGCGCCGCTCGAGCGGCTCGAGGCGTATCGGAAGCGCATGGGCTGGACGATCCCGTGGTACTCGTCGTTCGCGAGCGACTTCAACCCCGACTTCGGCGTCGGCCCCGTCCAGCCCAGGCCGGACGAGTACCAGGACGGCGAGTCGTTCGGGCTGAGCGTCTTCCTGCGCGAGGCCGCGGACGTCTACCGCACGTACTTCACGAGCGGCCGTGGCGTCGAGGCGCTCGGCAGCGTCTGGACCTTGCTCGACCTGACGCCGCTCGGCCGCCAGGAGGAGTGGGAGGACTCGCCGGCGGGAACGCCGCAGACGCCACCCTACGCCTGGTGGCGCCGCCACGACGAGTACGAGCGTTAGCCGGCCGCGCCACGCGGGGTGGAGCCGCGCGTGCTGCGGCGCGCGGCCTCCTCCAGCCAGCGCCACACGAGCGCGGCGCTCACCGCCGCGAACAGGACGCCGGCCGGGATCCACATTACCAAGCCCGCGAGCTGCTGGTCTTCGAGGGCCGAGAAGCCGCGCGCGTGCGCGCTGGCTTCGTACGCGGAAATCCAGACGGTCCGCGAGAATACGAGCAGCGCGCCGAGCGCGCCGCCGTGCAGGGCGGTGGTGAAGACGGAGAACAGCGCGGCGCCGTGCCGGTCGGCGCCCGGCGCGCTGGCGGCGCCGAGCGACGCCCACCACAGCACCGCGCTCGCGAAGAAGCTCAGGTGCTGGAAGGCGTGAACGGCGTCGCTCTCGACGCTCGCCTCGAACAGTGCCGGGACGTGCCAGAGCCACAGCGCGGCGGCGTGCGCGAGCCACGCGGCGGCGAGCCCGGTCGCCTTCCGCCAGGCGGCGCGCGCGGTCCGGCCGCGCAGCACGCGCATCGCGGAGCCGCGCGCCCGCCCGGGCAACCCCCAGGCGATCCCCTTCTGCGGGCGGGCGCGCACGAGGAGCGGCGCGGCGACGAGCATCAACAGCTCGTGCTGGAGCATGTGCGCGCTGAAGCGCTCGCCGCCGAGCCGGTCGATCGGCGAGAGAATCGCGGCCGCGAGCGCGAGCCAGCCCGCCGCGAAGGCGAGCGCCTCGCCGCGGCGCACGCCGCGGCCCGCGCCCGCGCGACGCCACACGCGCGCCGTGCCAACGCCGTAGAGCGCGAGCGCCAGGCTGAGCGCGAGCGCCATGCCCGCGTCGATCGCGCCCGCCGACGAGTCGGGCGCGCGCGCCGCGGCGCCGTGTGCGAGCGCGACCGCGGGCGCGAGCAGCGCCGCAGCCACGAGGGGCGCAGCCCGCGCGCTCATCCACACCTCGCGAAGACGCGCACCAGCGCCATCGCGAGGCTCAGCAGGCACGAGCTCGCCGCGAGCACCAAGCCCGAGACGGCGAGGAAGGCGTGCCCGCCGCGCAGCGTCGCGGCGGCGTGCGGCTCTTCGCGCGGCGCCCGCATGCCAACGCGCCAGGCGACGACGCCGGCCGCCGCGGCAACGAGCACCGCCAGCGCGCTCACTGCGAGCAGCTCGGCGGCGGAGCCGTCGGCGCACGCGCGGGGCGCGAGCCCGTAGCCGAGCTCGAGGTCGGCGAGGAACGCGAGCGGCGGCACGAATAGCGCGATCCACAGCACGACCGGCGCACCGCTGCGCTCGACGAATCGTTCCGAGCTCGCCATCGCATCACCCCCAGTGCGGCAGCAGATAGAGCACCGCGAAGACCGGAATCCAGCCGAGCACCACGAAGTCCCAGTAGGCGCCCGTCGTCAGCACCGAGAGGCGCTGCTCGTCGCGCCAGTAGCCGAGCGCGAGCAGCACGCCGACCACGAGCGACTCGGCGAGCTCGGTGCCGAGGTGGAGGGTGTGGAGTCCGAGCAGCGTCCACACGATCGAGCCGTAGGCGTGATCCTTCCAGTCAAAGGGCAGCGACGCCCAGATCACGATGCGCACCGCGACGAAGGCGAGCCCGAGCGCCGTGCCGGCGCCGAGCCACAGCAGCGTCGCCGCGCGGTCGCCGCGCTCGGTCGCCTTCTCGGAGCGGTGCATCGGAACCAGGCTCGCGAGCAGGAGGACGACGCCGATGACCGGCAGCGTGAGGTCGGGCGGCGGAACGTGCGGCGGCGGCCACGCCGCGAGCTCGTAGCGGAGATAGAGGGCGACCGTAATGAGGAACGCGAACGCGGTGCCTTCGATCACGACGAAGCCGACGATGCCCCACCAGAGCAGCGCACTCGTGCTGAGCGCCATCGGCGGGAGGTGGGAGACGTCGAGCGCGACGTCTTGCGGCGCGCGCTCGCTCATGGCTCGGACCCGGGCAGCTCGGCGCGGCCGCCGGCGCGCGGCAGATACCAGCCGAGTAGCGCCACGAACAGGAGCGCGATGCCGAGCGGCAGCCCCCACGGCGTGAAGATCACCGCCACGAGCCCGATCGCCGTCGCGAGGGCGGCGAGGAGCGGCCAGAGCGAGTGCCCCGGCAGCACCTCGCGATGCTCGAGCTTCGCGTCGACCGTGCGCGTCACGAGGATCTCGCAGCGGTCGCTGCGCAGACCGACCACCCGCGCCGGCGCCGGCGTGTCCCAGAGCGGCGAGAGGCTGGTCACCACCGGCGCACGCGCGTGCGAGTAGCATGGCGGCGGCGAGTCGGTGTCCCACTCGAGCGTCTCCGCGCCCCAGGGATTCGCGGGCGCGCGCTCCGTGCGCCGCAGCGCGAGCACCACGTTCGCGAGCAGCACGGCGAAGCTCGCGGCGAGCACCACCGCGCCGCACGAGGCGAGCAGGTTGAGGCCGCCCCAGCCGAGCTCGCTCGGGTACCTGTACACGCGCCGGGGCATGCCCTGGACGCCCAGCAGGAAGAGCGGGAAGAAGGTGAGATGGAAGCCGACCAGCGCGAGCCAGAAATTCCAGCGCCCGAGCCGCTCGCTCAGCAGCCGGCCCGCGAGCTTCGGGAACCAGTGGTAGACCGCGCCGAGCAGCGGGAAGACGGCGCCGCCGATCAGCGTGTAGTGGAAGTGCGAGACGACGAAGTGCGTGTCATGCACCTGGAGGTCGAGCGGCACCGAGGCGAGCATCACGCCCGTGAGCCCGCCGCCGAGGAAGGTCGAGAGGAAGCCGAGCACGAATAGCAATGAGGTCGTGAAGCGGATGCGCGCGCGCCAGAGCGACACGATCCAGCAGAAGAACTGCACGCCGGTCGGGATCGCGATCAGCAGGCTCGAGGCCGTGAAGAGCGCCGCGCCGAGCCGGGGCACGGTGGTGGCGAACATGTGGTGCACCCAGAGCCCGAAGGCGATGAAGCCCGTCGTGGCGAGCGCGAGCACCATCGCCGGGTAGCCGAACACCGGCCGCCGCGTGGCCGCCGACACGATGGACGACACCATGCCGAGGGCCGGCACGAAGATGATGTAGACCTCGGGGTGGCCGAAGAACCAGAACAGGTGCTGCCACAGCAGCGGGTCGCCGCCCTCGCTCGGATTGAAGAAGTGCGTTCCGACGAGCCGGTCCATGGCGAGCAGGCTGCTCGCCACCATCACCGACGGCATCGCGAACACGATCATGAACGACATCACCAGCATCGCCCAGACGAAGAGCGGAATGCGGTCGAGCGACATGCCGGGCGCGCGCAGCCGCAGCGCCGTGACGATGACCTCGATGGCCACGATCAGCGCCGACAGCTCCGTGAGCGTCACCGTCTGCGACCAAACGTCGATGCGCTTGCCGGGCGAGTACTCGGGCCCGGTGAGCGGCGTGTAGGCGAACCAGCCGCCGTCGGGCCCGACGCCGAGCGCGAAGCCGCCGTAGAGTAGGATGCCGCCGAGCAGGAACAGGTAGTAGCCGAGCGCGTTCACGCGTGGGAAGGCGACGTTGCGTGTGCCGACCATGAGCGGCACGAGGTAGATCGCGAAGCCCTCCATCACCGGCACCGCGAAGAGGAACATCATGGTGGTGCCGTGCATGGTGAAGAGCTGGTTGTAGAGGTCGGGGCCGACGAGGTCGTTGTCCGGGAAGGCGAGCTGCGCGCGCATCAGCGCCGCCTCGAGCCCGGCGAGCACGAAGAAGACGAAGGCGGTCACCACGTAGCGCCGTCCGATCGCGGTGTGGTGCACGTTCGAGAGCCAGCCGCGGAGGCCGGCGGGCGCCTGCCAGGTGCGCGCCAGGGCGGCGCGCTCGTCCGCCTCGCTCGCGGGCGGGTACGCGGCGGTGCGCGGCGCGCTCACTCGAGCCCTCGCAGGTAGGCGAGGAGCGCGTGGAGGTCGGCGCTCGCGAGCATGCGCTGCGGCATGTGGTTGCCGGGCTTCACGTGTTGGGGCGCGAGGATCCAGCCGGCGAGCGCGCCGGGCGCATTCGGCAGCGTGCCGGCCGCCAGCGTGGCGCGGCTCGCAAGGTGCGTGAGGTCGGGCGCCACCTTGCCGTGCGCGTCGAGGCCGCGCACGGTGTGGCACGCGGGGCAGCCGCTCGCGAGGAAGACGTCGCGCCCGCGCACGCTCGCGGCGTCCACCGGCTCGCGCGCGGGCCCCCGCTGCGCCGCGAGCCACGCGTCGAAGCGGGGGCGCGGCACGGCGTTCACGAAGAGCGCCATGTTGGTGTGCTGGAGGCCGCAGTACTCCGCGCACTGCCCGCGGAAGCGCCCGGCCTCGTCGGCCTGGAGCCACAGCACGTGCACCTGTCCGGGCAGCAGGTCCGCCTTGCCGTGGAGGCGCGGCACCCAGAAGCTGTGGATCACGTCCCGCGTCTCGAGCATCAGCTTCACGGGCTCGCCGACCGGGATCCAGAGCTCGTTGGCGGTGGTGACGCTGCGGCTCGGCACGGCGTCCTCGTACGTGACCTCCCACCACCACTGCGCGCCGGCGACGCGGAGGGTGAGCGGCGACGGCGCATGGAGGCGGTCGACGCGGCGGCCGGTCCACACGCTCGCGCCGAGGAGCGCGAAGACGAGGAGCCCGGTGGCGCCCGTTGCCGCCGCCACCGCGAGCACGTGGCGCCGCTCGGAGCGCTCGTCGCCCCGGCGCGGGCGCAGCGCGAGTAGCATCGCGACGACCACCGCCAGCCAGATCGCTCCGAGCAGCGCGACGTTGCCCCAGAAGAGCGCGGCGATCGCGTCGGCCTGCGGCCCGGCCGGTGAGAGCGCAGACTGCGCGCCTTCGAGCGCCGCCGGGCCGGTCACGGCGCGCCTCGCGGCGGGGCCGCCGGACGCTCGGGCTCGCGCAGCGTCTCGGGCTCCTTCACGGCCTGACGGTCGGCGCGCCCCGGCCGCGCGTCCTTCGGCACGAGCGCGGCGAGCGAACGCACGTACGCGACGAGCTGCCACACCTGCGCCTCCGGCACGAGGCCGCCGAAGGACGGCATCCCGTTCGGCCGTCCGCCCGCGATGCTCGCGAACACCTGCTGCGGCGCGCTGCCGTAGAGCCACTCGCCGTCCATCAGGGCCGGGCCGCTGTCGCCGCCGCCTTCCGCGTGACAGCCGGTGCAGTTGAACCAGCTGAAGAGGCGCTGGCCCTGGCTGATCGCCCATGCGTTCTCCTGGTACGGGGCGGGCGGAGCGGGCGGCGCGCCTGGCCCGGGCTCGCGCACGGGCGGCGCGCGCTGCGCCGCCGCGAGCCACGGCTCGTGGAAGCGGCGCTGCTCGCGCTCGCAGGCGGCGAGGAGCGCCCCGAGCGCCAGCACGGCGGCTGCGCGTCGCGGCAGCCTCATGGCAGCCCGAACACGTAGAGCGTGTCGCCCGTGCCCGTCGCCGTGGGCAGGTCACGCATCGCGTGGGCGAAGCCCTTCCCGGCCGAGGCGTCGCGCGCGTCGAGGCGGCCGCTCACGATCGAGCCGGCCCAGCCGCCCACGCCCGCCAGCACCGCGACGTACTGGCGGCCGTCGGGCCCGCGAAAGCTGATCGGCTGGCCGACGATCCCCGAGTCGGCCCGGAAGCTCCAGAGCAGCGTGCCGCTCTCCGCGTGGACTGCCTTGAACCAGCGGTCCATCGTGCCGTAGAAGACGAGGTCGCCCGCCGTCGCGAGCGCGCCGCTCCAGACCGGGAAGGGCTCCTCGAGCGTCCACGCTCGGCGGCCGGCGGCTGGGTCCCACGCGCTGAACGCGCCGCGGTGCCCGCCGGGGCCCGGCCGCATCACGACCGTTGCGCCGAGATAGGGCGTGCCCGCGACGTAGTTCGCCTCGAGGCCTTCGTAGTCCATGCAGAGGTTGTTGTGCGGCACGTAGAGCAGGCGCGTCCGCGGCGACCACGCCGTGGGCTGCCAGTCTTTCGCGCCGGGCGAGGCCGGGCAGACGTCGCGCACCACGACGCCGACGGCCGGCCGCTTGGCGTCGTCTAGGAGCAGCCGGCCGGACTCGAGGTCCACGCCCTTGCTCGCGGTGACGTGGACGAAGGGCGTCGCGCGCAGCACCTGGCCGCTCGCGCGGTCGAGCACGTAGAGGTAGCCGTTGCGCTCCGCGTGCACGAGCGCCTTGCGCGGCTGCCCGTCGATCGTGAGTTCGACGAGCACGTTCTCGTTCACGCCGTCGTGGTCATAGAGGTCGTGCGGGCTCCATTGGTAGAACCAGACGGCCTCGCCCGTGTCAGGGTCCCTCGCGAACACGCCCGCGGTCCACTTGTTGTCGCCAGGGCGCTGCTCGTGATTCCACGGCCCGGGATTGCCGGTGCCGTGGTAGACGAGTTCGAGCTCCGGGTCGTAGGAGAGCCAGCCCCAAACGTTGCCGCCGCCGAGCTGCCAGGCGTCCGGCGGCCACGTGGAGACGCCGAGATCCGGGCCGCGGTCCTGCGGATAGAAGGGAGAGAAGCGCGGCCCGATGCGGACGTCCGCGTCGGGGCCGGTGTTGAAGGCGCGCCAGCGCTCGGCGCCCGTCTCGAGGTCGAGCGCGGCGATCCAGCCGCGCACGCCGAGCTCGCCGCCGCTGTTGCCGACGAGCACGGTGCCCTTCACCACGAGCGGAGCCATGGTCATCGTCTCGCCGCGCGACACGTTTCCCATCCGCGTGCGCCAGAGCTCGCGTCCGCTCGCCGCCTCGAGCGCGATCGTATGTGCGTCGAGCGTGTTGAACACGATGCGTCCCGCCGCGAAGGCGGCGCCCCGGTTCACCACGTCGCAGCACGCCACGCCCTGGGCAGCCGGATTCTGCTCGGGCTGGTACTGCCACTTCACGCGGCCGGCCGGCGGGCGCAGGTCGAGCGCAACGACCCGGTTCGGGAAGGGCGTGACGACGTACATCGTGTCGCCCACCACCAGCGGCGCGGCCTCCTGCCCGCGCGTCACGCCGAGCGAGAAGGTCCAGGCCAGCCGGAGCTGCGCGACGTTGTCGGCGCGGATCTCGTCGAGCGGGCTGAAGCGCGTGCTCGCATAGTCGCGCGCCGCCATCGCCCATTGGGCCGGATCGCCGGCCGCGTCCGCCGCGAAGCCGGCGGGCGCGGAGCCGAGCGCGGCAAAGAGAGCCGTGGCCACGAGCCCGCGCCTCAGCGACCTGCCTCCGGGCGGCCAGGCACGAATCACGTCTCGCTCCAAGGGGCGTCTCCCAGAACGCCCGCGTGCAAGAGGCGGGCCGAGCAAGGCCGCGCGCGAGCCCCGTACCTGCACCGGCGGGACCGCCCGCTTTCTACAAACGAGCCGTGCAATGCGGCACGGCGCCGCTAGCGTGTCGACCTCGTGATGGGGAGTCCGACCTTGCGATGAGGAATCCCGCAGCCTGGCTCCTGCTTGCGCTCTGCGTCGCGTGCGGCCCCGCCGCGGACGCGGGTGCAGAGGTCCGGTCCAGCGAGCGGCTCACGATCGATGGCGCGGCGCTCTACCTCGAGGTGCGCGGTGCCGATCGCGAGGCGCCCGTCCTGCTCTGGCTCCACGGCGGGCCGGGCGGCGCCGAGCGGCCGCTGTTCCGTTACTTCAACGGCGACCTCGAGCAGCACTTCGTGGTCGCCTACTGGGACCAGCGCGGCGCGGGCCGCTCCTTCGACCCGGCCGCCGACCCGGAGCAGCTCACCGTCGCGCGGCACCTCGCCGACCTCGACGCGGTGGTCGATCACCTGGGCCGCAGCTTCGGCCGCGACGAGCTGGTGCTGGTCGGCCACTCCTGGGGCGGGGCGCTCGGCCTGCTCTACGCGCGCGCGCATCCGAGCAAGGTCTCGGCCTTCATCGCCGTGGCGCCGATGGTCTCTACGCGCGCCCAGCAGCAGGCCGAGTACGATTTCGTGCTCGCCGAGGCGACGCGGCGCGGCGACGAGGACGCCCTGGCGCGGCTGCGCGAGCTCGGCGCTCCGCCGTACGAGACGTCCGACGAGATGATCGC
>Ga0307409_100001100_pt1 | contig 12785 bp, 11 predicted proteins | sample 322Ometagenome_2_FD_203888 | JGI IMG/M metagenome (GOLD analysis project Ga0307409, IMG submission 203888) | Maize rhizosphere microbial communities from greenhouse at UC Davis, California, United States - 322HYB-O-2 | ecosystem: Host-associated > Plants > Roots > Rhizosphere > Soil | place...
GGTCGCTTCGGAGAGGAACGCGGGTAGTCGGTCCTTTTGACGAACCTTTGTGGGGGTATTGCCTACAGTTTTGCACCGCCCACACTACAGGGTTTCCGGCATCGGCTGACGCAACTCTCCGGGCTATGAGATGAGATTCGTTACCTGAACCGCCAAGCCGAGGCAGCGATGATTGCACCCGCGAACATTTCACGTACGTTGGACCAGCAGTCCTGGGAATTTGAGAAGCCAGTGCGTGGCGGGGTCGTCGTCGGCGTCGATGGCTCGCGGGAATCGGTCGCCGCTCTCAACACGGCTGCGGCTATCGCGCGTATCAAGCGATGCGCCCTTCACGCGGTATCGGTGCTTCAACGCGCGGTTTCTCAGGATGAGAGCGAAGCATTGCGCGTCTCGCTCAGGTCTTCGGAGCTCAGCGAGCTGCTTACCGCTCTTGAGCCTGGCGCGAACTGGAGCAGCGAGGTTGCCGTCGGACGACCTGCCCGAGCACTCGCTGAGATTGCAGAGCGTCGCGGGGCAGAGCTGATACTTCTAGGTCAGCGTCGTCATGGAACTATGGACCGGATACTCGGAAGCGAGACAACTCTTCAGGTGATGCGCATGACGTCAGTGCCTGTGCTCGCAGTCGAAGCGGAGATCGACAAGCCGCGCACGATTGTCGCTGCCGTCGATTTCTCTCCCTCGAGTGTACGCGCAGCGAAGGTCGCGCTCGAGCTTTTGAGAATGAATGGGTCAGGTTCCCTGTATCTCGTTTTCGTAGAACCGCCCGCTGATTTCAGCGCGAACCTGTTCAGATCAGCGGAGGAGACGCGGTTTCCGGGGGACGTTGTCGTGTGGTTCAGGCGATTCGTCGATTCCCTTGGTCCACATCCCGGGATTCTTGTAGAGCCCGTTGTATTGAGTGGTCGAGCCGTGACTGCAGTTGCGGAGTTCGCCGAGCGCGTCGGCGCCGACCTCATCGCCGCGGGATCGCACAACCATGGACGATTCGAGCGCCTCCTTCTCGGCAGCGTTTCGACCGGCCTGGTAAGGGATGCCGGCTGCCCGGTGCTGGTCGTGCCACCAGGCAGCTGACGGAATTCAATTCTTTCGCTTTGCAGCGGACTGCGTATCGCGATGGTGCAGCTCGGTATCGGGTCCATGATCATGGCGGTCGATATCGCGAGCCAGCCGCGTTTTCTCGCTGTTCTTGTCGGCGTCGTCGTGTTGCTGACGGTCCTCGAACAAGCGGTTCTTCCCCTTGTGATCGTGCTCTCTGATCTCGGCGGGATCGTATTGCGGCCCGATTTGCTCCTCTACGGGATTGCTGGTCTGTGAGATCTCCGCAATGCGCGACAGAGTTTTATCCCCGTGCTGACTTGGCGCGTGATCCACGGATCCCTGCTGTAAACCCTTGTTGTCTTTATTTTTTCCCATCTTGGTCTCCTTTCCCTTTCTTTTGGGCAACCAGCATGCCTGAACGGAAAACGGAGCGGAGAACTGACGGCGATTGTAGTTTTGTCCCGCTAACGCTCGGCAAACTCAAAATGCGGAGACCGCGATGACCGACCCAGCCGAACCCGTCACTACTCCCGAACCCGCGAAAGCAGGCATATGGGAGGATTTCGTGGACATCTTCGTGCAGCCGGCCCAGGTGTTCGAACGCAGGCGAGAGGGAAAATTCGGTCTGGCTCTGCTGGCGCTCGTTGTGATTACGGGCGTTCTCTTTTTCGCGCTGCGTAATGGCATTGCGCCGATCATGGACGCGGAGATGGCGAAGCAGGCTGCTGCGATGGCTGCCAAAAATCCCAGCATCACTGCCGAGCAGATAGCTGCTCAACAGGGAATGATGGAGAAGTTTGCGGCCATCGGATATGTCCTGTTCATGCCGATCGGAATCTTGATCGCTGCGATTCTGCTGTGGCTGGCAGGCAAGCTCGTCGGCGCGGGCGTTGCGTTCGCGGCAGCGATGATGATCGCGACGTATTCGCAGTTTCCGCGAATCGTGGAAATGATTCTCAACGCAGTTCAGGGATTGATGCTTTCACCCGAATCGATCACGGGGCGTTACAGTGTTCAGATCGGTGTCGCTCGATTTCTCGATCCAGCGACTAATCCTTTCGTGTTGACTCTGTTCGGGGCGCTCGACGTGTTCACAATCTGGGTGACGGTACTTCTTGCGATTGGATTGTCCGTGGTCGCGCGCGTGCCGAGGAGACAGGCTGCTATCGCCGCTGCTCTGGTGTGGCTCGTTGGATTGATACCGGCGCTGTATCAGGCGATATCGCAGGGCTAGCATCGAGTTGGCGGTGCCGGGCTTCTGTGTGAGTCAAGAAATCCCGTACACGGTGGTGTGCGAAACCTGACTGATTCCTCTTCGACACGGTGCCAGTATTCCAAGTGCGCCAAAGGAGGAACCATGTGGAATAACGAGCCCCAATCCCGCCCGCTCGTCATCGGTCTCGATTTCAGCCAGGCGTCCATGACGGCGGCGAAATGGGCAACCAAATGGTTGCTCAAGGGCCGGGACCTGATCCTCGCACACGCACTCGTCGTACCGGAAGTGCACGGAGTCCTCGCTGCACGATATCCCGTGGCGGCGCCGCTTCTGGTGAACGCGCGAGTGGGAGCTCTTCGCCGTCTGGAGGACGCGAGCATTGCACTTGGCGTCGCTGGCGCCGCTCTCGAGGTCAAGGAGGGGAACCCGGCAGACGCGATTGCCGAGATAGCTCGCGAACATGGCGCAGAGCTGATTGTCGTTGGAAAGCATGGGGAGGGAGGACCGCATCGCGGGTACACAGGGAGAACTGCGGACAGGCTTGTGCGATCATCACCCGCGCCCGTCCTCGTGGCAAATGGCATCCTCGCCCGACCGCCGCGAAAGATTCTGGTGCCGTTGACGTACTCGTCGATCACACCATTCATCGTCGAGTCGGTGCGCCGTGTGTACGACAATTCAAATGCCGATGTCATTGTGATCCACGTGATCGGGTCCGCTGTGCTGAGTCACGTTCTCACCATGGCTTCCGTGAAAACCGATCATGTCCCTTCGGCGGATCAGATAGACGAGATCTTCCGGGAAGACGGTGAGCGATGGGCGCAGGAGCTTGTGGCGGTGGGCCTTCCCGCTGAAAAAATCCGATCACAGGTGGTGTTCGGCGAGGTGTCCGGCGCGGTCCTGGGTGCGGCACGGGAGAACGATGCCGACATGATCGTGATGGGCAGTCACGCTGGTCCACTGCGCCGTCTACTGCTGGGGAGCGCGGCGACTGCAATTCTTCGCGAGGCTGATATACCAGTGCTCGTCGTCATCGAGCCGGAGGAGGCATACATAACCGACGATGGACCAATGTCCGCAACGAGCGGGATTCCAGCGAGCGTGATATAGCCGACAAGATGCGGCAATTATTCGGGTTCGCTCTGATCCTTCATGGGTTGGCGCATGCGTCCGCCGGAGTATGGGCTACGGAGATGGCTCACCCATTCTTCGTCACGCTCCTGTGGGAAGGTGCAGCGGTGGGATTCATTCTCGCCGGGGGAATCTTTCTCGGAGTAGCTCCGCTCGAGAGGTACTCGAGGATCATCAGTGCCGTCGCAATAACCTGCTCGCTGCTGCTGCTGCTTCTCTTTGCCCATCGCGTATTCATTACGGGCGTCGTAATCGACGTTACGCTCGCGGTGATGCTTCTCTTCAGGCGAAATGATCTCGCACCGCGTCCGCATCGACCATTGATTGGCAAAGTTCTTTTTTCAATGTTCACGGCGTACACGGCAATCGTCATCGGCGCGCGATACACTACGCTCATCTGGGGAACGACTCCATACGAGCGGACAATTCCATTACCGGGCGATCCGCCCACTGACGACCTGCATTACAAAATCGATCATGCGGTCACGATCGAAGCGCCAGCCGATTCGGTGTGGATGTGGATTGCGCAGATTGGACAGGATAGAGCCGGGTTTTACAGCTACGACTGGCTGGAGCGCGCAATCGGCGACGACATTCACAATGTCGACACCATCGTTCCGGCGTGGCAGCGACGCGAGCGCGGCGATCTCGTACGCGCAGTGCAGCCGGGATACCTCGGAGGCATAATCGACAATGCGCCGGGATGGCGCGTGATCGAGGTTGTATCCGGCCGGGCAATCGTCCTCGAAGGATGGGGCGCATTCGTCCTGCGTCCGACTGGTGAAAGCAGAACGCGAATGCACATCAGGACCCGGGGGGCGGGCACGCCGAAGATGAAGCTCGTTCCTCTCGCGCCTTTGTCACTTCTCGTGTTCGAGCCGGCGCACTTTATCATGGAGCGGGGGATGTTGCTCGGCATCAAGAAGCGGGCAGAGCGGCGACAGAAATCGACATAGGCTTAATTGTGCGATATCGCCTGCCGATAGCCGCGACGCTGGCAATTCTCGCAGGCGGCGCGGCAATGCTGCTGCCGAACGGGTCGAGAGCCAGTCATCTCGTGTGGACCGCTGGTCTCGCATTGTGCGGGGCTCCCGTCGTTTACTCGACGTTGCGCGGACTGTTTCGCGGAAAGTTTGCGGCGGACGTAATCGCATCCATGACTGTGGTGACAGCACTTGCGCTGGGTCACCCCATCGTGGGTCTCGTGATAGTGATCATGCAGACCGGAGGCGAGGCACTCGAGCGACTCGCAGAGGGACGTGCGAGCGAGGCGCTTCGCGCGCTTCAGGAAACTGCACCGCGAAAGGCGCATCGAGTTACGATCGACAGTGTCGAAGAAATCGATGTCTCCGAGATGCAGAGAGGCGATGTCATTCTGGTGCGACCTGGTGAAATAGTTCCGTGTGATGGCGAAATCATCGCAGGGAGATCTCACCTCGATACAGCGACTCTCACCGGTGAGCCGCTGCCGCGAAAGGCCAGTGTCGGCGACACCGTATTGAGTGGCAGCATCAACAAGGAAAGTCCTCTCACTATTCGCGCTAACGTAGTCGGCGAGGAGAGTCAGTTCGCGAGGATCGTTGCGCTGGTGAGAGAAGCGCAGACGAGCAAAGCTCCTCTCCAGCGAATAGCCGACCGGTTTGCAGCCTGGTTCACGCCCGCGACTGTGACTGTATGCGTGGTCGCATTCCTGATCTCCGGAGAGTGGGATCGTGTGCTTGCGGTGCTCGCGATTGCGACCCCGTGTCCGCTTATACTAGCGACTCCAGTGGCGATACTCGGCGGGATGAATAGATCTGCGCGGCGACAAATTCTGGTGCGCAATGGCGGCGCACTGGAAGCGCTTGCGCGAACGAGCGCTATCGTCTTCGACAAGACTGGAACGATCACGGTTGGTCAACCCAGAGTGTCGCGCGTCCTGGCAGTGAATTCCGTGCCTGAAAGCGAAGTACTCCGGCTAGCGAGCGCTGTCGAGCAGGGATCCGGGCACCTTCTCGCGCGCACCCTCGTCACTGAAGCGCGAGAGCGGGGACTTCTCGCGAATACGGCAGCTGAGATTGTCGAAGCCCCCGGCCGCGGCGTAGAGGGCGAAATCGAAGGCAGGCACGTAGCAGTTGGCGCGCGCTCGTTCATCGCGGAGCGCTATCCTGCCACCAAAAATTTCATCACCGATCTCGACGTGCGTCACGATCACGCGAATCTGCGGGCGTACGTTGCAATCGACGGAGAAGTCGTCGGCCTCGTCGAATACGGTGACATGATTCGCGATGGCATTGCCGATCTCGTGAAGTCACTTCACGCCGCAAACATTCCGCAGGTGCTGCTCCTCTCCGGAGATCGCGCCGAGAACGTGCGCGCGATTGCGCACGAGGCAGGTATACACGAATCGCGCGGTGATATGCTGCCCGAGGACAAAGTTGCCATTGTAAAACGTCTAATCGACGACGGGCAGACAGTCGTCATGCTCGGCGACGGGACGAATGATGCGCCCGCTCTCGGCACTGCGTCGGTTGGCATTGCGCTCGCGTCACACGGCCGGGGAATAGCGACAGAAGCCGCCGACGTGATACTGCTTGCCGATGATCCGTCGCGCGTTCTCGACGCAATCATGATCAGCAGGCGAACAATGCGTATTGCGCGACAATCGATATGGTTTGGCCTTGCCGTGAGCGGGATAGGAATGGTCTTCGCGGCTGCAGGAGCGATCGTTCCCATCGCAGGAGCTGCGATTCAGGAAGTCGTCGATCTGGCGGTGATATTGAACGCGCTTCGAGCGAGCCGCAGTCCGTTGTACGGAAAACGCTGAGGCAATCTCCTCCGCTTCCTGACTGAAGTACTTGCCTCCTGCGGATACGTTGAGTCATCGCCCGCAGTCCGGTGGGCGACAAAAAAATTGGGGGATGCGCCATGACAGCGGTAGAAATGATCACCAGAGAAATGGAGACGCCGCGGCGCCTCACAGCCGAAGCGAAGGTGAAGTCGATTATCGTTGCAACAGACGGTTCAGACACGGCGCTGGCCGCGTTCAAGGCGGCGGCAATGATTGCCTCGCGAGTGACAGCTGCCATACACGTCCTAAGCGTTCTCGAGCCAATGCCGGCAATGTTCCCCGCAGTGGACGGGATCGTCATGCCGCCCGAGCTCGACCGTTCCCGTGAAGAGGCGCAGCGTACCATCGTCGGTGATCAGATCAAGATCTATGATGCTGCTCGGGCCTGGACCCTCGACGTGAGTCTGGGCCGGCCGGCTGAGGCGATCGTCGCGTTCGCTCAGGAACAGGATGCTGATCTGATCATTCTCGGCATGAACAGGCACGGGCTTGTTGGAAGAATGCTCGGCGACGAGACTGCCAGCGAAGTCGCAAGGCTCAGCAGCAGGCCCATCCTCGTAGCTTCGCCGAAAATGGAGAGAGTGCCAAAGCGAGTGATCGTCGCGATGGGGCTGAACGCGGGCGGAATGCAATCGGTTCCCCAGTTGGTGTCGATGTTCGATGACGCGCCGAGTATCTCGTGCGTGCATGTGAAGCCGCGCTCGGAATTCATGGGAATCGACTGGGCAGAGTTCGACAGCGAGTATGAGCTCGCAATGAAAGACCGGTTCCGTGAGATAGAAGAAAATCTCGAAGCCGCGAACATGCGCGCAGATCTCGTTGTGCTCAACGGTGACGCGTCGCGTGAGCTTGCGGAGTTCGCCGACTACTCCAAAGCGGAGCTCATCATTGTCGGCATCAGGCGGCGGAGCGGCAAGGCGCGCGCGATCGGAGGGCGAATGGCTGCGCGCCTGATGCGAAGCGCGTCGTGCAGCATACTCGTGCTTCCCGATGCCGTGCCACAGGGCGGCACTTTCCAGTCGTTGTCCGGATCGACGCATGTGATTCAGGATCCAAAGCTGTGGCCTGAAGCGCTGCGCGATTTCACATCCCGCAACGCGGGACGCATCGTGAACCTCGAAGTCGACGATCCAGAGGCAGGGGCTCTCATGGAAGCCACAGCGTATCCGCTGCTCGGTGCAGATTATGATCGAAAGGACGGTCGGCTGACAATCACGCTCGGCTACACTCGGGGGATCGAGCGGCATTTGAGCAGGAGCATCACACATCCGGAGACTGTGTCGGTGCTACGCACCGAGGGGCGCGACACGGCGCTATCGGTTACCCACGGCGGTGGGCAGACGCTGCTGACGTTCGGATAATTCCCTCTAACAGAAAACGCCGCCAGAAACTGGCGGCGTTTTTGTTTCATTGACAAGGCCCGGAATCAGACTGTGATCCAGGGCGAATGATCGTCAACGCAGGGGTCAGGCGTGATTCCGGTTTTCCCGGGAAGGCCTGTGGTGCTTACGAGCTGCGCGATGTCCAAAGCTGAAACAATCCCAACGAGCTTCTCATTATCCATCACGAGCACGCGGTGAATTCCGCGTTTGCGCATTATCGCCGCAGCAATCTTTATCGACGCGGAGGGCGCGACACCGAAAACCTGATACGTCATGAGCTCGGAGACAGTGTGTTGATCCAGAGTGTTCTCGTCTTCGGGACCAGCGTCCTCTACAATAAACCCGACGATGTCGGTCATGGAAACGACGCCGACTACACGCTCTCCCACAACGACTGGAATTCCGCCGAGGTGGTTGGTCGACAGCACTTCCATGGCGTCGCGAATTGTCGCTTGAGGCGTGAGAGTAAGTACGTCGGTCGTCATTATGTCACGTACGGTCCGCATGATTCGATTCCTCATTGAGTGCCTGCTCGTGCAGCCTGCCGTTTCACCTTCCAGGTTCCGCTCGAAGTCTGAACCGCGGTTCCACGTGTGATGAACGTTCCTTCAATTGTGTTCGCGCCATTCAGAGATCCTTCAAACGTGGTGTTGACCTGACAGTTGCACTCAGGATCCAGGTACGGATCGAGTTTGCCGGACACTCGCCCGTCTCCGAGCCTGATGAAGCGGATCTTGAGTGGCTGTGCAAGCGATTCGGGTCTCATGATCTGAGCTGCAGGCTGCTCTCTCGTTGCGGCCTGAAAAGCATGAACTTTTGGAACCATCACTACATCGCAGTATGCAGTGTCTTTTTCGCTGGCCATTTCGAATGTTATCGATCCGCTTCGACCGGTCTCGCGGCTGCTGTATTCGCCTGACCACGTGCCGACGAGGAGGGCTGACGAGCCGCTGTCGGAGATTACTGGAACTGGGGTTCGCTTCCACGCACACGCTGTCAGAGCTGTCAATGCAACGACTGTTGCTGCCTTGATGTATCTCATCCGCTAGCTCCTTCGGGTAGTGAGCCGAGGATACGCTCGCCACGAGACGGAATCGATAGGGAAAGAGAGGAAATACTCTCCGGAGAATGCCTACATGAATCAGGCGCAGGCCGACTGAACTCTTGCGACGCTCCGATCATGTTCCGTGCACGTACTGCACAAGGAGACATGAAATGTCGTTTACGCACCTGCACCTGCTGCTCAATCACTTCCCGGTTATAGGCACGCTCATCGTCACAGGTCTCCTTGCATGGGCGCTGTTCCGGCGCAGCGGAGAGATCACAAGAGTCTCACTCGCTCTGACCGCCGCTATCGGTGTGATTGCGGTCATCGTGTTCTTTACAGGCGAACCCGCCGAGGAGGCTATCGAAAATCTTCCCGGATTCTCCGAGGCGATTACCGAACGGCACGAGGAGTTCGCGCTCACCGCAACCATTGTCGTAGCCTCGCTGGGCGCGCTGGCCCTGGGCACTCTTGCATTGCTCCGCAAGAAAGAGATCCCACGCCGGGTGACTCTCTGGAGCTTCATTCTCTCGATCGTCGCGAGCGGAGTAATGGGTTACACCGCACTTCTTGGCGGACAGATCCGTCATACCGAAGTCAGGGCGAGCGCGTTCACCACGGGCGGTCAGGAAAACCCTCACTGAATTTCGGCGAAAGTCCGATTTCGCACATAAAGGTGAGATATGAGCTTCATCAACGTACCGCACGATCGATTGTCGTACGGCACAAACTCACGCCATCTCATTCCAGAGGTACCAAAATGCAATCCTCACTCCGCAGAGTGTTCGCTGGAACATTCTGTATTGGAGCGGCCGCATTACTGATTCACGCCTGTTCGCGACCGTCTGGCAAAGCCAGCAGCGTTCTAACCGGGGATGCTGCATCCAAGGTCTACGTAGCACCGGGCTCGTATGACGAGTTCTACTCTTTCCTCTCCGGCGGATTCAGCGGACAGGTGGCCGTTTACGGGCTTCCGTCAGGCCGTCTTCTGAAAGTGATTCCAGTGTTCTCGCAGAATGCGGAGAATGGCTGGGGTTACAATGAGGAAACGAAGCCGATGCTTCAGACCACGTTCGGCTTCATCCCGTGGGACGACACGCACCATACCGAGCTGTCGATGACCGACGGCGTTCCCGACGGCCGCTGGCTTTTCATCAATGGCAACAACACGCCTCGCATCGCGCGCATCGATCTCACGCGATTCGAGACCGACGAGATTCTCCAGATCCCCAACGCGGCAGGCGGACACGCATCGCCGTTCACGACACCGGACACGAAGTATGTGGTGTCTGCAACGCGGTTCAGTGTCCCCGTTCCGAACACCGATGTCCCCATTGAATCGTACAAGCAGAACTTCAAGGGAACGCTGTCGTTCATCAAGGCGAATGTGCCCGGCAAGATGGACATCGCATTCCAGATTCTCATGCCTGGCTACAACTACGACCTCGGCCACGCCGGAAAGGGCCCGTCGGATGGATGGTTCTTCTTCACCTCCTACAATTCCGAGCAGGCAAACGAGAAGCTCGAATCCAACGCATCGCAGAATGACAAGGATTACATCGCAGCCGTGAACTATGCGCTTGCCGAAAAGTGCGTAGCTGATGGGAAAGCAAAGGCCTTCCCGAGCCAGTACGTGCACAACTGGATGGACGAGGCGAGCAGATCGGCAAAGACGGAGATGAAGACGAGCGTCAAGATGCTCGATCCGCGCGACTGCCCGGGCATGGTTTACTACCTGCCGACTCCCAAGTCACCGCATGGAGTCGACATCGATCCGACGGGTGAATACATCGTCGCCGGTGGAAAGCTCGCCAGCGTGATTCCTGTGCATTCGTTCACGAAGATGCAGAAGGCGATACAGAACAAAGCCTTCGACGGTGAGCTTTCCGGGATTCCGATTCTCAAGTATGCCGAAGTCATGGCTGGCGAAGTTCAGAAACCGGGCCTTGGTCCGCTGCACACGGAGTTTGACGGAAAGGGTTACGCGTATACCTCGATGTTCATCTCGTCAGAGGTCGTCAAGTGGAAGCTCGGAACATGGGAAGTAGTCGATCGCGTTCCGACGTACTACTCGATCGGTCACCTCATGATTCCCGGCGGTGATTCAAAGAAACCGTGGGGCAAGTATCTCGTCGCCATGAACAAGATCACGAAGGATCGCTATCTCCCGACGGGACCTGAGATGGCCCAGAGCGCGCAGCTCTTCGACATCAGCGGCGACAAGATGAAGCTGCTGCTTGATTTCCCGACAATTGGCGAGCCGCACTACGCGCAGGCAATTCCTGCATCGATGATCAGGGACAAGTCAATCAAGTTCTACGAGCTCGCCAAGAGCGGAAGCCCGCATGTAACGAAATCCGAAGCAGCGGGTGGAATAAGACGCGACGGAAACAAAGTGCACGTCAACATGATTGCAATCCGCAGTCACTTTGCGCCCGACAATCTCGAGGGTGTCATGGTTGGCGATACAGTGTTGTTCCATGTGACGAACATCGAGCAGGACTGGGACATTCTGCACGGCTTCGCGGTTCTTGGCGCCGAGAATTCAGAGTTGATCCTGAATCCTGGCGAGACGCGTACGCTCAAGTGGGTACCGAAGACCGCAGGTGTCTATCCGTTCTACTGCACTGACTTCTGCTCGGCGCTTCATCAGGAGATGTCCGGATACATTCGCGTGTCGGCCCCCGGGTCGAGCGTGAAGCTCAGCGCGAACACAAGCCCGAAAGCAAAGGCGCAGCTCACCGCGCCGGCGCAGAAGGGCGAGTCAGGACGCTGAGGTAATGGAAATGAAGAAAGAGGTGAGCAGGAGCAGCGGTATGCTCTCCAGGCTGTCGAGATTTTCGATTGGGATATCGGCGCTTCTGCTCGCCTCGGCTTTTCTCGTGCCTGTGTGGCGCATCGACCTGATTGCGCCCCAATATCCCGAAGGACTGGGGATGCTGATTCGGATCAACACCATCACAGGCATCAAGCCCGCGGATCTCAACAACATCAACGGGTTGAATCACTACATCGGTATGAAAGCGATCGTGCCGGATGCAATTCCGGTTCTGGACATCATGCCGATTGCGCTGGCGGCTCTGGTTGTTCTCGGAATTGGTGTAGCGCTCTGGGGCCGCCGGTGGGCCGCGTGGACGTGGCTCGGCCTGATCGCGGCAGGAGGCGCCGCTGCGATGGCAGAGTTCTACAAATGGTCGTACGACTACGGTCACAACCTGGCGCCCGACGCGATCATCAAGATTCCAGGCATGACGTACCAACCGCCACTGATCGGCACGAAGCAGCTGTTGAACTTCACAGCGTCATCGTGGCCGGACATCGGTGGCATTGCGGCGGGAGTCGCGTTTGCGATCGCCTTGGCTGCGCTCCTGCTTCGCCGGCCGAAACAGAAAGACAGCAATTCAGCACGTGAATCGATTGCTGTTGCAGCCAGTGTGGCGATCCTGCTTGTATTGTCATCGCCCAGTGGCCTCGAGGCACAGCAAAAGGATTCGGTTTTCGTTTCGACATCCGGAGTGAGCATGTCACGCGCTGTCGATCTGGTTAGACCGGGAGGCGTGATCGTCGTCGAGCCGGGTACCCACGCTGCGCGCAATGTCATCGTCGCCAAACCGATGACCATCATCGGTCGTGGATCAGCAACGCTCGATGCAGGCGGTGACGGCGAAGTACTGAAGATCACATCGGACGACGTAACAGTCGAGAACGTTCGCTTCACAGGGACGGGCGTGAGCTACACGCAGGACCGGGCAGCAGTCCGAATTACTGGCGCAAAGAATTGTCGAATACTGAACAACACGTTCGATCACGTGCTGTATGGTGTCTATCTCGCCAAAGTCACAAAATGCAGGATCGAAGGAAACGTGCTTCGGGCTTCAGGGAAAACCGAAGCCACGTCAGGAAACGGAATTCATCTCTGGACTTCGCGCGAGATTACAATCGCCGACAATCGGGTTTCGGGATTTCGTGACGGGATCTACTTCGAGTTCGTTCACGATACCGAGGTGGTGAAGAACATGAGTGAAGGGAACCTCCGATACGGGCTCCACTTCATGTATTCCGACGACTGCGAGTACGTGACGAACGTATTTCGCCGTAACGGTGCGGGCGTCGCCGTGATGTACACGAAGCGCGTGCACATGG
>Ga0307409_100001101_pt1 | contig 12783 bp, 8 predicted proteins | sample 322Ometagenome_2_FD_203888 | JGI IMG/M metagenome (GOLD analysis project Ga0307409, IMG submission 203888) | Maize rhizosphere microbial communities from greenhouse at UC Davis, California, United States - 322HYB-O-2 | ecosystem: Host-associated > Plants > Roots > Rhizosphere > Soil | place...
CTTGATGTCGCGGCGCCGGTAGAGCATGAATGCCGCAAAAACGAGCGACACGAGGCCCATCGCCACCATCAGCGGCCCCGGCGCGAGCGCCCCCGGGTTGGCGGCGAGCAGCAGCTTGAAGCGCAGCACCGCATACAGCGCGACGTTCAGGAGCAGCCCCGAGAGCACGGCGGAAATCGGCGTCGGGCCCTCGGCGTGCGCGTCGGGCAGCCAGGCGTGCAGTGGCGCGAGGCCGACCTTGGTGCCGTAGCCGAGCAGCAGGAAGATGAAGGCCAGGTTCAGGAGCGACGGGTCGAATTCCGCCGCGTGGCGAATCAGCACCGACCACACCATCGCGTCGCGGCCCGGCCCGACGACGGGATGCGCGGCCATGTACACGAGGATCGTGCCGAACAGCGCGAGCGCGATCCCGACGCTGCCGAGGATGAAGTACTTCCACGCGGCCTCGAGCGCCTCGTGCGTGCGGTAGATCCCCACCATCAGCACCGTGGTGAGGGTGGCCAGCTCGATCGCGACCCACATGAGCCCGATGTTGTTGGCGACGAGCGCGAGGTTCATGGCGAACATCAGCGCCTGGTACATCGCGTGGTAGAAGCGCAGGTAGCCGGGAGTCAGCCGGCCCGTATCGAGCTCGTGCTGGATGTAGCCTGCGCTGAAGAGGCTGGTGGTGAACCCCACGAGCGCACCCAGCACGATGAACACGATGTTGAGGTCGTCGACGGCCAAGTACGGCCCTGGCTCGGGCCTCCCGCCGGCGAGGAGCGCGAGTGCGGCGGCGAGCGTCGCGAGGGCGGCCAGGACGTTCAGCCGCGCCGTCAGCCTGTAGTCGGGCAGCGCGGCGAGCAGCGCGGCGAAGCCGAGTGGCACCAGGAGGACCGCGCGGACCGCGATGTCGGGCAGGGCGCTCATTGCCTCTCGCCGCGGTGCCGGTCGAGCGCCTGCACGTCGACGGTGTCGAAGCGCTCGCGGATGCGGAACAGGAAGATGCCGATGACGATGAAGGCAATCAGGATCGAGAACGCCACGCTGATCTCGACGACGAGCGGCATGCCCTTGGCGCCGGCCGCGGCGAGCACGAGGCCGTTCTCGAGCGACATGAACCCGACGACCTGGCTCACGGCGTTCCGTCGGGTGACCATCATGAGGAGGCCGAGCAGCACGACGGCGAGCGCGAACGCCAGGTCCTCGCGCGCGAGCGGATCGGCGCCCTCCGTGACCTGCAGCATCACGGCGACCGAGAGCGCCACCAGCCCCATTCCGGCAAGCATCGTCGGGCCGACGCCGATCACGGTCTCGATCTCGCGATGCATGCCGAGGCGCTGGATCATCCGGTGCAGCGCTATCGGGATTACGATCCCCTTGAACACGAACGCGATCCCCGCGGTGACGAAGAGGTGCGGGGCCTCCTGGATCCAGGCCTGCCATGCAACCGACGCGGCGAGGACGAGCGCGTGCAATGCGAAGATGTTCAGCAGAGCGTACAGCCGGTCCTGGTAGAGCATCATGAAGCTCGCCAGCACGAGGCCGCCGGCGAGCAGGTGGGCGATGTCGAAGGCGAGGCGGTCCATCACAGGCTCTTGGAGACGAACATCAGGAGCGTGGCCAGCAGCCCGAGCATGAGCGCCGCGCCGAGGAATTCCGGCACGCGGAACACCCGCATCTTGGCGGTCGCCGTCTCGAAGGCGGCGAGCAGCGCACCGCCCGCCGCGAGCTTGCCGAGCCAGGCTGCGACACCCGCCGCCATCGCCCCGCGCCCCGCGCCGGGCTCGGCGAGCCCCCAGGGCGCGAACAGGCAGGCGATCAGCGAGACGTACAGCAGCAGCTTGAGATGGGAGGCGAACTCGATCATCGCGAGGTGCCGGCCGGAATACTCGAGCACCATGGCCTCGTGCACCATGGTCAGCTCCAGGTGGGTCGCCGGGTTGTCCACCGGTATGCGCGCGTTTTCGGCGATCGCCACCATGACCAGCGCGATCGCCGCCATGCCGAGCGACACGCGCAACCCCACGTCCGGGGAGCCCATGAAAGCCGCGACGGTCGAGAGCTGCGTCGATCCCGCGATCAGCGCGACCGTGAAGGCGATCAGCAGCATCGCGGGCTCGGCGAGCGACGCGATCATGACCTCGCGGCTCGAGCCGATGCCGCCGAAACTCGTGCCGACGTCCAGTCCCGCCAGCGCGAGCAGGAAGCGCGCGCTCCCGAGCAGCGCGATGATCACGATGAGGTCCGCGCTCCAGCTGTAGAGCAGGCCGGTCGCGAAGGTCGGCACGAGCGCCGCGGCGACCCAGGTCGTGGCGAAGATCAGATAGGGCGCAGCCCGGAACAGCCACGAGGCGTTCTCGGCGAGCACGACTTCCTTGCGTAGCAGGCGCAGCAGGTCGCGATACGGCTGCGTCAGGGAGGGCCCGCGACGGCGCAGCAGCCGGGCCTTGAGCTTGCGGACGAACCCGGTGAGCAGCGGCGCGAGCACCAGCACGAGCGCCATCTGCAGGAATTGCGCCAGCAAGTCGGGCATCAGGGCCATATCGCCAGCACCAGCAGCAGCGTCACGAGCGCGAGGAACACGAGCGTGAGGTAGCGGCGGATCGTCAGGAACTGCAGCACGTTCAGCCGCTCCGATGCGTACTCGACGGCGCCCGCGACGGGCGCGTACAGCCGGTCCCACACCAGGTCGCGCAGGATTTCGCGATGGCGCGCCGGCGCGACGCTGCCCGGCGCCGGCATCTCCACCACTTCCCGGGCGGCGAAGATCCACGTGCCATACACGCGCCGGATCGGCTGCGCGAAGCTGCCCGCCGTGTACTGGGTCGCCGGATCCGGGTCCGGGCTGCCGCAATCCCAGGCCGGCGCGCGTCGTCGCGCATGCGAGGCGAAGCGGTGGATGATCAGGACCGCGAGCGATGCGGAAAGCGCGATGAAAGCGAAGACCAGCCAGCCGTTGTACGAGCTGCGCCCGGCCGCGACTGGCACGATGGACAGCCAGTCCACGCCTGCCTGCAGCGGCATGCGCGCCCCGAGGAGCGCCTGCATCGCCGGCGCGAGCGCGTCGATCACGAATCCCGGCAGGATGCCGGCCGCCAGGCAGATGCCCGAGAGCCCGAACATCGCCGCCAGCGAAAAGCGGTCGGTCTCACGCGCCTGCCGCGCGGCATCGGACCGCGGCCGGCCGAGGAAGCTGATGCCGTAGGCCTTGACGAAGCAGGCGGCGGCGAGTGCAGCCGAGAGCGCGAGCATCGCGCCCACCGCCGGCACCATGATCTTGAGCGCCCATTGCGGCAGCTCCGGGCTCTGCAGGATGGCCTGGAACGTGAGCCATTCCGAGACGAATCCGTTCAGCGGTGGCAGCGCCGAGATGGCGATGCAGCCCGCGAGGAACGCGAACGCGGTCTTCGGCATGCGATGTATCAGCCCACCGAGCCGCTCCATGTCGCGCTCGCCGGTGGCGGCGAGCACCGCACCGGCGCCGAAGAACAACAAGCTCTTGAACACCGAATGGTTCAGGACGTGGAACAAGGCCGCGGTCAGCGCGAGCGCCGCGGCTGCCGGCAGGCCGTTCGACTGGAAGGCGAGCGCGAGACCGAGCCCGATGAAGATGATGCCGATGTTCTCGACCGTGTGATAGGCGAGCAGCCGCTTGAGGTCGTGCTGTATCAGCGCGTACAGCACGCCCAGCACCGCGGTGATCCCGCCCACGAGCAGCACGAGGAAACCGGATGCCCACTGCGGCTCGCCGCCGAGCTCGAAGGCGATGCGGATGAAGCCGTAGACGGCGACCTTGGTCATGACGCCGCTCATCAGGGCGGAGACGTGGCTCGGCGCGGCGGGATGGGCGAGCGGCAGCCAGGCATGCAGCGGGACGATGCCGGCCTTGGAGCCGGCACCCAGCAGCGCGAGCGCGAGTACCAGGAGCGTGGTCGAAGGCGCGTGCTCCGCCCCGCGCATGGCGTCGAACGTGTAGTCGCCTGCTGCCGCGAGCAGGCCGAAGCCCAGGAGCAGGGCGAGCGTGCCGAAACTCGCCATGACGAGGTAGACGTATCCGGCGTGCGCATTGTCGCGCTCCTGGTGATGCGCCATCACGAGCGCCCAGGAGGAGAGCGACATGAGCTCCCAGGAAAACAGGAAGCTGAAGGCGTCGTCCGCGAGCACGACGAGATTCATCGCCGCGAGGAAAAGCGGATAGAACGGCAGCACGCGGCCTGGCGCCGTTTCGTGCCGCCCGTAGCCGATCGCGAACAGCGACGCGGCCGCGCCGCCGGCGCCGACGACGAAGCAGAAGAACGCCGACAGCGCGTCGAGACGGAAATGCGCCCCCTGCCAGGGCAGCCCGAGCGGCAGCCAGGCGACCGATGCGGCGGCCGGCGCATCGAGCAGTTGCCCGAGCGCGGCCGCCGCCATCGAGCCGCACAGCACGACTGTCATGCCGTAGACCAGACGGCGGCCCGCCGGCCTGCCGCGCAGCGCGCCGCCGAGCAGCCCGACGGCCAGCAGCGCCGCGACGCCGAAGAGCAGCAGTGCCGCGCGGCCGATCAACGGCGGCTCCGCGCGCCGGCCGGCATCTTCAGCCGGACCCCGCGTCCCTTGCCCTGGCTAGCGGCGTCTTCGGCAATGAGCTCTATCCCGGCACGGTCGAGCGCCCCGATCAGCTTCATCAGCGAATCGACATTTCCGCGAATGACCCCCTCGCTCGACTCCATGCGCTGAATCGTCGGGACCGAGAGCCCGGCACGCCCGGCGAGCTCACGTTGGTCGACCCCGATCAGGGCGCGCGCGGCGCGCAGCTGGGCGGCGGTGATCACGGATGCGGGTGGGTCATGGCGGTGATGTACAATATATCAATAATGATACGTGGTAAACGTTAACACATGCTTTTCTTGCAGGCTCGGGGCGCTGCCGGGCGACGCGCGGAGCGCTCCTCCGGACGGGGCGGCTGCCTACGCGGCGTCGGCTCCGATTCCGACGGTACGGGTCCGAAGCGCATGCGATACGAGAAGTTGGAGGTGATGCGCATGCGAAGATCGTGGACCGGCTTGCTGATTTTTCCGTATCTCGCGGCGGCTCCAGCCGCCAGCGCACAGGATCTCGTGGGCGATAGCGCCGTGGGCGAGATCTCCTTCACCGACGACACCATGCAGCTCCGCTACCGCGACGCGGGCAGGAATGTCGACCTCGGTCGTGGCAGCCGCGCATCCGCCGCCATTTTCCTCAGCGAGGCCCGGGACCTCGTCTTCTTCGGCGACCTGCTGTTCCCAGCGGACATCGGCTCCGAGCAGCTGCAGCTGATCTTCGGCCCGCGCATGTACGCGGCCCTGCTCGAGGACGAGAACAACGACGTGCTGTCGCTCAGCCTAGGCGGGGAGGCGCGCTTCGAGCTGACGTCGAAGCTCGCGGTCGCCGCGCAGGCCTTCTATGCGCCCGACATCCTCACCTTCGGGACCGCCGACAGCCTCACCGACCTCAGTGCTCGCCTCGAGTACGAGCTGCAGCCGCGGCTCAACGTGTTCGGCGGCATGCGCTGGTTCGAGTTCGAGCTCATCGAGGAGATCGACGGCAGCGACGAGCGCACGCTCCAGGAGGAGCTGTTCGCGGGGATGTCCTGGCGCTTCTGAGCGTCAGCGCCCGGCGGGCCCACCGTCCATGAACAGCGGGCGTGCCCGGACGCTGAACGGCTGGTCGAGCGCCGCGGCCCACTTGGCATCCTGCCCGTAGAGGTCGCGGCGGAAGTTCATGCGGCTCTCGCGGTCGACCCAGGCCGTCCAGTAGGCGAGCAGCACCGGAACCTTGCGCTTGAGCGTGACGTTCTGCAGCTTTCCGCCCGCGATCACCGCGTCGATGCTCTGCGCGTTCCACTGCGGGTCGTCGAGCACGATGGCGGCGAGCTCGAGGGCGCGCTCCACACGCACGCAGCCCGAGCTGAACGCGCGCTCGGCGCGGTCGAAGAGGGCCTGCGACGGCGTGTCGTGCAGGTAGACGAAGTAGGGATTGGGGAACATCAGCTTCACGCGGCCGAGCGCGTTCTTCGGGCCCGGGTCCTGCCGCAGCGTGTAAGGGATGTGGCCGCCGGAATAGCGTGACCAGTCGACCGATGCGGGATCCACCTCCCGCCCGCCGGAGTCGAGCACCTTGAGCCCCTTGCGCGTGATCGACGCGGGATCCGCCTTGGCCGCGGGCAGGATGTCCGCCCGGATGATCCCGGGCGGAACGGTCCACGTCGGGTTGAGGACGAGGTAGTTGATGTCAGAGCGGAAAAGCGGCGTCTTGCGGTACGGCTTGCCCACCTGCACGCGCGCGCTCCAGACGATGTCCTGGCCCTGGACAACGTATGCGGTGTAGCCTGCGATATTCACGACGACGAACTTCTCGGGCAGGTCCTGCAGCAGGACCCGCCCGCGGTCGAGGTTGACGCGCAGCTGCCGGATGCGCTCCGCCAGGGGGACATTGAGTTCCGCGATCGTGCCGGCGCCGGCAACGCCGTCGCTCTCGAGGCCCATGCGCGCCTGGAAACGCCGCAATGCGGTCTCGACCGTCGCGTCGTATGCCGCAGGGTCCGGCACCGCTGCCGTGGCATCGAGATCGCCGCTTGCGGCGAGGCGGGCGCGCAGGAGCGGCACGCGCGCGTCGCTCGTGCCGGGCTTGAGCGCCGCTCCCGCCGGAATCTGCGTGGGCTCGTCGGTCCGTCCGGCGGCTCGATACCGCGCGAGCTCCTTCTTGAGGCCGGCATACAGCCGATGCGTCGGCTTCAAGGCCTCGATGCGCCCGTAGATGTCCTCCGCGGCCAGCGCCTCCTCGATCTCGCGCGCGACATCGCGATGCTCGAGCGTGCGCCCGAAATTCCATTGCGGGTCGAAACTCTCGGCATCCACCTTCCCGAACGAGAGGTGATAGCCGAGCCGCAGCAGCGCTTCCGTGAGGAGGATGTCGTACTGCGCGCGCAAGTCGCTCGTCGCGGCGGGTCCCTCGAGCTCGCGCGCCAGCGAATCCAGGAGCTGGAGCTCGTAGTCCGCCGGATCGAGGCCGTCGGCCGCACTGTCGGCGAGGGCGCGCCGAAGCTCGGCGGCATTGCGCGCGTTGCTCCAGGCGGGCCGGAAGCTGCGCCGCGCGTAGAAAGACTGAACCGTTTCCTGCAGCGCGATAGGGACGCCGTGGATGGGCGCAGGCTCGGGGCTCATCAGCGCCTCGAGCTCCATCGCTATCGCCGCGGCGGTCGGGTCCCCGGGCGCGACCTGCTGCGACCCCGCTGGGCCGAAGGCGAGCGCGGACAGCAGGAGGACGGCGAGGGTGCGCGCGACCGGGATCATGCAGGTCGGAGCCCTCAGGAGGCCGCCTTTGCGCTTTCCAGGTCCTTCATGTGCTCGACGACCATCTGGTAGGCGAGATAGTACTTGTAGATGTTGGAGACGTACTGGACGGTCTCGCGCCCGATGCTCTCGGCGGCCACGACTTCCACGTTGTTGAACCACTTGTTCGGGTCGAGTCCGCGCGCCGCCGCTTTCCCGCGCAGGCCGCGGATCCGCGCGGGGCCCGCGTTGTAGGAAGCGAAGGCGAACAGCCCCTTGTTGAGGTCGTCCATGGGCTCGTCCGCGTAGTAGTGGTCCATCATGAACCGGATGTACTTGACTCCCGCGTGGATGTTCGGCTCGAGCTGCCGGATGTCGCCCACCTTCATTTCGGCGCCCGTCTTCGGCATCACCTGCATCACGCCGATCGCGCCCACCTGGCTGCGTCTCGTGTGGTCGAGGCCTGATTCCTGGTAGCCCTGCGCGGCGACGAGCAGGTAATCGAGGCCGTACTGGTCGCCGTACTTGCGCAAGAACCCGACCACCTCGCGGAACCGCTTCATGTCCTCGCCGGAAGTCGCGCTCTTCGCGTACTTCACATTCTTCAGGTATTTCTGCAGGAGCACGTTCCGCGTGAGCGATCCCTGCGGGTAGCGGGCGAGGAATTCATTGAGCTCTGCGAGCAGCTGGGGGCTCCCCTTCCGAACCATCATGCCGGCCTGGCCGTCGGTCTTCACCGCGGCGCCCGGGTTCAGCACGAGCCCGGGGAGGATCTGTTTCCAGAATTCGGCGATGTCGTCATTGACGAGCGTCACTTGAACGAGCCCGGCGTTCACCATCTCGAGGATGTCCTCGTCCGCGAGCACTTCCGGCGCTGCGCGCACGCGAACCGGCGGCTTGCCGGCCTTGGCGAGGCCCGCGTTGAAGCGCTCGACAGCGCTGCCGGAGATATCCGACTGGCGCAGGTAGATCTCGCGTCCCGCGAGGTCCTGCACGCCGGCGACGGGCGGTACGCCCGGGGCCGTGACGGGGATCACGGAGATTCCGGTGCGCGTCGGGTTCGTGAAGTCGGCCGCTTCCTTGCGCCAGTCGCTGATCAGCGTGCCCGCCGCGACGACATCGCCGCGGCCTTGGAGGAGGGCGGGCACGAGCTCGTCGTGCGCGACCGGGATGAAGACGACCTGCACCCGCAGGTGCTTGTTCTTGAGCCGCTTGTTGAGGTCGTCCTCGAACAGCTTGAAGGCATCCGGCACGAGGCCGCGCTGCGTGCCCTGGTCGATGAAGAAGTGTGTCTTGGAATAGGTCGTGAGCACGCGGATGAGGCGCCGCTCGATCATGCCGTCGAGGTCGCCTTTCCACGGCGCGAGGGCCTGGGCCGCGACGCCTTCGTCCGGCAGGTCGACCTGCGCCTCCGGCGTCTTTTCCGCAGCCTGCGCGGCTTCTGCTGCCGGGCCTTGGGAGGCCCCGCCCGGCTCCTCGCCGCGGCTGCAGGCGCCGAGCCCGGCAAGCGCAAGTAACAGGGCCCAGAGCACCGGATTCGCCTGTCGCACGTGCGTATTCCAAGGACGAGATGGCGCGCATTCTGCGCCCGGTCAGGACCGGCCGGGCGCAGACATGCCCTAAAGGGCTCCCGCTGACACGCCTAAATGTAAATAAGTCCCATTCCCATCGACAGGCCCAGGACCTTCGGCTAACATTTGAGAATGATTCTCATCTAGCTGGAGTTTCGTGCCATGCATCTTCGTCTCGCGTTCGCCACGATCCTGTCCACGGCCGCGGTGCACGCCGCGGTGGCCGACGATGCCGCCGCCAATGCGCCGACGCCTCTGCCGAAGGTGACGGTCGTCGCCGAGCACGAATCCGACGGATATCTGATCGACAGCAGCCGGTCTGCCACGAAAACGGACACGGCACTCATCGACGTGCCGCAGTCCGTGTCGGTCGTGACGCGCGACCTGATGCAGGACCAGGCGATGCAGAGCCTCATGGACGTCGCCCGCTACGTGCCTGGCGCGGGCATGGCGCAGGGCGAGGGCAACCGCGACACCATCATCCTGCGCGGCAACAGCTCCACGAGCGACTTCTTCCTCGACGGCGTCCGCGACGACGTCGAGTACTTCCGCGACTTGTACAACCTCGACCGCGTCGAGATCCTGAAGGGGCCGAACGCCATGATCTTCGGCCGTGGCGGCGCCGGTGGCGTCGTCAACCGCGTCACGCGGCAGGCGAACTGGCAGCCAGTGCGCGAACTGTCGCTGCAAGGCGGGTCCTGGGACAACCGGCGCGCGACCTTCGATTTCGGTGACGCCATGACCGACGGCATCGCCGCCCGCATCACCGGCGTTTACGAGGACTCGGAAAGTTACCGCGCCGGCTTCGAGCTCGAGCGCAAGGGCATCAACCCAACGGCGGCGTTCGCCATCGGCGAGTCGACGGTGCTGCGCGTGTCTTACGAGTATTACGACTACGACCGCGTGGCAGACCGCGGCATACCGTCGCTCGCCGCGGCGACGGCCGTCGACGGGCCGTTCCGCACCGACGAGTCGACCTTCTTCGGCGACCCGGCGCAAAGCCCTACGTACGCCACCGTGAACCAGGGCTCGGTCACGATCGACCACGCCTTCACCGACGACGTCCACCTGCGCAACCGGACGGTCTACGCGGACTACGACAAGTTCTACCAGAACGTCTACGCCGGCGGGCCTGTGGACGCGGCCACGAACCTCCTGCCGCTCGCGGCCTACAACAACCAGCAGCTGCGCGAGAACTTCTTCAACCAGACCGACCTGACTTTTTCAGCACGGACCGGCCCGCTAGGGCACGAATTCCTCGTGGGCATGGAACTCGGCGAGCAGACCACCGACAATGTCCGCATGACCGGGCTCTTCAACGGGACCGATGCCGCGTTCCTCGTGCCCGCCGACGATCCCAGGGTCTCCGTGCCGGTGACCTTCGCGCCCATCGAGACCGACAACACCAATCACGGCACGGCGACGATCGCCGCGCTCTACGTTCAGGACCAGGTCCAGCTGTCGCAGGACTGGCTCGCCATCGTCGGCCTGCGCTACGACAGCTTCGAAATGGACTTCCGCGATCGCCGCGGCGCGGGCCTCGACCTCGAGTCGTCGGACGACCTGCTGTCCCCGCGCGGCGGGCTGATCTACAAGCCGGCGGAGAACGTCTCGCTCTACGCCAGCTACAGCATGACTTACGTGCCGCGCGCAGGCTCGCAGCTGGCATCGCTCGCGCCGACGAATGCGGCCCTGGACCCCGAGGAGTTCGAGAACATCGAAGTCGGCGCGAAGTGGGACCTGAACCCGTCGCTCGCGCTGACTGCCGCGCTGTTCCAGCTCGATCGCCGGAACGTCGCGATCCCCGACCCGAACGACCCGACCGTCTCGATCCTGGTCGACGGCCAGCGCACCGAAGGGCTCGAGCTCGGCGTCAGCGGGCGGATCAGCGAGTCCTGGAGCATCCAGGGCGGTTACGCATACCAGGACGGCCAGCTGACCGATCGGGCGGGTGGCACGACGCTCGCGCAGCTGCCGAAACACGTGGCGTCCCTGTGGAACCGCTATGACATCACGTCGGCCTGGGGCGTCGGCCTCGGCGTCGTGTACCAGACCGAGATGTTCGCGGCGTCCGACAACCTCGTGGAACTGCCGGAGTTCACGCGCGTGGACGCCGGCGTCTTCTACACGCCGAGCGAGCGGCTGCGGATGCAGGTCAACGTCGAGAACCTGCTCGACGAGCGCTACTACCCGAATGCGCACAACAACAACAACATCACGCCGGGCTCGCCGCCGGCGATCCGGGCCTCGGTGACCGCAAGCTTCTGAAGCCGCAGAGCGCCGCGTGACGCCGGACCGGGCCGCCGCGTGCGGCCCTGTCTAATTGCGCGCGAACAGGATTATCATCGCGCCACGTCGATACTGGATAGGGGGGTTTCGCAGTGCACAAGAAGAACCTGGCGCTCCTCGCGGGCGCCGTGCAGGCCGTTTGCCTGGGCGCCGTGCAGTCGGCCGTGGCGCAGGAAACGACAGTCTTCGAGCCCGTCATCGTGACGGCGCAGAAACGCGAGCAGAACATCTACGAAGTGCCGGTCGCGATCAGCGCGTTCACGGCGGAAACCATGGAGCGGCAGGGCATCAACGACCTGACCGACATCGGCAAGTTCGTCCCGAACCTCAACGTGACCGGCTTCTCCGCCGGTCATACGTCGTCGGTGAACCCCTTCATCCGCGGCATCGGCCTGCAGGACCACCTGATCACGACCGATCCTGGCGTCGGCGTCTACCTGGACGGCGTCTACCTCGGGCGCCAGGTCGGGCAGAACTGGAGTCTCGCCAACATCGAGCGCGTCGAGGTGCTGCGCGGCCCGCAGGGCACCCTCTACGGGCGAAACTCGATCGGCGGCGCGATCAACATCATTACGCGCCAGCCGGGCGACGAGGACGGCGGGCGCGTCTCGTTCACGGCCGGCTCCCGCGGCCGCATGAATGCCGACTTCTACGCGAACATGAAGCTGAGCGACCAGCTCGCGATGTCCTTCACGGGTGCCTACCAGCACCGCGACGGCCTCGGCCGCTTCGTGAACATCGAGAACCCGCGCAAGGAGGTGGGCGAGACGGACGACGTTTCCGGGCGCGTCGCGATCAAATGGTCCCCCACCGACCGCCTCTCGTTCCTGCTCGCGGCCGACGGCAACGACGGCGAGGGCGGATTGCGGCCTTACGACACGCTGATCAACCAAGTCCCGACGGGCGGCGTGTACGCCGCCGGCTACCGCAACTCGGACACCGCGACGAACCCCTACAACAACAACACCGGCCAGGAATCGCAGATCGCGGTCACGAACGAGGCGCGAGGCGTTTCTCTGACGGTCGACTACGACATCACGGACACGATGGCCGCCAAGCTGATCGTCAGCGACCGCCACTCGGAGTACAAGGCCGGCCTCGACGACGACGGCTTCTTCGACGACTTCCTGAGCTTCCCCGAGGAGGGCGAAGCCGACCAGCAGTCCGCGGAGCTCCAGCTGACCGGCGAGTTCGGGCAGTTCGACTACGTCGCCGGCCTCTACTGGTTCGAGGAGGAGGGCGAGAACCGCCAGGACCCGACCATCTTCCTCGGTGGCCCGGGCGACTTCCTGCTCTCGCAGGAGATGGACAGCCAGGCCATCTACGGCAACGTCGGATACCACGTATCGGACGAGTTCAGGATCTCCGCGGGCCTGCGCTACACGCAGGACGACAAGACCGCCGGCACCAACATCAACAGCGGGCTGGTCGTCGACACGTCCTCGCGGGACTGGTCCGAGGTGAGCTGGGACGTGTCGGCCAACTACCAGATGAACGACCGGATGAACGTGTACGGCACGATCCAGAGCGGCTACCAGTCGGGCCAGTTCCCGCCCCGGCCGTTCTGCCTGTTCGGCTCCGTGGACTTCTCGCAGAACCCGCCGGCACTGAATCCGGTGAACTGCTTCGAGGCCAACGACAACGTCACG
>Ga0307409_100001103_pt1 | contig 12770 bp, 14 predicted proteins | sample 322Ometagenome_2_FD_203888 | JGI IMG/M metagenome (GOLD analysis project Ga0307409, IMG submission 203888) | Maize rhizosphere microbial communities from greenhouse at UC Davis, California, United States - 322HYB-O-2 | ecosystem: Host-associated > Plants > Roots > Rhizosphere > Soil | place...
TGACAGGCCGCCCCGGAGTCGCGTTCGTCACCCGCGGACCTGGCGCCACCAATGCGAGCGCGGGGGTCCACGTCGCATTCCAGGATTCGACCCCAATGATCCTGTTCATCGGCGACGTCGCGCGCGGCGACCGCGACCGCGAGGGCTTCCAGGAGATCGACTTCCCGGCCTTCTTCGGACCGATCGCAAAATGGGCCGCACGGATCGAGGACGCGCGGCGAATCCCGGAATATGTCGCCCGCGCCTATCGGGTCGCTACTGCCGGGCGCCCCGGCCCGGTCGTTCTCGCCTTGCCCGAGGATATGCTTCGCGACGAGGTCGAGGCGCTCGACCGCCCGTGCATCGCACCGCTCGCCGAGGAGCCCGATCCCGGCGCGATCCAGGCGATGTTCGAGCTGCTCAAGGACGCGACCAACCCCGTGGCGATCGTCGGCGGCGCGGACTGGAGCCCGCGCGCTTCCCACCATTTCGCCAACTTCGCTTTCCGCTACGGCATCCCCGTCGCCGCTGCCTTCCGCCGCCAGGATGCGATCTGCAACACGTGCCAGGTCTACGCGGGACAGCTCGGCTACGGCCCGAACCCGAAGCTGCAGCAGCGCATCCGCGATGCCGACCTGATCCTCGCCGTGGGCCCGCGGCTCGGCGAGGCGACTACGGACAGCTACACGCTGATCACACCCGATCATCCCGGACAGACGCTGGTCCACGTCCACCCCGACCCGAACGAGCTCGGCCGCGTCTATCACGCGGACCTGCCGATCTGCGCAGACATGGGCGAGTTCGCGGAGATGCTCGACGAATGGATCGACCCGGACCTTGTCCGCTTTTCCGCTGGCGAGGAAGCGCACCGGGAATGGCTAGATTGGTCGGATCCCAAGCCGCGCGACGGAGTCCAGCTCGACCTCGGCCCGTGCGTGGCCACAATGCGCGAAAAGCTTCCGGAAAACACGATCGTCTGCAACGGGGCCGGCAACTTCTCCGGCTGGTGGCACCGCTACTGGCATTACGGCCCGATGCCGACGCAGCTCGCTCCGACCAGCGGCACGATGGGCTACGGCCTTCCCGCTGCGGTCGCCGCCGCGCTTCGTTTCAAGGACCGGCCGGTCGTTTGCGTCGCCGGCGACGGCGACTTTCTGATGAACGGCCAGGAGCTCGCGACCGCCGCCCAGCATGGCGCCGACCTGCTCGTCGTTGTCGTGGACAATAACAGCTACGGCACGATCCGCATGCACCAGGAGCGCGAATATCCGGAGCGCATCGCAGGCACCGTGCTCCGCAATCCCGATTTCGCCGCGCTCGCCTCGGCCTATGGTGCGACCTTCACGGCGACGATCCAGCGGACCGAGGACTTCGCGCCTGCGCTCGACCAGGCCATGAAGCGCAAGGGCATCCGCCTGCTTCACTGCAAGACCGACGTCGAGCAGATCAGCAACGCGACGACCATCTCCCAGCTGCGCGACCGGCCGCGCGCCTAATCGTCGGTGTTACGCAGCAGCAGTTCGTTGTGGGTGGCGGGGCAACTGCCCGCCTTAGGCTTCGGCAGAAACCGCTCGTCTGGAAGCGGATAGCCGAGCCGGAACATCGGTGCATCGCCAAGATGCTCAAGCAAGCTATCGAGGTCGTCGAAGTTGCCTGCGGCGAGCCTCTTCAGAGGTATCTCCGGAGCGGCGGCTGCGTGAAGCTGATGAGCTTCCAGTCCGCGTGCCGCCAGCGTCGCGACGTCTAAGTCAGGGCCCTGTCTGCGCCTAGTCATTCTCACTCCGGAAAACGCCTGTGCGACAATTACGGCTCAATCGAGTTGACTAATCCTTCAAACACATCCGGAATGGAACGAAAGACGCGCTTCAGGCGCACAGCTGGACGGGAACGTCGTCATTCGAAACGAACTCCACATCCGAACTTAGGAAGTCATTGATAGCGCGCGCAAGATCAGGACAAGACAAGGTCCGGTCATAAGCGCCACGCCGCCAGGGAAGATCACGCCCTCTTGGCGACCTTCTCAGGCTGGATTGAGGAACTAGAAAAGAAATCAGATCGTCCACCGGACGAGAAAAGCTACCGCTAGCTATCTGATTGTGACCCACGACTTGACCTCCCATCAAGAATTCGAACGGAAGACCGTTCTGTTCTTGCCCCGAGACAGACAGTGCCCTGACTGGTGTGTTACGGAAGCCGCTATTGAAGAGTTTTCGACGGAATGAGGCCAGTTGGCGATGAATGACGTCATAACGTCAATAAATGTTTCAAACTTGCAGGTTAGGGGCTCGCCGCTGAAGAGTTATCCACAGGCAGAAACACTCTGTTAACCATGTTCCGTTCCGAATCGGCACAGAATCAGAGGCCAAATGGATAAGTTTCTTCTTCCCGGCCATGCTCGGCGGCGGCTTCCGCGCCGGCCAGCGGAGTGACGGCACGCGTCTCATCGAACCAGACCCAGCCGTCGAACTGGCGCGGCAATATAGCCTCGCTGTAGTGACTCCAGCGCTCTGTGTCGGGCCGGTAGATTACTCCGATGAAGCGCTCCAGCCGCGCCTTCATCAGCGCTTCCCTGATATCGCGGCCGATTTCGCCCTCGCGCAGATCGAGCAGGAATCGCGCGACGCCGCTGTCGTGGCTCAGCCGCTCGTAGCTCTCCGGCAGTGACGGCCGGACTTGCTTGATCTGCATCGGCTCATCCCAGTCGTCCGCTGCCGCGACCGTCCCGCTGTGCGTCCCGAACCCGATCAGCCGCGCCCGCGCATCGAACTTCTCCTTGGCCAGCTGGCCGATGTTCAACTCGTCGCGGTGCTGGCCCATGTCGGTGTAAGCCGCGTTGCCGATGTGGCTGTTGTGGGCCCAGACGATCGCCTTCGCACCCGGCCCTTTTGCATCGAGGATCGTGTTCAACGTCTCGAACATGTGCGTGTCGCGCAGATTCCAGCTTTCCGCCGACCCCCGGTACATGATGCGATAATAAGCTTCGGCGTTCTTCACGAGGCGGGCGTTCGCCTGCGCGTCGAGCCACTCGTCGCATTCCTCGGACAAGCAGTCGGCCTGCTTCTGGAGCAGGTCCTTCAGCATCTCGATCACGCCAGTCTCGCAACGTGCGAAGCCCTCGATCAACGCGTTGCGGCCATAGAGCTGCGGCTCCTCAGCCCAGGGCTCGAGGCAGCCGTACCGCCGGTGTGCGAGCCCCGCGAGCTCGGGGTCCTCCTGCTCCAGGAAGTCGATCACCGCGCGCATCGACCCGGAGAGATTGTAGAGGTCGAGTCCATAGAAGCCGCACATCCGCTCGTACTCGCGCGCTCCATTGTGACCCGCGAGCCATTGCACGAAGCCCTCCACCTCCCGGTTGCGCCACATCCAGGTCGGAAATCGCTCGAACGCCGTGAGTTCGCCCTCCCGCGGCTCGCGATGGCGCACGCGCCGGTCGATGGTCGCGGCATCGGGCCAGTCCGCCTCGACCGCCACAATATTGAAGCCGTGATGCTCGATCAGCCGGCGCGAGATTGCTGCGCGCGCGCGATAGAATTCGCTCGTCCCGTGGCTCGCTTCGCCGAGCAGCACGACGCGCGCATCGCCGTAGCGGTCGAACATCGCGCCGAAGGCGGGATCGTCGATTTCGGGCAAAGGCTCGGCAGCGATCGCGATCAGCCCGCTGACGTCGGCTTCAACCTCGATCATCGCTCCATCCTTCCTCGCCAATCAGGGGAACGAAGCGCACTTCGCCAAGGTCCGACTGCTGTAGCGAGCCGTCTGCCGCCTTGGTTACTTTGAGGAGATGCTGGACCCATCCCGGATTGCCGACCGGCATGACGATCGCGCCACCGGGTGCAAGCTGCTGCACCAGCGGCTCCGGCACATGGCTCCCGCTCGCCGCAGCCAGGATCGCGTCATAAGGAGCTCCGTCCGGCCAGCCGCGCGTGCCGTCGCCTTCGACGATCTCGACATTGTCATAGCCAAGCCGCCGCATGCGCTCGCGGGCAATCTCGACCAGCTCGTGCTGCCGCTCGATCCCGACCACCCGATCAGCGATCCGGCCGATCACCGCTGCGGCGTAACCCGAGCCCGCCCCGACTTCGAGCACGCGCGAGCCTGCCTTCACGCCCGCGGCCTGGATCATGAGTGCGACGATGTAGGGCTGCGAGATCGTTTGCCCCGCCTCGATCGGCAGCGGGTGGTCGCCATAAGCGAGGTCCGCATGTTCCGCGCCAACGAACGCCTCACGAGGCACTGCCCGGAATGCGTCCAGGATGGTTTCGTCGGATATACCCCGGCGCCTGAGCTGCCGCTCGACCATCGTCTCGCGCTCGGCTGCGAAGTCTGTCATGGATCACACCCTTCGCTGAAACCCTTTTCGCGAGGGGGACGTTCCAATGGCTTCAGTCGACGTCAGGTTCTCCGGCTCCGTTCCCGCCAATTACGAGCGCTACATGGTGCCGCTGCTGTTCCGCCCCTACGCGGAGCTGCTGGCCGAACGCGCGCGCAAGTTCGAACCGAAGCGCATCCTCGAAACTGCCGCCGGCACCGGCGTCGTCACCGCGGCTCTCGCGGAGACGCTCCCGGACGCGGAGATCGTCGCGACGGATCTCAACCAAGCCATGCTCGACGTTGCGCAAACCCGCGTGCAATCGCCGAAGGTCAGCTTCCGACAGGCGGACGCTCTCGAGCTACCTTTCGAAGACGCCAGCTTCGACCTCGTAATCTGCCAGTTCGGCGTGATGTTCTATCCCGACAAAGTGCGTGGAGGCGCCGAAGCCCGGCGAGTCCTGCGCGACGGCGGCCATTACCTTTTCGCGGTCTGGGATCGCATCGAGCGCAACGGCCTGAGCAACCTCGCGAACCAGAGCCTCCTCGAAGCCTACCCCGACAATCCGCCGCAATTCATGACGCGCGGTCCGTTCAGCTATCACGACACCAATTGCATCCAACGCGACCTGCGCGCCGCCGGCTTTACCGAGATGTGGATCGAGACCGTCGAGCTGGTCAGCCGCAGCCGCTCCGCGGAAGAAGGCGCACGCGGCCTCGTCTATGGCTCACCGATGGGAGTCGAACTGGAAGAATATGGTCCCGGAGCGCTCGACCAGGTCTTCGCTGATTTGGTTCGGACGGCGCAGCGTTATGAGGGTCCCAACGGCTTCGAAGCGCCGATGGCGGCGCACATCGTGACCGCGGCCAGATAGACTCAGCGAGACGGGACGACTCGGGTCAAGAACGCAAGCACCGAACGCATGTTCTCGCCCGCACCGGCCTCATTACGGCTTGCGATCAGCATCGACGATCCGTGGACTCCGTGCGTGGGCACGAAGCGGACGTTCCGATCGGACCTGGGCAGAGCGGCCATGATCGGGTCCGCTTCCCCCGTCTCGTCCTTGCTGTTGGCCGACGCGACGAAAACGGGGACCTTCACCTTAGCTGCCGCAGCGCGGATCATGCTCTTGTCGTTGAAATACTCGCCCGGAGAAAATGCGAGCAGAGCGACGATGCCCTTGGGGTCCCTTGCTGCGAGCGGGAAGATCAGCGAGGACGAATAGCTGCTTCCCCAAAGGACGATCGGCAGCGACTTCGTTCGTGCCCAATCGAGTGCGGCCTTCAGATCCGGGCGGGCCTCGAGATAATCCGCCTTGCGACCCAGACCGGTTGCCGTCTCGTTCTTGCCGAACATCCCATTCCCGGAACGCTGGTCGATCGCAAGCGCGCTGAAGCCGGCCGTCACCAGCTGCGGCGCGATCGCCGCATATTCGTCCTTGCTCGAACTTGCCTGGTGAAAAAGCAGGATCAGAGCCTTCGGCTTCTGAGCCTCATAATAGAGCCCGTGCACGACAACGCCGTCGGCGGCTTTGAGCGTGACAGGCTGAGCCGAGGTGTCGGCAGGGGCGGCGCTATTCTCGCCGACTACTTCGCCGTTTGGTTTGGCTTCGCACGCCGTCGTCGTCCCCGCCAGCACCAGCGAAATGAAGACCGCAGGCTTCCAATTCATCCCAGCGCCCTCGAAATGCGGATCAAATCAATCCCGCTAACGGGCTGGACGGGTCGGCGTAGCGGCGCTTCTGCATACGGCCTGCCAGATAAGCCATACGGCCCGCTTCCACCGCAGCCTTCATCGCCCGCGCCATTAGCACGGGGTCCTTCGCCTCGGCTATCGCCGTGTTCATCAGCACGCCGTCGCACCCAAGCTCCATCGCCTCGGCCGCGTCGCTCGCGGTGCCCACGCCGGCATCGACCAGCACCGGCACCTTCGCGCCCTCGACAATGAGCCGGATCGTCACGCGGTTCTGGATTCCGAGGCCCGACCCTATCGGCGCGCCGAGCGGCATGATCGCGACGGCGCCTGCTTCCTCGAGCTGCTTCGCGGCGATCGGATCGTCGACGCAATAGACCATCGGCTCGAAGCCCTCCTTCACGAGGACCTCGGTCGCCCGCAGCGTCTCGCGCATGTCGGGATATAGCGTCTTTGCCTCGCCGAGCACTTCGAGCTTCACCAGGTTCCAGCCGCCGGCTTCGCGCGCCAGCCGGAGTGTCCGGATCGCGTCCTCCGCCGTGAAGCATCCCGCCGTGTTGGGCAGGTACGTAATCTTCTTCGGGTCGATGAAGTCGGTCAGCATCGGCTGCGACGGATCGGAGATATTCACCCGCCGCACGGCGACCGTGACGATCTCCGCGCCCGACGCCTCGACCGCCGCGGAATTCTCCTCGAGGCTCTTATACTTGCCCGTGCCGACGATCAGCCGCGAGCTGAAGGTGCGCCCGGCAACGGTCCAGCTGTCGGCCTTGATGTCCTGCTGCGCCGTCACTCAACCGCCTCCAACGAAATGCACGATCTCGAAATCGTCGCCATCCTCGACGCACACATCGCCGAGCGTGGACCGCGGCACGATCTCCAGGTTCCGCTCCACCGCAACGCGAAGCGGATCGAGCCCTAGCTCGTTCACCATCTGCGCGACCGTGATGCCACCCGGCACGCGCCGGTACTCGCCGTTCACGCGGATCCCTAGGCTTCCATCGACGCTCATCGGGGCCGCAGATAGGAGCATGACAAACTGCCGCCAAGTCCGGTTCAGGGTGGACGGAATGCCGCTCGTCTGACAGAGCGCTCCGCCAAGCAGGTAGCTGCACATCAGATACGGGATGGAAATGGCTCAACCGAAGGACCCCACCGGCTCCGGCGACAAGGCATCGATGCGCATCGATCCGGCACTGGTGAAAGAGCTCGCGCAACTGCTCACCGACAACCAACTAACCGAAATCGAAGTCGAGGACGGCGACCGCCGGATCAAGGTGAAGCGCGAGCCCGCGACGGTCGTTGGTGTGGCACCCGCAGCCCCGATAGCGGCCGCACCAGCGCTCAGCGCGCCGCCGATGCATGGCAAGGAAGACATCGGCCAGCCGGCGCAGGAGGAAGTCTCCGGTGAGACCGTGAAATCGCCGATGGTCGGCACCGCCTATCTGTCGCCCGAACCCGGCGCCAATCCGTTCATCGAAGTCGGCAAGGCCGTAAAGGCCGGCGATACGTTGCTGATCGTCGAGGCGATGAAAGTGATGAACCCGATCACCGCACCTTCCGCCGGGATCATCAAGAAGATCATGATCAGCGACGGCCAGCCGGTCGAGTTCGACCAGCCGCTCGTCGTCATCGGCTGACCGGCGCGATGAAGATCAAGAAGCTGCTGATCGCCAACCGAGGCGAGATCGCGCTGCGTATCCACCGCGCCTGCCACGAAATGGGCATCACCACGGTCGCGGTCCATTCGACCGCCGACGCCGACGCCATGCACGTACGTCTCGCCGACGAGACCGTCTGCATCGGCCCGCCCCCCGCGACCGAATCCTACCTCAACATCCCGAACATCATCTCGGCCGCCGAAGTCGTGCACGCCGACGCCATCCATCCCGGTTACGGCTTCCTGAGCGAGAACGCGCAGTTCGCCGAGATCGTCGAGAGCCACAACATCATCTGGGTCGGTCCCAAGCCCGAACATATCCGGACGATGGGCGACAAGATCGAGGCCAAGAAGACCGCAGCCAAGCTCGGCCTGCCGCTAGTCCCCGGCTCCGACGGCGCCATCCGCAGCGTCGCAGAGGCGAAGGAGCTTGCCGCGGAGATCGGCTATCCGGTCCTGATCAAGGCCGCCTCCGGCGGCGGAGGCCGCGGCATGAAGGTCGTGCCAGCCGAAGACCAGCTCGAAAGCCTCATGAGCCAGGCCGCGTCAGAGGCTCGCTCCGCATTCGGCGACGATACCGTCTACATGGAAAAATATCTCGCCGACCCGCGCCACATCGAATTCCAGGTGTTCGGCGACGGCAACGGCGAAGCAATCCACCTGGGCGAACGCGACTGCTCCCTGCAGCGCCGCCACCAGAAGGTGCTCGAGGAAGCGCCCTCCCCCGTCATCACGCGCGAAGAGCGCGAGCGCATGGGAGAAGTCGTGCGCAAGGCCATGGCCGAGATGGGCTACCGCGGCGCGGGCACGATCGAGTTCCTCTACGAAAACGGCGAGTTCTACTTCATCGAGATGAACACGCGGCTGCAGGTCGAGCATCCGGTGACCGAGATGATCAGCGATATCGACCTGGTGCGCGAGCAGATCCGCGTCGCGTCGGGAGAAGGCCTGACGCTCACGCAGGACCAAGTGGAGCTCCACGGCCACGCCATCGAGTGCCGCATCAACGCCGAGGACCCGGAGACATTCGCGCCCTCGCCGGGCCTCGTAAAGAATTACGTCGCCCCTGGCGGCATGCACGTGCGCGTCGATAGCGGGCTCTACACGGGCTATAAGGTCCCGCCTTACTACGACAGCATGATTGGGAAGCTGATCGTCTACGGCCGCACACGAGAAGAGTGCATCATGCGCTTGAAGCGCGCGCTCGAGGAGTTCGTCGTCGAAGGAATGAAAACCACCATCCCGCTCCACCAGAAGCTGGTGCGCGACCCCGAATTCCTTGCCGGCGACTATACGATCAAATGGCTCGAGCAGTGGCTCGAACGGAGCCGCGAGAGCGCCAACTAGCGCCCTCAGCCCCGCTAGCAGCGCACGTTATAATCGTAGTGCGGCTGCCCGTTCTGATCGACCCAATAGCAATAGCCGCGCGTATCCCGGTAATATTGCTTGCCGTTCACGACGGCCCCGACCACTCCGCCCAGGACAGCGCCTAGGGCCGCGCCTCCGCCGACACCGATCCCGGGAATGACAGCGCCCGCGACGCCACCGGCGACCGCGCCGATCGCGCCGCCTCTGACCGCACCGCGAACCTGAGGATCGTTGGCTTGTTCGGTCGTACAGCCGCCAAGGGCGAGACTCGCCGCCGCAGCGGCCGAAATCAGCAGACGTTTCATTTCATCGTCCTCCGTTCCACTCGGATCCGCACTCTAAAATGGCACAATGGGTGGCCGCCATCGGCATTTCCCCTTGGGAGCCATTCGCTACAGCAGCAAACGCATACTTTCAGCCTTGGCATGCGTTGTTTCGCAGGAGGACGTGCCCCGCGATGTCTAGTTACCGCGGAACCGCTGACCGGCCGGACAAGGCAAAGGCGATCGCCGCCGTGGTGCTCGTCCATGTTGCGCTCGGGACAGCCATCCTCACCGGTCTCAACGTCCACACGGTGAGTCGCGCGGTGGAGAGAATGACGACGATCAGCGTCATCGAGCCACCCCCTCCGCCCGTGCCGCCGCCGCCCGCGCCCAAGCCCCAGCAGATGAAGAAGGCCGCCGGCGCTCCTGCGCCAAAGGCGGAACCAACGCCGGTCGTGGCGCCGCCACCGCGCATTCCCGTTCAGTCACCAATCCCTGCGGCAAAGGTCGCCGGCGCAGGAAGCGCCCCCAACTCGGGCGCGAGCACCGCGGGCGCGGGAACCGGCGCTGGCGGAACCGGCACCGGTCCCGGCGGCGGCGGATACGGCGACTATTCGCGTTTCACGCCGGCCCAGCTCGTCAGCAACATCCCCAATTACGAATATAGGCGGCTCGCCTCGACGGGCATCCCAAGCGGCCGCGTGGGCGTCGTCATCCTCGTCGGCCGCGAGGGGAGCGTTTCAAACTGCAGGATCGCGCGGTCGAGCGGCGACGCATCCATCGACGACCTCGTATGCCAGCTTACCGTGCGGTACGTCCGGTTCCGCCCTGCGCGCGACCCAGACGGCCGACCCGTGCCGCAGGACATCACTTACTTCCCGAACTGGCGGCGTCGCTGAGGGTTAGCGGCCGGCGCTCGCTACGGCGCCCGCGCTGCTCTGAAGCGTCGCCAGCTGACCTGCATCACGACCGTAGACGTCGTCGGTGAAGGCGATGGACGATCCATCTTCCGAAGGCATGGCCGTCAGATAGGTGATGTAGACCGGCACCGGCGTCTGAAGCGGCACCATCTGTTCGGTCCCTGCGCCCTGCCAATCGAGGTCACGGCCGAACAACCACCGCCCGAGCCGCGGCGCATCCTCCAGCCTCACGCAGCCGCCGCTGTAGAGACGGGCCGCCTCCCGGAACAGCTCGCGCTCGGGATTGTCGTGAAGGTAGATGCCCGCTTCGTTCGGGAACATGAATTTCATGCGACCCATCGAATTATGAGGCCCCGGAAGCTGTCGCATGAAGACCTCGGTCTTGCCCTCCGCGACGGCCTTCCAGTCGATCGTATTCGGTTCGATGATCTGCGCGTCGGGCTTCCAGCTGGACATGATCTGATAGCCGAGGTCGTCGAGATATTTGAGGCCCTGCTTCAGCACCTTTGGCGCAATGCGCTCCGCGGCCAAATCGGGCGGGACGAACCAATACGGGTTGAGGCTCGCGAACCGCACGTAGGCGGTCATCATCGGCGTCGGGTATTTGGGCTTACCCACGACCACGACCATTGAATCGACCTGCTTGCCGTTCTCGTAGGTATAGAGCCGCTGCTGCGCGGCGTTGACGATGATGTAGCGGCCGCGCCCGCCGCCAAGCGTCTTTGCGCGCTCGAGGTTCAGCGTCAGCAGCTGCCGTTCGCGATCGGATGTGTAGCGATGGTCGGCGAGCGCTTTCCTAAGCTCGGCGTAAATCGGGCTCATCCAGCCCATGTCGCGGACATATGCTGAAAGCGACGGTGCGTTCGAAGCCCCGATCAGCGCCGCGAGCGCTGACGGCGCCGCCGGCTTGAGCGAAGGGTCGACGTACAGGATGCCGAGCCCCGGGTCGCGCTTCAGGTCCCGCAGATAGGAAACGAACGCGTTCGAAAGCATTCGGTCGGCCCGCTCCACGTCCTTGGGCTTCCCCTGACGCGCTGTCGCGATCGCCTGCTGAAGGGCCGAGACCTGGTAACGCTCGGGACTGAGCCCATCGAGCGACGAGCTCGACAGCAGCGCGACCACCTGATCGGCGGCGTCGCCGGCTTTCGGCGTGAACCAAAGCGGTGCGCCTTTGCGCATGCGATAAAAGTCGTCCGCGCTCTGGGTAGCGGGACGGATGATGGTCACCTTCTTCGTCGGCGCCGCGGCGGCATAGGCGGAGGTCGCCGCAGCCGCGGCGGAAAACGGCGTCATCCCGAGCGCAAGGCCCAGCACGACGCCGCAAGCTTTCCGATAAAAGTGCACCGGCGCTTGACCGGTGCACTCATTACGCAAACGTTTCACCTGTTCTCCGATCAGAGTGATTCCCATCAAAGTACCACTTTGACCGGAACCGGTTCAGCCACGCTCACCGCTTGCGGCCGGCGGAGCATAGGTCGGTGCCGGGGCAGGAGCCGCACCAGCCGGTGCACCCTGGTAATACTGCCCGTTCTGGACGTAGCCGTCCACCACGCCGTCGTTGTTACGGTCGGCCCAGACCGCGCCGGCGAGACCGCCGACCGCCGCGCCAATCACCGCGCCCTGAAGGACGCTGAGGCCCGGAATGACCGCACCGGCGGCCGCACCGAGAGCGGCGCCGCCGAGCGCGCCCGTCGCGGCGCTGCCGAGAACGCTGCGCGTGCCCGGATCATAGCCCTGCGGGGTGCCGGCATAATATTGGCCGTTGTAGGTGTAGCCATCGACATAGCCGTCGTTGTTGGTGTCGGACCAGATCGCGCCCGCAAGGCCGCCGATCGCCGCACCGACAGCGGCGCCTTCGATGACGCCAATACCCGGGACAACCGCGCCGACCGCAGCGCCGCCGACTCCGCCGATCGCGGCATTCTCAGCCACTCGCGGATTGGACGCGCACGCGCCGAGGGTCATGGTGCTGGCCAGCGTGAGGGCCAGAATAGATTTACGCATCGCTCTTTCTCCCGTTCAGTTGAGCTGCCGGAACATGCCCCACGCGCAAGCGCTTCCGCCGACGGCGGTGCATGTTACAGTCGCAGGAACGACGATTGCGGCGCATCGTTCCGCAACCGCGACAATGCCCAGGTCGGAAAGGCTAACTTTAACGTTAAACGATTGTTTAACTTGTTGAATCCTCATCAGGAACAGATCGGCAGATGAAGTCAAAAATTTATCAAAATCCGATGTGCGGGACGTCCCGCAAGACGCTCGAAATCCTTCGCGACGAAGGCTTCGACGTGTTCATCCACGAATATCTGAAAAGCCCGCCCACGCGGGACGAGCTGAAGCGCCTCTACGAGCGCGCAGGCATCACCCCCCGCGAAGGCCTGCGGGCCAAGGAGGCGCTCGCCGAAGAACTCCATCTCACGCGACCGGACGTGACCGACGACGAGGTCCTCGACGCCATGGTCAAGCACCCGATTCTCATCAATCGTCCGTTGGTCGAAACCGACAAGGGTGTCCGTCTCTGCCGTCCGCAGGATACGGTACGGGAGATAATCTAGCCTACTTCCAGCGAGCGCGGCTCA
>Ga0307409_100001104_pt1 | contig 12753 bp, 11 predicted proteins | sample 322Ometagenome_2_FD_203888 | JGI IMG/M metagenome (GOLD analysis project Ga0307409, IMG submission 203888) | Maize rhizosphere microbial communities from greenhouse at UC Davis, California, United States - 322HYB-O-2 | ecosystem: Host-associated > Plants > Roots > Rhizosphere > Soil | place...
GCCGGACGCACCGGCCGTGTTGTACGTGCGGGGCAACGCCCAGGCGCTGCTCGAACCGCAGATCGCGATGGTGGGCAGCCGCAATCCCACGGCAGGCGGCCGCGCCACGGCGCGCGAATTCGCAACCACCTTCGCGCGGCTGGGGCTCACCATCACCAGCGGCCTGGCGCTGGGCATCGACTCGGCCTGCCACGAAGGTGCGCTCGCCGGCGGCGGCATGACGGTCGCGGTGCTCGGCTGTGGACTCGACCGGGTCTATCCAAAGGAGAACAGCGCGCTGGCCGAGCGCGTGGCCGCCTCGGGAGCGGTGATCTCCGAATTCCCGCCGGGAACCGCGGCGCTGCGCGAACACTTCCCCCAGCGCAACCGCATCATCGCCGGGCTGGCGCACGGCACCGTGGTGGTGGAAGCGGCCCGGCGATCGGGCTCGCTGATCACCGCGCGGCTGGCCGGAGCAGCGGGGCGCGAGGTCTTCGCCCTGCCCGGTTCCATCCACAACCCGCTCGCGCGCGGCTGCCACGAGTTGATCCGCCAGGGCGCGAAGCTGGTCGAGTGCGTCGAAGACGTGTTGGCGGAGCTGAAGATTTCCCTTGCACACCAACTACTTGCGGCCTCCACGCCGGCGTCGCCGGGAACGCCCGCGGCGGGAGCCGTGTTGGACAAGGAATACAAAATCCTGTTAGATGCGCTCGCCTTCGAGCCGGCAAGCGTCGATAGCTTGATCGAACGCACGGGTTTGAACAGCGAATCGATCGCCTCGATGCTGCTGATTCTTGAGCTCGACGGGCACGTGGCGCCGCATCCCGGCGGCCGATACAGCCGCATGGCGGGACAATAGTTTTCTACGGCGACTTCATGACCGGAAGTGTTTTAGACATTCTCATCTACGTATTCGACCAGTACATGATGGCGGAAGCGCCGGAAGTGCCGGAACGCGAAGCGCTGGCCGCCGATCTCGAGCGGGCCGGCTTCGGCCGCCACAACGTGGAGCGCGCGCTCGACTGGCTGGCCGACCTGGCCGGTGAACGCTCCCGGCCCGACATGGCGTCGCGCGCGCTGCGCGTCTTTTCCGGCGACGAGCTGGAACGCATCTCGACCGCCTGCCGCGGCTACCTGCTGCAGCTCGAGCAGGAGGGCATCCTCTCGCCGCTGCAGCGCGAAATCGTCATCGACCGCCTGGTGGCGCTCGTCGACGATGTGGACATCGATCAACTCAAGTGGCTCGTGCTGATGGTGCTGTCGAGCCAGCCCGGCCAGGAGCAGGCCTGCGCACGCATGGAACACCTGCTGTTCGAAGACCCCGGCTCACTGCCCAATTGATCGATGGCTGAAAACCTAGTCATCGTCGAATCGCCCGCCAAAGCGAAGACCATCAAGAAGTACCTCGGCAAGGATTTCGAGGTGCTCGCTTCCTATGGCCACGTGCGCGATCTCGTGCCCAAGGAAGGCGCGGTCGACCCGAACAAGCAGTTCGCGATGAGTTACCAGTCGATCGAGCGCAACGAGAAACACGTCGACGCCATCGCCCGGGCACTCAAGAAATCCAAGAATCTCTACCTGGCCACCGACCCGGACCGCGAGGGTGAGGCCATTTCCTGGCACCTGCGCGAGCTGCTGAGGGAACGCGGCGAGCTCAAGGGCAAGGAAGTGAAGCGCGTGGTGTTCTACGAGATCACCAAGGGCGAGGTGCAGCGCGCCGTGTCCGAGCCGCGCGACCTGTCGCTCGACCTGGTGAACGCGCAGCAGGCACGCCGCGCGCTCGATTATCTCGTGGGCTTCAACCTGTCGCCGCTGCTGTGGAAGAAGGTGCGACGCGGCCTTTCCGCCGGCCGCGTGCAGAGTCCGGCGCTGCGCATGATCTGCGAGCGCGAGCACGAAATTTCCATCTTCCAGCCGCAGGAATACTGGACGCTGGAAGCCGAGGGCGAACACAGCACCCAGACGTTTCCGCTGAAGCTGGTCGAGTTCAACGGCCAGAAGGTCGAGCAATTCAGCTTCACCAACGAGACCGCCGCGCGCGGCGTCGAGCAGTCCATCAAGGACGCGGCGCAGGGCTTCCTGCACGTCGTGTCCATCGACCGCAAGCAGCGCCGCCGCAATCCTTCGCCGCCGTTCACCACCTCGACGCTGCAGCAGGAAGCGGCGCGCAAGCTCGGTTATTCCGCCCAGCGCACCATGCGCCTGGCGCAGCAGCTGTATGAAGGTGTCGATTTCGGCGAGGGCAGCATCGGTCTCATCACCTACATGCGCACGGACTCGGTGAATCTGGCGGTCGACGCCGTGCGCGAGATGCGCGAGGTCATCGAGAAGGAATACGGCAAGGAGGCCGTCGCCGAGGAGCCGCGCGTCTACAAGACCAAGTCGCGCAATGCGCAGGAAGCGCACGAGGCCATCCGGCCGACGTCCGCGGCCATCCTGCCCTCCCGGCTCGAAGGCAAGATCGATCCCGACCAGTACAAGCTGTATTCACTGATCTGGAAACGCGCCGTGGCCTCGCAAATGGCGCACGCGCTGTTCGACACGGTGGCCGTGGACATGCAGCCCGGCTCCGAGGGCAAGGCGGGCGCCGATGCCGGTACCACGCTGCGGGCCAACGGTTCCACGTTGATCAAGCCCGGCTACATCGCCGTCTACCAGGAAGACACCGACGACGGCAAACCGGAGAACGAGAACGACCGCATCCTGCCGGCCATGAAGGATGGCGACGTGGTCACGCTCCTCAACGTGCACGGCGACCAGCATTTCACCGAGCCTCCGCCGCGCTACTCCGAAGCCTCGCTGGTGAAGGCGCTCGAAGAACACGGCATCGGCCGTCCGTCCACGTACGCCACCATCATCTCGACGCTCAAGGATCGCGAGTACTGCGAGATGGACAATCGCCGGTTCATCCCGACGGACATCGGCAAGATCGTCAACGGCTTCCTTTCCAAGCATTTCCACAAGTACGTGGAGTACGGCTTCACGGCCTCGCTCGAAGACGAGCTCGACGCGGTGTCGCGCGGCGAGGAGGACTGGACGGAGCCGCTCAAGAAGTTCTGGAAGCCGTTCATCTCGCAGGTCGATCACATCGAGAAGAACGTTTCGCGCGAAGAAGTCGCGATGGCGCGCGAGCTCGGCAAACATCCCGAGAGCGGCAAGCCGGTGTCGGTGCGCATGGGCCGCTATGGCCCGTTCGTGCAGATCGGCACCAAGGATGACGAAGAGAAGCCCAAGTTCGCGGGCCTGCGTCCCGGACAGAAGATGGACACCATCAAGTTCGACGAGGCGATGGAGCTGTTCAAGCTGCCGCGCAAGCTGGGCGAGATGCCGGACGGCCACACCATCGTCGCGAAGGTCGGTCCCTTCGGTCCGTACGTGCAATTCGCCACCAAGGGCTTCGTCTCGCTCAAGCCACCCGACGATCCGTACACCATCGAGCTGCCGCGCGCGCTCGAGCTCATCGAGCAGAAGAAGATCGCCGACGCCAACAAACTCATCCAGGACTTCGGCGTCGACAACATCAAGGTGCTGAACGGCCGCTATGGCCCGTACATCACCGACGGCAAGCGCAACGCGCGCATCCCGAAGGATTCGGATCCCAAGGCCGTGACCCTGGAACTCTGTCGCGAGCTGCTGGCCGCCGCGCCGCCGCGTGGCAGCCGCTTCGGTCGCGGGCGCAAGGCTGCACCCGCCGCCGCCGCACCGGCCGCCGGTACCGCGACGCCGCCCGCGAAGACTGCGAAGAAGAGCGCAGCCAAGCCCGAAAAGATCGCCGCGGACAAGGTCGAGAAGACCGGGAAGAAAGCCGCGCCGAAGAAAAAGTCAGCGGCCAGGAAGGCCGCGGCGAAGAAAAAGAAGGCCTTGCCCCGCGGGGCGTAGCGTCCTCAGGCGGCGCGGTCGACCCGGGCGATGAAGCAACCGGCCTCCGCGTGGCGCAGGTGCAGCCACTCCGCGGCGTGATCCTCGAACAACACACGCATCTGCACCTCGGCCGGTATGCCGTGGCGCTGCGAGAGTTCGCTCACGCGTGATCCCGACAGGCGTGCCTCGTAGGCCAGGGGCAGCGTGCGCAAGGCCTCGGGGAATCCGTCGTCCGCGTACGCCTCGCAATGTTCGGCGTGGATGAACACCGGCCCCGGGGCCATCAGGCTGCCTTCGCCACTGCGCGGTCGCCAGGTGAACAGCAGACGGCGATCGCGCCCGGGCACGAAGGTCCGCAGGCAGCAGCGGCAAGGCCCGGTGCCTGCAGCCAGCTCTTCGTGCGCCGGATGTCCATAACCCGGCGAGCGCCGCGTACGGCGCACTTCTTCGGCGATGTCCTGGGGTATTCCGCGTACGACGAATCGCATGGCCGCTCCTTTTTTATAGGGGCGTAGCCTGAGCCGGTGCGACGTGCCGGGCGACCCGAAGCTTGCTGTCCGGCGGTTCAGCGATCGGGCGCGGGTTTCGGCAGCTCCGGCCCTTCCTGCACCCGGCAGTTGCGCAGGTTGCCCACCTGGTCGGTGTGGTACAGCAGCTCGCCGGCCACCGTCTTCGCCACCACGCGAAATCCCGGTACCAGCGACTGCGTGTACATCATTCCGGGCTCGGGGCAGCCGAGCGAACCATCGGGCCAGGTCACCTGCTCGGCGCGTGTCAGCACCACCGCGCTTTCGGCGACCTTGAAACGCCTGGCGGCATCGGCGACAACGGCGCGGCGCAGCCCGGCCGGGATCGCCGTCGTCGCCACGGGCTGGCCCTCGGGCTGACCGTTGAGTGCCGGCGCGGGAATGCGCACCGGCGGTGCGCGCGGTGTCGCGCGTTTCTGCTCGCCCGAGACGCAGGCCGCGGCCAGGGTCGCGAATATCAGCGTAGCCAGGAATCTCGCCATCGTCTGCACCTCCGCCGGTCAGTGTATAAACGCCGCGCCAGCCACGAAAGGTTTCATGAAATACCGCCACCAGTATCACGCCGGCAACTTCGCCGACGTGCACAAGCACGTGCTGCTGCTCGAGGTGCTCGATGCGCTCACGCGCAAGGACAAGGGCCTGCTGTTCGTCGACACGCACGCGGGGCGCGGCAGCTACTCGCTGCATCCCGGCGATGCGCAGCACCCGCAGGAGTGGCAGTCGGGAATCGCCCGCCTGCTGGCCGCTGAGCCTCGCCACGCGGCGCTGACGCGTTATCGCGAGCTGGCCGCGGGCGGCGTGCACGGCGCGAGCCTCGAGTATCCGGGCTCGCCGCTGCTGGCGCTGCGCGTGCTGCGCGCGGTGGACCGCGCGGTGTTCTTCGAGACGCAACGCGACGAGGCGGGCAACCTGCGCAAGCAACTGGACGGCGCCGCGCGCACCCGTGTCGAGGGCAGCGATGGCTTCGCCGGCCTGCGTGCCTTGCTGCCGCCGCCGGAGCGCCGCGCCCTGGTGCTGATCGATCCGCCCTACGAGGAGCGCGCCGATTTCGCGCGCGTGCACGACGCGCTGGTGGACTCGCTGCAGCGCTTTCCCACGGGGGTGTTCCTCGCCTGGCTGCCCCTCAAGCTGCGCGGCGACTTCGATCACTGGTTCGCGGCACTGGGCCGCGCGCTGACGCGCCCGGTACTCGCCTCGCTGCTGTGGGTGCATCCGCCCGACTCGCGCGCCGCGCTCAACGGTTCCGCGCTGGTGCTGGTCAACCCGCCCTATCTACTCGAGCAGCGGCTGCGCGAGTGGCTGCCCGAGCTGCCCGGCTTGCTGGGTGCGCCGCGGGGCGGCGCGGAAGTTCTCAGTAACGGACGCGGCTGACGATCTCGTCGGCCAGCGCGTCCGGCACCGCGCCGTCGCGCGTCAGCAACGCGACGCTGCCCTTGCCGGCCGGCAGCAGCACGCCGCTCAGGCCGTCGCGGGCGATGGTCGTGCGCCGGCGCACGCGCTCGTGCGGGATCAGCATCACGGTCACCGTGCCATGCGGCGTCTGCACCACCAGGTGCGCGACGCGATGACCCTTGAACGGACACGGATAGCCGTACACGACGGGATAAGGAGATTCGAATTGCGCGCCGGCGGTGCGCATCACCTCGGTCACCTGCGCCCCGGACATGGTCTCGTGTGAATTCCAGCTGTCGGCTTCTTCCTCGACGTGCGTCACCACTTCGCCGGCCAGCGCGGTCGCGGGCCGGAACGTCCAGAATCCGCCCGCGACCAGCAATGCCAGCACCACCGACGCGGCCAGCGCGAAGCGGCGCGCGGGCGCCGGCACGGTCTTCTGCCGGAACCGCGCCAGCGGCAGGTCGAGCGCGGCAAGCACCCGTCCATCGAGCGCCAGCGTCTCGTCGCGGAAGCGGCGGCAGGAGGCGCAGCCCTCCACGTGCGCGGCGACTTCCGCGGGCAGGTGGTGGGGATCGGCCCCGATGTGCAGGCGCGCTTCGCGGCACCCGGGCGCGGCGGCGCTCATTCGACATCCTCCGCGGGTTCGAGCCCGTAAATGGTGCGCAGGCGGTTGCGCGCGCGGAACAGCCGCGTCAGCACCGCGGCCTGCGTGAGCTTCAGCTCGGTCGCGATCTCGGTGGTGCTCAGACCGCCTAACACCTGCAACACCAGGGGTTCGCGGTATTCATCAGGCAGTTGCATGATCGCGCGTCGCAGGTCGAGCAGCGAGGCGTCGCCGTCGCTGGCCAGCGCCGGATCGCCGAGCGCCTCGACCTCGTCGACGTCGACGGTAGGCAGGCGCTTGCGCTCGAACAGCCGTGCGTGCTCGCGCCGCACGATGGTGAAGAGCCAGGGCCTGGCCGCAGCCGGGTCCTTGAGCTCGTCACGGGATTTCCAGGCTCTGATGAGCGTCTCCTGCACCACGTCCTCCGCCACCTGCCGATCACGCGCCAGCCAGAAGGCAAAGCGCAGCAGGTCTGGACGCAGCATCTCGAGGAGACGCGTGAAAGCCCCCGCCACCGTCGTTCCGCGCGAGGCTGCGTTCATGTATAAGACCGGCCGGATGGGCCGCTTATTTCAGCCACGATGAACACGCCGGATCAGTACGGGGTGGTGGGTCATCCGATCAGTCACAGCTGGTCGCCTTTCATCCACGGACTGTTCGCCAAGCAGACGGATCAATCCCTCGTTTATCGCCTCTACGACATCACGCCGGGCAATTTCCGCGCGCAGGTGCTGGAGTTCTTCACGCGCGGCGGACGCGGGCTGAACGTGACCGTACCACACAAGGAAGCCGCGGCGGAGTTGGCCAACGACCTGACCAGCCGCGCCGATCGCGCCGGTGCCGTGAACACGCTGATCCTGAACGACGACCACTCGCTGCTGGGCGACAACACCGACGGACACGGGCTGGTCACCGACCTGCGCAAGAATCTCGGCCTGAACATCACCAACGAAAGACTGCTGATCCTCGGGGCCGGCGGCGCCACGCGCGGCGTGATCGAGCCGCTGCTCTCGCTCGGGCCCACCGAGGTGGTCATCGCCAACCGGACGCCGGACCGCGCCATCAACCTGGCCTCGCTGTTCGCCGATCTCGGTGCGGTTCGCGGCTGCGGTTTCGAGGACGTCGGCGACGAGCCCTTCGACATCGTCATCAACGCCACGGCGGCGGGCCTCGCCGGCGCGGTGCCCAACGTGGCCGGCAGCGTGGTCGCCAGCCACACGGTCTGCTACGACATGAGCTACAGCAAGTCGGCCACGCCGTTCGTGACCTGGGCCATTGAACAGGGCTGCGCGCGCGCCCATAAAGGCTGGGGCATGCTGGTCGAGCAGGCGGCGGAGTCGTTCTCGTTGTGGCGCGGGGTGCGCCCGGACACCGAGCCAGTGCTCGCCGCCCTCGGAATGAAATAGCGAAATGAACGAACTCAACGGCACCCGACTGCCTTCCTTCGACCAGTTCCGCGCCGGCGACGTGGAACCCGCCATCCGCGAACTGTTGCAACGGAGCCGCGGCGAGGTCGCGCACCTGGAGGCCCAGCCGCATCCCACGTTCGACAACACCGTGCTGCCGCTCGAGCAGCTGTCGCACCGACTGTCGCGCACCTGGTCGCCGATCAGCCACCTGAACGGCGTGCTGAATTCCGACGAGCTGCGCGCCAGCTACAACGCCTGCCTGCCGCTGCTCACTAACTACTGGACCGACCTGGCGCAGAGCGAGCCGCTGTACCGCGCCTACAGCTCGATCGCGGCCAGCGAGGCGGGCTCGCTCGACGGCGCGCAACGCCGCGTGCTGGAGCGCGCGCTCGAGGACTTCCGCCTGGCCGGTGTCGGCCTGCCGCCGGAGCGCAAGCAGCGCTTCAAGGAAGTCATGCAGCAGCTCGCGCAGCTCGGGGCGAAGTTCGAGGAGAACGTGCTGGACGCGATGAACGCCTGGTCGCGGCGCGTCACCGATCCGGCCGAGCTCGCCGGCATCAATCCCGTCATCGTCGAACAGGCGCGTGCGCGCGCCGCCGCGCAGGGTGTGGATGGCTGGGTGTTCGTGCTCGAGCAACCCACCTACGTCGCGGTCATGCAGGACGCCGACTCGGAACCGCTGCGCCGGGATTTCTACGAAGCCTGGTCGACGCGCGCCTCGGACCGCGGCCCGTCCGCCGGCAAGTACGACAATACGAAGGTGATGGGTGAAATCCTCGCGCTGCGCCACGAGGCCGCGCGGCTGCTGGATTTCCCGAACTTCGCGGCGTACGCGCTGGCCACGCGCATGGCACCGTCCACCGACGCGGTCTTCGAGTTCCTGCGCGAGCTGGCGCGCATCGCCAGGCCGGCGGCCGCGAAGGAGTTCGCCGAGCTCGAGGCCTTCGCCGGCCGCAGGCTCAATGCCTGGGACGTCGCCTATTACTCCGAGAAGATGCAGGCGAAGCTGTTCTCGATCTCGCAGGAAGAGCTGCGCCCGTATTTCCCGCTGCCGCGGGTACTCACCGGCTTGTTCGCGGTGGCCGAGCGGTTGTTCGGCGTCCGCATCGTCGAGCGCAGCGGCGTGCCGGTCTGGCACGCGGACGCGCGCTTCTTCGAGATCCGTGACGGCGCCGGCAAGACCGTGGCCGGTTTCTACCTGGACGCCTGTGCGCGGCCCAAGAAACGCGCCGGCGCCTGGATGGACGACTGCGTCGGCCGCAAGGATTTCGGCGGCGAACACACGATTCCCGTTGCCTACCTGGTGTGCAACTTCCTGCCCGCCTCGCCCGGCAAACCGCCGCTGCTCACGCACGACGATGTCGTGACCATGTTCCACGAATTCGGCCACGGGCTGCACCACATGCTGACGCGCGTGGCCTACCCCTCGATCTCCGGCATCAACGGCGTGTCCTGGGATGCGGTCGAGCTGCCCAGCCAGTTCATGGAGAACTTCGCCTGGCGGCCCGAGGTGCTGGCCGACATGGCCCGGCACCACGAGAGCGGCGAACCGCTGCCCGCCGACCGGCAGGCACAGTTGTTGGGATCGCGCACCTTCCAGGCCGGGCTCGCCACCATGCGCCAGCTCGAATTCGCGCTGTTCGACTTCCGCCTGCACGCCGAGTACGACGCGGCGCGTGGGCCGCGCGTCGACGAGATCCTCGCCGGGGTGCGCGCCGAGGTGGCCGTGTTCGCGGTGCCGGAGTGGAATCGCTTCCCGCACAACTTCGCGCACATCTTCTCGGGGGGTTATGCCGCGGGCTATTACAGCTACAAGTGGGCCGAGGTCCTCGCGGCCGACGCCTTCGCGGCGTTCGAGGAGCGCGGCGTGTTCGACCGCGCGGTGGCGCAGCGCTTCCTCGATTCCATCCTCTCGCAGGGCGGCAGCCGCAAGGCGCTCGATGCCTTCGTGGATTTCCGCGGCCGTCCGCCGGATGTGAAGGCGCTGCTGCGCCAGCAAGGCCTGGCCTGAGCTTTTCGATCGCCACCTGGAACGTGAACTCGCTGCGCGTACGCGGCGAGCAGGTGCTCGAGTGGCTGCGAACGCACTCCCCGGACGTGGTCGCGCTGCAGGAAACCAAGATGCAGGACCCGGACTTCCCGCACCCGGAGTTCACCGCGGCGGGTTACCACAGCGTGTTCTCCGGGCAGAAGACCTACAACGGCGTGGCGCTCCTGTCGCGCCAGCCGATGACCGACTTCATCCGCGACATCCCCGACTTCGACGATCCGCCGCGGCGCGTGCTGGCGGCGAGCATCGGCGACTACCGTGTCATCAACCTGTACGTCCCCAACGGCCAGGCACCGGGCTCGGAGAAGTTCGCCTACAAGCTCCGCTGGCTGGAGGCGCTGACCCGCTGGCTGCGCAAGGAGGCGGCGCAGCATCCCGGCCTGATCGTGTTAGGCGACTTCAATGTCGCGCCGGAGGACCGTGACGTGCACGACCCGGCCGCGTGGGTGGGCTGCGTGCACGTCAGCCCGGAGGAGCGAGCCGCGCTCAAGGGCATCCTGGACCTGGGGCTGCTCGACACTTTCCGACAATTCGAACAGCCCGAAAAATCGTTCAGCTGGTGGGACTATCGGCAGGGCGCATTCCGGCGAAACAATGGCCTGCGCATCGACCTGATCCTGGCGCACCAGGCGCTGTCACCAAAGCTCCTGGGTTGCCGCATCGATGTGGAGCCACGCCGCTCCGAACGCGCGTCCGACCACACTCCCGTGATCGCCAGTTTCCAGGCGTAAGTGGCGCTTCGCCGCCGCGGGTGGCGACGCTTGTCGGATTGCTTTACATCAGCCGGGTTCCACGCGCGATTGCGGATTGGTGCAAGCCGTGACGCAGGTCACGCTCGGCTCAAGGCCCGGTTCCGCCTGCTGGTTTTTCCAACACCCCCTGCCTAGACTCGCGCATCTTGTTAGTTTCCAAGGCATTGGCGCGGCCGTGATCGCCGAATCCCGTCGCAGCGACTACGACGTCACCGACACGGTGCTGGTCAGCTCGGCTGCCGATGTCCGCGCCGCGGTCGAAGAGCTGTTCGCCCGCGTCTGGCCCGGCCAGAAATTTCCCGCCTTCGCACACGTGTTCGGCGACTTCGACCGGATGTTCTCGGGCCGCATGCCGGGTTACTTCGGCGTCGACACCGTCTACCACGACCAGCAGCACACGCTCGACATCACGCTGGCCACGGCACGGCTGATCGCCGGCCACGAGCTGCAGGTGCCGGAGGCGCAGAAGTTCGGGCCCGAGCGCGCCATGCTCGGCATCGTCGTGGCGCTGTTCCACGACGTCGGTTACCTGCGCACCACGCGCGACGCCGACGTGCCCAACGGCGCGGAGTTCACCACCGTGCACGTGTCGCGCGGCGCCGCCTTCCTCAGGGACTATCTACCCAAGATCGACCTGGCGCGCTGGGCCGACGTGGCCGCGGAGATCATCCACTACACGGGCTACGAGCGGCCGTTCAAGAACATCCACGCGGCCGATCCGCGCGACCACAAGCTGGGCCATTTCGTCGGCACCGCCGACCTGATGGCGCAGATGGCGGACCGCTGCTATCTGGAGAAGTGCCGCGACCGCCTGTATGCGGAGTTCGTGCTGGCCGGCGTGGCGCTGCCGATAGGCGAAAACGGGCACGTGAAGGTGCGCTACGCCAGCGGGCTGGACCTGCTGCGCCAGACGCCCAAGTTCGTGTTCGACATGCGGGCCAAGCGGCTCGACGGCGAGTTCAACCGCGCCTACCGCTACCTCGAGATCCTGTACGACAACCGCAACCCGTACATGGAGTCCATCGACCGCAATCTCGAATACCTGCAGCGCATCCTGCGCAGCGAAAACTGGCGCCTGCTGCGGCGCCAGCCGCCGGTGTTCACCGGCGTCGAGGACTCGATGGCGACCACGCGCACGCTGATGCTGGGCGCGATCAAGAAAGTCTGGGGCTGAGCCAGGTTCAGCTCAGCCGCGGCGCCATGCACGCGGCCTCGGGCGGCGCATCCACGTCGACCACGTAACGCTGGAAATTCTCCGCCAGCGACGCCAGCACCTCGTCCTTGCCGTCGATGTCCACGCCCGACAACAGCGCGTGCAGCCGCTGCGCCGTCAGGCCGCGCTGCGCCTGCAGCGCCACCGGGGCGTACGACAGGTGCCAGGGCTCCGGCGACACCCCGCCCCGGTCCGTGGTGTACGGCCGGAAGAAGCCGAACGCGTGCATGTGCGCATCCAGCCAGGTAGTTAGCCGTTCGAACGGTCCGCCGGCCTGGTACTCGCCCGGCACCACCTGCACGCGGTAACCGGACGGCAGCGCGGCGAGATCCATGACGTCGAAGTCGGTGCCCCAGTGATGCCGGCTGGCCCCGGGCAACGCCGACCACCAGAGGATGGCGCTCACCCTGTCGGCCGGCGACAACGTGCCCGGGTTCAGGGGCCGTCCACCCCGGTCCTGCATGGGCCGCTCGCCGCGATATTTGCCGTTCCAGATGGCCAGCTGGCGGTCGAAGTCCCGGAAGCTGGAAAAGGCCACCAGGTCGATGCCGTCCGCCGCGGCAGCCGCCCGCATGGCCAGGTAGGGGGCGACCACCTCGTGGTGCAGGGCGCAGGGCGGGTCGGATAGCTCCGTCAGATGATCCCGGGCGCGGCCAGTCAGTTGATCCAGCGTGAATTCCGGGGTTCCCTGCATGCGGCGATGGTACCCCAGCGCCGACGACCCCCCGGGCGTCCGCAGAACTTGCGGACCTAATCGACAGATCCGCGGTGGTGGCAGCGCCGCGAAGCTGGCCCGTGCCGGATTTGGCCGGGTAATATGCGTGGAAACTACAAAACCCTGCCTCAGGACGGGTTTACAGAGGGGTTTCGAAGGGCCCGTGGCAGTCATCAGTTTCAGAAGCAAGTACATCGTCGTCGCGGTCATTGCCGCCGTCGTGGTGTCGTTGGCCGTCGGCTCGGTCC
>Ga0307409_100001106_pt1 | contig 12739 bp, 11 predicted proteins | sample 322Ometagenome_2_FD_203888 | JGI IMG/M metagenome (GOLD analysis project Ga0307409, IMG submission 203888) | Maize rhizosphere microbial communities from greenhouse at UC Davis, California, United States - 322HYB-O-2 | ecosystem: Host-associated > Plants > Roots > Rhizosphere > Soil | place...
GGCGCCGTGGCCCAGGGCGAGGTCGAGACGAAGTGGTGCAGCTGCTGCGCCTCGCCGGGGCAGACGCGCGCCGCCATCGGCTCGACGCTCTTGCGCTCGCCGGGCCCGAGGAGCCCCTCGAGGTACTGCGGCGCCCAGTGGCGCCGCGCCTCCCGGCCGAACGCCGCCAGGAAGGGGGCGAGCCACTCGAGGAACTCCGCGTGCCAGTCGCCGCCGGGCTGCGTCCGCGGCATACTCCCTCCGCCTCACCGATCCGGTTCAGTCTGCAGCGCCGCAAGAGCCGCGCTCAAACGTGGCAGAGTAGTGCTAGAGTGCATTTCAATTCCGGTGCAGGTGCCGGAACAGAATGAGGGCTGCGGCGAGCGAGACGAACGCCTGGTGGATGTCCTCCCGGCGCTCGTCGCGCACGCGCAGCCGGCGGTACCGGTTGAACCACGCGCCCGTGCGCTCGACGACCCAGCGGTGGCGCCCGAGCCGGCGGCTCGAGTCGATCTCCTTGCGCGCGATCCGGTCGGCGATGCGGCGCGCCTTGAGCAGCGCGTGGCAGCGCGGCACGTCGTAGCCCTTGTCCGCGTGCAGCTTCGCCGGGCGCCGCCGCGGGCGGCCGCGCGGCCGGTGGATCGGCGGGATCGCGTCGAGCACCTCGGCGAGCACGCGGCTGTCATTCACGTTCGCCCCCGTGAGGAGCGTGGCGAGGGGGGCGCCGCGGGCGTCGACCACCAGGTGGCGCTTCGTGCCCGCCTTGCCGCGATCCGTCGGATTCGCCCCGGTCGCGCGGCCCCCCTTTTTGCGGGGACGCTCGTCGAGTCCACGCTCGCCCGACTCCAGTCGATGTGGTCCGCGTCACCCAAGCGGTTCAGGAGCTCCCGCTCGAGCCGGCGCCAGACGCCGGCCTGCTGCCAGTCGCGCAGCCGGCGCCAGCACGTGCTCCCCGAGCCGCACCCCATCTCGAGCGGCAGGAGCGACCACGGGCACCCGCTCCGAAGCACGAAGAGAATGCCGGCCAGCGCGGCGCGGTCCGGCACCCGCGGGCGCCCGCCGCGCGCACGGGACGGCGCCGGCGGCAGCATCGGCGCGACGATCTCCCACAGCTCATCCGGTACCATCCGCATAGCACCCGCCGGAAGCCAACCAGGCGAAATCTACGCGGCCGGTATTGCAACGCACTCTTAGTGGTCTGAACCGGAGGTTCGCTGACAGAAGCGGCTGACGGAGGCGAGGATGTCGTCGGCGCTCTTGGTCCAGACGAAGGGCTTCGGGTCCACGTTGTTGAGGGCCACGTAGTCGCGGAGCGACTTCTCCAGCGCCTGCGTACTGCGGAACGCGCCGCGGGCCAACTCGCGCCGCTGCAGGATGCTGAACCAGCACTCGACCAGGTCGATCCACGAGGAGCTCGTGGGCGTGAAGTGTAGGTGCACGTGCGGCTGCTTCAGGAGCCACCGCTTGATGAGCGCCGTCTTGTGCGTGGCCGCGTTGTCGAGGATCAGATGCAGGTCCAAGTCAGGCGGTGTGGCGCCGTCGATGGTATCGAGGAAGTGACGGAACTCCTGGCTCCGGTGCCGCCGATGGACCTCCCCGATCACGCGCCCTGTCTGCACGTCGAGGGCGGCGAAGAGATCCGTTGTGCCGTGGCGCATCGGCCGCAGCGGTGCCGCCCCCTCGGTCGCTTGGATCGAGGGCTTCTCGTCGACGCACAGCACGAGCGCGCGCAGCGGCGGGTCGAGATAGAGCCCCACGATGTCGCGCACCTTCTCCACGAACAGCGGATCGGTGGAGAGCTTGAACGCCTCGCTGCGATTCAGACCACTAGACGCCCCCAGCCCCCAGCCTCCCGGTTGGATGCGCCTAGGTACGTCCACCAGGGGGTTAGGGGCTGGGGGCTGGGGGCGTCTAGGGAAGAGGGGTGGGGACCGTTGCCTGCCACCTGTCACCTGCCCCCCACTGGCGTCTCCGAAAGTCTTCTCGCTTCGTGTGTCGATCCGGCTCCCGCTCGTTCGACGTGTCAGTGGAGCCGGGAGAGACGCCAGGGCGACCGGCCCTGGGCTCCCGCTCGAACCCGATCATTCCGAGGAGACACGACGATGCGCGTCATGGTGATCGTGTAGGCCAACGCGGAGTCCGAAGCCGGCCAGATGCCCAGCACCGGGGGGCTTGCGGGAAGGCCCGGGTCGAGCCGCATCATCGCCGCCCGAAGCCAGTGACATCCGTTCCATTCTCCGACTCTATGTAGGCAACGCGAACCGTCCGTTCGCCGTGCACGCGGCAGCAACGCCGACCATGACTCACGTAAAGGAGATCTCGATGGGCAAGGTGTTCGCGGATCAGTCCCAGTCGCTCGACGGGTTCAGCACCGGGCCGAACGTCGGCATGAACAATCCGATGGGCGATGGCGGCGAGGAACTCCACGCGTGGCAGTTCCGCGGCGGGCTCCGGCCCGAGGTCCTCGAGAACCTCTTCGGCAGCAGCACCGGCGCGGTGGTGGTTGGTCGGCACATGTTCGACCTCGGTGAGAAGCCTTGGGGCGACGACCCGCCCTTCCACCTTCCGGTCTTCGTCGTCACCCACCGCCCGAAGGCGACGGTGACGAAGCGCGGTGGCACGACCTACACGTTCGTTACCGACGGGCTCGCGCGCGCCCTGGCGCAGGCGCGCGCGACCGCGGGCGACCGCGACGTGGTCGTCCTCGGCGGCGCGGCGATCATCCAGCAGTGCATCCGGGCCGGCCTCCTGGACGAGCTGCAGCTCCACCTCGTACACATCGTGCTCGGCGGCGGAACAAGCTTGTTCGGCGGCCTGGACCCGGCCAGCCTCGCGCTCGAGCGCACGCGGCTGGTCGACGCCGAGGGCGTCACTCACCTCAGCTTCCGCGTTGAGAGGCCGGGTTAGGAGAAGCGGACGATCTCGTACCTCGCGCACAACTCAGTGAACGACATCAACCGCCGACGGGCGTCTCTGACAAACTGAAAGCGTTCTTCTGCCGTTCTCGAACGGGCAAACGGGTCCCGAGATTGCCGAGCGAAAGTAGCCGACCTCGGCGACATCACCGATCAGGAGCAACACATGGTCCGTACTCCAGTCGTAGCCGCGCAGCTGCTTTTCGTCGCGTCCGCCGTCGCGGATGCCCAAGCGGTCGGCAAGCGCGTCCGAGTCAACGACATGCAGATGTACTACGAGGTGTCGGGAAGCGGCGCTCCGCTGATCGTGCTGCACGGGGCGTACATGAACATCCCGGACATGGGCGCGATCATCCCGAGGCTGGCGCGGACGCACAGGGTGTACGCGCTCGAGTTTCAGGGGCATGGCCGCACCACGGACATCGACCGGCCGATCACCTACCAGAACCTCGCGGACGACGTCGCGGCGTTCATGGATGCGGTGGGCGTACAGAAGGCGGACGTCTTCGGCTACTCGATGGGCGCCATAGCGGGGCTGCAGCTCGCCATTCGCCACCCGGCGAAAGTGAACAAGCTCGTCGCGGCGTCCGGCGCCTACGACCTGGAGGGGTGGCAGCCGGAGTTCAAGGCGGCGATCCCGCAGATGAACGTCGAGATGATTCTCCATCTCCCGATGGCAAAGGAGTACCCGAAGCTCGCAGCCAACCCGAAGGGCTTTCCGGAACTCGCCCGGAAACTCATCGCGCTCGAGAAAGAGCCGATGGCGTGGGAGAGCGACGTGAAGGCGCTGAAGACGCCGGTGCTCATCATCGCCGGCGACGCCGACGTGGCGACGCTGGAGCACATGGTGAAGATGTTCCGCCTCGTCGGCGGCGGCGCCATGGGCGACATGGGCGACATGAGCAAGCTTCCCGCTTCGCGTCTCGCGATCATGCCGGCGACGGCGCACACGGCCGTCATAACGCAGCCCGATCTGCTGCACGCGTTCATCGAGCCATTTCTGACGGGCGTGACGCCGAAGGGGATGCTCGAGCCCTGATCAGGCTTGTCCGCGGAAGTAAGGACAAGGAACAGCAAGCGACCAGCGGCTTGACGCGTACAGAAACGACAGGAAGGAACCAGGAAATGAACTCTTTGGAGTTTCCTGCCCCTTCTCCACGCGTCGGGCTGTTCCTCTCCCCGGGGTGAATCCTTCATCGAGCGCAGCGAGCCGCCACAGGCCGACAGGCCGCTCGGCAGCTCCAACGGGTGTTGGACATCACGGCGTGGTGAGCCGCCAATCCGCAGCGGATGACGGGACGCCCGGCCGGAGCTCGCGAAGCCGTTGGCGTCGGCCTGCGACAGGGGCGGCGGCGTTCGCGGCAATGGTTCGGCTCGCGGATGCTTGCAGCAGCGTCTCGTGTTCGACTGGCCGTGGCTCGTCACGGGGACGCCTCTGCTCCATGATGCCCCGCCGGACGGGCTCGGCACGTCTCATGTGCGAGCACCTCTGCGATCGGCATCGGGGCGTCACGCTGCGACCGCGGCGATCACGGCCCCGGATCGCGCCGCCAGTGGGATGGCGACGCTCTCGACGAGGTTCGAGCCGGCTTCGCTGACGAGGGTGAAGAACTCCTCGTCCGGCGGCTGCATCCGGAGGCCGACGGGACATGTTGCCGGGCCCACGGTGCCGCCGTACGCGCCGCGCCGGCGCTTCGCACAGGGCTTGTCCGTGCACAGCGGAATAGCGAAAGGGGAGTCCCCCTCCTTGCCACTTCTAGCATATAGCGCACCCGGGGGCTTGCGGCAAGCCCCGGGGCGTGCCGTAGAATCGCCGGCCCGAAGCCAGAACTTGCTGGCCGGAACCTGGACCTACGGCAATGGGAGTCGTGCAATGCGTGTGTCGTTATCGACGTATGGGTCGCGCGGGGGCGTCGCACCGGCGGTGGGAGTCGCGGTGCGGTTGCGGGCACTCGGCGCGGAGGTGCGGGCGTGCGTGCCGCCGGACTGCGCGGCGGCCGAGGAACGCGATGCGCCGGTCGCGGCCGGCGTGATGCCTAACGGGGTGTGGCGATGAGCGAGCATGCGGTGGTGATCGCCGGAGGAGGTCCGACCGGGCTGATGCTGGCGGGCGAGTTGGCATTGGCGGGCGTCGACGTTGTCATTGTCGAGCGCCGTCCCAGCCAGGACCTCGCCGGCTCGCGCGCAGGCGGTCTGCACTCACGAACCATCGAGATCCTCGATCAGCGCGGAATCGCCGATCGGTTCCTCTCGGAAGGCCAGGTGGCGCAGACCGCGGGGTTCGCCATGATCCGGTTGGACATCAGCGACTTTCCCACCCGGCACCCCTACGGGCTTGGACTGTGGCAGAACCACACCGAGCGCATCCTGGCCGGGTGGGTCAGCGAGCTGAAGGTGCCGATTCGCTACGGCACCGAGGTGACCGGTTTCACGCAGGACGACGCCGGCGTTGACGTCCAGCTTTCCGACGGCCAGGTGCTGCGGGCCGAGTATCTCGTCGGGTGCGACGGCGGACGCAGTCTGATCCGGAAAGCCGCCGGCATCGAGTTTCCGGGATGGGATCCGACGATCAGCAACCTGATCGCCGAGGTCGAGATGGCCGAGGAGCCGGAATGGGGCATCCGGCGCGACGCACTCGGCGTCCATGGCATCGGTCGGGTGCAGTACGAGATCCGCGACGGCCAGGTGGTCTACGGAAATGAGGGTCCGATACGGGTCATGGCGACCGAAGCACAGGTCGGATCCACGACCGAACCCACCCTGAGCGATCTCAGTGAGGCGCTCATCGCCGTCTACGGGACCGATTACGGGATCCACAGTCCCACCTGGATCTCCAGGTTCACCGATATGACCCGGCAGGCGGCGGCGTACCGTGACAGACGGGTCCTGCTGGCCGGCGACGCCGCGCACGTGCATGCCCCGGACGGTGGACAGGGCCTCAACACCGGTGTGCAGGACGCGGTGAATCTGGGATGGAAGCTGGCCCAGGTGGTCCACCGGACATCGCCGGAAAGCCTCCTGGATACCTACCACGCCGAGCGCCACCCGGTCGCTGCCCGCGTACTGCGCAACACGATGGCGCAAGTCGCGCTTCGCCGCCCCGACGAACGCACGAAGGCCCTGCACGACACCATGGCCGAGCTCCTCGGCATGGACGAGCCTCGCCAACGACTCGCCGCGGAGATGTCGGGTCTGGGCATTCATTACGACCTCGGCGAGGGACACCCGCTGCTCGGACGCCGCATGCCCGATCTCGACCTGGTCACCGCCAACGGCCCGCTGCGGGTCTTCACTCTGCTGCACGATGCCCGGCCGGTGCTGCTCAACCTCGGTGAGCCCGGCGGCTTCGACATCACTCCATGGGCAGATCGTGTTCGGTCGATCGACGCCGAATACGTCGGTACGTGGGAGCTTCCGGCACTCGGGGCGGTCACTGCTCCCACCGCCGTGTTGATTCGGCCCGACGGATATGTGGCCTGGGTGGGAGACCAGGCCCAGCTGGGGCTCGCTGACGCGCTCACCACTTGGTTCGGACCGCCTGCTGCGGCGTAGCGCACGGGCTTCGAGGATCATTTTGTTAGGAGTCTTGGGAGACACGTCCTAGCCGTCGTCGCCGCGGCGCGACCCGCGACTTCTTCGACCGCTACAACCGACGCGCGGGCGGGGTGCGCCCCATCCTCGGTGCGCACCCGCATGGCTCGTGAGCGGGTACTCATCGCGACTTCGCCACACCCTCTGCGCCGGCACCGTCCGGCGGGCCCAATGTCCCGCAGAGTTCGCTGCGGCGAGTATCGCCCATCGTGTGAGTCACGCACCGGGCTGAGCGAAGGCCTGGAGATGTGGTGGAGTAGCGCTAGAAACTGTTTCGGAAGCCTAAGTTGCTGGTATGTAGCGGCTTAGCAGCGTAGACATTCGGGTCCTCGCTGGCTGGAGGCCGACATGTCTGATGCTAGGCGCGTGTACCCGTCCGACCTGTCCGATGCTGAGTGGGCGCTCCTCGCCCCACTGCTCCCGCCGCGGGCGCCGTGCGGCCGGCCGCGCAAGTGGCCGGAGCGCCTGATCGCCGACGCGGTGTTCTACGTCCTGCGGAGTGGGTGCGCCTCGCGCATGCTGCCGCGCGAGTTCCCGCCAAGCCGGCTGCCCTGCATCGCCGGGCGACCGGCTAGGCTCGGGCAGGCGCGCCGGCTGAGCACGGACTACGAGCGCCTGCCCGCCGTGTCCGAGGCGATGATCTACAGCGCCATGAGCCGGCTGATGCTCCGCCGGCTCACGCACTCAGCCGCCTAACCACTTCCCGGCAAAGCCTCTAGGGGGCGAGCGGTGCGTCGCCTGCGCGGCGCTCGCCGAGCGAGCCGCCGCGCACCGGCTGCGCCGCGGTCTGCGCGCGCCGGGCGTCGGCCACGGCGTGCCGGGCGGCCCAGTCGAGCGCGTAGTCGGCGACTTCCTCCCACCCGGCCAGGGCCGGCATCAGGTGCGCGCGGCCCGGGAACTCCTTCACCTCCGTGACCGTCTTCGACTTGTAGTGCCGCGCGTTGGAGCGCTGCACCGCCGGCGGCTGGAGGTGGTCCTCGGCGCCGGAGATGAAGAGCAGCGGCGCGCGGGCGTCGTTCCGGTAGTCGACCCACGTGCCCTGGGGCCCCGGCGTCACGTTCGCCAGCACGCTCTCCCAGAACACCTTCCCGGACGCCGGGACGTGGTAGCGCTCGTAGAGCGCCCGCGACTCCGCCTCGCTGAGGGTGTTCGTGAACGCGTACTGCCACTGCTCCAAGGTGAGCCCGACCGCGCGGTCGCGGTGGATCGGGTCCTTGAGCACGGGGAAGGCCGCCTTGAGTTGCGTGAAGGGCACGACCGCCACGCCCTCGGTCGGGGCGGAGTTCATCGCCACGCCGACGGCGCCGAGCCCGCGGTCGAGCAGGACCTGCACGAAGACGCCGCCGGCGGAGTGGCCCATCAGGATCGGCGGCGACGCCAGCCCGCGCACGACCCGCTCGAGGTGGTCGACGATCAGCGGCACGGTCAGCCGCTCGATGGGGGACGGGTCGCGGTTCAGCGCCTCGACCTCCACCTCGAGGCCCGGGTACGCGGGGGCGAGCACGCGGTACCCCTTGCCCTCGTAGTACGGGATCCAGCGCTCCCAGCTGCGGGGCGTCACCCAGAAGCCGTGGATGAGGACGATCGTGTCGGGCGCGGCGGGCGGCGTGTTCGTCGCGGCCGCGTCGGCAGACGAGTCGGCGGGCGTGGGCATGGGGCACTCTCCGGGGAGGCGGGCGTCGGGCGGCCGCGCCACCGGGCGGCGCCGCCGGCGGCCGGCGCGGGCTCGCGCCGAGACGTGCCGCGACGCGCGGGCGCCCGCTCGGCGGGCGCGGCGTCACGACGTCTGAGAGTGCGCTAGGATACCCGGAACGGATGGCCAGTCAAGGGCGCCGAGCGTAGCACCACCGGCGCAACCGGGGGACTGGTGGGCCGACGGAATGGGCGTTCCGAAACAGTCTCTAGTCGAAGCCGCTCTCGGCTCCTAACGTAGGGCGTCCCTACCGGAGCGGTGCGTGGCCCCGTCCGACCTGCGCGCGCAACTGCAGAGTACACTCGTCGGGAGCTACGCCCTGGAGCGCGAGCTCGGGGGCGGGGGGATGTCGCGCGTCTTCGTGGCCACCGAGACGGCGCTCGGGCGGCGCGTGGTCGTCAAGGTGCTCCCGCCGGAGCTGGCCGGGGCGGCGAGCGCGGAGCGGTTCAGGCGCGAGATCCAGGTCGCCGCCCGCCTGCACCACCCGCACGTCGTGCCGGTGCTCGCGGCGGGGAAGGCGGACGGACTGCTCTATTACACGATGCCGCTGGTGGAGGGGGAGAGCCTGCGCGACCGACTCCGGCGTACGGGGGCGCTGCCCGTCGCCGAGGCGGTCCGTGTGCTCCGCGACGTGGCCGACGCGCTGGCGTACGCGCACGCGCGCAACGTCGTGCACCGCGACATCAAGCCGGAGAACATCCTGCTCGAGGGCGGGCACGCCGCCGTCGCCGACTTCGGCGTCGCCAAGGCGCTGGCGGTCGCGACGATGGACGGCGCGGGCACGCCCAGGCTGGAGACGCTGACGTCCGTGGGCCTGGCCGTCGGCACGCCGGCGTACATGGCGCCCGAGCAGGCCCTCGGGGACCCGGCGACGGACCACCGCGCCGACCTCTACGCGTTAGGCGTCGTCGCCTACGAGTTGCTCGCCGGTTCGCCGCCCTTCGCGGGCCGCACGCCGCAGGAGCTCGTCGGGGGGCACGTGGCGCGCACCCCGGAGCCGGTCGCCGCGCGGCGCCCCGACCTGCCGCCGGCGCTCGCCGCGCTCGTCATGCGGCTGCTCGAGAAGCAGCCCGACGACCGGCCGCAGAGTGCCGACGAGGTGCTGCGGGCGCTCGAGGGCCTGGGCGCGCCGAAGGCGCCGAGCGTCCGCGCGCGCACCGCGGCGCCGCGCGGCATCGCCATGCTCGCCGCGGCCGCGCTGGTCCTGGCGCTGATCGGCTTTGCCGCGTGGGCACGCACGTCGCGCGCGAAGGCGGGCGAAGGGACCAGCGTCGCGAGCACGGCGGGGCGAGCCGCGGTCGCGACGTCGGTCGCGACGTCGGTCGCGACTTCGGTCGCCGTGCTCCCGTTCGTGAACGTCAGCGCGGACCGCGAGAACGAGTACTTCTCCGACGGCATGACGGAGGAGCTGATCAACGCGCTCGCCAACGTCCCCGGGCTCCGGGTCGCGGCGCGGACGTCGAGCTTCGCGTTCAAGGGGCGGAGCGTCGACGTCCGCGAGGTGGCCACGAAGCTGGGCGTCGGCACGGTGCTCGAAGGGAGCGTCCGCCGGGCGGGGAGTCGGCTCCGCGTCACCGCGCAGCTCATCGACGCCGGCGCGGGCTACGACCTCTGGTCGGAGAGCTACGACCGCGAGGTGACGGACGTCTTCGCGGTGCAGGAGGACATCGCGCGGGCGATCGTCGGCGCGCTCCGCGTGCGGCTCGGCGGCCCCGACTCCGCGCTCGTGACGCGGCCGACCCGCGACATCGCGGCGTACGACCTGTACCTCAAGGGGCGCTTCGCGTGGAACCAGCGCACCAGCGCGGCGGTCCCCGAGGCGGTGCAGTACTTCGAGCAGGCGGTCGCCCGCGACCCCCGCTTCGCCGAAGCGTACGCCGGCCTCGCCGACGTGTACCTGCTCCTCCCGACGTTCGGCGGCACGCCGCCGTCGGAGGCCTGGCCGAAGGCGAAGGCCGCGGCCGAACGGGCGCTCGCGCTTGATAGTACGCTGGCCTCGGCGCACACGTCGCTCGCGTACGGCACGATGCTCTACGACTGGGACTGGCCGCGCGCCGAGGCCGGCTTCCGCCGGGCGATCGCCGCGGCGCCGAACTACGCGACCGCCCACCACTGGTACGCCGACTACCTGGCGGGGCGCGGCCGGCAGGCGGAGAGCCTGCGCGAGATGCGGCGGGCGCACGAGCTGGACCCGCTGTCGCGCATCATCGGCACCGAGCTGGGATGGGTGCTCCACATCGCCGGCCGGAACGACGAAGCGGCCGCCCAGCTTCACGAGACGCTGCGCCTCGACCCGAACTACGCGCACGCGCACCTCATCCTGGGCATGGTGTATCTCGCTCAGCGCCGCGCCGACACCGCGGTGGCCAGCCTGCGCACGGCGCTCGACCTCGGCGGCTTCCATCCGCAGACTGTGGGCGCGCTCGTCGCCGCCTACGCCGCGTCAGGCAACCGCGGCGCCGCGCGCCGGCTCCTTGCCGACATGCGCGACCGCTCCGCGCGCGAGTACGTGTCGCCGTTCGGGTTCGCGATCGCGTACGCCGGCCTGGGGGACACGACGCGGGCGATCGAGGCGCTGAACCAGGCCGTCGACGAGCGCGACGGGCTGCTGCCGGAGAACTTCTTCGACCCGATCCTCGACCCGCTGCGCCCCGACCCGCGCTTCGCGCGCGTGCAGGAGCGGATGGGGCTGTGAAAGGGCCGCTCTCTGAACTGCGGCTCTCGGCCCTCGGCTGGGGCGCTCCGCCGTAGCCGAGGGCCGAGAGCCGAGAGCCGAGAGCCGAGAACCGTCCTTTGCGAATGGTGGACACCGCGCCCATCCAACTCCGTAGCGCTTGTGTCGAGGGTTCGGCCACTGCGCCCCCGCCGCTCCGCCGAACGGCACGGCTCGGGGGTGGGCGCCAGGAGTGCGCATGAGTGACGACGTCCGGTACGTGGCCCGCGACACCACGCCTTTGTTCGAGCTCGACAACCGAGGCCGCCGCCGGCTGGTGCACGAGCTGCTCTGGGGCGACCGCGTCCGGGTGTTGGAGGAAGGTGCCGACCGCTGGCGCGCCCGCGCCCGCGGGTTCGAGGGGTACGTCGACCCGGCCGCGCTCGGGGACGTCCCCTTGCTCGAGGTGTACTTCATCGACGTCGGGCAGGGGGACGGGGTGCTCATCCGCTGCCCGGACGACCGCCACGTCCTCGTCGACGGCGGCTACAACCGGGCAAAGCAGCCGTCGGGCAAGAACGCCGCCGACTTCGTCGATTGGAAGTTCTTCAAGGACTACGAGCAGTCGACGATCGCGCTCGACGCGATGATCAGCTCCCACTGCGACGCCGACCACTACGGTGGGCTGTGGGACCTGCTCAACCCGGAGGCGCACGACGAGCTCGATGCGACGAAGGTGAAGGTGAAGGCCTTCTATCACGCCGGCGTCTCGTGGTGGACGGACGACGGCAAGCGGAGCCTCGGCCCCGCGGACGGGGGGTTCCTGACGCGCCTACTCGAGGACGAAGACTCGGTGGACGCCGGGCTGAGCGCCGGCAGCACCGAGCGGCTGCAGGGCGAGTGGGCGGAGTTCCTGGCGCGCGTGCGCGGCGCGAGGTGCCCGGTGCGGCGCCTGAGCGACCGCCGCGAGCACGTGCCGAAGTTCACGCGCAACGACGTCGCGGACGGGAAGGTCGCGCTCCGCGTCCTCGGCCCGGTCGAGCCGGAGCCCGGCCGGCTGTACGATCTCGGCAACGACAGTCAGAACACGAACGGCAACAGCATCCTCCTGCGGCTCGACTACGGGCGCGTGCGGATCCTGCTCACCGGAGACCTGAACCAGGCGAGTCAGCGGCGCCTGCTCGAGGCGTACACGGGGCGCCGCATGGAATTCGCGTGCGACGTGGCCAAGGGCTGCCACCACGGGAGCGCGGACGTATCGTACGAGTTCCTGTCGACGATGGCGCCCGCGGCGACGGTGATCTCGTCCGGCGACAGCGAGCAACACGCGCACCCGCGCCCGTCGATCGTCGCCGCGAGCGCGCTCACCGGGCACGTGCGGGTGGACAAGGACGCGCTCGTGACGCCGCTCATCTTCTCGACCGAGATCTCGCGCTCGGTGCGCATGGGGAAGATCACCCACCTCGAGGCGCTCGGCGTCGGGCTCGACCACGGCCGGCTGGACGGCGACGCGGAGGCGGAGATTCATTACGCCGAGATCGGGGCGGGGGACCTCAAGGCGAAGCGGGGAAGCCGCGCGCTCGCCGGCGCCTACGTGGTGGCCGGGCTGATCTACGGCCTGGTGAACGTGCGCACGGACGGCGAGCGCATCCTGTGCGCGACGCTGAACGAGAAGAACCGCACCTGGGACTGCCAAGGGTTTCGGTCACGGTTCTGACCTCGTCGGGTCGCCGCGACGCTGGTTCATGACGTACACACCGCCGTTCCCGGGCCCTCCGGACCTCACGGAATCTCGCCGCCGCGCGACGGGCGGCCCACTCGGCGCCAACCTACAGGTCTCCCATGCCCATGCCGTTCGTGCAGCTCACGCGCGAGGAGTTCGCCGACCTGCTGGCGCGCTTCCCGTTC
>Ga0307409_100001107_pt1 | contig 12731 bp, 14 predicted proteins | sample 322Ometagenome_2_FD_203888 | JGI IMG/M metagenome (GOLD analysis project Ga0307409, IMG submission 203888) | Maize rhizosphere microbial communities from greenhouse at UC Davis, California, United States - 322HYB-O-2 | ecosystem: Host-associated > Plants > Roots > Rhizosphere > Soil | place...
GTGGTGACGGTGAAGGCGTCGGCCAGGGTGGCGGCCACTCCGGCGAGTTCGGCGGCGTCGCCGCCGGCGCCGGCGATCAGCAGCACCGCTGGGCCGTGGCCGCGGTCTCGGCGTGCAGGACGGTGCCGTTGGCCTGGATCGGCTGGACGTCCATGAGGCTGGTGGGCTCGGGCATGGGGCGCCCCCCCTCGATCGAGCAACATGATGTTGCGCCGATTCTGGGCGGCCGGGACCGCCCTGTCAAGATGGCGCTACAGTGTGTTGAGCGATCATGACGCGACGATACGAACTCAAACAGCGCGCCCAGCGGCAGGCCGACACCCGCCGCCGCATCCTTGAGGCCACCGTGGCCCTGCATGGCGAGCGGGGCCTGGTGGCCACCCAGATCACCGACATCGCCCAGCGCGCCGGGGTGGACCGGGTGACCGTCTACCGCCACTTCCCCGACCTGGGGTCGCTGTTCAAGGCCTGTGCGGCCCACTACTACGACGCCCATCCTCCGCCGGACCCGACCGGATGGGCCGCGATCGCCGACCCGGAGGCGCGCCTGCGCCACGGCCTTGGGGAGGTGTACGGCTACTGGGCCCAGAACGCCGCCACGGTCGCCCATATCCTGCGCGATGCGCAGGTCCTGGGCCACCTTGGCGTGGGCCGGCGCCTGCTAGCCCTCCAGCGCGACGCCACCGACGCGCTCACCAGCGGCTGGTCACCCGCCGACCAGCAGCCGGCGCTGGCGGCCACCATCCGGGTCGCGGTCGACTTCCACACCTGGCAGCGCCTAGTCACCGAGCAAGGCCTGTCCCAGCAGCAAGCGGTCGAGCTGGCCGCCAGCTGGACCCGCTGTTTGGCCAGCGCGCGCTGAGCCACCCAGCATCCTCCTGGGTCCACCCCCACCGCTACGACTCGAATCGCCCGGTGGCGGTCGGCTGGTTCAAATGCTTGAGGCAGATCAACGCGCAGGCCAGCTGCAGGAAGCCGAGCAGGATGTCGGCGCGCCGCTCATAGCGGACCTGCAGCCGCCGATAGCCCACCAGCCAGGCCAGCGACCGCTCCACCACATACCGGTAGCGCCCCAACCGCTGGCTGGACTCGATGCCGCGCCGGGCGATCCGCGGGCAGATCCCCCGTCGGCGCAGCGCCCGCCGGCAGCGCGGGTAGTCGTAGGCCTTGTCCAGATGGAGCTTGGCCGGGCGCTTGCGGGGCCGCCCGCGTGGGCCCTTGACCGGCGCGACGGCGTCCACCATGGCCTCCAGCAGCATCGAGTCATGGGTGTTGGCCGCCGACAGCCCGACCGCCAATGGGAGGCCACGGCGGTCGACCAGCAGGTGGTACTTGGACCCGGGCTTGCCCCGGTCTGTCGGGTTCGGGCCGGTCAGGCAGCCCCCCGCTTGGCGCGCACGCTCACGCTGTCCAGGCTGGCCCGCGACCAGTCGAGCTGGCCCTGGCGGCCGAGTTCATCCAGCAGCAGGTGGTGCAGGCGCTGCCAAACGCCGGCGCGTTGCCAGTCGCGCAGCCGCCGCCAGCAGGTGACCGGGCTGCCGCAGCCGAGCTGGCGGGTGGGCAGCAGCCGCCAGGGGACGCCGGTGCACAGCTGGTAGACGATGCCGGCAAGGGCGGCGCGGTCATCAACCCGCGGTCGGCCGCCGTAGCGGGGTGCTGGGGCGGGGAGCAGGGGTTGGATGGCCTGCCACAGTTGCTCGGGAACGAGGGTCTCGATGCTAGTCATGGCCGCCGATCATGGCCATGACCAGCCCGAGCAACAAGAGCCGGTCGAAGGTCGGAAACACGCTCTAAGTGGGCAGGATGGGCCGCGCCCTCCGTTGTAGTCAGTTACGACGCGGCGGCCACGGAGTATGGTTCTCAGGGCGCTGAGCTGTACTAACCCGAGATTGACAGCACTGGACCCCGACCACGATCTGACCCCGACCTTGCAGCAGGTGTCATGACCCAGCAGGATTCGGTGGGCGGCGACGAGCGTGTCGCCCGGCTCATCCAGGCCGCCCGTGAGCTCATCGATGCCTACGAGCGCCAGTCGACCGCGAATGAGCACTTCCTGAAGCTCGAAGCGGCGGTCGACGCGCTGGGCGGCACCAGCGGGCGGCCCCGAGCCGATCACACCCCGGCGGCCCCACCGACTGCGGAATAGTCAACGGTCGACGGATGCGTGGCGCATCTCGTAGCGGGTACCCACAGCGCAGCGGCGGGCGGCTCGAACACCGAACTCAAGCAGGCCAGCTTCGGCTCCCCTGCCGGTAGACCCAGCCCGCCGACCGCGGTGCCGGTCAGTCGTTGGAGCCGGTCAAGGAGCCCTTCAGCTCCTTCATGACGGCGTTCGGGCCGTCGAAGGAGTTCTTGCTCATGCCGCGGAGGGCTTGGACAAGCTCACGGTCGGCACCGTTGCTCTCGGCGTGGCTGGCCAACTCATCGCTGGTGGCCGGGTAGTCGACGCCCTTGAGCGCCTTCTGCACCTCGGTGATCTGGAACGCCATCGTCTCTCCTTGTGCCTGGCAGTCGGACGGCAGCGCTCCTACCACTCGAAGGCTTGCTCCAACCCAGGACGTTGGCGGCGTGCTTCGATACCTGGTGGCGGCGCTGGCCTGGTCGACTGGATGCGGGCATGGCCGCCGTCTATATAAGCGACCCGCCAACGCCGCCAGCGCCGCACCGCCAGCCGGGATGGATGCCGTAGGGCTCCCAATTCGACAAGCCGGGCATGACCTAGATCTAATGCCTTCGGGCGTGAACCGTCGATCTCAGCTCCAGCTCCGGGATCCTCCATCAGGCGCGCGTGGCCGTCTCACCGCAAAAGGGGCCATGGTCCACGCCGCCACAGCATCGGGCCACGGTTTGCGACAGCGATCCCGGTGTACTCCCTGGAAGTTCGACAGGAGCCGGACATGGCCGAGATTGGTGGGTCGATGCGAGACCGTGCCGACATGCAAGGAGCATGGAGATATGGGCAAGCCACAGCAGCCTGAGCTCGGCCGCAGTGGTCGAGTCCGGTAAGGAAAAGGTAGGTCAATCACGCCCCTATTTGGTTGCAGGTCTCTGCGTGAATCGCTCGACTTCTGCAATGATCCTTCCCATGGATGCAATCGATCGGAAGATCATTGCTGAGCTTCAGGCGGAGGGGCGGCTGACGGTCACCGAGCTGGCCCAGCGGGTCGGGCTCAGCGTGGCCCCGTGTCACCGGCGGCTGCGCGAGCTGGAACGGGCCGGAGCGATCCGTGGCTACCGCGCCGTGGTCGATCCGGCCGCCATCGGCCTCGGCTTCGAGGTCCTGGTCCAGGTGACCATGGACCGAGAGGACGCGGCCACGGTCGCCGACTTCGAGCGCGGCCTGGCCCAGATCCCAGAGGTCCGCCACGCCGAACGGCTCTTCGGCGACCCCGACTACCTGCTGCGCGTGGCCACCGCCGACATCGCCGCCTACCAGACCCTGCGCGACGAGCGGCTCGCCACCCTGCCCGGCGTGGGTCGGCTCACCTCCACCATCGTCATGAAACGCGTCGTCGACGAGCGTCCCTACCCCCTTGCACCTCCCGCCCCTGGCCCGAAGTCCAGGGGCTGAGGATGGTGCTGGGCGCCGAGTGGCTCCCGGCCTGGGTGACCTGGCACCAGCGGCCGTTCCCCGCCGCGGCGTTCGCCACCGCCTTGGGTCGCCCCCAGCGCCTGGTCGACGACCCGGCTGGGGCGGTGTGATACGGCGCCCGGCGGATCTTCGCCTTCGCCCTGATGATCCGTGACGGGATCCCCGCCGACGAGGTCGAGCCTTACCTGCACGCCCGGGCGTGGCTGGCCGACGCGGCCCGGCTGTTGAGCAGCACGCCCGAGGCACTCGCGGCCGAGCTGGTCGACACCAGGGCGCGTGCATATCGCGGTCCCCAGTCGGCCCGAAGTGACCCAGCAGGACGGCTACTTCCACGCCGGCGCCACCAGCGCCATCGCCGACAGCGCGGGCGGCCATGCCGCGTCCACGCTGTTCTCCGAGAACACCTCGGTGCTGACGGTGGAGTACAAGATCAACCTCTTGGCCCTGCCCTTGGCGATCACGTCGAGGCCATGGGAACGGTCCTGAAGCTGGACGAACGTGGAATGGCCAACAGAATGACCTGCACGGCGACCCCGATGCGTCGATTCACCCCGCGGGGGTGAGGACCGCTCACTCCGGCTGGGTGCAGGGTGAGCACAATGCAAGCCAGACCCGGAGGTGTGGACGTGGGCAACGACGCCGTTCAGCGTGAGGTGCTGCCGATCCCGGATCGGCGCTATCCGGGGCTGATCACCTATGACGCCCGCGACCCTGACAGTGGCTTCGCGGCCATCGCGCCGGTCCGGCCGCCGGCGGGGGCGCCGAATGTGTTGCTGGTGTTGTTGGACGACGTCGGCTTCGGCGCGGGTAGCGCTTTTGGTGGGCCGTGTGAGATGCCGACGGCGGAGCGGGTGGCTGGCCGGGGGCTGAAGTACACCCGGTTCCACACCACCGCGCTGTGCTCGCCGACCCGGGCCGCGCTGATCACCGGCCGCAACCATCACGCGGTGGGCATGGGCCACATCACCGAGAACGCCACGGCGGCGCCCGGGCATACCAGTGTGCGGCCGAACTCCATGGCGCCGCTGCCGGAGATCCTGCGCCAGAACGGCTACTCGACCGCGCATTTCGGCAAGTGCCATGAGGTGCCGGTGTGGGAGCTGAGCCCGGCCGGGCCGTTCGACCGGTGGCCGGCCCCGGGCAACGGCTTCCAGCACTTCTACGGCTTCCTGGGTGGCGAGACCAACCAGTGGTATCCGGTGCTGCACAGCGACACCACCCCGATCGACCAGCCGGCCCTGCCCGAGGATGGCTACCACCTGATGCCGGACCTGGCCGACAACACGATCGCCTGGATCCGCCAGAACCAGTCGCTGGGCGCCGGGCGGCCGTTCTTTGTCTACTTCGCGCCGGGGGCGACCCACGCGCCCCATCATGTGCCCAGGGAGTGGGCCGACCGCTACCAGGGCCGCTTCGACCAGGGCTGGGACCGGGTCCGGGAGGAGACCTTCGCCCGGCAGAAGGGGCTGGGCGTGATCTCGCCCGACACCGACCTCACCCGTCGGCACGCCGAGATCCCGGCCTGGGATGACATGCCCGCGGAGCTCAAGCCGGTCCTGACCCGCCAGATGGAGGTCTATGCCGGCTTCCTGTCGTATGCCGACCACCACGTCGGCCGGGTGATCGACGCCATCGAGGAACTGGGCGAGCTGGACAACACGCTGGTCATCTACATCGTCGGGGACAACGGGGCCAGCGCCGAAGGCACCTTGAACGGCACCCTGAATGAGACCAACATCGCCAACGCCCCGGGCGCAGAGACCCCCGAGTACCTGCGCGACCACATCGACGATCTCGGGACACCGCTGGCCTACAACCACTATGCGGTCGGCTGGGCCCATGCCATGGACACCCCGTACCAGTGGAGCAAGCAGGTCGCCTCCCACTGGGGCGGCACCCGTAACGGCGCCGTGGTCCAGTGGCCGGGCGGTATCCAGGCCCGCGGCGAGGTCCGTAGTCAGTTCCACCATGTGATCGACGTCGCCCCAACCGTGCTGGAGGTGGCCGGGCTGCCCGAGCCGACCACCGTCCATGGCATCACCCAGGAGCCGATGCATGGCGTCTCGATGGCCTACAGCTTCGACGACCAGTCTGCGGCCGACCGCCACCAGACCCAGTACTTCGAGATGATGGGCAACCGCGGCATCTACCACAAGGGCTGGACCGCGGTCACCAAGCACCGCACCCCCTGGATCGTCATCGGCCACGGTGTCGCCTTCGACGACGACGTCTGGGAGCTGTACGACACCACCACCGACTGGAGCCAGGCCCACGACCTGGCCAAGGAACAGCCCGAGCGGCTGCATGAGCTGCAACGGCTGTTCCTGATCGAAGCGGCCCGCTACAACGTGCTGCCGCTGGACGACCGGTTCATCGAAACTCACGACCCCGAGATCGCCGGGCGGCCGGTGATCGTCAGCGGCACCAGCCAGCTGCTGTTCCCGGGGATGCGATCCCTCAACGAAGACTGCGTGCTCAACATCAAGAACAAGTCGCACGCCATCACCGCCGAGCTGGTGATCCCCGACCGCGGGGCCAACGGCGTGCTGTTCGCCCAGGGTGGCGTCACCGCGGGCTGGTCGCTGTACCTCAAGGACGGCCGGCCCAAGTACCACTACAACTTCGCCAACCTGGAGCGTTACGAGGTCGCCGCCGACACCGCCATCCCGGCCGGGGAACACCAGCTACGCCTGGAGTTCGCCTACGACGGCGGCGGGCTCGGCAAGGGCGGTACGGCCAGCCTGTTCATCGACGGCCAGCCGGCCGGGACCGGCCGGGTCGACCGGACCTGCGGCTACCTGTTCTCCCTGGATGAGACAAGCGACGTCGGAGCCGACTCCTGCTCGCCGGTCTGTGACGACTACCCAGCCGGCACCGCCAACGCCTTCACCGGCACCATCAAGTTCATCCGCATCGACCTCGGTGACGACAGTCACGACCACCTGATCGACCCCGAGATCAAGGCCCAGCTGGCCCTGACCCGCCAGTAACCAGCGTGTTGCCCTTGCAATTGAGCACGGCACCTGGTCGTTGATTTCTGTCGCGGCGATCTGCTGATGGAATGACCGAGAGAATGACGGTGAGACTGCCAGCGGTTCGGTGATGATGGCGGGCTGGAGTTGGTGGCTGGGGGCGTGACCCTGAGAATGACTGACCCCTCCAGCAGCCAGCGGGCCGGCGGCACCTCGACGGCCACCTCGGGGAGCTGGCCTACTGGCGGGCGAACGCGGCGCGTGCTTCGGTGGCCAGGTCGACGAACGCTTCGCCGCTGACGTCGATGAAGACGCGCTTGATGGTGCCGCCGACGAACGGCCAGGGTGCTTCGCCTGCGTAGTCGTCGCTGACGGGCTCGGCTCCGGAGCGTCCGACGACCAGGCCGCCGCCGCCCAGTCCGAACTTGCCGGGCTGGGTCTTGATCGTGTCCTCACCGAGCTTCTGGTCGCGGATATGGACGCTGAGCGTGCCCTGGGTGGGCATCGTGTTGCCTTGCTTCTCAAAGGAGGCAGACAAAACGACGTGGCTGCTTGGGATCGTCTCGTCGGACTCGATGATCTGCTCGAGCTCACCGATGAAGTTGTAGACGTACTTGAGCCTGCCGTCCTTGACGTAGAGGGCGTGGCCGCCGAACCGCGAACCCTGGGAGAAGATGACGCCGCTGGCTTCGGGCGTCTCGATGTCCATCTCGGCGGCGATCGTGTAGGAGCGGTTGCGGATGTTGGGAGCAACCGACTCGGGCACCTCCGCCCCGCCGGGGTAATAGACATAGCGGGTCCGCGGCCTGGAGAGCTGAGGCCGCTCGGTACCCAGAATCTCAATGGCGCCGCGGGACTCCAGCGGCAGCGCCTGATACATCCCCGCTTCAGCCCACCACAGCGCGATCAGCTCCTGCAGCCTCACAGGGTACTGTTCGGCCAGATCGTGACACTCGCTGGGATCGGCCTCGGTATCGAACAACTCCCACTTCTGCTGGTGGAAGTCGCCCCAGGAGTCGGGCGCCGCCGGCACCGCGGTCGCGGCCTTCCAGCCCTGGTGCCAGATCGCTCGGGTGCCGAGCATCGAGTAGAACTGTGTCTGCTTCTGGGTCGGCTCATCGGCGTTGTCGAAGCTGGACTTGAAGCTGACGCCCTCCAGCGGCGTTTGGGTGTAGCCGTTGACGACGTCGGGCAGCTCAACGCCCAGACACTCCAACAGCGTCGGCACAATATCGATCGCGTGGCAGTACTGGCGGCGCATGCCGGCGGCCCCGGCGATGCCCTGCGGCCACGAGACGATCAGGGGGTCGGCGGTGCCACCCTCGTAGTTGGCGTAGCGCTTCCACAGCTTGAACGGCGTGTTGAACGCCCACGCCCAGCCGTTGGGATAGTGGTTGTAGGTCTTTGGTCCGCCCAGCTCATCCAGGTACCTGAGGTTTTCCTCGATCGTGTCGGGGACACCGTTGAAGAACTTGTTCTCGTTCACCGAGCCGTTGGGGCCACCCTCGCCGGAGGCGCCGTTGTCGGAGACGAGCACGATGATGGTGTTGTCGAGCTGGCCGCTCTCCTCCAGGTAGTCCAGCAGCCGCCCCAGCTGATCATCGGCATGGCTGAGGAACCCGGCATACACCTCCGCCATCCGCGCGAACAGCCGCTGCTCGTCCTCGGAGAGCGAGTCCCAGGGTCGCACCGTGTCCAGCTCCGACCACGGCTTGCCGTCGTGGCTTGTCGTCTCGGTGTAGGGGTTGATCGGGGACAGCTCGGCCCCCTCGGGGATGATCCCCAGTTGCTGTTGGCGCTGGAACACCTGCTCGCGGTAGGCCTCATAGCCCATGTCGAACTTGCCCTGGTACTTGTCGGCCCACTCCTTGGGCGCGTGATGAGGGGCGTGCGCGGCGCCGGGGCAGTAGTAGAGGAAGAACGGCTTGTCCGGCGCGATCGCCTTCGCATCCTGGACGAACTCGATCGCCTTGTCGGTCAGATCGACCGTCAGGTGATAGCCCTCCTCCGGCGACTTGGGCTGCGGAACGGGATGGTTGTCATAGACCAGGTCGGGATACCACTGGTTCGTCTCGCCACCCAGGAACCCGTAGTAGCGCTCGAAGCCACGCCCAAGCGGCCACTGGCGCTTGGAGGAGGCCAGGTTCATCTCGTCCTCAGCGCACAGGTGCCACTTCCCGACGTGGTAGGTGTTCCAGCCCCGCTCGTTCAGGACCTCGGCGAGGTTCGCGCACTCGAACGGGATGTGGCCGTTGGCGTTCGGGAACCCCGAGGTGGCCTCGGTGATGCACCCCATGCCATTGGTCGTGTGGTTGCGCCCCGTCAGCAGAGCAGAGCGGGTCGGCGAACACAACGCGGTCGTGTGGAAGCTGGTGTACGCCAGTCCCCGCTCGGCGATCCGCTTGATGTTCGGCGTCTCGATCAGCCCGCCGTACGGCTCCATCGCTGAGAAGCCGACATCATCCAGCACGACGTAGACGACGTTTGGGGCCCCCTCCGGCGCGCTGGGCTGGGTGTACGGCTCCCAATCCGGAACCGAGTCCTTGATGTCGATGTTGACGACACCCTTGAACGGACGAGCCATGACAACGCCTCCTACGCATGGGATTGAGTCCAGCATCACCTGCGCCCCCACCGACGGCATCATGCGCAAAGGATGAAAGAAGGCCCGGTTGCATCCACGCCGCGACGTCCCAAGCCTCCAGATCGGCGCACCTTCACGGCGTCGACCGGGACCCGTGCCCTCCGCATGCCCGTAGCACCGGCATCTGGCGGTCTCTCACGGTCAACAGCGGTCGGTTGCACACCGACCTGACCTGCGCCATCGGCGTAGGATCTCGGCTGAACGGAGTGCCGGGACGCGCCTTCCAAGCTCGGGACCTGGTGGGGCCACATCGGAGCCACGAACTACCAGATCGCAGCGGACAACACCGGTCCTACCGGTCGTTATCGCCGCAGCTCACGGGGCGGACGCCACCAGGCGCCGCACATCCCCGGAGGCGCCAGCTACGGTGCCGTTAGTGCCGGTGGCCCATTGTGAGCGGGATGACCTGGTCGTAGGCTCGCTACCCATTCGAGCGGATTGGAGGAGCCGTGGCCCACCCTAACGAGGAACTCACCCGCAGAGGCTTCGACGCCTTCGCCAAGGGCGACGTCGACACCCTCCGAGAGCTGTTCGATCAAGACGCCGTCTGGCATGTGCCGGGTCGCAGCCAGCTCGCCGGTGACCACCGCGGCATGGACGCGATCCTTGGTTCCTTCGCCAAGACGACCGAGCTCACCGGTGGCACCTTCCGCATCGACCTCCACGACGTCGTGGCCGACGACGAGCATGCGGTCGCGATCTATGTCACTCGCGGCGAGCGCGAGGGGCGAACCCTGGAGGCCAGGAACGTGCTCGTGAGCCATATCCGCAACGGCAAGCTCACCGAAGCGTGGCTGCTCAACGACGACCAGTACGCGGCCGACGAGTTCTTCTCCTAGGCGCTGGTCGATCTGCACTCGGGGAGGCCACGGCTTCGGTCGGCGGCCTTCCCGTCTCTCCAGGGCGAACATGGTTCGCGTTCGATGTCGGTTCGGTTTGGGGTGGACCGGGGGTCAGCGAGCCGGGAGCCAGTCGAGTGGGTCGCTGGCGCCATGCAGCCAGGGCAGCGCTTGCAGCCGGGTGCCGTCGGGCGGATCGAGACCAGTCCGGGTGCCGGGCTTGGTCGCTCGGCCAGTGGGCGAAGACGATCTGGCCGCTCGGCAGCCAGGCGTTGGGCTGTCGCCCCCGGGCCAGCTGAGGATTCGGCGGGTGTGGGTGCCGTCGGCGTTGATGACAAAAAGGTCGCGGGCCGTGCTGTGTAGGAGCTGAGGCGGTAGCCGTCGGGTGACCAGGTGGCGCACTCGTTGCCGCCTGGTGGGAGGCCGAGGTCGCACAGGTTGGTCCGGTCCGGGTTCATCAACAGGATGCCGTCTTGGTCCGGTCTCCGCGCGGGCCAGAGAAGGCGATCGTCGTGCCGTCCGGCGACCAGCTGGGATCGAGGTCGTTGCCCGCACCCGGGCGCGTGAGCTGCCGCCGGCCGCGCCCGTCGGCCTGCATGACCCAGATCGCGCGCCGATAGTCCAAGGCGCTCCAGCCCTTGTCGGCCGCCCGCGGCGCGACCGGGGGAGCCGAGCCAATCGCCGGTGAGGCGGCCGCGCTCGGCGAGTGGGTCAAGCTGGGCCTGCGCGACCGCGTCCAGGCGGTGATCTTCGCCTACCGGCAGCGGCTCATCCGGCCCTGACCACTTCGGGTACGGTCCTCCTGGGCCCCACCTGACTGGGGCGGCCGCCCATCGAGCTGCTCTGCATCCTGGGATCGTGCGTCGGGTCGGCGTACATGGGCGGGCAGCCGCGACCGATAGCTTCGGGGCGCAGTTCGTAGTGCCAGGGTTCGTTGCGGTAGGTCTGGCACAGCCCGTACCCGGCACCGTGCTCGGACAGCCACGCCGCGGCGTCGGAGTGCCCGATGTCGACTGCGTCCCCCGACACGTGAGCAGACGTGTCCGCGGTGGCCACCCACCGGGCGGCTTCCGCTTCTGAGCCGTACCTCGAGACCGCCTCACGGAGTAGTCGTTCCTGGTACTGCGGGGAACGCCAGCCGCTGTCGACGAAGAACCCGACCCCGTCGCCCGCGGCATCGGTTGCGGCCTGGCGCAGGGCACCGAGGAGAGCTGGATCAAGGTTGGCCACGGCCGGATATTCGTCATCGAAGACCGTCACGCCGTCAGGGACGACACCGTCGATGAGAGATGTCGCCGACGAAGACGGGACCGCCAACGACTGGTGACCGAGGACACCGACAAGCGCCGCGCTGACGACGACAAGGGCGGCGAGGATGGCCGATCGGGTACGGCCGGCTGCCGCACGTGCTGGTTCGCTGTCGGACATGCCCCCAGTCAAGGCACCGCGGCGTTGTCAGCACGTATGCGGTTTTCGATATGCCGACGATATGCGCCGGCTCCTAGCATGGACGAGCATGCGGGTGTTGATCGTTGAGGACGAGCCCTATCTGGCGGAAGCCATCCGCGATGGCCTGCGCCTGGAGGCGATCGCGGCCGACATCGCCGGCGACGGTTACACCGCTCTGGAACTGCTGACCGACAACGCCTACGACATCGCCGTCCTCGACCGGGACATCCCCGGGCCCTCCGGCGACGAGATCGCCAAACGCATCGTCGACTCCGGCAGCGGCATGCCGATCCTCATGCTCACCGCTGCCGACCGGCTCGACGACAAGGCCTCGGGGTTCGGGCTCGGCGCCGACGACTACCTCACCAAGCCGTTCGAGCTGCGAGAGCTCGTGCTCAGGCTCAGAGCGCTCGACCGCAGGCGCGCCCACAACAGGCCGCCGGTGCGGGAGATCGCCGGTCTGCGGCTGGACCCGTTCCGCCGCGAGGTCTACCGGGACGGCCGGTACGTCGCGCTGACCAGGAAGCAGTTCGCCGTGCTCGACGTCCTCGTCGCTGCCGAGGGCGGTGTCGTCAGTGCCGAGGAGCTCCTGGAGCGGGCGTGGGATGAGAACGCCGACCCGTTCACCAACGCCGTGCGCATCACCGTCTCGGCACTGCGCAAACGCCTCGGCGAACCCTGGATCATCGCCACCGTGGCCGGCGTCGGCTACCGCATCGACACGGCAACCGGGACCGGACGTACAGGAGGGGACCGTGGATAGGGCCCCGGGGTTGAGCGTTCGCCTCAAGCTCACCCTCAGCTACGCCGGGTTCCTCATGCTCGCAGGTGCCTTGCTGCTCGCCGCAGCGTGGCTCGCCGGCCAGTACCGGCAATCGTTTGATCTCCTCCTGCGATACGTACCCGACGGTGTGATCAGCGCCACCGGTCGCCTGGTGCCTGGGAACAGCTCCTTCCTCCTGCGCGCTTTCGCTCCGGCCGCGGCCATCGTGCTGGCGTTCCTGCTGGTGTTCGGTCTCCTGGGAGGGTGGATGCTCGCCGGCCGCATGCTCGCCCCCCTGGCCCGCATCACCGACGCCACCCGCACGGCTGCGACCGGATCGCTCGCCCACCGAATCCGGCTACCGGGCCGCAGCGACGAGTTCCGCGAACTCGCCGACAGCTTCGACGCCATGCTCGCGCGCCTCGAAGCACACGTCGCGGAACAGCAGCGGTTCGCAGCCAACGCCTCCCAC
>Ga0307409_100001109_pt1 | contig 12731 bp, 13 predicted proteins | sample 322Ometagenome_2_FD_203888 | JGI IMG/M metagenome (GOLD analysis project Ga0307409, IMG submission 203888) | Maize rhizosphere microbial communities from greenhouse at UC Davis, California, United States - 322HYB-O-2 | ecosystem: Host-associated > Plants > Roots > Rhizosphere > Soil | place...
GGTCCTCGCCGAGCTCGCGCCGTTCGTCCAGGACACCGAGCGGGTGCTCGACTTGTCCGGGCCGGCGGTCGAGCTCGCGCCAAACGACGCCCTCTCGCTCGGCCTGGCGATCCACGAGCTGGCGACGAACGCGGCCAAATACGGCGCGCTGAGCGTACCGCAGGGCCGCGTCGCGGTGACCTGGCAGCTGATCACCCAGGATCTCGCGCGGGTCGAATGGGCCGAGCGCAACGGCCCGCCCGTCCCCCAGGAGCTGCGCAAGCGCGGCTTCGGGACCGAGCTGATCGAAAAGATCGTCGCACACGAGCTGCGCAACCCGGTCGACTTGCGCTTCGCGCCCGACGGCGTGCATTGCGCGCTGATCCTGCCGGTGCGCCGCCCGGCGGAATTCGCGATGCGCGCGTCCTCGAAGGTGCGCCCTTCACGTCCGTGAAGGGCTTGGAACGTCCGGATGGACTTTCCGACTAACCCAAAGGCCGGCTCGAGCCGAAGAACAGCGCCTGACTGATCGCCGCGCGGACCGTCGATTCCTGGAACGGCTTGGTGACCAGGTAGGTGGGCTCGGGCCGGTCGCCGGTGAGCAGGCGCTCGGGGTAGGCGGTGATGAAGATCACCGGGACGCTCTCGATCTTGAGGATGTCGTCGACCGCGTCGAGCCCCGAGCTGCCGTCGGCCAGCTGGATGTCCGCGAGCACCAGCCCCGGAGTGGCCTCGGCGACGATCTGCCGCGCCTGGCTCCGCGTAGCGGCCATCCCGCAGACCTCATGGCCGAGCGAACGGACGAGATCCTCGAGCTGCATCGAGATCAGCGGCTCGTCCTCGATGATCAGCACCGAGGTCGCGGATTCGCGGTCGATTTCCTCGATCGCCTCCTGCACCAGCGCTTCGACCTCGGACGGCTCCTTGTCCATGACGAACGCGGTCTCGTCGATCGAGAAGTCCTCGAGCGTGGTCAGCAGCAGCGCCTGACGGTTGAGCGGGGTGATGTGCGAAAGCCGCTGCTGGGCCGCGGCCTCGTGGCCCTCGCCGCTCTCGCCCCGGCCCGGGTCGACATAGCCGCTCGCCCAGATCTTGTTGAACACGTGATAGAGCTCGGCGCGCCCGCTGCCGATCATCCGGCGCAAATCGTCATCGGCGAGCGCCGCTTCGAGCGTCTCGCGGACGAAGGCATCGCCGGTGGATTGTGAGCCGGTGAGGGCGCGGGCGTACCGGCGCAAATATGGAAGATTAGCGGCTACCCTGGCGCCCAGCGACATTTACACCCCTTCCCGGAATCGAAGTCCCGTAAGCAACGCGACGGTCCTGGAATCGTTCCGCGGCGCGAGCCCGCGAATTGGGTCAGCCCGGGCCGAAGTCAAGCCCCGGGCGCAACGGCGACCGACGCCACCCAATCGGCCAGCACATCGGCGGCGACCGGCTTGCGGAACCGGCGGGCGAAATCGAACCCGTCGGGCACCATGTCGACGTCCATCCCCGAGCACAGCGCCACTTTGCAGCCCATCGCGTCGAGCTTGCCGGCCAGCGCCAGCGCGTTGCCGTCGGGCAGGTGCAGGTCGAGCAGCGCAGCCACCGGGCGCGTTTGGCCGAGGCGTTCTTCGGCTGCCCCGAGGCTGCCTGCGACGATCGCCTCGAACCCCCGATCGGCCAACGCCGCCTCGATCGCCAGCGCCACCAGGACGCTGTCTTCGAGCACGAGCACGCATCTTGCGGAATCGATTTGACCCACCGCCAGTCCCCCTTCCGCACGGTGGACGTGCGCGTTGCGACCTACAAGCCTGTTAGCCGCCGACGAGGCGCGTCACGCCAACATTTGACATAGCGCCGGCGTCGGTCCTTGGTGAGAGGGGACCGGACGGAGGGTCACGGCTTTTTCAATGAACGCGCCAGCCGAGCCGAGCCGCGTGCCGTGCGCGTTGTGCCCGCTGCAAGGATGCCCCGGCCTGCGGTCCCTCGACTCCGGCCAGGTCGCCTTCATGCAAGGGTTCAAGCAAGGCGAGTTGCGGATCGACCGCGGCGGACAGGTTCTGGTCCAGGGCCAGCGCAGCGCACACGTCTTCACCGTGCTCGAGGGCGTGCTGATCCGTTACCGGCTGCTCGAGGACGGGCGGCGCCAGATCGTCAACTTCATGTTCCCGGGCGATCTCGTCGGGCTCCAGGCAGCGATGGGCGAGCCTTTGAGCCACGGCGTCGAAGCCCTGACCCGCGCGACGCTGTGCGTCTTCGCGCGCGAACGCTTCCCCGAGCTGGTGCGCAGCCACCCCGAACTAGGCTTCGACGTCATCTGGCTTGCCGCCAAGGAGGAGGAAGCGCTCGAGGAACACCTCGTCGCGCTCGGCCAGCGCAGCGCGCGCGAGCGCATTGCCTATCTTGCGGTGTTTCTCGTCCAGCGCGCAATCGAGACCGGATTGGCGCGCGGCACGAGCGTCACCCTAAGTGTGACGCAGAGCCAGATCGCGGACATGCTCGGGCTCTCGCTGGTCCATACGAACCGCACGCTTCAGGCGCTGCGCCAAGCCAACCTGATTGTTTGGAATCTCAGCGAAATCCAGATCGGCGACCTCGACGCGGCCCGCGAATTCGCGCGATTCGATCAGCCGCTCGACCGGAGGCGGCCGTTCGTTTGAGGCAATTTCCCGCGCCGGCGAATTTTTTTCGCAGCGCGGGAACCAAGCAAGAGGCGGCGCATTTTACCGTTGTCACCGCCGAGACCCCCCCTCCCGTCCAAGCGGCCGGTGATACGATCCCGAAAGGCCTCCGCTCAGGCGGAGGCCTTTTTTTTTCGATCGATCGACGCACGTGCCGCGCGCCGGACAATCAGGGTCAGCTCGCCAGCGCCTCGCGCAGACGCCCGAGCAGGCCGGGCTTGCGGCGATGCTCGGCGAGCACCGCGATCAGCATGTCCGGATCGTAGGGTTTGGCCAGGACCGCACCGAGTTCGGCGACTTTGGCCGGGATCCGCTCGGGCGCGCCGGTCGAGAAGACAATGGCCGGCGGACGCGGACTGAGCTCGGTGACCAGCTCGGCGATCGCCCAACCGTCGCTGCGGTCGGCAAGCTGGACGTCGAGCACGAGGATGTCCGGCTTGAGCGTCTCGAGTTCGGCCATGGCCGCCGCGACGCTGTCGCAAACCACGATTTTCTCGGCGCCCCCTGCGCGCAACGCGTCCTCGAGCGCCATCGCCAGGATAGCATCGTCCTCGACCACCAGCGCGCGGCCAAGCGAGGGCGTTCTGCGGCGCTTGGAGGTCGGCTGGGCCATGGTGCACTACGAACGCCTCCACCGGGTTTGCGTTTCCGCCGAAGTCAGGGGTCAGGCGCTCGAGCAGGCGAATTTCGCGGCGCTGCGGCATCGACGCCACAGCACCGCCCCTACAGCGGCTTTTGGTAGATCACGTACTCGCGGTTGACGCGGCTCTCGATCGCCTCGGCGATCGCCACCATGCCCTGATTGTCTTCGAGCACCCAGCCGAGCTCGCCGCGCGTCGTGCCGTAGCGGGCAACCGCATTGCGGCGGATGTACTCGATCATCATGAAGGCCAGCTGGCTTGCCAGGCGCGAGGCCTGGAGCTTCTTGCGCACTCCCATCAGCGGCACCCGCATCGTCCGCGCCTTGGGCTTGCGCAGCCAACGCAGCAGCCTGATCCAGTTGAACGGGAACAACTGCCCGCGCATCGGCTTGAGCACTTCGTTGAGGTCGGGCAGCGTCATCATGAACGCGACCGGCTCGCCGTCGTATTCGGCGATCATGATCAAATCCTCGAAGACGATCGGTCTGAACTTCTTGCCGGCGTACGCGATCTCGCGGTCGGTAAAGGGCACGAAGCCCCAGTTGTCCGACCACGCGTCGTTGAGGATCTCGAGGATCAGCGCCGCTTCCTCGTCGAACCGGCGCTTGTCGACGTTGCGGATGCGAATCCGCGGATTCTTCTCGCCCGAGGCCACGATTCGCTGGATCAAGGGTGGGAACGGATGGGTGACGTCGAGGTCGTAAGTCAGCAGCAACTTGGCGGGCGTATAGCCGAGCGCCTCGATGTAAGCCTGATAGCGCTTGGCCTGGTGGCCCATCAGCACCGTCGGCGGATGATCGTGTCCGCGCACCAGCTGGCCCGGCTCCTCCCAGATCGACATCGAGATCGGCGCCAGCACGCGCGTCATGCCCTTGTCCCGCAGCCAGGCCTCGGCCGCGCCGATCAGCGCCTTCGCCACCGCCTCGTCGGCCGCTTCGAGCAGGCCCCAGTTGCCGGTCCCCGGCCCCATCCCCTGGGCGGCCGGCTGGGCCAGCGCGAGCCGATCGATGTGCGCGGAAATCCGCCCGACGACCTCGCCGGCGCGCCGTGCCAGAAACAGCTCGACGTCGGCGTGGTCGAAGAACGGGTTCTTGCCCGGCGTGACCAGCTCGAGCGCCTCGATCCTGAGCGGCGGGACCCAGTGGGGATCGCCGGCGTTGAGGCGATAGGCGAGATCGACGAAGGCCTTGCGCCCGGCCTTATCATCGACGGGCTCGATCCTTATATCGCGCGCGGCCACGATCTCGCCTTCGTTCAGGTCTAGCGGGCCCCGCCTATGCTATCGGCGGCGGGCGATGCCAAGCCTCGCCGGGCGAAACAGCGCGCTTGCTCCCCAGAGGAATTTGCGGAAAACCGAGCCTATGCCAGCCTCCGATGCCCTTGCCTTGAAGCACGGCGACGCGCCGCGCGACGATGCCCACCGGGCGAAAGCGCCCGGAGCGGCGATCGCCGACGACATGGCGATGCTGCGCGCGGCGGTCGAACTGACCCGCGACCTCTCGGCGGCCAAGGCCTCGGTCTACTGGCCCGACATGCTGGCCTCCGCGCTGTTCGGGTACGCCGGGCTGGCCGGAGCGATCCTGCTCGACCAGCCGTGGGCGGCGGTCGCCGCGGGCCTGCTCGGCGCGCTCGCGCTCTACCGCGCGCTGCTGTTCATCCACGAGCTGACCCATATCCACAAGTCCGCGCTGCCCGGCTTCCGCCTCGGCTGGAACCTGCTCGTCGGGATCCCGCTGCTGACCCCGTCGCTGATGTACGAGAACGTCCACACGCTGCACCACGCGCGCACCCGCTACGGCACCGCCGACGACCCTGAGTACCTGCCGCTGGGGCTGATGAAGCCGTGGTCGCTGCCGCTGTTCTTGGCTGTAGCGATGCTGCTGCCGGTCGGGCTGCTGATCCGCTCGGCGGTGCTGGTGCCGGTGGGGGCGGTCATTCCGCCGCTGCGCCGGCTGGTGTGGGAGCGCGCCTCGGCGCTGTCGATCAACCCCGCGTTCCGCCGCCGCCCGGCCGAGGGCGATTTCCGCCGCCAGGTGGCCTGGCAGGAGCTTGGCGCCTCGCTGTGGGCGTGGTTCCTGGTCGCCACTGCGGCGATATACGACTGGCGCCCGCTGGCGATCGGGCTGGCGGTGGTCTCGCTGACCGCGGTGCTCAACCAGCTACGCACGCTGGTCGCGCACTTGTGGGTCAACGAAGGCGAGCCGATGACGGTGACCGCGCAATTTCTCGATTCGGTCAACGTCCCCCCGCCCGGACCGATCGCCGAGCTGTGGGCGCCGGTGGGGCTACGCTACCACGCGCTGCACCACCTGTTGCCGTCGGTGCCGTATCATTCGCTGCCCGAGGCGCACCGCCGCCTCGCCGACAAGCTGGGTCTCGGATCGACCTACCACGAGGCGAGCCACCCGGGACTGCTGCCCTTGATCGGCCGGCTGGCCCGGAGCACGATGCTGCCGCGCTGAGCCGCCTTGCCCGTCAGGGCTCGACGTCGGCCTTCACCCGCGTATCCTCGTCCCCGACATCGATCTCAACCCCGTCGCGGTCGATGGTGACGCGGTCGCCGTCGGCGTTGGTGGTCACGGTCGCGCCGGGGACGGGCACCGCCACGGTCGAGGTCGCGCCGGGAACCACGGCGGTCTCGGTCCTGGTCGGGGCGGGCTCCATCGAGGCGCCCGCGTCCGCCGCCTCGGCGGTGGCATCTGCGTCGTCGGCAGCCCGATCCCCGCAAGCGGCGAGCCCGAGGCTCAGCGCGGCGAGGGCGGCGAACGTCAGCTTGGTCATGGTCGTGTGCTCCCGATATCGTCGCAAGGGCAACCGTCCGCGCCCCGCGACGGTTCCCGCAAGGTCAGGCGACGGCCAAGCCCGCAGGAACTGGCCGGTCGGCCTCAAGGTCGAGCCGTCCGGCCTGGCACACGAACGCGCAATTCAGCCCCGCGGGAGCCCAGTCGCGGAATATCTCGCCCCCCAGCCGGCGCACCGCGGCGGTTATGACCGAACTGCCCGTGCCGGTTTGTGTCGGCTCGCAAACCTTCGGGCCGCCCCGCTCGGTCCAGCGGAACATCATGTTGCCGCCCTGATCGAGCGCCCAGGCAATCGCGACCGAACCGGCAGACGTCGACAAGCTGCCGTATTTGAGCGCGTTGGCGGCGAGCTCGTGGATCAGCATCGCGAAGCACTGCGCCGCGCTTGGCCCGACCTCGAGCGCGACGCCGTCGATCGAGACGTTGTCGGTGAACGGGCGCAGCTCGTCCTCGATCAGCGTGCGCAGGTCGACCGTTTGCCAGCGGCCGCGCGAGATCAGGCTGTTGACCTTGGCCAGCGCGGTCAACCGGCCCTCTAGCGCCCGCTTGTATCCTTCGACCGTGTCGGCCTTGGTGATGGTGACCAGGCTCTGCGTCACGGCCAGCAGATTGTTGGCGCGATGATCGATCTCGCGCGCCATCAGCCGCATCAGCTCTTCGGCCTTCTTCTGCTCGGTCACGTCGACCAGCATGTTGACCGCGCCGATCAGCGCGCCGGCCTCGTCGAAGATCGGGGTCGGGTAAGGCATGAAGCTGATCCGGGTTCCGTCGGGGCGCTCCGCCATAGCTTCGACGCCGCGGACCGCTCGCGCTTCCTTGAGCGCGACGGCCATCGGGCAATCGGCATGCGGCAGCGGCTGGCCATCGGGGGTAAGCAGCTTCCAGGTGACGCACCACAAGTCGGTGCCGAGCGCCGGGGTCCTCCCCGAGAACGCGACGCAGGCCTTGTTGTAGTAAGTGATCCGGCCTTCGCTGTCGGTGGTGTAGATCGCCGCGGGCAGATCCTCGAGGATGTCGCGGAAGCTGACCTCGCGGCGGCGAAACGCCTCGACCGCCGAGTGCAGGATCTCGACCTTCGGATCGGTTGCTGGCTCGTTCGACATTGAGGCGTCTCCGCGCCCCGCCCTCCCTAGCCTCGGCGCGTTAGCCCGCCCCGGCCCGGCACACAAGCGACGAGCACGCGATCGGGCGTCTCATTCCTCCGTCCTGATCAGGACCGTCTCGCCTATCAGCGCGAACAGCACGAACGGCGCCCAGGCGGCGAGCAGCGGCGGGTAGCCGCCGAAGTTGCCCATCGCCAGCGCGGCGTTGTCGACCACGAAGAAGGCGAAGCCCAGCGCCATCCCGATTACCGCGCGGACCAGGACATAGCCCGAGCGCGCGAGCCCGAACGCCGCGACCGCCCCGAGCAGAGGCATCAGCAGCGCGGAGAGCGGGCCGGAAATCTTGTGCCACCAGGCGCTTTCTAGCTCGGCGGTGCGCCGGCCGGCGCCCTTCATCGCGGCGATCGAGCCGCGCAAGGTGAACAAGTCCTCGGCGTCGGGGTCGACCTTGCTGATCGCGATCTGGGCGAGCGTCACCCGCTCGCCGACCACGGTCGCCGCGGGCATCGGCTCGACCTCGGCGCGCTGGACCGCGAAGCCGCGGGGCCGCTCGAGCCGCCAGCCCGGATCGGCAAACGTGGCAACCGGCGCGGTGACGATGTCGGTCACGCGGTTAGCGGCGTCGCGGCGAAACCAGGTTACCCCGGTCATCCGCGTGTCCTTGCCGGCGCCGCCGATCGCCTGGGCGTAGAGCACGTTGCGTCCATCGGCGAGCCAGACGTTGGCCTTGGTCGCCGATTCGGGCGGGACGGTGCCGTATTTGACCGCCTGCCAGGCCTTGAGCGTTGACGTCGAGCGGGTCACAACGCGCTCGTTGAAGGTGAAGCTGACGAGCGCGACCGCGGCCGCGGTCAGCACCAGAGGGGCGAGGATCTGGTGGGCCGAAAGCCCCGCCGCCTTCATCGAGACGACCTCGCTGTTCTGGTTGAGCTGGACCAGGGTGAGGATCGTCGCGAGCAGCACCGAGTAGGGCAGGAACGTCTCGACCAGCTGGGGCACGCGCAACGTGACGTAACGCCACAGCTGCGCCTCGCCGTTGCCCGTGACCTCGAGGAGCTTGCCGCTCTCGCCAAGCAGGTCGAGCATCTGCAGGATCAGCACCAGCATCGCCAGCACCGCGACGATGCGGAGGGCGAACATCTTGGCGATGTAGAGCGTGATCGCGCGCGACGGAAAGAACTCAAGCTGCAACGAGGGCGTCCGCGAAATCGGGGTCGTCGGGCTGAGGCGCCTCGTCGCGCAAGCGCTTGCGCCCGAACAGCCGGCGGAACGCGGCGCTAACCTTGGCGAAGGCGCGCTCGAGCCCGCCGATCGCCTGTCCGCCGGGCACGTAGGCGACCCGCCAGTACATCCACACGATCAGCGCGGCGAACAGCGCGAACGGCACCCACAGCGCGAGCAGCGGCTCGAGCCGGCCGAGCGCAGCGACCGCCGAAGCGTACTGGTTCACCTTGTGATAGGCGACGACCATGACGATCGAGACGAACACGCCGAGCGCCGAGGTCGAGCGCTTGGGCGGGATCGCCAGCGCCAGCGCGAGCAGCGGCAGCAGCAGCATCATTACGACTTCGACAAGGCGATAACTGAAACTCGCCCGGGTCTCGTTGCGCAAGGCTTCGGGGCTGGCCTTGTTCCACCCCAGGCTGAGCAGCTCGGGCAGGATGTATTCGCGCTCCTTGCCGCCGCGCCGGCGGAACTCCTCGACCTTGGGCAGGTCGATCGGCAGGTCGTGGCTGGCGAAAGTCAGCACCCGCGGGCTGGCGATGTTGGGCCCGTCCTGGACGATCTGTCCGTCCGACAGCCGCAGGATGATCGTTTCGGGGCTGTCCTTGCTGGCGAGAAACTGGCCCTGCCGCGCCGAGATCGCCAGGACCTGACCCTTGTCGTTGGCGACGCGGGCGAAGATGCCCGAGAGCATCCGCCCGTTGTCGCGGCTTTCCTCGATCCGCAGCGCCACCTTGTCCTTGAGCGCGGTGAACTCGCCGACCTTGATCGACGCCCCGAGCGCGCCCGAGCGCAGCTCGTACTGGAGCTCCTCGTAGTAGTAGTGCGACAGCGGCTGGAGGTAGAAGACGTTGAGCAGGTTCACGCCCGCGAGCAGGAAGGCGAGAATGTAGGGCACGCGCAGCAATCGGGTGTAACTCAGCCCGACCGCGCGCATCACGTCGAGCTCGGAAGTCGTCGCCAGCTTGCGGAAGGCGAGCAGGATGCCGAGCATCAGCCCGATGGGGATCGCCAGGCCGGCGTACTCGGGGATCAGGTTGGCGAGCATCTTGAACACCACGCCAACCGGCCCGCCCTCGCTGGCGACGAAATCGAACAACCGCAGCATCTTGTCGAGGATCAGCAGCGACGCCGCGAGCGCGAACGTCCCGAACATCGGCGCCAGCACGAGCCGGGCGATGTAACGGTCGTTGGCGGTGAGGAAGGGCATTGGGCGCGTTCTATCGCTTCGCCGACCAGGGCGAAAGGCGAAAGCCGGGCGCCGGAATCAGCTCAAGCCTTCTCCAGCGTGCATTGCAGCGGGTGCTGGTTCTGGCGGGCGAAGTCCATCACCTGGTTCACCTTGGTCTCGGCGATCTCGTAGGGAAAGATGCCGCAGACGCCGACGCCCTTCTGGTGGACGTGGAGCATCACCCGCGTGGCTTGCTCGAGGTCCATCCCGAAGAAGCGCTTGAGGCACATCACCACGAACTCCATCGGGGTGTAGTCGTCGTTGAGCATGAGCACCTTGAACATACTCGGCTTCTTGGCTTTGGCGCGGGTCTTGGTGGCGACGCCGACCTGATCCTCGCCCGGCGGATCGTCGAGACGATCGTCGTCCTCCGCGGCGCGGATGCGAAGCCTGAACGGGTCGAGCGGAATCATCGCCTCGGAATATCGCATCGCGGTGCACAAGCGGCAAGAGCGGGTGGTTAACGGGGTTGCCTGCCGACAACACGAACGGGCCGGACGGTGTCCCGTCCGGCCCGTTGCGGTGTGCCCCGGGGGAAGGGGCGGAAGGGCGGCGCGAGGGACTGCGCGCCGCCCAAAGTCGATCGACTAGGTCAGGCGGCCTTGCGGACCTTCTCGACCGCGAGGCTGACGCGGCTCGAGATCGGCTGGAAGACGTCGTTGGCGAGCTTCAGCGTCGCTTCGGCGCTCTTCGAATTGTAGGCGACCGCGTTGTCGAAGTACTTGCGGGCGAGCTTGCCCTGAAGCTCGACGAACTCCTTCGGCGACCGAATCGAGGTCAGCTCCTTGGCGTCGGCCTGAAACGCTTCGAAGGTCGACTTGACCTCCTCGGCGTAGCTCTTGCCGAGCGTCTGGAGGCCGTTGGCGAGGATCTTGCCGCTCTCGACCAGCGCCTCGAGGTTGCCCTTCGAGAACTCGTTGGCGTCGGCGAGCGAGGCCTGGCTCTTCTCGAACGCGGTCTTGGCGCGCGCCTGCGCGTCCTTGACGGCGTCCTGGATCTTCGAGGTGAAGTCTTCGGCGGTCTTCTTGGCGGTGGTGGCCATGGTCTTGGTGTCCTTCCGGATGAGAGTGGGTTTGGCGGGCTGGGTCGGGGTCTTCTTGGCGCCGGACTTGCGAGCCGAGGCCTTTCTCGCGGGCTTCACGGGCGCGGCCAGCTTGACTTGGCGCGCGGCCGGCTTCGGCCCCGCCGCGCGCTTGGTGGCAGGCGCCTTGGCCGCGGGCTTGACCGCGGGCGCGACGGCGGGAACGCGGGTCTCCGCGTTGGTTACGGGAGGCGCAGCCGACTTGGCGGTCGCTTGCTCGCTGGCTTGGGCGTAGGCCTTCTCGGCGGCGTCGGCAGGGGTCTGGGTCTCGGCCATTCGAATTGACTCCGTGACAGGGTCGCCGCGATTGGCGCGCGCCCTTGTTGCAGTGCACAAAATATGCGCTGCAAGTGCGAAGTCAAGTCAAAATTGTGCAGTGCAGCAAAATTGGCCTCAAGCCGGGTGCAGCACGCCGCGATAGGCCAGTTCCTCGAGCGTGCGGCCGGCGCCGATCGCGACGCAGTGCATCGGATCCTCGGCAACCCGCACCGGCAGCCCGGTCTGCTCGGACAGCACGACGTCGATTCCGGGCAGCAGCGAGCCGCCGCCGGTCATGACGATCCCGGCCTCGATGATATCGGCGGCGATCTCGGGTGGCGTGTTCTCGAGCGCCCGGCGCACCGCAAGCACGATCTGGTCGACCGGGTCGGCCAGCGCTTCGGCCAGCATTCCGCGGCTGATCTCGACCTCGCACGGGCGCCCGCGGGCGACGTCGCGGCCCTTGATCGGAACGATTTCCTTGGCCTCGGCCGCCGACAGCCGCGCGGCGCCGGCCGTCTTCTTGACCCGCTCGGCGGTCGCTTCGCCGATCAGCAAGTTGTGCTTGCGGCGCACCGCGGCGGCGATCGCGTCGTCCATCGTATCGCCGCCGATCCGCACCGACATCGCCATCGACAGCCCCTGGATCGAGATCACCCCGACCTCGGTGGTGCCGCCCCCGATGTCGACGACCATCGATCCGGTCGGCTCGTTGACCGGAAGGTCGGCGCCGATCCCCGCGGCCATCGGCTCGTCGATCAGCCACACCCGGCGCGCGCCGGCGCGGCTGACCGCGTCGCGGATCGCGCGGCGTTCGACCACGGTCGAGCCCGACGGCACGCAAATCACCATCTCGGGCCCGCCGCCGCGACGGCGCCGCGCGCCGATCGTCTTGTCGACGAAGTGGCGCAGCATCTGCTCGGCGACCTCGATGTCGGCAACTACCCCGCTGCGTAGCGGGCGAATCGTCCGGACATTGTCGGGGGTCTTGCCGAGCATCAGCTTGGCGTCGTCGCCGACCGCGCGGACGCGGGTGATCCCGTTGATCGTCTCGAGCGCGACCACCGACGGCTCGGACAGCACGACCCCCTGCCCTTTGACGTAGACCTTGGTGTTGGCCGTGCCGAGGTCGATAGCCAGATCGACCGCGCGAAACGGCGAGAAATCGAAGAACGACAAGATGGTCCCCAACCGGGCGAATCCCGAACCGGGACTCAAGGGCGCGGGGAGATGAGCGGCAGATGAACCGGGCGCCCGACTGCGCCCGGACGTGGGCTGGCGCCGATGGACACCGCGCGCCGTCAGCGGATCCGAAAGACGACCTGTTGGGGCCCGCTAAGCGTTGGTCTGGTCGGCGGGGACGCCGGCCGGGAGCCCTGCCGACGCGCCGCCCGCGCGGCACGGCGCGCCTTCCACCCCCACCCCGTAGCAGGTCATCGACAGCGACCCCATCGCGTAGCCGCGCACGATCGCCTCTGCGCCGCCGCCCGCCGCCGCCAACCCGGCGGCATAGAGCAGCGGAATGAAATGATCGGGCGTCGGCGCCGCCAGCGCGAAGTCGGGATGAGCAGTCACCTCGAGGATATCACCTGGCGCGGCCTCCATTTGTGCGGCGACCACCTCGTCGAAGCGTCGCGCCCAGTCGGCCCCGCCCTCGGCATCGCGCCAGTCGATCAGGCCGAGGTTGTGGACGACGTTGCCGCTGGCCACGATCATCACGCCGCGCTCGCGCAGCGGCGCGAGCCTC
>Ga0307409_100001110_pt1 | contig 12726 bp, 12 predicted proteins | sample 322Ometagenome_2_FD_203888 | JGI IMG/M metagenome (GOLD analysis project Ga0307409, IMG submission 203888) | Maize rhizosphere microbial communities from greenhouse at UC Davis, California, United States - 322HYB-O-2 | ecosystem: Host-associated > Plants > Roots > Rhizosphere > Soil | place...
ACGTCGGGCCGGCCGTCTGCGGACGCTGCTACGAGGTGCCCGCCGGCCTGCAGGGCGAGGTCGTCGCGGACCTGCCGGCGGCCGAGAGCACGACCAGCGCCGGTACGCCCGGGCTGGACCTGCCGCGCGCGGTGCTCGCCCAGCTGGCTGACGCCGGGGTGCGCGAGCTGTCCCAGGACGAGGCCTGCACGATCGAGACCCGGTCCCTCTACTCGCACCGGCGCGACGGCGTCACCGGTCGCTTCGCCGGCGTCGTCTGGTTGCCCGCATGAGCGAGGCCGACCGGTCCGGCGATCTGGACCCCGTCGTGCGCCGGGCCGAGATCGCCGCGGGTCTCGAGGCCGTCGAGGCCCGGATCCTGGCCGCGTGCACGGCTGCCGGACGCGACCGGTCCGAGATCACCCTCGTGGCGGTCACCAAGACCTTCCCGGCCTCCGACGTCGGCCACCTCGCCGCCCTCGGCGTGCGGGACGTGGGGGAGAACCGTGACCAGGACGCGGCGGAGAAGGTGGCCGAGTGCGAACGCGCCGGGGTGCCCGGCCTGCGATGGCACTTCGTCGGGCAGCTCCAGCGCAACAAGGCCGGGTCCGTGGCGACGTACGCCCATGTCGTGCACTCCGTCGACCGCGCCCGCCTGGTGACCGCCCTCGACCGGGCGGCGCTGGCCGCGGGCCGGCGGGTGGTCGCCCTCGTCCAGGTGGACCTGCGGGCGGAGCCGCTCGACGACGGGCGGGGCGGTGCGGCGCCCTCTTTCGTCGCGGAGCTCGCCGAGGCGGTCGCCGGTGCGCAGCAGCTCGAGCTCGGCGGCGTGATGGCGGTGGCGCCGATGGGCGAGGACCCGGCGCCGGCCTTCGCGCGGTTGGCCGAGGTCGCCGCGCGACTGCGCCGCGACCACCCGTCGGCGACCGTGGTGTCGGCCGGCATGAGTGGCGACCTCGAGGCGGCTGTCCAGCACGGCGCGACACACCTGCGCGTCGGCACCGCCTTGCTCGGTTCGCGACCTTCGCTCCGGTAGCGTTCCCGCGAGCGGCGAATGCGGTATTCGTCACCCAGCGGAGGGCAGCAGGCATGGCCGGCGCGATGCGCAAAGCAATGGTCTACCTCGGCCTGGTCGAGGACGACGACCGCTATGACTACGACGGCTACGACGAGGCCGACGACGACTACGACGCCGACGGCCGGCACGAGCCGCGCCACGCCGTCTCCCGTTCGGTGACCTCCCTCGGTGGTGCCCGCGAGGAGCGCTCCGGCTCGGTGGCGACGATGCCGGAGCGCCGGCCGTCGACCGGCGCCGGGATGCGCCCGTTCGACCGCATCACGACGATCCACCCGCGGACCTACAACGAGGCCAAGCAGATCGGCGAGAGCTTCCGCGAGTCGACCCCGGTCATCATGAACCTGTCCGACATGGACGACTCGGACGCCAAGCGCCTGGTCGACTTCGCCGCCGGGCTGGTCTTCGGTCTCCGTGGCACGATCGAGCGCGTGACCAACAAGGTGTTCCTCCTCTCGCCCGCTGACGTCACGGTGACCGCCGAGGACAAGGCCCGGATGGCCGAGAGCGGCTTCTTCAACCAGAGCTGAGGCGGGGTGACCTCACCCGTCGGCCAGATCATCCAGCTGATCCTGTGGCTGTTCCTCGTCCTGCTGATCGCCAGGCTGGTCTTCGACTACATCCAGATGTTCGCCCGCTCGTGGCGGCCGAGCGGGCCGCTGCTGGTGGTGGCGGAGCTGATCTACACCGTGACCGACCCTCCGCTGCGGGCCCTGCGACGGGTGATCCCGCCGCTGAAGCTCGGTCAGGTGAGCCTGGACCTGAGCTTCCTGGTGCTCTTCGTCCTGGTCTACATCGGCATCTCGCTGGCCGGGTATTTGTAAGTCACCCCAGGTCATGGGCAACAATGGCCCCGCACGACACAAGTGACACCCGCACGACCGGCTACACGCAGTGACCAGCCGACCGACTTCCGCCTCCCGTGGCGGGGTCGGTGAGCACCCGCTCGCGGCTAAGACCTACCGAGGAGACTGGCAGAGGTGACGTCATGCCGTTGACCCCCGAGGACGTGGCGAACAAGCAGTTCACGAGCACTCGGCTCAAGCCAGGCTACGACGAGACCGAGGTCGACGAGTTCCTCGACGAGGTCGAGGCCGAGCTGACCCGGCTCTACCGCGAGAACGACGAGCTGCGCTCCAAGCTCGCGGCCGCCGGCCGTGGCGAGCCGACGCAGCAGCCCGTCGAGACCCGGTCCAACGCTCCGACCGGGCCCAGCGAGGCGGAGCAGCGGCTCGGCCGGGAGAACGAGGAGCTCAAGACCAAGCTGGCCGCCGCGTCGCGCCAGCTCGCGGAGGCGCAGGCCCGCCCGGCGACCACGCAGCAGACGGCGCCGCCCGCGCAGCCTGCCCCGACCCCGGCGCCGGCCACCCAGCAGACCGGCGCGGCGTCCGAGACGGCCACCGGGATCCTGGCGCTGGCGCAGCGGACCGCGGACGAGCACATCGCCGAGGCGCGCACCCAGGCCGACCGGATCATCAGCGAGGCGCGTACCCGGGCCGAGCAGCTCAAGCGGGAGGCCGAGGACAAGCACCGCCAGACGATCGGCTCGCTCGAGACCGAGCGGTCCAGCCTGGAGCGCAAGGTCGAGGGCCTGCGGGCGTTCGAGCGCGAGTACCGCGGGCGGCTGAAGTCCTACCTGGAGGGCCAGCTGCGCGAGCTCGACAGCCGCAGCTCGGAGGCCCCCGGCGGCCAGGGCGGCCAGGGCTCGGGTGGCCAGGGCGGTCAGGGCTCGGGTGGCCAGCCCGCGGGCGGCCAGCCCGGCCAGCCGCAGCAGTCGCGCAGCCCGTTCAGCCCCGGCGCCCCCGTGGGCGGTGGCGACGGCCCGTCGGGTCCGCCGCAGCAGCCGACCCCCGGCTACGCCCTCGACGAGGGCGACCGCCGCGGCTGAGGCCACGACCCACGCACGACCCGCACAGCCCAGGACGCCGGTGAGCTCCGCTCACCGGCGTTCTGGCGTCCCCGGCCGACCGTTCAGCGCGGCGGCGGGACAGCGGGACGGCGGGCCAGCGGGACGGCGGGACGGCGGGACAGCGGGCCGGCGGGCCCGTGAGGCCGACCGTGGTGCCCGGGGCGGTCAGCTACCGGTGGCGGCGAGGCGGCGGAAGGGGTCGCGCGCCGGCGGGGCCGGCAGGGTGATCCGGTTGCCGTCGGCGGCGAGGCCGCCGAGGGCCAGCACGTCCGACAGGATCGACAGCGTGGTCGCGCCCGCGTCGACGCCGGCCTGGGTGACCATCACGCGGTAGATGGTCACGTAGTGCTTCGCGGGGGTGTCGTAGCTCCAGTCGACCGACCCGAGGTGGCGGGCGGTGCCGTGGGTGCCGCTGGGACCGTTGAAGGGGCCGTCCCAGACCTGGATGCCGGCCGGGCCGGCGGAGAACCGGCCCTCGAGGCCGACGTCGTTGCGGGTCGCCGAGGCCAGCAGCTCCCGGGTCTCCCGCTCCGCGAGGACGAGCGCGGGGCGGACGTGGCTAGCCAGTGCGGGGACGGCGATCACGCCTTCCTTGAGGCGCAGGCCGGCGACAGTCGGCCCACCGAGCGGTACGACGTGCAGGGTCACCGCTGCCTCCTCCGGATCCGTGACGCTCCTTTTCGCTACGCCAAGTATCGGTCCGCTACCCCCACGCACATCACTCTGCCAATCGGGTGAATCGGGGTAACACGCGGTCGGCACGCCTGGGGCGGGACCTCTGGTGACCCTCGCGATACCGAGTCTTTACCGGCGGGCGCTCCGGTCACTGCGCCGTCCGGGTGAGCACGAACCGGAGGCCGAGGTCCGCGTCGGCGTGGACGGCCGCCGGGTCGCCGGCCGGCTCGCCCTCGGTGAACGAGGTGGCCAGCACCTCGCCGGCGACCATCGCGCCGTGCTCGCGCAGCGCGTCGGCCACCTCGCCGTCGGCCGCCCAGGTCAGCGCGATCCGGTCGGTCACCTGCAGCCCGCTCGTCTTGCGCGCCTCCTGCACCAGCCGCACGACCTCGCGAGCCAGCCCGGCCCGCCGCAGCTCGGGCGTCACGGTGAGGTCCAGCGCCACCGTCTCGCCGGCCTCGGTCGCCACCGCCCAGCCCTCGCGCGGCGTCTCGGTCAGCAGCACCTCGTCGGCGCCTACCTCCACCTCGGCGCCGTCGACCTGCACGCGGGCGCGGCCGTCCGCCCGCAGCGCGGCGGCCAGCGCATCGGCGTCCGCCGCCGCCACCGCCGCCGCGACCTTCGGGGTGTCCTTGCCGAAGCGCTGCCCGAGCGCGCGGAAGTTGCCCTTCGCGCTGCGCTCGACGAGGTCGCCGGCCAGCTCCTCGAAGCCGTGCACGTTGAGCTCGTCGGCGACCTGCCCGCGCAGCTCGTCGGTCAGCTCGCGCCAGCCGGGCGCGCCGACCAGCGCGCGACCCAGCGGCTGGCGGTTGCGCACCTTGGAGCCGGCGCGGGCCGAGCGGCCGAGCTCGACGACCCGGCGGACCAGTGCCACCTGCCGGGCCAGCTCGTCGTCGACGAAGGCGCCGTCGACCTTCGGCCAGGCCGCCAGGTGCACCGACTCCGGCAGGTCCGGCCCCCACGGCCGGACGACGTCCTGCCAGATCCGCTCGGTCACGAAGGGCACGACCGGCGCCATCAGCAGGGTCAGGACGTAGAGGCACTCGTGCAGGGTCGCCAGCGCGGCCGGGTCGCCGTCCCAGAAGCGGCGGCGGCTCCGGCGGACGTACCAGTTCGAGAGGTCGTCGACGTACGCCGCCAGCAGCCGACCGACGCGCTGGCTGTCGAACTCCTCGTAGGCAGCGGTCACGTCGCGCACCAGCCGGTGCGCCTCGGACAGCGCCCACCGGTCCAGGGCGGGCCGCTCGGCGACCTCCGGCCACGGCCCGTCGGCGGGGGACCAGTCGTTGGCGCCGGCGTAGAGCGTGAGGAAGGACGCGGTGTTCCAGTAGGTCAGCAGCGTCTTGCGGACGATCTCCTGCAGCACGCCGTGGCCGATCCGCCGCGGCGCCCAGGGCGAGCCGCTGGCCGCCATGAACCAGCGCAGCGCGTCGGCCCCGTGGTCGTCCATCAGGGGCATGGGCTGCAGCACGTTGCCCAGGTGCTTGCTCATCTTGCGGCCGTCCTCGGCGACGATGTGCCCGAGGCAGAGCACGTTCTCGAAGGACGACCGGTCGTGCACGATCGTGTTGACGGCCATCAGCGTGTAGAACCAGCCGCGCGTCTGGTCGATCGCCTCGCAGATGAACTGCGCGGGGAAGGCGGACGCGAACTTCTCCTCCGAGCCCGCGGCGTGCGGGTAGCCCCACTGGGCGAAGGGCATCGAGCCGGAGTCGTACCACGCGTCGATGACCTCGGGCACCCGGCGCATGGTCCCCTCGCAGCCGTCCGCCGTGCAGGGGAGAGTGACGTCGTCGACGAACGGACGGTGCGGGTCGAGCTCGGTGAGGTCGGTGCCGGCCAGTCCACCGAGCTCGGCCAGCGACCCGACGCACACCAGGTGCGAGTCCTCCGAGCCGCAGCGCCAGATCGGCAGCGGCGTCCCCCAGAACCGCGATCGGGACAGCGCCCAGTCGATGTTGTTGTGCAGCCAGTCGCCGTAACGACCCCACTTGATGTTGTCCGGGAACCAGCTCGTCCCCTCGTTCTCGGCGAGCAGCGCGTCCTTGACCTGCGTCGTGCGCACGTACCAGGAGGGCAGCGCGTAGTAGAGCAGGGCGGTGTGGCAGCGCCAGCAGTGCGGGTAGGCGTGCTCGTAGGCCAGGTGCCGGAAGAGCAGGCCGCGCGCACCGAGGTCGCGGACCAGCGCCTGGTCGGCGTGCTTGAAGAACTCCCCGCCGACCAGCGCGACGTCCGGCGCGAAGTGGCCGTCCGGCTGCACCGGACGCACCACCGGCAGGCCGTACGCCCGGCAGACGGTCAGGTCCTCGGCGCCGAACGCCGGGGCCTGGTGCACCAGGCCGGTGCCGTCGTCGGTGGTGACGTAGTCGGCCAGCACCACGAGATGCCCGTCGGCTCCCTCGGGCCACTCGACGAGCTCGAAGGGCCGCTGGTAGGTCCAGCGCTCCATCGTCGAGCCGAGGAAGGACTCGAGCACCGTCCAGCCCTCGCCCAGGACCGCCTCGAACAGGGGCTCGGCCACGACGAGCACCTCGCCGGACTCGTCGTCGCGCGCCGCGACGTAGCTGACGTCGGGGCGCACGGCCACCGCGGTGTTGGCGACCAGGGTCCACGGGGTCGTGGTCCACACGAGCAGGGCGGCCTGGTGCGGCCCGTCGGCGTACGGCCCGCTGGTGAGCGGGAAGCGCACGTACACCGACGGGTCGACGACGGTCTCGTAACCGCCGGGCTGCCCGAGCTCGTGGTCGGAGAGCGTCGTGCCGCAGCGCGGGCAGTAGGGCGCGACCCGGTAGTCCTCGACGAGCAGGCCCTTGTCGAAGACCCGCTTCAGCGACCACCACACGCTCTGCACGTACTCGGGGTCCATCGTGCGGTAGGGGTCGGTCATGTCGACCCAGTAGCCCATCCGCTCCGTCATCGCCTCGAACTCGCCGACGTGGCGCAGCACCGACTCGCGGCAGCGGGCGTTGAACTCGGCCACGCCGAAGGCCTCGATGTCGGCCTTGCCGGTGAAGCCGAGCTCCTTCTCCACCGCGATCTCGACGGGCAGACCGTGGCAGTCCCAGCCGGCCTTGCGCACCACGTGGTAGCCGCGCATCGTCTGGAAGCGCGGGAAGACGTCCTTGAAGACCCGCGCCTCCACGTGGTGCACGCCCGGCATGCCGTTGGCGGTCGGCGGGCCCTCGTAGAAGGTCCAGGGGTCGCCGCCCTCGGTCTGGGCGAGGCTGCGGGCGAAGGTGTCGTTGTCCTTCCAGAACGTGAGGACGGCCTGCTCCATCGCCGGCAGGTCGACCTGCGGGGGGACGGGCGTGTAGCGACCACTCACGGGAGGGGCTCCTTCGTCGGCGTCGCCGGGTGTCGGCGGGTGCTCGGTGAAGGGACGAAGGCCGCCGGTCGGCGGGGCTCCGCGGTACCACCCTCCTTGGTCCCGTCCGCGTCCCTCACACGACTCGTACGACTCGTGCCGGTGCGGCGGTGACCCTCTCGCGTCGTCCTGCTGCCGGGTCTAGTCGCCTCGCCGCCGGCGCGCGGTGGGCTTTCTTCCGGCGGCTCGGGGGTGATGGCCCCGTCGTCGCCTTCGCAGGTACGTCGCGCAGCCTAGCGACTACGCGCGGAGGGGCGCCTCCCGAATCCGGTGGGAGGCGCCCCTCGTCGTGGCGCGGTGCTGAGTCGGGCGATGCCGCTCAGAGCTGCCGCTCAGGCGCGGTGCGCACGAAGGCGGGCGAGCCGACTGCGGCGGCGCTGCTGCTCGTCGAGGTGCTGGGACACGTCGGCGACGGCCTGGCGGGCGAATGCGGTGCTGTACATGGCGGGCTCCTGGTGGGGTGGCGGGGGGTAGGTCAGAACTGGAGGGTCCGTCCCGAGGGGGAGCGGAGGTCCGGCACGTCCTGGGCCGTGCGGTTCGAGCGCTTGAGGATCTGCTGCTGCTTCATGGTTCTCGCTCCTTCCGGGGCTGGTTCTCGGTGCGTGCTTCCGACACCAAGAACGCTAGGAGCCTGAGGAGGGCGGCGACATCGGGGAAACCACCCGTTTCGGGGAGGCGAGCCTCCTTAGTCGCGGGTGCAGGCATACCTAGACCGCGGGTGGCTGCCCCTGAGGCGGGGCGGCCGGCTCGCGCCGCCCGCGCGGTCGGCACCATGGGCGGCGCCCGGCCCCGCTCCTACCGTCGATGTCGTGGCACCGGACCTGCCGGGCCCCCAACCGAGGAGCAGTCATGACCAACACGTACGAGTCGGCAGGGATCTTCCGGTCCAGCACCGGCCCGTGGTCCACCACCGACGAGGCGTTCTTCCGGATCGCGGCCGAGCTCTTCGCGCCCGCCTTCCTGCAGGGCGCCACCGTGCTCCTGTCCAGTTACGACCCGGCCCCCACGGCGGCCGCGGCTCCCGCATGACGGCGGGAACCCGTACCCCCGCGGTACGGCCAGCCCCCTGCCCCGGCACCGGGCCGACCGGCATGCTTGTCGCCGGAGGTGCGACTCGGATGGCGCTCGTGCGGGTCCTGGTGGTCGACGACCAGGCGCCCTTCCGCCGTGCCATGAGAAGCGTCGTCGAGGAGACCGACGGCTTCGAGGTCGTCGGAGAGGTCGAGTCCGGTGAGGACTCCCTCGAGGCGGCCGCCCGCCTGTCCCCTGATCTCGTCCTGATGGACGTGAACCTCCCCGGCATCGACGGCCTGGAGGCGACCCGTCGGCTGCTCGCCGGCGACGCCCCTCCCGTGGTGCTGCTCCTCTCGACCTACGACGACGAGGCTGGGGAGGGCTTCGTGGCCGAGTCCGGGGCAGCCGGCTACGTGACCAAGTCGGCGTTCGGGCCCGACCGGCTCGAGGACGCCTGGTCGGCCGCCCGGGCCTGACCGGCCACCGCTCCGCCGCCACGGACCAGTCGGCGCAGGGCCTCGAGTGCCGCGTTGGTGGCGTCGCGTTCCGGCTGCAGGTCCACCACCGCACCCTCGCGAGCCACCTCGCTGGCGACCTGCGCCAGCCGGGGCGGCAGCGGCTCGAGATGGGGGAGGACCGACTCGCGCAGCGCCTCGGCGAAGCGGGACTTCTCCTCGTCGCGCGCCCGGACGAGCCGGCGCCGGGAGTCCAGCAGCGCCGTGGCGCTGCGGTCCAGCTCGGCGACGCGTTCGGCGAGCTCCCGCTCGAGCCGCAGGTTGCGGACCGCCAGCGCGCTCTCGGCGAGCAACCGGTTGACCAGCCGGTCCTCGGCCGGGGACAGGTGGCGTCCCGCCGGCAGCTCCACCTCCACGCGGGCCAGCCGCTCACCGCGGTCGCTCACCACGAACTCGGTCGACGGCCGCTGCGGCCCGCTGGGCTCGACCGGCCAGCCCTCGGTCACCTCGGCCCCGCCGGGCAGCTCGAGGACGGCGGTGGTGCGACGGGCCCCGGTCGACTCGGCCACCGCCTGGGCCAGGTTGCGCATCAGGTCGGTCGCCCCGGGAGCCTGCTGCAGGCTCCGCCCCAGCCTGGCCAGCGCCTCGTACGGAGCCGCCCGCCGGCCGAAGGCCAGCCGGTCGGCAAAGCGCACGATGCGCCGGCGGACCGGCTGGAAGGCCAGGGCCACCGCCGCGGTGGCCAGCAGCGACGGCCAGAACGCGTCGCTGACGCGGTCCGGCATCGCGCCACCGACCAGGACCACCAGGAGGATGTAGACGACAGCGACGAGGCCGGTCGAGACGGTCAGCAGGATGGCCCGGCTGATCGCCACGTCCAGGTCGTAGAGCCGGTACCGCAGGATCGCCAGCGCCGCGCCGGCGCCCACGGCGACGACGGACAGGTGCAGCGGCAGCACCCGCAGCCAGTTGCCCCAGCCTTCGTCGACCGGCAGCGTCGCGGCGAGCACGAAGCTGACCGCGACCATCGACGAGCTCACGGCGAGCCACCGGAGCTGTTGCCGCTCGACCCCGTGGGCGCTGCGCATGCGCACCACGACCGAGGCGGCAGCAGCAAGGAGCTCGAGCAGGAGGCTGACGAGAAGGCCGAAACCGATCGGCACCACCGCGCCCGTGACCAGCTCGTCGCGGTTCTCCGGCTCGATCCGCCACGGCGGCACGGCAACGGCGAGCAGCAGCACGAAGAGGCCGAACGAGGTCCACGAGGCCCACAGCAGCGGCCGCCACCGGCGGGACGGCAGGTGGCCGGTGGGAAACAGCAGGAAGATCAGGATGAGGAACATCAGCGGCTCGGGCACGTCCAGGAAGATCGCCAGCCAGGTGGCCGTCGCCCAGACCGCCGGCGGGTCCGGGTGCGCTCCGGCAGTCGCGATGGCATCGAAGCTGGCGAGGGTGTTGCCGAGCTCCGCGAGCACAGCCCCGACGATGAACAGCCAGGCGACCCGGTGGCCGGGGCGCCGGGTGACGATGACGGCTCCCAGGACGGTCCACACCAGCAGCCCGAACGTGAGGACCGGCCAGCCGGTCGGCCCTTCCCGGACGACGGACCAGCCGAGGAAGAGCCAGGTGTGCGTGATCGCCAGGCCGACCGCGAGCCCGCACAGGGCCCAGGCGACCCTGGGCTGAACGGACCGGGTGGTCATCTGGAGACCGTCGTCGGGATCCGTGCCGGGAGCCGGACGCGCAGGACCGTCATGCCGTCGGCCCGGTCCTGCGACACGGTGCCGTCGGCGGTCTCCACCCGGTCCCGGAGGTGGGCGAGGGACAGCTCGCCGTCGTCGCAGCCCGAGACCACGACCTCCAGCACGTCCCCGAGGTCGTGCAGCGCCACCTCCAGCGGCGGTCCCAGGTCGGGGACGGCCTCGGCGACGCAGAAGTACGCGGCGGCCTCGACCCGGTCGTCGAGTCGGGGGACACCGCTGCCGGCGACGGTCAGCGACCCGGTCCCGAGCCGGCCCAGGAGGGACCGCAGCGCGGGCTCCAGCCCTGAGCGGGCGAGCTGGGCAGGGAAGACGCCCCTCGTGATCTCGCGAAGCTCCTCCAGGGCGGTCGTCGCCGACGCGAGGAGCGGCTCGAGGCGGGCGGGGTCCAGCCCGTCGGCGGCCGACCGGGACAGCGTGCCGAGGGCGACCGGGAGCGGCTCCAGGTGCGGGACGACCTCTCGGGCGATCGAGCGCTCCAGCCGGGCCCGCTCGGCGTCGGCAGCGCTGATCAGCCGCCGGCGGGACTCGAGCAGCTCGCCGGTGCGCCGGTCCAGCTCGGCGACCTGGTGAGCGAGCTCGGCAGCGAGCCGCGCGTTGCGGAAGGCGATGCCGGCCTGGTCCGCCAGGTCCTGCAGGAGGCTGCTGTCGGGCGCTCGCAGGGAGCGCCCGGGCGGCATCTCGACGGTGATGCTGCCGAGGAGCTCGTCGCCGTCGAGGACCGGGAACTCCACACCGTCCCCGGCGGCCGGGCTGCCGCGCCCGGCCGGTTCCGCCACGGGCCAGCGGGCGACCTCGTCGGGCAGGCCGGGCACGCGCAGCCGCACGGTTGCCCGCCGGGCGTTGACGGCCGCGCCCGCCGCGTCGGCCACGGCGGGCAGCAGGCTGGTCGGGTCAGGGCTGTCGCCGAGCCGACGGGCGAAGTCGGCGAGCGCCTCGTAGGGCGTGGCCGACGCGCCGAAGGCCAGCCGGTCGGCGAGCCGCACGACCCGCCGGCGCACCGGCTGGAAGGCCATGGCGACCAGCGCGGTTGCGAGCAGGGAGGGCCAGAAGCCGTCCGTCCCGCGCCCGGCCGCGGCACCGAGGACGATGACCGCCACGACGTAGCCACCGGCGACCATTCCGGTGGCGATCGCCAGCAGCAGCGCCCGGCTGATGATCAGGTCGAGGTCGAAGAGCCGGTAGCGCAGCACGGCCACCGCCGTGCAGACCGGGAAGACCAGGTAGGAGACGTAGAGCGGGACGTTGCCGAGGTTGGTCTCCTCGGGCCCGGACGACGGTGCGACGAGGGCGATGACCAGGCCGGCCGCGACGGTGGCCGCCGAGGTCGCCATCCAGCGCAGCTGCTGGCGCTCCACGCCCGCGGCCCGGCGCAGCCGCAGCACCAGCGCGATCCCGGACGCCACGAGAGCCGCCGTCGTGAGCAGGATCCCCACGGCGGACAGGACGACGGTGAGCAGCCCGTAGTCCTGGTCGGCGGGGTCGAGGCGCATGTCCGCGGGGGGCACCGTGAACACGCTGGCGATGTAGAGCGCCAGGCCGGCGAGGGCCACGACCGCGACCGGCCGCCACCGTCGCGACGGGAGCCGGCCGTCCGGAGCCAGCAGGAAGATCAGGGTCAGTGTCGTGACGGTCCACGAGGCGCCCGCCAGGATGGAGAACCACCCGACGAAGCGGCCCAGCCCGACGCCGCCCGGCCCGCCATGGTCGGTGAGCCAGAGGCTGTAGGCCTCCCCCGACAGGGACACCGCCGCCACGGAGCCGCCGGCGATCAGCAGCCACCCGACGGTGTGCCTCGGGTAGCGGGACACGATCAGCGCACCCATCACGACGCTGCCGATCGCTGCCAGCATCACGGAGGGCCAGGCGTGCTCGGCGAAGTTCTCGGCCGAGAAGAGCGGGCGGTACTGCGCCGTGACGGCGGCGTCGGCGACGGCCAGCAGGACGCTTGCGACGACGACGGCCCACGCCAGCCGGGGCAGCAGGGGTCCCGACTCGGGCCCGGTCACCGGTTCGGTCACTGGGCGGCCCCGACGACGGCGACCACCGACGTGCCGCGGCCCGGCGCGGACGTCAGGCTCACGGATCCGCCGACCGCGTCGAGCCGGTCACGCATGTTGGCCAGGCCGGCCCCGCCGCGGACCTGCTCCGCGCGCTGCGCATCGAAGCCGGCACCGTCGTCGACCACGCTGAGCACCCGGTCCTGGCCCGCGCGCCGGAAGGTGACCGTGATGGCGCTGGCGCGGGCGTGCTTGGCGGCGTTCTGCACCGCCTCCATCGCGAAGAAGTAGAGCGCCGCCTCGACGGCCGTGGGCAGCCGCTCGGTGTCCGCGTCCACCGTCACCGGCACCGGGCTGGTGGCCACCGCCGCGCGCAGCGCCGGGACCAGCCCGTCCTCGGCCAGCAGCCGCGGGTAGATGCCCCGGGAGAGCTGCGACAGGGTCTCGATGGCCTCGCGCGCGGCCTCGGCCTGCTCGGCGAGCACCCGGGCAGCT
>Ga0307409_100001111_pt1 | contig 12725 bp, 11 predicted proteins | sample 322Ometagenome_2_FD_203888 | JGI IMG/M metagenome (GOLD analysis project Ga0307409, IMG submission 203888) | Maize rhizosphere microbial communities from greenhouse at UC Davis, California, United States - 322HYB-O-2 | ecosystem: Host-associated > Plants > Roots > Rhizosphere > Soil | place...
TCTTGCAGAACAGCGCGAGATCGACTTCCTGCGGCTGTTGCGTACGGTTCCCGCAATCACCGAGATCCGCCACCTCGACATCGCCGGCAAGGAGCAACTGCGTACATCGCGACTGGCGCTCGACGCGGTGGGCAGCGGCCGCGACTTTGTCGACTCGCCGGCGTTCGTTCAGGCCAGGGCGAAAAAGACTTATATCGGCCCGATGTACTTCCGGAACGAATCCGAGCCTTTCATAACGATAGCCGTGGCGCCGGACGAAAATGCCGCCGAGGTCACCGCGGCCGAAGTGAACATCCGAGCGATCTGGGACGTGGTCGCGCGCATCGGCACGGGCAGCAACGGCAACGCGTATGTGGTGGACTCGACCGACCGGCTCATTGCCCATCCGGATCTTCGGCTGGTTCTGTCGAATCGTCCGCTCTCGGATGCCCCGCAAGTCAAGTCCGCGCGGTCGTCGAACGCGGGCGGTTCGCAGGACGACCCGATGTTCACGATTGCCGAGGGATTGCAGGGCGGCCAGGCGCTCGCCGTACATGCCGCCATTCCGGCGCTCGGCTGGCTGGTGTTCATCGAGCGCCCGGTGGAGGATACGTTCGCTCCGCTGCGCGCCGCGACGGCGCGCAGCGTCGTCGTACTGGGGTTAGGCCTACTGCTCGCCATCCTGGCAAGCGTCGCGCTGGCCCGCAGAATGGTCGCGCCAATCCGCCGGCTGCAGGATGGTGCGGCGCGCGTCGGCCACGGCGACCTGGATCATCGCATCGACATCCGCACCGGCGACGAGCTCAAGGCACTTGCCGACGAGTTCAACCGCACGACCGCGCGGTTGCAGGATTCGCAAAACAACCTGGAGCAGAAGGTCGCGGCTCGAACAGTCGAGCTCACGAAGTCGCTCGAGCGGCAGACCGGTACCAGCGAGGTCTTGCGTGTGATTTCGAGCTCCCCCAGCGACACGCAGCCGGTGTTCGACATGATCGCGCGGCGCGCGGTGGAACTGTGCGACGGTGATTCGTGTACGGTTTTCCGGTTCGATGGCCGATTGATCCATCTCGTCGCCCACCATTTGCTGAACACCGCTGGCGCAATTGGCTATGCACGCGCCTTTCCGCAGCCGGCAAACCACGGCACCGCGATTGGGCGAGCGGTCGAGCAGCGGACCTTTGTCCAGATTCCGGACACCGAGGCCGACGAAGCGTACGACACCGCGAACCCGGCGAACGCGATGACGGTGCGCTCGATCCTCGCCGTGCCACTGCTCCGCGCGGGCCAACCCATCGGCGGAATCGCCGTGTCACGTGCGGTGCCGGGCCCCTTCTCGGAAAAGCACGTCGATCTGCTCCACACCTTCGCTGATCAGGCAGTGATCTCCATCGAAAACGTCCGCGTGTTCCGCGAACTCGCGACGCGTACCGAGGCGCTCACCCGTTCGGTCGAAGAAATGCATGCCCTCGGTGAAGTCGGTCGGGCTGTGAGCTCCACGCTCGACATGGAAACCGTGCTGCAGACGATCATCACCCACGCAGTCCAGCTTTCGAAGGCCGATGCAGGCGGGACCATCTATGAATACGATGACGCCACCGAGGTATTCGAGCCGCGTGCGAGTCATGGCTTGAGCAATGAGGCGATCGCCACTTTGCGGGAGTCGCAGATACGACTCGGTGAGACGACCATAGGCCTCTGCGCCGAACGCCGGAGTCCGGTCCAGATCGCCGACGTCCAGCTGGCGCACGACAACCGGCTGCGTGATTTTCTGCTGAGCAAGGGCATTCGCGCCGTGCTGGCGGTACCGCTCCTGCGCGAGGAGCGGATCATCGGCGCACTGGCCATCCGCAAGACGACGGAAGGCGAGTTTCCGGAATCGATCGTCAAGCTGCTGCAAACCTTTGCCGCACAGTCGGTTCTCGGCATAGAGAACGCGCGCCTGTTCAAGGAGATCGAGGCGAAGGGCCGGCAACTCGAGGTCGCGAGCCAGTTGAAATCGCAATTTCTCGCCAACATGTCGCACGAACTGCGCACGCCGTTGAATGCAATCATCGGCGTAACGGAGATGCTGCACGAGGACGCAGTCGACCTGAAGCGGGAAGAAGAGCTCGAGCCGCTCGAGCGCGTGCTGCGCGCCGCCCGGCATCTGCTCGCGCTGATCAACGACATTCTCGACCTCTCCAAGATCGAGGCCGGGAAGATGGACATCCACGTCGAATCGTTCGCGATCGCCCCATTGGTCCACGATGTCGTCCAGACAGTCGCGACGATGGCGGCGAAGAACGGCAATGAAGTCGTGGTCGATTGTCCCGCCGACATCGGCACGATGTGCGCCGACCAGACGCGGATCAGGCAGGCGCTGCTCAACCTCGCAAGCAATGCCAACAAGTTCACCGAGCGCGGCACGGTGACCATTCGTGCCACGCGCGCGGCACGCGCCGATCAGGAATGGGTGACCATCGCGGTGACGGACACCGGCATCGGCCTGTCGCTCGAGCAGGTCGGGAAACTTTTTCAGGACTTCGTCCAGGCCGATGCAACCACCACCCGCAAATACGGCGGCACGGGTCTGGGTCTCGCCATCAGCCGCCGCTTTTGCCAGATGATGGGCGGCGACATCACGGTGACGAGCGAATTGGGAAAGGGGTCGACATTCACGATCAGGTTGCCCGCGGAAGTCGGCAGCGCGCCGCACGCCGCGGCGACCCGCCGCGCCGTGCCTCGGCGATCGGGCACCCATGGGCCAGCCAGCTCAACCGTTTTGGTGATCGACGACGATCAGTCGGTGCTCGATCTGACCGAACGCTTTCTTGCACGCGAAGGCTTTTCTGTCGTGACCGCGAGCGGCGGGCGCGAAGGGCTGCGGCTTGCGCGGGAATTGCAGCCAGGCGCAATCACGCTCGACGTCATGATGCCGGACATCGACGGCTGGACGGTGCTCGCCGCAATCAAAGGCGATCCCGAGCTGCACGACATTCCTGTCATCCTCATGACCATCGTCGACGAGCAGAATCGCGGCTATTCGCTCGGTGCCACCGACTATCTGGTCAAGCCGGTGAACCGCGAACGGCTCACGGCGGTACTGCACAGCATCTGCCGAGTGGCCGGCGGCCGCGTCCTGCTGGTCGACGACGACGAAACGATGCGGCACGTAACGAGGCTCGCACTCGAGGAGAACGGCTGGCGCGTCAGCGGTGAGGCTGAAAACGGACGCGAGGCTCTGGCACGGCTGCGCGAGGAGCGCCCGGATGCGATCGTGCTCGATCTGATGATGCCCGAGATGGACGGCTTTGAATTCCTCGTCGAGATGCGCAGGCACGCCGAATGGCGGGACATCCCCGTGCTGGTCGTCACCGCCAAAGATCTGACGGAAGAGGAGCGCGCGCGGCTGAACGGTGACGTCGCGCGCGTGCTGCAAAAGGGCGCTTCGGAATTGAACGAGCTCCTGCAGGAGATCGGGCGCATTCTGCCGGGCTCGATGGCGCGCAGCCGCCGCGGGATCAGCGACGAGGCAATGGCATGAAAATTCTGTACGTCGAGGACAACGACGACAACGTCTACATGCTGCAAAGGCGACTCACGCGTGCCGGTTACGCCGTGCTGATCGCGAGGGATGGTGAACAAGGCGTGGCGATGGCGATTGCCGAGCAACCCGACCTCATCCTGATGGACATGGGCCTGCCCGTGCTCGACGGCTGGGAGGCCACGCGCCGAATCAAGGCCGCACCCGCGACAAGCGGCATCCCCGTCGTCGCGCTTACCGCCAATGCGATGACCGGCGACCGGGAAAAGGCCTTGGCTGCCGGCTGCGATGATTTCGACACCAAGCCGGTGGACATGACGCGCCTGCTCGGCAAGATTCAGGCGCTCTTGCCATGACCGATGTAGGAATGCCGGAAAGCGCGCACCGGGCTGCCGGTGGGAGTAGCGCAACCGCAGCGCCGGAAGCGCCGGGCGAACATGCGCGCGCGCGCAATCCCAACGCCGTCGACGCATCGCTGCTCGTCGTCGACGACAACGAAGACAACCGCTATACGCTGACGCGACGGCTCGAGCGCGAAGGCTACGTAAACGTCACGACGGCCAATGATGGCCGGCAGGCGCTCGAATTGCTCGAGCAACGACGTTTCGACCTCGTGCTCCTCGACATCATGATGCCTGAATTGGACGGCTACCAGGTACTCGAGCGCGTCAAGGCGGACGTGGCACTGCGCGACATCCCGGTCATCATGATCTCGGCACTGGAAGAAATCGACAGCGTCATCCGATGCGTGGAGCTAGGCGCAGAGGATTATCTGTTCAAGCCGTTCAATCCGACGCTGCTCCGCGCGCGCGTCGGTGCCAGCCTGGAGAAGAAGCGCCTGCGCGACGAGGTGCGTGCAAATCTCGCTCGCGTGGAGCGCGAGCTCGAATCCGCGCGCGCGCTGCAACTCGGCATGCTGCCGAACACGTTTCCGGAACCGTCCGCTGAGCGCCCGGTGCGCGTATACGCTCTGATGGATCCGGCACGCGAGGTCGGAGGCGACCTTTACGATGCTTTCTACGCGCAGGATGGCACGTTCTGCTTCCTCGTCGGCGATGTTTCCGGCAAGGGAGCGGCCGCCGGAATGTTCATGGCACGCACTCGCAGCCTTGCACGAATGGCGGTGATCGAGCTGCGGCTCGGCGTTTCGAGAGACGAGTGGTTGCCGGCGCAGATCGCCGATGCCGTCAATCGCGAGCTTTGCCAGAACAATCGCGAACGCATGTTCGTCACGCTGTTTCTCGGGTTTCTCGATGCGAAAAGCGGCGCGCTGACTTACATCAATGCCGGCCATCCGTTCCCCTATTTGCTGCGCTCGACCGGTGAGCTCGAGAAGATCGATGGCAAGCCGGAACCACCTCTTGCCGTGAGCGCGGCGACTCAATATCGCAACCGGACCGCGACGCTGCAACCCGGGGACGGGCTGCTTGTCTTCACCGACGGCGTGGTCGAGGCGATGAATGCCGCGGGGGAGGCTTATTCAATGGAGCGCCTGGAAGCTCAGTTGCGCACTGCCATCCACGCGTCGCCGAATTCGATGGTAACCAGCGTCAAACTCAGCGTGGACGCTTTCGCCAACGGCGCGCCGAAGGCGGACGACGTGACGATCCTGGCCCTGCGCCATCATGCCACGCCGAGCTGATCGTCCCGGGCAGCGCAAGCTGCCATCCCGGAAGGGAAGCTGCGACCCGCCGCCGTCGACGACGGAACTCGTCATTCGCAACGAAATTCCACAGCTTGCGCTGCTCAGTGCAGCGATCGATCGGATCGGCCGCGAGCACGCGCTGGCGCGGAAGCCATTGGTGCAGCTTCAAGTCACGCTCGACGAGATCGTAAGCAACGTGATCAAGTATGCATGGCCGGAAGGCGGCAGCCATGAGATACGCATTCGGATCACGGTCGAGGGCGGAAAAGTGAAGGTCGATGTTGCTGACGATGGCATGTCGTTCGATCCGCGGGATACGGCGCCCCCTGTCCTGCCCCCGTCGGGGCAGAGACGACGGCCAGGCGGTGTCGGCTTGCATATGGTCAGGCAACTGATGGATGCCTTCGAATACGCGCGCATCGACGGATGGAACCACTCGACACTGACCAAGCAATGCATCATCGGCACGCATACCAAGTAAAGGGAAGCGAAATGGGCACGAGCACTCTTCAGATGTCAGAAGTAAGATCCGGGCAGACCTGCATACTGGCGCTTGCCGGTCGCATCGACAGCACCAACGCCGACCAGCTCACGGCGCGTGTAGGCAAGCTGTTCGAGGCCGGGGAGAAAAACCTGGTCGTCGATTTCAAGGAAGTGCTCTACCTCACCAGCGCCGCGTTCCGCGTGCTGCTCGTCGCCACCGATGACGCGGAGCGCAGCGCGGCCCGTTTTGCGCTATGCGGCGTCCTGGGCCACGTGCGGGAGCTGTTCGAAATGGGCGGATTGCTCGATGCCTTCACGATCCACGCATCGCGCGAAGACGCGATCGAACAGCCGCGCTGACGGGTGAAGAAACCTGCGCACATCACGTATGGGGTTGCCGACTCACCCCCGATCCTGGTCACCGTATTCAACGGCGTCCAGCTCGTCGGCCTGATTTCGATCAACCTGGTCTACCCGCTTCTGGTATTTCGGGTCGCCGACACGCCCGTCGAACTCGTCGCCAATCTGATGGCGATAGGCATGCTGGTTTTGGGCGTGGCGACCTTCATGCAGGCGCTGCGGCTGGGGCCAGTGGGTTCGGGTTTCATGTGCCCGGCCACGTTCACCGCGAGCTATTTTCCGCCTTCACTGCTCGCGGCAAAGATGGGCGGCCTGCCGATGGTGTTTGGGATGACGCTTTTCGCCGGCGTGCTGGAAGGAGCGCTGGCACCTTTGCTGAATCGACTTCGCGCGGTATTTCCGATCGAGATATCCGGACTGGTGATCTTCATGATCGGCTGGTCGGCAGGCATCGCGGGACTGCGCTTGTTGCTGGCCGACCCGACGGCACCCTTTACGTCGGCGGAATGCGCCGTGGCGGGGGTTACGCTCGCCACCATGGTCGCGCTCAATGTCTGGGGCAAGGGCCTGGTGCGGATGCTGTGCGCATTGATCGGCATTGCGTGCGGATATCTGGCCGCCGGCTTCGCGGGGCTGGTCGATGCGCGCCAGTTCGCCGCCGTCACCGCGGCGTCGTGGGTGGGCATACCAACGTTCGGACACGTTTCGTGGACCTTCGACGCAGCGCTTGCCGCGCCGTTCGCGATCGCCTGTATTGCAGCAGCGCTCAAGGCTGTCGGCACGATCACCATATGCCAGCGCATGAACGATGCCGACTGGGTGCGGCCTGACATGCGGTCTGCGACGCGCGGAGTGCTGGCGGACGGGATGTCGACGGCGCTCGCCGGCGTCGCGGGCGCCATGGGCACCAATACGTCGACTCCGGCCGTGGGGCTCGCGTCAGCCACCGGGGTGGGCAGCCGCAAGGTCGCCTACGCGGTCGGCACGATATTCGTAATGCTGAGCTTGTTCCCCAAGCTGGCGGCCACGCTCGCAGCGGTGCCGCGCGCGGTCGCCGTGGCCGCGCTGCTGTTCGCAGTAAGCTTCGTGATCATCAACGGGCTGCAGGTCATCGCATCACGTCTGCTCGATGCACGCCGCACGCTTACGCTGGGGCTGGCATTCGTCGGGGGCGGCGCGGTGGACGTCTTTCCGGCCGTGGCCGCCAGCGCGCCGAAGGCGCTGATCCCGATTGTTGGATCCTCGTTCGTGTTCGCGACAATGATCGCCCTCGTGCTCAATCTGCTGTTTCGCGTCGGCGTCAAAAAGACGGTGAACCTGAGGGTTGAGGCCGCAGCGATCGAGCCGCAGAACATCGAGGACTTCTTCAAGTTGAACGGTGCGAAATGGGGTGCGCGACCGGACGTCGTGACTCGAGCCACCTTTGGCGTCATCCAGCTGATCGATGCCGTGCGAGGCGAGTACTGGCGTGGCGGCATGCTCGACATAAAGGCAAGCTTCGACGAATTCAACCTGAACGTCGATCTTACCTACGACGGCGACGCCCTCGAGTTTCCCGAGCAGCGCCCATCGAACAAGCAGATCCGCGAAAGCGAGGACGGGGCCCGCCTGATGGCCGGCTACATGCTCAGAAGATGCGCGGATCGCCTGCGCTCCCAAACAAAGGACGGCAAGGCGATCGTGCACCTGCACTACGACCATTAGTGGTGCACGGCTCAGTCGGAGGCGCTGGTCGAGTTCCGATCGGCCATAGTTGGAAAAGACGCTCACCTGGTGCGTTAGCGCCGAGATCTCGCACCCGGCTCGCCGGGATTCACTTCGGAGCCGGCAAGTCTTCCCCCTTCGACGACCCGGGGTTGACGCGCAGCTCGTCATCGTCCGACGGCCCGGGTTTGATACTCGACTCGTCATCGCTCGATGGTCCGGGATTAACGCTCATAGCGGCATCGCGCGACGCCCCCGGATTGACGCTCAACTCGTCATCGTTCGGCGGCGAAGCGTGTTCATTGCCTTCACCGTGGCGTTGCTTTTTCTGGCCCATTCCCAGCGCCTTGTCCTCGGGAGTCACGATGGCGCCTGCCGAGGGCGTGTCGCTGCTCGATCGCGTGCTCGCCCTGTCGTCGGTGCTCGTCGTTCCTTCGGTATTCTGGGCGATTGCAGCGCCGGTCAGCCCCAATGCCGCGGTGAGTGCAGCGATCTGCATCCAGTGTCTTGCTGTCATGCCCTCTCCTTGATATGCGGGAATGGTCGTGCGCCCGCGAAGGCGGCCGGAAAGGCGCGCCGAGCGTCTCCCGTCGCACATCCATTCTCCCGCGGAGTTCGGCGGTAGCCTGCCGGGCTGGACCGCATTCGGTTGTAGGCGCCCGTGAAGGCAAAAATCCCGCACCCACCGATCCGCAAACCATACCGTGCAGTGCGTTAAAGGTTCGGGCTGCAAAGCACCACGCAGCTGGCAATCCTCGTGGGAGAGAGGATGACAGCGCCCTGACTCTCAGCTAGAATACAAGTCTGTCTAGACAGAGGCAAAATGGAACGGATCGGTATCTATGATGCGCGGTCGAAGCTCTCGGAGCTCATCGAACGTGTTCAGTCAGGTGAAGAGGTGGTGCTGACTCGGCACGGAGAACCCGTGGCGCGACTGGTCCCCGAAAAACGGGGGCGAAGGCGATCGCGTGCCGCGGCTGTGGCGCGCATTCGCGCACTTGCCAGAAGGCTCGATATTCGCGACGTCGACGTTCGCAAGCTCATCGAAGAAGGCCGCCGATAGTGGCGCTTGTCGTCGATGCTTCAATGGTCGTCGCATGGTTCGTCGTTGGCCAGGCTACAGCCCTCACCCGTAAGGTACTCTCTCGCGCCGGAAGCGAACCTTTGCACGCCCCGCCGCTTCTGCAAATCGAGCTCGCCAGCGCGTTGGTGAAACTTTCACATCGTCGCAAGATCACGCCTGCTGCGATTGGCGAGATTCTCACCGAATTCGAGGCACTCGATCTGGTACCCGACCGATCGCCGCCGACGGCGCGGACCATCGCGCTGACGTGCCGGCGCTACGCGCTGTCCGCATACGATGCCGCCTACTTCGAGCTCGCGATGCGGCTCGAACTTCCATTGGCCGCAAAGGATGGCCCGCTCGTCGTGGCCGCACGAAAGGCCGGCATAGCCTTCGCGTGATTCGGCGGGGAGCCGGTCCGTTCCAGGACGCCAAGATCGGACGCAACGACGCCTGTCCATGGGTCGCGGCCGGAAGTACCCGCGCGTGTCGTCATCAGACAATCACCGCAGCAATCGCGGCAGCCAGAGGCTGATCTGCGGCACCGCCGTCAGCAATATGGTCACCAGCGTCAGCACGACGATGTAGGGCCACACCGCCTTCGAGATCTGCTCGAGGGTGACGTTCGCGATGCCCATCGCGACGAAGAGATTCACCCCCAAGGGCGGCGTCAGGAATCCGATCTCGGACGTGATTACCAGCAGAATCCCGAAGTGGATCGGGTCGACGCCGAGCTCGACGACCAGCGGCAGCAGGATCGGCGTCAGCAGGATGATCGTCGCGAGCGTCTCCATGAACGTGCCGATGATGATCAGGCCGACGTTGATGATCATCAGCACGACGAACGGATTGGTCGACCAGCTCAGCGTGTAGGCGGCGAGCTCCTGCGGTATCTGGTATTGAGTGAGCAGCCGACCGAAACCGGAGGCGAGGCCCACGATGATCGTCACGCTCCCGCCGACCAGCACGGCGTTGAGTAGCGCCTGATAGATCTTGCGCCAGTTGAGCTCACGGTAGACGAACAGACCCACGAGCAGGCCGTACACGGCCGCGACGACCGATGCTTCGGTCGGGGTGAAGATGCCGCCGTAGATCCCGCCCAGCACGATGATGGGTGCGAGCAGCGCCCAGCGCGCGTCGAGAACGGCTTGCAGGAGCCGCCTCGCGCTCGGCCGCTCGGTGCCGCCGACGAAGCCATAGCGTCGGCAAAGCCACCAGCTTGCCCCGATGAGGATGAGTCCGGTCAGGATGCCGGGAACGATGCCGGCGATGAAGAGCTGCGTGACCGACACGTTCCCAACGACGCCGTAGATGATCATCGGGTTGCTCGGCGGGATCATGATGCCGAGCGTGCCGCCCGTCGATGCGACGGCGCCTGCGAACGCCGGGTCGTATCGCGCGCGGATCATCGCCGGAATCATCAGCGTGCCGATTGCGGCGACGGTTGCCGGGCCGGACCCCGACATCGCGGCGAAGAACATGCACGCGAGAATCGTCACGCACGCGAAGCCGCCGGTGACATGACCGATCACTGCCGACGCGAGATTGACGAGGCGCAGCGACAGTCCCCCGTATTCCATCAGGTAGCCGGCCAGCACGAAGAACGGCACGGCGACGAGCGGGAACGAGTCCGTCGTGTTGAACGCGGTCTGCGGCAGGAACACGCCTGGTATGCCCTGCGCGTAGAGCACGAGCAGCGTAGCGCCGCCGAGCGCGTGACCGATCGGCACGCCCAGGATCAGCAGGATGATGAACGACCCGAACAGCAGCGCCGTGATGTCGATGCTTGCGAGAAACTCGATCACGCCTGCTCCGGGTGCACGACTTGCTCGGGACGCAGCCCGAAGCGCCACAGTGCGAGCCGCAGCGCCTGCAATCCGAAGCTGATCGGGACGATCAGATACGGCCAGAACATCGACACGCGCGTCGATTGCAGCCTGAACGAGCCGTCGGCGCTGGAGGCCACGAGCTCGATGCCGTGCCACGTAACCGCGATGCAGAAGGCGAAGAGCAGCAGGTCCCCGAGCCAGCCGGCGAGCGGCCGCAGCGGCTTCGGAAACAGCAGCAGCCCGGCTTCGACGCGGATGTGCAGATTGCGCCGCATGGCGGCAACCGCGCCCACGAAGATCACCCAGATGAACAGCATCCGGATGATCTCTTCCATCCAGCTATAGCCCAACCCCAGCACGAACCGCATGAACACCTGAGCGGTGAGCAGAATGCCGAGCGCGACGAGCAGCGCCACGCCGATGTATTCCTCGGCGCGATCCAGATGACGCAGGAACGGCGTGCGCGGCCGCAACCGGCCGCCCCGCGGCGGACCGGTCGTCATCGATGCCGCACGGTGTGCGACGTCATCGACGCGGCGTTCAGCAGCCCTTTTGCGCGGCGGCGATGCGCTCGAGAAGATCGGCGCCGAAGCGCTTCTTGGCTTCGTCGAACACCGGCGTCAGCTTGGCGCGGAATTCATCCTGATTCGGCGTATCGAAGTTCACGCCCTGCGTCCGCAGGAACGCTTCGGCCTTCTTGTTCAGGTCGGCCTCGCTCGCGCGGTTCGCCTTGATCGACTCGGCCGCCGCCTTGAGGATCACATCCTGGTGCGGCTTGGAAAGCTTCTGGAAGAACGGCTCGTTGATGATGAAGACGCCGATGCCGACCGCGGTGTTGGTGAACGATACGTACTTCGTGGATTCGTACCAGCGAAACGTCTGCATGCTGGTGAGCGGATTCGCGTCGCCGTCGATCACGCCCTGCTGCAGCGCATTGAACACTTCGGGGAACGGCAGCGGCGTCGGATTCGCGCCCAACGCCCGCCACGTGGCCTCGAGCAGCGGATCGGGCGCACGGATCTTGAGACCCTTGAGGTCGTCGGGATGGATGACCTTCCGCTTGGTGTTGAGCAGGTGCCGCGCGCCGAACGTCGGATATCCGAGCACGCGCATGCGCGCGATCTTCAGCAGCTGGTCGGACATCTCCTGTCCCACGGCCCCGTCGACCACCGGGAACGAGCAGCTCACCGACTTGAACATGTACGGCACCGAGAACACGGCGAATTTGTCGTTGAACGTCGCCAGATTGCTCGTCGAGACGATCGTGGCCTCGAGCGTTCCCAGCTGCACGTTCTTGGCGCTTTCGGTCTCGCCGCCCAATTGCGCCATCGGGAAGATCTGGACGGTGACCGCGCCGTTCGTGTCGGCCTCGACCATCTTCTTGAAGGCGTCGGCACCCACGTTGTACGGATTTCCGGCTGGCGTGCCGAGATTGAGCTTGAGCGTCACCTTCTGCTGCGCCAGTGCAGGCGCAGGCAGCACCAACGCGGCGGCCATCACTGCCACCAGCCAACGGGACGTGCGCAACGTCGTTGTCATCGTTCCTCCTCGAGGCATAGCACTACGAAATCTTCGCCGGCTCGTCGCTTGGCGCGCCGGGCGCCGTCGCGGGCTCGTCATAGCCGTACACCTGCGCCGCGACCTCCGGCGTGATGTAGCCGCGCCGCACGTCGCGCCCGACACGATCGCGATCACGCATCCGTGGATCGCCCCAACCGCCGCCGCCGGGCGTCTTAACATCGACCCAGTCGCCGGGCGCGAGCGTGTAGCCCGTGCCCTTGGAGATATGCGGCGGCGACGTCACCTGTCCGCCCTGTGATACGCGAATTTCGGTCATGGCGCCCGTCCTGCCCCCTTCCAGCGCATACGGCGGGAAACGGCCGTGATCCATCATGAATGCAGCGGCCGCCTCGCCGCGCCGCAGCTTCACACGATATTGAATGCCCCAGCCGCCGCGAAACTGGCCCGCCCCCGCCGAGCCTTCGCGCAGCGCCGCGTGCTCGAACAGCACCGGATAATGCGACTCGAGCACTTCGAACGGCTGCGTCTGCGTGAAGGCGATGGTGGCGCAAGCGTTGGTGTGGCCATCACCCGACCAGTACCCGCCGTAGCCGCCGCCACTGAAGTAGTACATGACGA
>Ga0307409_100001114_pt1 | contig 12714 bp, 14 predicted proteins | sample 322Ometagenome_2_FD_203888 | JGI IMG/M metagenome (GOLD analysis project Ga0307409, IMG submission 203888) | Maize rhizosphere microbial communities from greenhouse at UC Davis, California, United States - 322HYB-O-2 | ecosystem: Host-associated > Plants > Roots > Rhizosphere > Soil | place...
CCTGGAGCTCGATGCGCTTGCGCGAGGTGGCCACGTCGGCCACGGCCCGGCGCATCTTCTGGAGCATCTCCAGGGTGCGCTCGTAGGAGTAGTCGAGGGTCTCCCTCGGGTCCTCGTACTTGTCGAGCGTCTTCGAGGCTTTGGCCTTGAAGATGCTCGAGAACCGCCGCATCAGTCCCATCATCACGCTCCAGCGCCCGGGTCGGGTGTCCCTTGCAGCATACGACCACCGGCGACCGGGCGCCGGTCGCCGTGTCAGGATGTGGCCAGGAGGGAGGATGGCCATGGGGAACGCCGTCCGGCGGCTGGCCGCCACCCTGGCCGTGCTCGGCCTGGCCGCCTGCGCCGCCCCGGACGGACCCGGGGCGCCGGCCCCGGCCGCCACCTCCAGCACCGTCCCCGACGGGATCCGCGGGCCGACGGTGGCCTGGGAGGCCGGCCGCCTCGACGCCGACCCCCGGCGGCTGGTGGTCAGCTGGACCGGGGCCGACCCCGCGGCCGACCCGCCGGACCCGTGCTGGGTCGGCTACGCCCCCGAGGTCGGGGTCGAGCCCGGCCGGGTGGTGGTGGCCATCCGCGGCTACCGCTCCCGGGTCCCCCTGGCCCCCCGGCAGTTCTGCCCCGACATGGGTACGTGCGCAGCCTGGCCGTTGCGCTGCCCGAGGCCCGGGCCGGCCGCCCGGTGGCCGACGGCCACGACGGCCGCCGCCACCGGCTGGCCCCGGTGCCGCTGGCGCCGGGCTGGCTGCCCCAAGGCTGGAAGCTGGTCCTGGAGTACGGCGTCGAGGGCGGAGGCGTCACGGTCTGGGAGCGCAGCTACGGCCCGGGGACCGGCGGCGGGCCCACCCCCGGCGGGGTCCCGGTGGCCGAGGTGCGGCTCAGCGACGGCCCGCCATCGGTCGGCCGCCCCACCACCGAGACCGGGAGCCGGGTGGTCGCCCGCCTGGACGTCCGTGGCACCACGGCCACGGTCGAGCGCGCCGACGCTGGCCAGGTCATGGCCGTCCGCTGGCGCGAGGGTCGGCGTGGCCTGGCCGTGGCCGCCACCTTCCCGACCACTCCCTCGGCCCGGACCGTGGCCGCCGTCCAGGCCCTGCTGGTCCGGATCGCCCGCGGCCTGCACTAGGCAGGCGGCTCAGGGCCGCAGCCGCCAGCTGGTGCCGGCGCGGGTGTCGGTGACCTCCACGCCCATCTCGGCCAGCCGGTCCCGGAGGCGGTCGGCGGCGGCGTAGTCCCTGGCGGCCCTCGCCCGCTCGCGCTCGGCGATCAGGGCCTCGGCCCCGGCGGGCAGGGCCCGGCCGACCTCGGCGTCCAGGTCCAGGCCGAGGAACCGATCGAAGGCCTGGACGGCGGCCAGCCGGGCCGCCGGGGGCAGCGACTCGTCGCCCTCCAGCTCGTGCAGGACGGCCAGGGCGGTGGGCGTGTCCAGGTCGTCGTCGACCGCGGCCCAGAAGCGCGCCTCGTAGCCGCCGGTGCCGGTGCCGGGGCCGTCGCCGCTGCCGGGGTCGCTGGCCCAGCTGGCGACGCGCGAGCGCAGCCGCTCCAGGGTCCGCTCGGCCCCGGCCACCGCGTCCCAGGTGAAGTTGAGCGGGGAGCGGTAGCGGGCCTGGAGGAACAGCAGCCGGGCGGCCAGGGGGCCGCGGCCCCGCTCGGTCAGTTCCCGCAGGGAGAGGAAGTTGCCCCTGGACTTGGACATCTTGAAGTCCTCGGTGAGCAGGTGCCGGCCATGCACCCAGGTGGTCACCACCTGGTGGCCGACCACCGCCTCGGACTGGGCGATCTCGTCCTCGTGGTGGGGGAAGACGTTGTCCTCGCCGCCGGTGTGGACGTCGATGTGCTCGCCCAGGGTGGCCAGGGACATGGCCGAACACTCGATGTGCCAGCCCGGGTAGCCGTCGCCCCACGGCGAGGGCCACTTGACCAGCCGCTGCGGCCCGGCCGCCTTCCACAGGGCGAAGTCGGCGTGGTGGCGCTTGCGGGGGTCCGGCTCCTCCTGGCGGTGCCCGGCCCGCAGCCGCTCCAGGGTGTTGCCGGACAGCCGCCCGTAGCCGGGGAACGACTCGACCGCGAAGTAGACGTTGCCCCCGACCTCGTAGGCGTGGCCGCTCTCGAGCAGCCTGGCCACCAGCTCCTGCATCTGGGGCACGTACTCCGACGCCCGCGGGTAGGCGGCCGCCGGCTGGAGGTTGAAGGCGGCCGCGTCGGCCAGGAACGCCTCGGTGTAGTAGGCGGCGATCTCGGCCGGCGACTTGTCCTCCAGCCGGGCCGACACCAGCATCCGGTCCTCGCCCCGGTCGAACTCCTCGTTGGTCATGTGGCCGACGTCGGTGATGTTCTGGACCTGGCGGACCTGCGTCCCGCCGGCCTCCAGGGCCCGGCGGAGCAGGTCGGCGACCAGGAAGGTGCGCAGGTTGCCGATGTGGGCGTAGCGGTAGACGGTCGGCCCGCAGGTGTACATGGCCACCGTGCCGGGCGTGCGCGGCCGCAGCGGCTCCTTGGCCCTGGTCAGGGTGTTGGTCACGGCCAGCATGGCAGGCACCTCAGCGCGGGGGGACGACCTTGGCCGCCAGGGCGCGCTCGCGGGGGATCCGGACCAGCTCGCCGCGCCGGTTCCGGACCGCGAACCCGTCCTCGTCGGCGGCCTCCAGGGGGCCGACCACGTCGGCCACCTCGTCGCCGCCGCCCGGCGCCGGCCGGCGCCAGCGGACGACCACCCGCTGCCCCACGTCCTGGGAGCCGATGCGGACGACGTAGCGGTAGCGCATCCCACTACAGTAGAGGCATGCCCGCCCCCGACGCCGTCCTGCGGCGGCTCACCGACCGCCTGGCCCCGCTGGAGCGCGCCCTGCACCGCGCCTTCTGGGCGGCGTCCACCGACGCCGGCCCGGAGACCTCGGCGGCCAAGCAGCGGGCCGAGGAGGCCTGGCTGCGGGCCCTGGCCGACCCCGGGCTGTTCGCCGAGGTCGGGGACGCCCTGACCGACGGCGCGCCCGGGCGGACCCGCCGGGCGCTGGAGCAGGCCCAGCTCGACCTGCTGGCCAACCAGATCCCCGAGGCCGAGCGGGCCGAGCTGGTCGCCCTCCAGGCCCGGGTGGAGCACGCCTTCTCGAGCGTGCGGGGCCGCATGGGGGACCGGGAGGTGCCCAACAACGAGCTCGAGCGGGTGCTGGCCACCTCCGGCGACCCGGCCGAGCGGCGGGCCGCCTGGGAGGCCGGCAAGCAGATCGGGGCCGTGGTCGCCGACGACGTGCTCGCCCTGGTCGAGCTGCGCAACCGGATCGCCCGGGGGCGCGGCTACCGCGACTGGTTCGCCTTCGCCCTGGCCACCGGCGACATCGACGAGGCCTGGCTGGACCGGACCCTGGAGGAGGTCGAGGCGGCCACCCGGGAGCCGTTCGGGGCCGTCAAGGCCTCCCTCGACGGCCGCCTCGGCGCCCGCTTCGGGGTCGCCGCCGACGCCTTGCGGCCCTGGCACTACGGGGACCTGTTCTTCCAGCGCTACGACGGCGAGGCCGAGGCCGACCTGGGCCCGCTGCTGACCGGGACCGACACCGTGGCCCTCACCGTGCGCACCTACGACGGCATGGGGCTGGAGACCCGGCACCTGCTGGACCGCTCCGACCTGCACCCCCGCCCGGGCAAGGACCAGCACGCCTTCTGCCTGGACGTCGACCGCCAGGGCGACATCCGGGTGCTGGCCAACCTGGCCCCGGGCGAGGAGTGGCTGGACGTGCTCCTGCACGAGGTCGGCCACGCCGTCTACGACGACCACATCGACCGCTCCCTGCCCTGGGTGCTGCGCAAGCCGCCCCAGCCGCTGGTCACCGAGGCGGTGGCCCTGATGCTGGGCCGCCTGCGCCGCGACCCCGAGTTCCTGGGTGGCGTGCTCGGCGCGGACCGGGCGTCGGCCGACGCCCTGGCCGGGCCCAGCCGCCAGGTGCTGCGCACCGGCCAGCTGGTGTTCGCCCGCTGGTGCCTGGTGATGGTCCGCTTCGAGCGGGCCCTGTACGCCGACCCCGGCCGGGACCTGGCCGGCACCTGGTGGGACCTGGTCGAGGCCCTCCAGGGGGTGCGCCGTCCCGATGGCCGCACCGCCCCCGACTGGGCGAGCAAGATCCACCTGGCCGTCGCCCCCGTCTACTACCAGAGCTACCTGCTCGGCGAGCTGCTCGCCTCCCAGCTCGACCAGGCCGTGCGCGAGCACGCCGGCGGCTTCGTCGGCCGCCCGCCCGCGGGCGCGTTCCTGGCCGAGCGGGTGTTCGCCCCCGGCGCCACCCTGCCCTGGCGCGACCTGGTCGCCGCGGCCACCGACCGCCCCCTCGGCCCGGCCGCGTTCCTGGCCGGCCTGGAAGTGTGAGCCGGGCGCCCGTCCCGGCGCCCCGGCCGGCCGCCGGCGCCGGGAGCCTCGACCGGGTCGGACTGGGGCTGTGCCTGGTCTCGGCGGCCGGGTTCGGCAGCCTGGCCGTGTTCGGCAAGCAGGCCTACGCCGGCGGCCTTGGCGTGGTCGGGGTCCTGGCCATCCGCTTCCTGGTCGCCGCCCCGCTGCTGGTCGGCCTGGCCCTGGCCGCCCGGCGCAGCCTGCGGGTCGGCTGGCCGGTGGCGTGGCGGCTGCTCGGCCTGGGCGGGATCGGCTACGCCATCCAGGCGACCCTGTTCTTCAACGCCCTCACCCGCATCTCGGCCGGCCTGGCCAGCCTGCTCCTGTACCTGTACCCGGCCCTGGTCACCGCCGGGGCGGTGGCGCTCGGCCGCGCCCGCCTGGACCGGGCGACCGTGGCCGGCCTCGCCCTCAGCCTGGCCGGGATCGTGGGCGTGCTCGGCCTGCCCGGGGAGCGGCTGGACGCCCTCGGGGTCGCCCTCGGCCTGGCCTCGGCCGGCTGGTACACCGGTTACATCCTGGTCGGCGAGTACCTGCTGCGCGGCGTCGACCCGCTGGCCGCCAGCGCCTATGTCACCTCCGGGGCGATGGTCACGTTCCTGGGCGCCGCGGTCCTGTCCGGCGGCCGGGTCCTGGAGGCGACCCCGGGCGCGTACGCCGCCGCCGGGGCCATGGCCGTGGTCGGCACCGCCCTGGCCATCGCCACCTTCCTGGCCGGCATGGCCCGGGTCGGGTCCTCGTGGGCCTCGATCGCCTCCTCGTTCGAGCCGGTGTTCACCGTCGCCCTGGGGGTGGCCGTGCTCGGCGACCCGCTCGGTCCGGGCAAGGTGGCCGGTGGGCTGCTGGTGGTGGCCGGCGCGGTGCTGCTGCCGCTGCTCGGCGGGCGGCGGGAGAAGGTAGGATCGAACCTGCAACCGGAGTACACGCCCACGAGGGGGTCCACCCGAAGATGACCTACGTCATCACCGAACCCTGCATCGACGTCAAGGACAGGTCCTGCATCGAGGAGTGTCCGGTCGACTGCATCTACGAGGGCGACCGCATGCTCTACATCCACCCCGACGAGTGCGTGGACTGCGGCGCCTGCGAGCCCGTCTGCCCGGTGGAGGCCATCTTCTACGAGGACGACGTGCCCGCCCAGTGGAAGGACTTCACCGCCACCAACGCGGCCTTCTTCACCGAGGGGGCCGAGCCCCTGGGCTCGCCCGGCGGCGCGGCCAAGGTCGGCCCCCAGGTCCGCGACACCGAGTACGTGGCCAACTACACGCCCACCGAGTAGCCGCCTCCAGACGCGCCGCGGCCCCGGGAGCTCCCGGGGCCGCGGTCGTTGGTTGCGCCGGGCGGCTAGTGGGCCGGGGTGTAGGCCCGGCGTGCGCCGCGGAGCAGGAGCCCGCCGGCCACCATCAGCACCAGCCCCATGCCGAGCAGCAGCGGCGTGTGCGAGCCGGTGAAGGCGAGGGTGTCCTCCGGCTTGCAGGGGGCGGTGAAGCGGGTGTGGGCGGCGACCACCAGCACGTTGCCGGTGTCGCGCTTCCACACGGTCGACTCGATTGCCGGGTGCTCGCCCAGGTCCATGGGGACCTTCTTGATGAACGCGCCGTTGGCGTCGGTGTCGGCGTAGAACTGGCTGCCCACCTGGGCGCCGGTCTTCACGTCGACCACCGAGACCCGGACCGAGTCGTTCGCGGGCAGACCCTTGCCGGTGAGGACCAGCTCGGTGCACACCTTGCAGGTGAGGACCAGGGTCTCGGCGGCCCTGGCGGCCGGGACCACCAGGACGAGGAGGGCCGCCAGCACCAGCAGGAGCATGGCGAGCGGCTTACGACGACGCATCAGGGAGATGCCTCCTTTCGGCAGGCCTGGCTGGCCACGGTGTAGTCCGTGAGGTCCAGGGCCAGGGTCTTGTCACGCTGGTTGCGGTTCAGACGGGAGATGATCTCGTCGGCGAGCTCGGCCGTCTCCATGCACGCCTCCGGGACGGACTTGACCGTCTTGATCACCGTGGAGACCGGCGGGCCGGTCGGCCCCTTGGCCGGGGCGGTGGTGGGGGGTGGCTGGGTCACGGGCGGGACGTCCGAGCCGCCGTCGCCCTCCGGCAGGATCCGGCCGAAGGCCGTGCCGGCGAGGAACAGCAGGACCAGGGCTCCCGCCCACCACCAGCGCGGACGCGCCGGGGCGGCGGCCGGCGGCGCCGGCAACGCCGGGCGGGACGACGACGACGACGGGAGCGCGGGCTCGTCGCCCGGCTCCGTCGGCTCGAACAGGGAGCCCATGCGGGCGCCCATCTCGGCGAAGCTGCGACGGATCTCCTCGAGCTCCTGCTGCTGGCGTTGCTGCTCGTCGCGGTCGGTGGCCATGTCGTCCCTCCCCCCAAGGCATGGACCGAGCACTCCGAGGCGTCGGGCAGCGCCGGAGTCGACCGGGCGAGATCGTGGACCGGTCAGGACCGTAGTGCCTTGCGAGCGGGAGGTTACAACGTTCCTGCCATACCCCTGCAAATCGGAGAAGCTAGGTGGTTCGCGCGCTTCCTCCGCTTGCCTGCACAACCGGGAGCATCCGCGGGGCCGCCCGATCGCCGCCGAGCTCGGCCGGCCAGCGCTCCCGGGAGCGGGCGGCGAGCTTGGCCATCAGGGCGAGCGCGGCCGGGTCCTCCTCGCCCGGCCGGACGGTGACGACCCCGGCCGCCTCGGCCTCGCGCAGCCACTCCTCGCCGCGGGCCGTGCGCACCACGGCCAGGGTCCAGCCGTCGCGCTGGCCGAGGCCGCCGGTGGCGATGTCGGCGTGCTCGGCCGCGAAGTCGGGACAGAGCTTGCACCCCTCGCGGGTGGCCGCCGCCAGCTGCTTGAGGGGGATCTCGACCTGCTCGCCGGTGGAGCGCCGCCACAGCTGGAACCGGCCCTTGATGTTGACCTTGGCCACGTCCTCCAGGGGCACCCCGTAGTCCCCGGTGACCACCCGGCGCAGGCCGTCGTAGCTGAACGACTTGGAGCAGAGCAGCCCGAGGGTGATCTCGATCCGCCGCGCGTACTTGTTGACCCGGCGCGCCTGGAGGGTGCCGTTGATGGACGCCTGGCAGCTCATGCCGACCAGGGCCAGGCGCCGCAGCCCCCGCCGCTCGGCCTCCTTCATGGCCAGCGGGTTGGCGGCGTAGGTGTAGCGCGACCCGGCCGCCTCCAGGACCTCCTCGCGGGTGGTGGCCAGGAACGGCTCGCCGTCCCAGGTCCGGGTGGCCGACAGCCGCGAGGTCAGGGCGCCCTCGACCCGGCCGGTGGCCAGCCCCCAGATCAGCAGGGCCGAGACCAGCCCGCCGTCCTGGCCGGCCTCGAGCACGGCCGGGTCGGCCGCTCTGGCCAGGAACACTCCCCGGCGGATGCCGGTGACCTCCTCGGGTTCCCGGGCCCGCCCGAACAGGGCCTGGTCGCACTCGACCTCCCAGTCCCGGAAGCGCGGGCAGGCCCGGGTGCAGATGTCGCAGCCCCGCTGGCCGTGGACGCAGTCGTCGGCCGCGGTCGACAGCTCGACGTTGAACGGGTGGTAGGTCTCGGCGTGGTCGTAGTCGAGCACGTCCCGGGGGCAGGCCATCACGCAGGCCGCGCAGCCGGTGCACAGGTTGGTCTCGACCACCTCGTGGAACAGCTCCCGCCACTGGGCCCTGTCCCCATTCGGCCCCGCCATGCTGCCTCCGGTTCCTGTCGCATGCCTCAGCGTCCAGGCTAGTGCCAGGCGGGCCAGTCCGTCATGAGCGTCTTATCCATCTCTCAGCGAGATCGGCATCACATGCGGAAAGCCGAACGCTCCTCGGGTCCTGAGTTCAGGTTGCGATAACCGAACACATGTTCGCATAAAGCGCGTTGGCCGGATAGACTCTGCACCTCATGCGGCACACCACGTTCCGGTTCGCCCTCGCCCCGTCAGCTGCGCAGGCAACCATACTTGCCCGACATTGTGGGGCCTCGCGTTTTGCGTTCAATCAGAGCCTTCGGCTGGTCACCTACGCTGGCGAACACCTCGCGCAGGGTGTCCAGGTGCTTGCCGGTCAGCACCCACGCCGGTACTTGGTCACGAGGACCAAATGCATATTGAGCGCGGAGACGACGTGTCTGCCTCGACGGTAGTCGTTCTCTTGTCGCATAGACCAAATAGATTCAGCGGCATGCTCGTACGGTACCGCTACCGCATCGACCCGACCGGCGTCCAGCGTCAGGCACTCGCTCGGGCGTTTGGGTGCAGCCGGGTGGTCTACAACGACGCCCTTGCCGAACGGCAGCGGGCGTTTGCAGCCGGTGAGAAGCTGAGCGACACCGAGATCCAACGTCGGGTGATCACCCGGGCCAAGCGGACCCCGGAGCGGGCATGGCTGGCCGAGGTCGCCTCTGTCGCGCTGGTGCAGGCCTGCCAGGATGCCCGGCGTGCCTACCGCAACTGGTTCGACTCGCGCTCGGGCAGGCGCAAGGGCCGCCGGATCGGGCACCCGAGGTTCCGGACCAAGCATGGTGCCCAGTCGATTCGGCTCACCCGCAACGGCTTCGCCCTGCACGGGACCAGGCTGTATGTGGCCAAGATCGGCGACCTGCGGGTGCGCTGGTCGCGGGGGTTGCCGTCGGTGCCATCCAGCGTCACCGTCATCCGCGAGCCGGACGGCCGCTTCTACGCCTCGTTTGTCGTCGAGCGCGACCCGACCCCGCTGCCGCCGGTGGCGCGTACCGCCGGGATCGACCTCGGCCTGGCCTGGTTGGCGACAGTCGCCGGCAGCGACGGCACCGTCGAGCAGGTTGCCAATCCGCGGCACCTTCGCGCCGCGCAGCGGCAACTCGCTCGCGCACAGCGGCAGCTCGCCCGCAAGCGCAAGGGGTCGGCCAACCGCGCCAAGGCCCACCGCCGGCTCGCGACCGCGCACCGGAAGGTTCGCGACCGGCGGGCCGATCATCACCACAAGCTCGCCCTTCGGCTGATCCGCGAGAACCAAGTGGTCGCCGTGGAGGACTTGTGGGTGGCCGGGCTTGGGCGGACCCGCCTGGCCAAGAGCGTCCATGACGCCGGATGGGCAACCTTGGTCCGGCTGCTGGAGGAGAAGGCCGCCCGGCACGGACGCCGAGTCGTCAAGATCGGTCGCTGGGAGCCGACCTCGCAGATCTGCTCCGCCTGCCAGCACCGGGACGGCCCCAAGCCGCTCAGCATCCGCGCCTGGGCCTGCCAGGCATGCGGGGTCGTCCACGACCGCGACGCCAACGCGGCCCGCAACATCCTTGTCGCCGCCGGGCTGGCGGAGACACAAAACGCCTGTGGAGGCAGTGTCAGCCCAGGGCAACCCCTGGCAGTTGCCAGTGAAGCAGGAACCCGCCGAGGCGCCGCATGAGCGGCGCGGCAGGAATCCCCGCCGTTCACGCGGGGAGGAGGTCAAAACCCGTCCGGTTCACCATCGGCTCGCCGAGCGGTTACCGTGAGATGGTGAAGGTGTTCCGATCCAGCCCCGGACGGCGTCCGGCGGCGGTCCGTTCGACCCTGACCGCGATCGGGGTGGCCCTGGCCATGTCGGCGGTCGGCAGCGCCCTGTTCACCGTCGCCCTCCACGACACCGTCGGGTCGGGCCTGGTCACCTTCGCCATCTTCGGCGGGCTGGCCGCCCTCAGCTCCGGGGTGCTGGCCTGGGAATGGGCCGGGCAGCGGGTCTGCCCCCGCTGCGGGTTCGAGAACAGCGCCGTGGCCGCCTGCGCGGCCTGCGGCTACGACGTCCGCGAGCGACCCCGGTTCGCCTGCAGCGAGGGCCACCGGGTCGCCTACGAGCCCGGCATGTGCGACTGCGGCCGCCGCCTCCTGGCCCTGCGCCCGGTCCCGGTGGCCCGCCATGCGATGCGCGCCGCCTGGTTCGCCCTCGGGTTCTTCCTGCTGGTCCTGGTCGTGGCCGCGCTGGCCTCATGGCCGAGCTGAGGCCAGCGCGGGGGATCGGGCCCGGTCCGGGCTAGGGGGTGCCCTTGCCGGCGCTGCCGGCGCCCCGGCGGGCCAGCTCCCCGGACACGACCCGCCTGGCGGTGGCCGTGCCGCCCGACTTCTCACCGGTCACGAAGGCGTCCTCGCCGACCTTGAGCTCGGCGCTGGGGGCGGGCTCGTCGCGGAACCCGAAGCGGGTGTCGCCGTCCAGCTTGAACGAGGTCTCGACCCCGTCAGCGCTCTTCACCGTGATGGCGTCCTTGGACAGGGCGGTGACGTTCCCATACGCCATGACCACCGTCCTGGTGCCCTCCTGGGTCTGGAGTGTCACCTCGCCGTGCAGGACCCGGCGGCCCAGGGCGTGGCGCCACGCGGCCCGGTCCAGCGCCCCGGCCCTGGCCTTGCTCCTGTCCACCCTGGTCGTGGTGGTCGTGGCTCCCTGCTGGGCCGTGCCGGCGGCGCCCTGGGCGGCCAGGGCGGCCCCGCCGGCCGACACCACCAGCACCCCGGCCACCACCCAGCCGAGCCATCCCATCCGCCTGCCGAGTCCGCGCATCCTGGTCACCTCGTCGTCTCGCCGGTCCGGTCACGGGCACATCCTGGCCCGCCCAGGTTGGCGCCGGCGACGGCTCAGGTTCGAGCTTGGTAAAGGTTGGCCGCACCGGCCGGCCGGGCCCGCAGCCACCGCGACGCCCCGGTCGGCTGCATGGTCTGGCCGGCCACGGCCAGCAGCTCGGCCTCCAGGGCGTCGAGGTCGAGCTGGTCGCGCAGCCGGGCGGCGAAGGCGTCCACGGTGCGGGCGGCGTCGTAGCGGCGGCGGTTCAAGCGGCGGTCGACCAGGGCCTGGACCCCCCGGCGGTCCGGCTGATCAGGCGGTCCAGGTCCCACAGCCGGTAGCGCAGGACCGCCACCGCCACCCACGGGCACACGGCACGGCGAGGTAGGTGATCACTGCGCCGGCGATCCCGACCAGCAGCCCGGCCACGGCCCCGGCGGCCCCGGCACCACCCACCGCAGCTGCTGGCGCTCGGTCCCCCGGGAGGCCCGGAACCGCAGCACCAGCGACACCTGGGCGGCCAGCATGCTGCCAGCCACAGCACCAGGCCGGCGATGCCGACCACCGACGCCACCGCACCCGGGGTTCCTGCCAGCGCGAACGGGCTGGGGATGGGCCGCGGGGTCTCCTGGAACTGCCCCGGAGCCAGGCTGCCGGCGACCAGCCCGAGCACCGGGCGACGGCGGCGGCCGCCACCTACCGCCAGCGCCGCGACCGCAGCCGCCGTCGGGCACCAGCAGGGCCGGCAGGGTGATCTCGTAGGTGACTGCCGCGCCCAGTTGTACTCTCCGACCACGGCGGCCAGCTTGGCCACCAGCGGCAGCCGCCGGTTCTCCAGGACGAGCTGGTCGAGCCACGTCCGAGCGGGAACGCCACCGCAAACATCGCCCCATCAGCCAGCACCGCGACGCTCAGCGGCCGGGTCACGATGAAGGCGGTTGGCCACTCGTCAGCATGAAGTGTTTGACCCTCGGACTCGTAAGTTGGTCGGCTGGTCATGGCCGGCAGCATCTGTGCAGCTCAGGACGGGTATAGGCGTCCAGGGTCATCCCCTGTGGATCCCTGGTGTCGTGGGGTTTGGCGGTCAGCCGCAGGGACGCTGAGCTCGCAACGCGGACATGGTCCAGTACACAACCATGCACCACGCGGGCGGCGAGTTGAGTGACGGCAGTGACCGCCATCGCACCCCGGTGCGTCGGCATGGGCATACGCAGTAACCCGGTCGCTGCCCATGGGCAAGCGGTGCCATCCGGCACTGGGTGACTGCTGACGTCGCGTAGCTGTCGTGCGGCCACGGAGGGTTCGTCGTGCTCGGCAGCATCTGGGCCGTTGGCCGGCGGAGCACTGACTACGTCGCAGGTGCGCTGAAACGGCCGATCGAACTATGACAGACACTTTGGTTGAGCTCCATGATCGTCCTGTTTGCCCTGGGCTCAGCAGGGTAGCCGCCAGCATGTGGCTGCCTCAGGTCTCTGCTGTCGTGGCCGGACGAACGCTCACTCTGATCCGGGCCCGGTACCGCATCCGGGTCTGTCGCACGAAAGGGATGCGCCGTGGCAGCCCAACTAAGCGGCAAGGCCGCACCCGATCTTCCCCGCTATCTCCATACCGCCGAGGTGGCCGACATCTTGCATGTGTCGCCCAAGACCGTGTCCCGCTGGGCCAAGGAAGGCAAGTTGCCGTTCTTGAAGACCCTTGGTGGGCATCGCCGGTACCCGGCGGCGGAGATCCGCCAGCTGGCCGACGAGCTGCAGGTGCGGCCGACGGCCTGAGCGTTCAGTTCCCTCCGGCTGGCTCTGAAGGATCGGCAGCGCCAGTCGCACCGCGCCCCAACGACGAAGGGGCGGGTGAG
>Ga0307409_100001115_pt1 | contig 12713 bp, 12 predicted proteins | sample 322Ometagenome_2_FD_203888 | JGI IMG/M metagenome (GOLD analysis project Ga0307409, IMG submission 203888) | Maize rhizosphere microbial communities from greenhouse at UC Davis, California, United States - 322HYB-O-2 | ecosystem: Host-associated > Plants > Roots > Rhizosphere > Soil | place...
AGCGCACGTGGATGGCTTCGAGGCGGCCGGCGAGCCCGGGCGTCTCGCTCATGCCGGCGAGGAAGCGCGAGGACACCACGCGCGCGAGGCACGCCGTGAGGAAGAGCGCCGCGAAGGCGGCGAAGACCTGTCCCCGCCGCTCGCCCAGCTCGAGGCCGTAGCCGCCCGCGACGATGCCGACGAGCAGCGCGAGCTGGGCGACGCGGGCGCGCCGGGAGAAGAAGCGCGCGCGCAGTCGGGCGGGCACGATCGTTCCCACCCACGCGTTCCAGGCCGGGCCGGTCGCCATGCCGAAGCCCCAGTACGCGGCGCCCACGGCGAACAGCACCGCGGGCGGCGCCGCGCCGAGCAGCGCCGCGACGACGAGCGGCGCGAAGCAGAGCGCCTGGAGGGCGGCGCAGCTCGCCACCCAGCGCCGGTACGAGGCGAGGCGCCGGACGCCGAGCGGCGCGAGGAGCTGGAGCAGCGAGCCCGCGAGCACGGGCAGCGTCGCGAGCAGGCTCGCCTGCCCCGCCGCGATCCCGAGCGCGAGCGCGAAGGGCACCAGGTAGGTCTCGCCGGCGCCCACCATCACCGAGAACGCGGCGCCGTCGGCGGTGATCGAGCGCAGGTCGTCGCGGAGCCGGCGGGACTCGCTCAGGCGCGGACGTCCTTCGCCCAGGCGCGCTCCGCCTCGTACCACGCCACGGCGTTCGCCACGCCCTGCTCGAGCGACACGCGCGGCTCCCAGCCGAGCAGACGGCGCGCCTTGTCGATGCAGGCGGCAGTGCGCGGCACGTCGGCCGGGTGCGCCGGCTCGTAGCGCACCTCCGCCTTGCGGCCGAGCGCCCGCTCCACGGTCGCGACCAGCTCGCGGACCTCGGCCGGATGCTCGCCGCCGAGGTTGACGATCTCGTAGCCGAGCGGCCGCAGCGCGGCGATCGTGCCGCGCGCCACGTCGTCCACGTAGGTGAAGTCGCGCGCCATGCTGCCGTCGCCGTAGACCGTGATCGGCTCGCCTTCGCGAATGCGGCGTACGAAGCGGAACACGCTCATGTCGGGGCGGCCGGCCGGCCCATAGACCGTGAAGTAGCGCAGCACCGTCACGTCGAGGCCGTGCAGCGCGTGCCACGTGTAGCAGAGCGCCTCGGCCGCCTTCTTCGTCGCCGCGTAGGGGGAGATGGGCCGGCTGCTCTCCTGGTCCTCGCGGAACACCGTCGCATCCGAGCCGCCGTAGACGCTCGAGGTGGAGGACAGCACGAACTTGCGGACGCCGCGCCCGCGGCACCACTCGAGCAGGTTCAGCGTGCCGGTCACGTTGGCGTCGACGTAGACCCACGGGTTCTCGACGCTCGCCCGCACCCCCGCGCGCGCCGCGAGGTTGAGCACGGCGTCGAAGCCGTCGCCGATTCGGGCGAGCGCGTCGCGCCGGGCGATGTCGAGCTCGAGGAACTGGAACTCCGCGCGCGCCGTGAGCTTCGCGAGGCGGTGCCGCTTCACGCGCGGGTCGTACGCGTCGTTGACGTCGTCGACGCCGGTGACGCGGTGGCCGGCTCCCAGCAACAGCTCCGCGGTGCGCGCGCCGATGAAGCCCGCGGCGCCCGTCAGCAGATAGCGCCCCACTAGACGGCCCGCCCGGGAGCCGGAGACCGTCGAGCCTTCGTTCGTCTGCGGCTCACTCAGACTCCCCGGAAGCGCGGCTCGCGCTTCTCGACGAAGGCGGCGAGGCCCTCGTCGCGGTCCTGGCTCGCGAACAGCGCGGCGAAGGCCTGCTGCTCGAACGCGTGCGCCAGGCGCACGTCGGCGTCCTGGCCCTCGAGCAGCACGCGCTTGGCGCGCGCCACGGCGAGCGGCCCCTTCTTCGCGAGCGCGCGGCCCGCGGCGAGCGCCGCCGCGAGCAGCGCCGCCGCGTCCTCGAACACGCGGTTCACGAGCCCGATGCGCTGGGCCACGTCGCTCGCGATCGCCTCGCCGCTCATCACGAGCTCGCGCGCCCAGCCGGGGCCGACGCGCCGCGGCAGGCGGCTGGTGCCGCCGAAGCCGGGGATCAGCGACAGGCTCACCTCGGGCTGGCCCAGCTCGGCATTGCGCGCGGCATAGATCCAGTCGCAGGCGAGGGCCAGCTCGAGCCCGCCGCCGAGCGCGAAGCCGTTCACCGCCGCGATCACCGGCACGGCGAGCGCCTCGAAGGCGCCGAAGGTGGCGTGGCCGAGCCGGCTGAAGGCCTCGGCCTCGAGCGGGGTCATGCGCTGCATCTCGGCGATGTCGGCCCCCGCCGCGAAGGCGCGCCCCGCGCCGGTGACGATCACCGCGCGCACCGCCCCGTCCGCGGCTACCTCGGCGACGCGAGCGCGGAGCGCCTCGAGCAGGCGGCTCGACAGCGCGTTCAGCTGGTCGGGTCGGTTCAGGGTGAGCAATGCGACGCCTTCGCGCCGCTCACTCAGCACGAGCTCGGCCACCGCCTCTCCTCCCCCGAACGACCGGCATGTTCTAGCATGCGGCCCTCGCGGGGGGCAGGAGCGCACATGCAACGATCCCGTCTCGCGGTGGCGTGTGGATTCCTCGGGGCGCTCGGCGTGTTCGACGCCGTGCTCGGGCCCGTGCTAATCCACGCGGGCGCGATCCGGCCCTTCGCCGGCTTCCTGTTCTTCGGCTCGGGTCTCCTGTTCGGACTGCTGGCGGTGGTGCTCGCGCCCTTCGCGATCCGCGCCACGCGGGAAGGCTCGGGCCGTGTCGGCCGGAGCCTCGCCTGGCTGGGCTTCGCCTGCGGCGCAGCGCTGCTCGCGCTCGTGTTCGTCTCGCAGCAGGGCGCATCGAACCTGCCGCGCATCAACGACATCACCACGGACCTCGCGGACCCGCCGGCCTTCGCGAGCGACCCGGCCGGCGCCGGCCGCGACATGACGTATCCCGCCGAGTTCGCGCCGCTGGTCCAGCAGGCGTACCCCGACCTCGCGACGATTCGCGTGTCGAGCGAGCCCGGAGACGCGCTCGTGTTCGCCGAGCAGACCGCCCGCGCGCTCGGCTGGGAGGTCGTGTCGGTGGATCCCGCCGCCGGCACGCTGCTCGCGCGCGAGACGAGCCGGGTGTTCCGCTTCGTCGACGACGTGCTCGTGCGCGTGCGGCCCGCAGACGGCGGCGGCGCGCTGGTGGACGTCCGCTCGAAGTCGCGCGACGGCCGCGGCGACCTCGGCGTGAACGCCGCGCGCATCCGCGCCTTCGCCGAGAAGCTGCCCCGCTGAGGTTCGAGCCGAGCGGCGCGGCGGCTAGGCGGCGCGCTCCTTCCGCGTCGCCGGCGCAGCGCCGGCGGCGGCGGCGAGGCGCTCGAAGGCGCGCGCCACGTCTCGCACGAAGTCCGCCAGATCGGGCACGCGGTCGAGGTCGCCGGTGAAGCCGAAGCCGAGCTTGCCGTCGTACGAGAGCGCGCTGATCGCGAGCCCGATGTTGTCGATCAGCGGGGGCTGCGCGAAGAGCGCGAGCAGCTTCGCGCCGAGCAGGTAGAGGGGGAACTGCGGGCCGGGCACGTTCGTGACCAGCAGGTTCTGCGTGCCCTTGGACATGCCCTGGACGTCGAACGGCAGGTACTCGCGCAGCCTCATCAGCAGCTCGATGCCCGCCGCCTGGTTCGACTGCTTGAGGGCCGAGGTGGTGGCGTGGATCTCGCGCAGCTGCGCGAGCGGGTCGGCCTCGCCGAGGGGAAGGCGCACGATCCAGGAGGAGACCTGGTTGCCGAGCCGGTCGGGGTCGCCGTTCCGCCGCACGTTCACGGGAGCGCTCACGCGGAAGTCGAGCCGCTCGGGCCGCAGCTGCCGGCCGATCAGGAACTCGCGCACCGCGCCGGTGACGGTGGCCAGCACCACGTCGTTGAGAGAGCAGCCGCGGGCGCGCCGGACCGCGCGCACCTCGTCGAGCGGGAGCTCGAGCCAGTCGAAGATGCGGTGCGGGCCGATCCGCCCGTTGAGCGGCGTCTCGGACGCGGGCAGCAGCTTGAAGCGCGCCAGCTGGGCGAGCGCGCGCGCCTCGCCGCCGAGCGCGTTTGCGACCTCCTGGCTCCGCCACAGGCGGCGCGCCTCGCCCAGGGCGCGCGCCGGCAGGCCGAGCCGGCGGCGCCACGCGTCGCGCTGGAGCGCCAGCACGGACGGTGCCGGCCGCGGCACGTAGCGCGGCGCTTCACGCCGCTCGGTCTCGGGCGAGACCGAGTAGAGCGACTGCATCAGCGCCATGCCCGAGGCGCCGTCGATCATGCAGTGGTGGGTCTTGTTGATCAGGGCGAAGCGGTCGCCCTCGAGCCCCTCGATCAGCCACGCCTCCCAGAGCGGCCGGCCGCGGTCGAGCGGGCGCTCCATCAGGTCGGCGGCCAGGCGCTTCAGCTGCGTCTCGGTGCCGGGGCGCGGCAGCGCGATGTGACGCACGTGGTAGTCGATGCGGAAGTGCGGGTCGTCCACCCACACCGCGCGCGCCTCGCCCGGCGCCCACATCAGCTTCTGCCGGTAGCGCGGCACGCGGTGCAGCACCGCCGCGAAGGCGCGCTGCACGGCGGCGAAGTCGACGCCGCCCTCGTGCGTGGTGAGCGGCCCCGCCTCGAAGATCTGGAGGCCCGAGCCGTGCATCGGCAACGCGGGCGTCTCCCAGAGCAGGAAGTCGTTGTCCTGCGCCGAGAGCCGCTCGTAGTTGTAGTGATCCACGGCCACCCTCCTCTACGCCCCCGCTGCCAGCTCGTCGAAGCTCTCCGCGCACGCGAGCACGAGGTCGTGAAGGTCCGGGAGCAGGTCCCAGTCGGCGCTCATGCCGATGCGCAGCACGCCCGCGTAGGGCAGCACGGCGACGCGCAGCGCCTGGCCGGGAGGGAGCGGCAGCAGCGGCACCATCTCGAGCACGCGCGCCCCGAGCAGGTGCAGCGGCACGGGCGGACCCGCAAAGGGCGTGAGCGCCAGATTCGCGATGCGCTCGCCCAGCCGGCGGCGCGCGAACGCGGCGAATAGCAACGGCGCCCACTCGCCCGCCTCGGCCAGCAGCCCGAAGCTCACGCGCCTGGCGTCGCGCAGCGCGCGGACGGACGCCTGCACCCGCGCCGCCGGGTCGCGTTCGGAGATCGGCAGCTCGGCCACGGACCAGGCGAGCGGCTCGCCTTCCCCCACGCTCCACGGTACGCCCGCGCCGGGCAGCGCGACGCGGAGGCGCAGCTCGCGCTGGAAGGCGAGCGGCAGGCCGCGCCGCTCGAAGAAGCGCCCGAGCGCGCCGGCGAGCAGCGCCATATAGAGCGCATCCGCGCCCACCGCGAGGCGCGCCGCGCTCTCTGCGAACGCGTGTGCGTCGAGCGCCAGCCAATCCACCCGCCGGTGCGGACCCAGCGGCTGGTTCAGCGGGCTCTCCGAGGCCACGCCCGCGCCGCGCAGCGCGGTGACCGTGCTCTCGAGGCGCTCCTGGAAGGACTCGCGCTCGCGCGCCACGGCGGCGGCGCCGCGCGCGAGCGCGAGCGGGAACGCGAGCCGCCGCCGCAGCGAGGCCTCGAGCAGATCCCGCCCGCTCGGCCGCGGGCGCGGCAGCCAGGCCGGGCCCGGCTCGAAGTCCTTGTCGGGCGTGGTGCTGAGCAGCGCCTCGAGCAGGCCCTGGCCGAGCATCCCGCGCGCGAAGCTCTCGTGCGCCTTGGCGACGACCGCGCAGCGATCCCCTTCGAGCCCCTCTACCACCCAGAGCTCCCAGAGCGGCCGCTCGGGGTCGAGCCGCTGCGAGGCGAGCCGCCCGCACAGGCGCTTCAGCAGGCGCTCGTCGCCGGGCACGGGCAGGTGCGTGTGCCGCACGTGGAACTGGATGTTGAAGTTGTCGTCGTCGACCCAGACCGGCGCGCCTTCGAGGGGAACCCGCGCGATGCGCTTGCGGCAGACCGGCACGCGATAGAGGCGCGACTCGACGAAGGCGCGGATGCGGTCGATGTCCACGCCGCCGCCTGCGCGGCCGAGCGGCCCGGCCTCGAGCACGCAGGCCGTGGCGGCGTGCAGGTGGACGTGCTCGTCCTCGATCTCGAAGGCGAGGCGTTCCCGGGCATCGAGCCGCTCGAAGTTCGCCATTTCGCCCTGGCCCCCCGAGCGGAGCCTTCGCACGCGGCGTGCCAGCCCGCGCGCGCGCACAGCGCCGTGGGCGCGCGGCGGCGGGGCGCGCGGTCGCAGCGCAGCCTGCGGCTGGGGATCCCGGCCCCGCCTCGGCGCTCTAGGCGGGCGCGCCCAGACGCTCCGCGGCGACCTGCTTGGCCCAGCGATAGTCCGCCTTGCCGGAGGGCGCGCGCAGCACCTCGTCCACGAACAGGATGGCGCGCGGCAGCTTGTAGCGTGCGACGTGGACGCTGCACGTCTCGCGCAGCTCGCCCTCCGTCGCATGCGCGCCCGGACGGAGCGCGACGAGCGCGGTCACCTGCTGGCCGAAGCGCGGGTGCGGCGTGCCGGTGACCACCGTGTCCCACACCGCGGGGTGGTGCTTGAGCGCGATCTCGATCTCTTCGGCGAAGATCTTCTCGCCGCCCGAGTTGATCGTGACCGAGTCGCGCCCGAGCAGCTGGAGGCCGCCCTCGCCGAGCGCGATCACGCGGTCGCCGGGCACCGAATAGCGCACGCCGTCGATCACGGGGAAGGTGCGCGCCGTCCTCTCGGCGTCCTTGTAGTAGCCGAGCGGCACGGGGCCGGTGCGCGCCAGCCAGCCGAGCTCGCCCGAGCCCGGCGCGACGAGCCCGGAGAGGTCTTCCTTCAGCACGAAGTTCTCGGCGCCGAGCGCGAAGCTGCCGCTGGTGGCCTTGGCGCCGGCGCTGCTCACCTGCGTGGCCTGGTGGCCGGTCTCGGAGGAGCCGAGCACGTCGAGGATCCGGGCGCCGGGCAGCGCCGCGAGCAGCTGGTCCTTCACGGCGGCGGACAGGATCGCGCCGCCGGAGCTCACCGTCTGCACCGACGAGACGTCGTAGCGCCGCTCGGCGAGGCCCTCGAGCAGCGGCTTCGCGAACGCATCGCCCACGATGGTGAGGGCGGTGATGCGCTCGCGCTCGACGGTGGACCACACCTCGGCCGGGTCGAGCCGGCGCGGGTTCGACTGCACCACGACGGTGCCGCCCGTGTGCCACATCGTGAAGGCGGCCCAGTGCGCCGCGCCGTGCATGAAGGGCGGCAGCGGCAGCGCGCGCACCTTGCCCGCGCCCCGGCGCGCCCGCTCGACGACGGCGGGGATGCTGGGCTCGGTCCGCGGCGGCAGCAGCGAGGCGCGCAGGATGTCGTCCTGCCGCCAGAGCACGCCCTTCGGCATGCCGGTCGTGCCACCCGTATAGAGGATGTAGAGGTCGTCGTCGGAGAGGCCCTCGGGTGCGCGGGGCGCCGCGGCGGCGAGCGCGGCCTCGTAGTCGAGCGCGCCCTCGAGCTTCGCGCCCGAGCCGTCCTCGACCTGGATCCAGAGCCGGATCTGCGGCAGGCGCTCGCGGAGGCGGGTTAGCGTCGGGGCGAAGCCGGCGTGGAAGATCACGGCCTTGGCGTCCGCGTTGTCGAACAGGTAGAGCAGCTCCTCCTCGACGTAGCGGTAGTTCACGTTGAAGGGCGCGCAGCGCGCCTTCATCGCGCCGAGCATGCCCTCGAGGTACTCGTTGCCGTTGTACAGGTAGAGGGCGACGTGGTCCTGCCCGGACTCGTGGTTCGCGAGGCCGGCGCGCGGGCGGCGGCAGCCGAGCCCGGCCTCCGCGAGCACCGCCGCGAGCCGCCGCGTGCGGTCGCTGACGTCGGCCCAGCGGAAGCGCCGCTCGCCGAACACGAGGCACTCGTGGTCGGGGACGGCGGCGGCGATCGCTTCGTGGAGGGCGGCGAGGTTGGGCACGGAGGCGGCTACGTACACCAGAGGGCCGGGGTTTCGCTACACCGTGACCGATGGACGAGCCCGTGCGCTTCGAGCTGGCCGACGGCGTCGCCACGCTCACGCTCTCGCGCCCCGACCGCCTGAACGCCTTCTCGGGCGCGATGGGCGAGGCGCTGTCGGCCGCCTACCGACGCTGCGACGAGGACGACGCGGTGCGCGCGGTGGTGCTGACCGGCGCCGGCCGCGCCTTCAGCGCGGGCGCCGACATGAGCGATGCCGCGCACACCTTCCAGGTCACGAACCCGCGCAGCTTCAGCGCCGCGGCGGTCGACTTCCCGGCCTTCCGCGTCCGCAAGCTCGTGATCGCGGCGGTGAACGGCCACGCGCTCGGTCTCGGCTTCACGCTCGCCATGCAGTGCGACCTGCGCTTCTTCGCGCACGAGGGGCGCTACGGCATCGTGCAGGTGCGCCGCGGCGCGATGCCCGACGCGTACGCGCACTGGACGGTGCTGCGCGCGGTGGGCATGGCGCGTGCGGCCGAGCTGCTCCTGACCGGCCGCACCTTCGGCGGCGACGAGCTCGAGCGCCTCGGCGTCGCGAGCCGCGTGCTGCCCGGCCCCGAGGTGCTGCCGGCCGCGCGGGAGCTGGCCCGGGACGTGGCCGCGAACGCCGCGCCGCTGTCCGTGGCCGTCTCGAAGCGCCTGCTCTGGGAGGCGCCGCTGCTCTCGCCCGACGACGTCGAGCGCAAGGAGACCACCCTCCACCTCCACCTCTTCAAGCGCTCGGACGCCGTCGAGGGCCCGGTGGCCTTCGTCGAGAAGCGCACCCCGCGCTGGCAGGGCCGCGTCAGCCGCGACTGGCCCGACTGGCCGGAGTGATCGGAAGCGCCTCTATCGCTGCGCGGCGATCTCCTCCGCGAGCAGCGCCGCGTGGGTGACGGGGAGCATGTGGCTGCCGCCGGGGACGAGCACGAGGCGGGCGTTCGGCGCGCGGCGCGCGAGCTCGCGGCCGACCTCGACCGAAACGAGGCGGTCGTCGTCGCCGTGCACGACGAGCACGGGAAGCGCGAGGCCGGTCGGGTCGGGCATCGGCGCGCGCCACATCGCCGCGCCTTCGCTGCGCCAGCTCGTCGGCGTGTGCGGGCGCGCGAAGTTCGCGGCCAGGTTCGGCCGCCACCAGTCGGGCTCGGGCCCCGCGCTGAACGCCTCGCGGCTCGCTTCGGCCTGGACGCGGCGCGCGAGCGGCGGCACGGCGTGGAGCCAGGCGAGGACGGGGGCCGAGAAGGCGATCTGCGCCAGCGCAGCCGGCGGCTGCGAAGCTTCCATGCCGGGTCCGGCGCTCCCGACCAATACCAGGCGCGAAATGCGCGAGGGGTCGCGCTGCGTCGCGACGATCGCCGTCGCGCCGCCGTAGGACCAGCCGACCACGCTGACGCGGTCGAGGCCGAGCGCCTCGAGCAGCGCGAGCAGCTCCGCCGCGTTCGACTCCACCGAGAAGCCGCCGTCCGGCCGCGCGTCGGACCAGCCGTAGCCCACGCGGTCGTACGCGATCGCGCGCCAGCCCCGCTCGGCGAGCGCCGCGCTGGTGGGCGCCCAGTCGTACGCCATGCCCGGCAGGCCGTGCACGAGCACGGCGACGGGCCCCGCGCCCTCCTCCACCACGTTCACGGCGAGCCCGCCGGCGAGCGCGACGCGCCGGCCCGGCGGCGGCAGCTCGGGCGCCGGCTCGCGGAAGAGCCGGAACCAGAGCGGCGGCAGCGCGAGGGCCGCGACCAGCACGGCCAGCAGCGCGAGTCCGAAGCGACGCATCACACCCGACCTTCTACCACGGCACACCCACGGCGCGGGCCAGGAACGACATCAGCGGGGCCGCCTTTCGGCAGGCGCCGACGTAGCGCACGACGAAGTCGTCGGCGCACGCTTCCGCCTGGGTGAAACGCACCCCGGTCGTGAAGCTCTGACGCCTGAGGTCCGCGACGAAGCGGTGCGCGGGGTCGTAGGCGGGAGAGCTTCGCGAGCTTCGGGCCGGCCGCCGCGACGAAGCAGAGCAACGGGTCGCGGACGTCCGCGACGTAGCGCGCCTTGTGCGCCTCGAACCAGACGCGCTCGTTGTGGGCCGCCAGCTCGCGCAGGAAGCGGAACGTCCGCGGCGAAACGAGCTCGCTCATCGGTACCGCCTCCCCTGCTCGAGCCGCCGGATCACGCTGGTGCCAGCGACATGGCCGTCTCCTCAGGTGCGCGGATCTTCCGCCGCCGAGATTTCCGAGTGGTCGGGCGTCGCGGCGAGCAGCGTGACGCCGGCGCGCGCGAGCTGGCGGTGCCAGAGCCCGCGCGGCACCACGAACACCGAGCCGGCGGGAACGCTCACGTGCGCCGGGCCGTCCGGCGTCAGCAGCGTGATGTCCACCGCGCCGTCGAGCACGTGCAGCAGCTCGTCGGCGTCGGGATGACGCTCCCACGGCGTCTGCCCCGCGAAGCGGCCCACGTAGATCGCGCCGGCGTTGAAGGAGGCGAGCCGGGGGAACGCCGCGGCGTCCTCATCGGCAGTCGTCACCGTGCCGGTCGAAACCGGGGCGAGCGCCTGTTGCAGGTCGTACGCCCTCATCGCGGCGCGCCCTCGATCAAACACACCGCGGGGCTCAGCGTGGGGACGATCTTCGTGAGCTCGAACCCCGCGGCGTCGTAGAGCGCGCGGAACTCGTCCTCCGAGCGCTGCCGCCCGCCCGTCGCCACGAGCATGTTGACGTCGTTCGCCGCGGCGCCGCGGCTCGGCAGCGACGTGTCGATGCGCGGAGGATAGACGCCCTCCGCGATCAGCAGTCGAGCCTCCGGCTTCATCGCGCGACGGCAGTTTCGCAGGATCCGGGTCGCCTGCTCGTCGTTCCAGTCGTGGATCACGTGCTTGATGAGGTAGGCGCCGGCGCCCTCCGGAACCGACGCGAAGAAGTCGCCCGCCAACACCTGGCAGCGCGCCTCGAGGCCCGCTTCGGCGAGCTTGCGTCTCGCGCCGCCGGCCGCCTGCGGCCGGTCGAACACGATCCCGCGCAGGCGGGGATTGGCGCCGAGGATCCCGATCAGCAGCGCGCCGTTGCCGCCACCGACGTCGATCACCGTGCCGAACTGCGAGAAGTCGTAGGCGGCCGCGATCGCCGCCGCGGTCTGGGGCGCGAAGGTCGCCATGGCCGCGTCGAAGACTTCCTGCTGCTCCGGGTCCATGCTGGAGAAGGCATCGCCGTCCGGCGCGTGCTTTCGGAACGCCGGCTGGCCCGTGCGCACGCAGTACTCGAGCTCCTTCCACGAGTCCTGGATGCCGATCCCTGCGAGGAGCAGTACCAGCGCGCGCGCGGAGCCCGGTACGTCGCTGCGCAGGGCGTCACCGAGCGGCGTGAGACCGAACTTGCCGTCGTCGGCCTCCGAGAACACGCCGACGCTCACGAGCAGGCGCAGCATCCGTCGCAGCGCCGCGGCGTGCGTGCCGGTCTTCGCCGCCAGCTCGTCTGCCGCACCGCGCCCGGCGGCCAGCAGATCGGCGATCCCGAGCTTGGCAGCGACGTGGAGCGCACGGGACACGTAATGCCCGATCGACAGCTGGTAGAGGATCGAGCCGGGCGGAAGCGGTGCGTTGCTCATGTCGAGCTCCTTTCGAGCGGTCGGTGCTCGGTGCCCGCGCCGCGGGTGACGAAGAGCGCCTCGCTCGGCGCGAGCACGCGCGCGGTGTGCCAGGCGCCGCGCGGCACCACCAGCGCCGCGCGGCCGCGCAGCGGGACGGTGCGCTCGCTGCCGCCCTCTTCCACCACGAAGTCCATCGCGCCCGAGAGCTGGACCACGATCTCGTCCCCGGCCGGGTGCCGCTCCCAGCTCGTCCAGTCCTGCTCGAAGCGATAGGCGCTGATCAGGCGGCCGGCGTGCAGGTCGGTCCGCGTCTCGAGCTTCTGCCAGAAGTCGGCCGTCACCTCGAGCAGGGTTGCGCCCGGGCCGTCGGCCAGGTGCACGTACGTCGCGAGCGGGTCGAAGATCGTCATCCTGGGATTCCTCCTGCCGCGCGCACGCGCAGCGACCCGAGCTGGTCCCCCCACCACAGGCCGATCATGCTGGTGAAGGCGTTGCTCGCGCCGTAGCCGTGGCGCGAGGCGTGGTCCAGCGGCACGCGGTCCCAGCCGCGGTGCTCGAGCGTGACGCGGGTGCCGCGCTCCGCCCGCTCGAAGCGCACCTCGACCTCGGTCACCAGGCCGGGCTCGAAGTTGTTGCCGCGCCACTCGAAGACGAGCCGGTCACCGGGCTTCCAGGCCAGCACGCGGCCGACTTCGAAGGCGCCGCCGGCCTCGTCGGTGTAGACCTCGACCAGGCGGCCGCCCTCGCCGCCCTCGAAGCGCATCACGCTCGGGCGGCCCACGCCGTGGCGGAAGCGCGGGCCGCGCCGCCACCACAAATCCACCTCGGCGGTGAACAGCTCGAAGGCGGCGTCCGGATCGGCCGGCACGATCGTGGTCGCCCGCACGCAGTCGGTCGAGCTGCGAAAGGTCATCGTCCCCTCCCCGCCTCGGCCTTGCGCTTCGCGACGTGCGCGCCGAAGGATTCGAGCTGATCGCTCCAGAAGGACTCGAGCTCGCGCAGCCAGAGCGAGAGCGCGTCGAAGGGCTCGCGCCGCAGCCGGTAGAACCGCACCCGCGCGTCCTCGTCCACGCGCTCCTCCTCCACCAGCCCGCGCGTGCGCAGCACGCGCAGGTGACGGCTGATGGCGGGCGCGCTCACGCGGAATGCCTCCGCCAGCTCGCCGGCGCGGCGCGGGCGTTCGCGCAGCAGCTCGACCACGCGGCGCCGCGTCGGGTCCGCGAGCGCGGCGAACGTGCGGTCGAGCCGGCGCGCAGCGTTGTCGGCGCGGCTCGTCATCGCGGCTCGCTTCGCAGCGGGGCG
>Ga0307409_100001117_pt1 | contig 12707 bp, 19 predicted proteins | sample 322Ometagenome_2_FD_203888 | JGI IMG/M metagenome (GOLD analysis project Ga0307409, IMG submission 203888) | Maize rhizosphere microbial communities from greenhouse at UC Davis, California, United States - 322HYB-O-2 | ecosystem: Host-associated > Plants > Roots > Rhizosphere > Soil | place...
CCGCCAGCTCGACGCGCGCATATCCGGGGCGAAGCTCGCGGATGTGCGGCGCGATCGATCCCGAGTATGGCACCACCCGACCGAACAGCAGGCTGAAGACCCGGGTGCCCCCCGGGATCCGGTGCAGGCGGGACCACGCCCGCTGCAGCCGGGCGATCGGGGACGGCGGCGGACCCGCGGCGGTCAATAGTCGTCCTTTCCTGTCTGCTCCTGCTCCTCGGCGTCGGCCACCTGCACGACGATCTGGAGCGCGCTCCGCATCGCCTCCGCGTTGGCGTCCGCATCGATCTGCACGGCGTAGACCGCCATCTGGTCGTCGTCGTCGCCGTAGAGCCGCCACGCGCCGAGCTTCATGCGCTCGTTGGCCACGAGCATCTCGCGCGCCACGTCGTCGTCGAGGCGCCCGCCGGTCTTGAAGGCGGGGGCCCAGATCTCCCGGATCTCCAGGTTGCCGTAGCGCTCGGTCGAGGAGATGACGTAGACGATCTGCGTCCGCTCGCTCTCATCGTCCACCTTCAGCGTGAGCTTGTAGTCGCCGTCGGCGTCGACCTCGGAATCCACGCCGATCGACTTGAGCGCCGCGGCGATCCGCGGGTCCGGCCTGGGGTCGGAGCGGCCGACCTGGGCGTCGAGCGTGGCCGGGAACAGCAGCAGGAGTGGCAGCAGCACGGCGGAGCGCATCGCTTTCCTCGGAGGAGAAGGGGTCAGTGGGCGGCGGGAACCGAGCGGAACATGAAGTAGACGGCGCCGAGCAGGCAGAGCGCAGCCCAGAGAAAATCGAGGCGGACGGGCTGCCGCATGTAGAGCACGGCGAACGGCACGAAGACGGCGAGCGTGATCACTTCCTGCAGCATCTTGAGCTGCGGCAGCGTCAGTGCCGTATAGCCGATCCGGTTGGCGGGCACCTGGAGGAGGTACTCGAACAGCGCGATGCCCCAGCTCACCAGCGCCGCGATCCACCAGGGCCGGTGGCTCAGGTTCCTGAGGTGCGCGTACCAGGCGAACGTCATGAACACGTTGGAGAGGACCAGCAGGAGCGTGGTCCGCAGGATGACGGGCATGCCGAAGTCTATGACGCGCACGTGGGCCGCGCCACTCGCGCGCGCGCGGGAATCACCGCAGATTCAGACCACCTCTCACGGCCGGATCCCATGCACACCTCCCGACGCTCGTTCGTCTCGTCGCTCGCCGGAGCGGCCGCGCTGCCGGTCTTCCATTCCGGCGCCGGGCGGCGCCTGCGCGAAGCGTGGGAGGTGGCCGGGCAGCGTGCCCCGCTCGAGCTCGCCGACGATGAGGCGTACTGGAGCACGATCCAGCGCGCGTTCGATGCCGACCGCACGCTCGTCAACCTGAACAACGGTGGCTGCAGTCCCGCGCCGACGCACGTGCTCGAGGCCATGATCCGGGACCTTCGGTTCTCGAACGAGCTGCCGGTGGAGCACATGTGGCGGGTGCTGGAGCCGCGGATCGAGAGCGTCCGCCGGGACCTCGCCCGCGAGTTCGGGTGTGACACCGAAGAGATGGCGATCACCCGCAATGCCTCCGAGTCGATGGAGACGATGATCTTCGGCCTCGACCTGCGGCGCGGGGACGAGGTGATCGTCTCGAATCAGAACTACGGACGGATGCTCACGAGCTGGGACCAGCGCGTGCGGCGCGACGGGATCGTGGTACGCTCGATTTCCTTCGAGGTTCCGCCTCCGTCCGCGAAGCACATCGTCGACCGGTTCGCCGCGGCGATCTCGCCACGGACGCGCATCATCGAGGTTCCGCACATCACGAACCTCACCGGGCAGATCATGCCGATCCGGGAGCTGGTGAAGCTCGCCCGGCCGCGCGGCATCGAGGTGTTCGTTGACGGCGCACACGCCTTTGCGCATTTCCCGTTCACCCGGGATGAGCTCGACTGCGACTACTACGGCACGAGCCTCCACAAGTGGCTGCTCGCGCCGATCGGCACCGGGTTCCTCTACGTGCGGAAGGAAAAGCAGCGGGGGCTGTGGCCCCTGATGGCGGCGCCGTCGGAAATGGACGACAATGTCCGGAAGTACGAGGAGATCGGCACCCATCCCGCCGCGAACCACAACGCGGTCGCGGCGGCCATCGCGTTCCATCGCGCGATCGGCGCGGAACGGAAGGTCGAGCGCCTCCGCTTCCTCCGGGACCGCTGGGCGAAGCGGCTGATCCGGGAGGGGAATGGCCGCGTCCGCGTACTCACACCGCTCGACTCGCCAGACGGTGCGGGCATCGGCTTCGTGTCCATCGAGGGGCTCGACCACAACAAGCTCGGGGGATGGCTCCACGAGAAGCACCGCATCATCACCACGCCGATCACGCACCAGGAGTTCACCGGCGTGCGCATCACGCCGAACGTCTACACCACGCTCGATGAGGTCGACCTCTTCTCGGATCGGGTGCTCGACGCCCTCAGGAAGGGGCTCGCGTAGGCGCTTCCGCGATCGCCTTGAGCCTGGCCATCTGCTTCCGCAGGATCTTGCGCGTGAGCCAGCCGAAGAGCGTCGTCATGATCCGGATGAACGCGCCCCCCCGCTTCATGTTCGCCGAATAATCGAGCCGCGTTCCCTGCTCGACGGGCGTGAGCCGGTAATCGACGTCCATCGTGAATGCGCGGTTGCCGATCTCGATGCCGAGATGCCGCAGGTGCTCATAGGCCGTGACCACGCCCTGATACTCCGCGACACGTCCCCCTTCCCTGATGCGCTGAACGAACCGGGTCCCGATCGGGCGCGACCGGTCGAGACCATCGGGATACGTCGTATCCTCGAGGCCGTCCATCCAGAGCCTGAGATTCTCGTGGTTGTCGATGAGCTCCCAGACGCGAGTGACCGGGGCGGCAATGACCTGCGAATACGTCTCATTCATATGAGCTCCAGGCGGCAAGACGTTTCACGGTGGAACCAAATGATGAGCTATCAAGGGCCGAGCCGTCCTGATCGGAGGACGATTCCGGCGAGTGCAGCCGCCGAGCGCCTGTCGGGTGCCCGTTTGAAGACTGGCACCTGCCTTGCCTTTCCGGTCCTGCCGCGCGCCATGGGGGCGCAGGCAGCGAGACGGCCGGCTCAGGCCGAGGAGGTATACATGAAGCGAATCATTCCGGCGGCACTGCTCGTCACGCTTCCGCTGCTCGGCGCCTGCGATGGGAACGATCGGATGGCCGACGCCCAGCGGGCGCGCGATCTCGAACTCGCCCTGCAGGCGCAGCGTCTCCAGAATCCGGCGCTGGTCTCGCCGATGGAGATGGGCCAGCAGCAGCAGGGCGGACAGTGGGTCTACGTGCCCCCCGGATACGCCCCGCCGGCGTATGCCACGCCGCAGCAGGTCTATGCACCGGCACCGATGCCGGTCTATGGACCAGCCCCGCAGCCACAGCCCGTCTACCGGACGGCGTCGGCCTCGCGCAGTGCTCCGGCACCCGCGCCGGCACGCGCCCCCCAGCGTGTGACGCACGTGAAGCGCGACGCGATCATCGGCGCAGCCGCAGGCGCCGTTGCCGGCGCCGCGATCGGCAGGAATGTGAAGGGTGCCGTGATCGGTGCGGCCGCGGGTGGTGTCCTTGGCGCAGTGGTCGGCAGCACGATCGACGTCGATCACAGATAGTTTCCGCGTCGGCGGCAGAACCAGTGGCGGGTGTGGTGCGCCGGCAAAGCCGGTACCATGCCCGCCACTTCTGCTATCGAACGCGCACTCTGGCGATTCGCCCGCGCGGGCCGGTGATCCAGCCCGTTCCATCCGGCGCGAATCCGATCCCCCAGTAGGGAAGCGAATCGAGGCGAGTCCACGTGGCGCCGTCGTCGCGTGAGAGGTCGGCGCCTTTCGGGCTGACGGCGACGATCGTTCCACCTGCCGCCGGCACGTACGAGGCGCCGTACACTGCCCCCGGGTAGGTGGTCCGCCCCGCGAGCTGCCAGCTCCGGCCACCGTCGGTGGTGACGGCCACATTGTCCGACCGTGCCTCCGGATCTCCGATGGGCCCGCCGAGCGCTGCGCCGCGCTGCTCATCGCGGAACGTGATGGTAGCGAGGCCGGCCGCCCGACCTCCCGCCACGGGCGCCTCGACGGCGCTCCAGCTTCGTCCGTAATCCGCGGAGTGCAGCACTCGGGCTTTCGGACCGTTCCCGGTCGCGATCCAGGCGTGGCCCCCCGGCCGCGTGATGAGGCACGTGCCGCTCGCCGCGAACCCCCCCTCGCCCGGGAGCGCTGCGGGAAGCCGGTCCGCCGGCACCAGCGACCAGGTTTCGCCACCATCCGAGGTCTCGAGGAGCATGACGCGTCCATCGACCTGATCACTGTAGGCGAGGCCGCGCCGGTCGTCCCAGAAGGAGAGACAATCGTAGAAGGCGCGGGGCACGTCGTTGGTGAACTGCAGTGCCCAGGTCGCGCCGCCGTCGGTCGTGCGATAGATGCGGGAAAGCCCACCCGGGCCCGCACTCAGGAGCCAGGCCAGATCGGCGCTGAGCGCGTGGACGTCCCGGAACTGCAGCGTGTCGGCGCCGGGGACCCGGCCTGCCGACCACGTCGCGCCGCCGTCGAGCGTGCGTGCCCACGTTCCCGCATGGCCGCTCACCCACACCACGCGTTCATCGACAGCGCTCACCGCCTGCAACAGCGTCGTCGTCCCGCTGACCTGCTGCTCGACGATGAGCCGGGATGCGGCCCCGGGCGCCGGGTTTGGAGCACATGCGGCGAGCGCCGCCATGCCAAGGCAGAGCGGCGCCAGGGTCCCGGGGCGCGGGGTGCCGACCACGCTCAATGTGTTTCGTACACCGATGTGGATCCGTCCGCCTTGAAGGCAACGATGTCGTACTTGTCGGCGGGCTGTCCAGGAACTTCCATGCCCGGCGAGCCGACGGGCATCCCGGGCACGGCGAGCCCTGCGATGGCGGGCTTCTCCTTGAGGAGCCGCTGGATCGTCGCGGCCGGCACGTGGCCTTCGAGTGCGTAACCGCCGACGATCGCGGTGTGGCACGACCGCGCGTTCGCGGGAACGCCGGCATCGGCCTTGATGTCGCTCAGGTTGTCGAGGTCATGCACCTCGACGGTGAACCCGGCCGCCTTCACGTGGTCGACCCAGTTCTTGCAGCAGCCGCAGCTGGGTGACTTGTAGACGGTGATCACCGGAGCGTCCGGCTCGGCGCGGCTCTCCGCAACCGCCACCGTTGGCGCCGGGGCCGGCTCGGCGGCGACCGACGTGGTGGCTCCCGCCGACGCGGTGCGCTCGGCGTCCGTGTCGGCTCTGGTAGAGGTGCAGGAGACGAGGAGGAGGGCAGCATTCAGAAGCGCTGCGCTCCGCAGGATCGACTTGGTCATGACGTGCCCCTCGGGAGCGGTGGTACTTCGGGATCGGAGCTGAACGTTCACCCGGAAAGCACGCCGGGGCAAGCACCGCGGTGCCAATCGTCGATCAGACGTGACAGCTCGCCAGCCCTCGCTTCTCCAGGTAGCGCTGGTGGTACTCCTCCGCACGCCAGAACGGGGCAGCCGGCGAGATCTCGGTGACGATCGGCCGACGGAACCGGCCGCTCGCGTCCCAGCGCGCGCGAGCCGCCTCGGCAGCCCGCCGCTGGGCCTCGTCATGGTAGAAGATGACCGACCGGTATTGCCGGCCGACGTCGGGACCCTGCCGGTCCTTCGTCGTCGGGTCGTGGCTGGCGAAGAACACATCGAGCAGCTGGTCATATCCCACGCGGTCGGCATCGTAGGTCACCTGCACGACCTCCGCATGCCCGGTCTCGTCGCTGCACACCTCTTCGTAGGTGGGCCGCTCGGTCCGGCCGCCGCAATATCCGGCGACCGCGTCGACCACACCTGGCGTGTTCCGGAAGGTTACCTCGACGCCCCAGAAGCACCCGGCGCCGAACGTGGCGGTTTCCTGTCGCATCTCGTCCTCCGTCATCGGGCCAGCGCGGTGAGATAACGCTCGCGAAGCACCCGCAGATGATGTCGCTCGTGGCCGGCGATGACCCAGACGAGCGCGCGCACCGACATCAGGTTTCCACTCGCCGTTCCGCTCCGGTCGAAGGTTTCCGCATCGAAGGAGCGCACCAGCGCGAGCGTGGTCCGCCTGATGTCGCGGAACTCCGCCGCAAGGTCGGCCAGCGGCCTGCGGTCGGCATGCGCCGTGGCGGCATACGGCTCCTGGTCGAATCCGGGGAGCGGCGTCCGATCGCCGCGGGCGAAGCGGAGCGCGCGATAGGCGAAGATGCGCTCGGAATCACAGAGGTGCTGAACCAGATCCCGGATCGACCACTTCTCCGGCGCATAGCGGAAGGTCCCGTGCTCCTCTGACAACCCGGAGAGCACGCCAAAGGTTTCCTCGCCCTGTGCCGCCAGGGCCTCGACGACGTCGCCATCCGGCATGGCGTTCACGTACGTGCCGTAATATGGAGCGAATTCGGTCGCCGCCGGTCTCGAGACCGTCACCTGCATCTTTCCCTCCACGTTGGTGTTCACTGCCCGCGCGGCCGCCACTGATACCGGGCGAGTCGGATGCGCCCCCGGGCGTCGAACTCGACGCCTTCGGCTTCCAGGAGCAATCGCTGGTGCAGACCGTCACCGTCGCGGGCACGGGCGCTGATGGCGCCCTGCGCGTTGATCACCCGGTGCCATGGTACCGCCGTGGACGCCGAAAGCGCGTGCAGGGCGTACCCGGCCTGCCGCGCATGGCCATCCAGGCCGGCGAGGGTCGCGACCTGTCCGTACGTCGCGACGCGCCCACGCGGAATCCTCCGGACGACGGCATATATACGCTCATACGATGTCACGTCACTCACCGTGTGATGTACCCGTCACCGCGGCGCGGGCGTGCGCCCCGTATCCTTTGTTCCGGTACCTGCAGCAGCATTCCCATGGTGGGAGTAAAGATGATGATCGCAGCGCCCCGTTTGAAGATGCTCGCGATCGTGGCGGGTGCGCTCAGCGCCTGCCAGGCTGGCTCCTCGCCGCTCGAATCTCCCGAAATGGCCGCGGTGACGGGACCGGCCCGGATCGAGCTCGGAACCGTGACCGATGCGGAGGGGCGCGTCACGATGCCCCGCACGGTCTTCAGCCCCAGGGACACCGTACGGTTGAGCGTCGGCCGGCTGCAGGGCGCGGATACCGTCACCGTCCGGTGGATTCGTGTGGACGGGGCCGAACCGGGTGTGGCGATCGATTCGGCGAGTCAGACGGCCGACAGCGTCGGAATGTTCTCGTTCTCCGCCTCGCGCGCTTCGGGCTGGCCGCTCGGGCGGTACGCTGCCGAGGTGACGGTCGGCGGTCGGCGGGCCGGCTCGGGCACGTTCGAAGTCCGCTAGCGGCATGCGAGGGGCGGAAAAGACGGAGGGCGACGGTTTCCCGTCGCCCTCTGCTGTTTCTGGAGGCTCCACGCGTCAGGCTGGAGTTCTCTTCGTGAATGCGCGGTACAGGAAGAGCAGGAGGAGTGCTCCAAGCAGTGAGGCGATGAAGCCTGCCGCTTCCCCTTCCCCGTAAATCCCCAGCAGTGACCCGAGGAACCGAGCCACGAAGGCGCCGGCGATACCGATCAGGATGGTGACGATGATACCACCCGGATCCCGCCCGGGCATGATGAATTTGGCGAGTGCGCCTACGACCAGGCCGATGATCAGGGTCCAGAGCAGATCCATATCTCCTCCAGAAGGTAAGTGAACCAGGCAGAGCTGGCCGCGAGCGCTGATCCGCAGCCTCCACCACTATGCCTCCGAATTGTTACTCCGTAAACCCCTGGGCGTCAGTGACGCCCGCCACCTGCCATGCCGGGACAGGCCGTTTTCCGGTAGGGGAAGTCGGATCCGCGGGGGGTCCCGCCTATCTCGCCCTCGACCCGGGCGGCCAGCGTGTCGGCCCGGCGCCGGTAGATGATGCGCTGCGGAAAGTCGTGCTTCGGGTTGGCGAAGACGGCGTGCGAGTCGCTGACCTCCGCCGCCGGGAAGACCGCCGCGGGCTGCCCACTCGGGAAGGCATGATAGGAAATGGCGCCTGCGGAGTCCTGCCGGAGGAGCACCGTCTCCCAGGCGACGGTGCGGTCGCCGCGCACGGTGCGGCTCATGCCCATCATGGTCCCGCCGCGGGGGGCCATCCACTGCTCTTCGACGGTCCGCTCGCCCACGGCGAACTCCCAGCAGCCCGCCATCCAGCGCAGCTGCTCGATACCGCGATCCGGCGCCGGTCGGTCGAGGATGAGCACCAGCGGAAGTGTCAGGGCATTCAGGGTACGTGTGCGCATGGGGTTGCCGGGAGAGGGTACCGCTAATCTGTCGCTTCCCCCCGGGAACGCCAGTCGTACCGGCGTCCTGCGACGCGAAGCCGGTCAGAAGCGGAAACTGGCCGATACCGCCACCCCGCCCGCACCTGGCGTCACGGCGACCGAGCCGGTCGCCGGTATCCACCGCTCGGAGCTGATGACGGCGCCGAAGAGAAGCCCGACCGCGCCGCCCAGGACGCCGCCGCCGAGCATTCCGGCGGGGATGGCTTCTGCCCCGAAGTCGAAGAAGCCGTCATCCTCGGCCATCACGGCCATCCCGAGTGCTGCACCCGCCCCCGCGCCAACCAGCGCACCGAGCCTGGCGCCGCGAAGCGCATTCGAGCGGCGCCCCCCGCTAACGTCGACCCGGGAGATCGCGGCGCGGGACACGACCGCGGTGTCGTCCGGCGCCTGAAGCACCCCCAGCTCCGAGGGCGTCTGGTATGCGATGGTGCCCGTGAGCAGCTCCGCCGCCCCCGTGGTGTGAATCCGGACCCAGGCGCCCGTCCGAAATTCGGGCAGCTGGGCAGATACCCGCCCCGCGGCCCACAGGATGAGCACAAAGATCGAGGCGAGTGATGCCTGCATGGCGTGCCTCCCCGGCCAGATGGTGAAGGCCGAAGATGGGTCGGCAGGCGCAAGCGAGATTCAAGTGCCACTCGGCGTCAGAACGAGAGCCGGAGGCCGAAGCGCCCGGGCAGGACATACGCGAGCGGTCGGCCGGTGTGGGCCGGCAGCCATTGCTCGGATGTTGATCGGTGCCCGATGGCGTAGCCGACCACCGCTCCCGCGACGGTGCCCACGAGGCCGTAAGTCGTGATCCGGCCCATGGTCTCGAGCGATTCGAAATCGTCGCCCAGGAACGCGCCCGGTTCGGACGCTCTCCGCCGGGGCAGCGCCCCGAGCACCACTCCGGCCGCGAGGCCGACCCCCGCGCCGATCCCTGCACCTCTTCGCTGGTTCGTCCGCCGACCCACGCTCACCTCGACGGCCCGCACCTCGGACGGGGCGAGGACCACGCTGTCTCCTTCGGCCTGGACGATCGAAATGGAGCCGGCATCCACCGATCGGACGATGCCGATCAGCTGGCGCTCATTCGTCGTGATCCGGACCCGGTGGCCGGCGCTCACCTGGACCGTCTGCGCGCCAGCCCCGGAGGCGGCGAGGAGGAGTGCGAACGTCGCGAATACGGCGTGGGCAACCATGGTGCCTCTCGAGGTCGTGTGGACTCACCAACCTGGAGGCGCTCGGTCAAGCCGCGGTCAAGCGCCGATGATGCCGAGCGGCGGCGTCGTCTTCCAGCCGCCCCGCGTGAAGTCGGGGAACTCGACCGGGCGGCTGCGGCTCGCAACCGATCGTTCGGTGAGCGGAGAGACGACGCTCCACGCGGCGGCGTCGTAGACGTTCTGATCGGTCGCATCCCCGCGGCGCAGGCACTCGATCAGGCGGAGGTCCTCGAGAAAGTCCATGCCACCGTGCCCGCCGGTGGCGGTCCGGACCTGCTCCTGCTTCCAGAGCGGATGCTCGTAGCGGGCGTACCACGGCTCGAGCGCGTCCCACCGGTGCGGTTTTTCGCTCTTCCCTTCGACGTATACCCGCCCGGGCCAGCCTTCGACGATACCACGCGTGCCCTGGAGCACGATGCCGCGGCTGTACGGTCGCGGATTGTCGCAGTTGTGGCCCAGATAGATCGTCTCGCCGCGTTTCGTCCGGATGAGCGACACGTTCACGTCGCCCAGCTTGAACTTCTCGCGCCGGCGGGGATCGGACTCGGGGAAATGCTCCCGGGCGTAGAGCTCGAGCCCGCGCGGTGGCGAGCTCATGGAGACGAGATAGTCGAACTGGTTGCCGCGGTTGATGTCCAGGCACTGCGCGATCGGGCCGAGCCCGTGCGTCGGATAGAGATTCCCATTGCGGACCATGGCGTGGGCGCGTCGCCAGAGACCCTCACCCTCGGCCGAGAACTTGATCTCGCGCAGATCGTGGAGGTAGCCGCACTCGGCGTGGAGCAGCTCGCCGAGGAGGCCGAGCCGTGTGAGGTGGAACATGAGCATCTCCAGCCGGTCGTAGCAGCAATTCTCCATCATCACGCAGTGCTTCTCGTACTTTTCCGCTGCTTCGACGAGCGCCCAGCAGTCATCGACGGTGTAGGCGGCGGGCACCTCGGTGGCGGCGTGCTTCCCGTGCTTCATCGCGGCGAGGCAGACCGGGACATGCCATTCCCAGGGCGTTGCCGTGTAGACGAGGTCGAGATCCATCTCGGCGCACATCCGCTCGAAGTCGCGGGGCCCCGCCGAGAAGCCTCGGGGTGCAGGCTGCCCGGCGGCGACGATCATGTCGCGCGCTTTGGCGACCTTCTCCGGAACGATGTCGCAGATGGCGTGGAGCTCCGCGCCCTCGATGCGGAGGAGATTCTCGACGTGCACCATCCCCATCCCCCCGACGCCGACGAAGCCGATGCGCACGCGCTCGAGCGGCGGTGCCCGCAGGAGTGCCTCCGCGGACTGGGCGGCAAGCCCGCGCGCGTCGGAGAGCGCCGACGCGCCGATTCCAGCGGCAGCCCCTGCGAGGAGAAAGTCGCGGCGGTCGAGGCTCACTGGTCGGGCGCCGGCTCGGCCGCGACGGAATCCTTCCGGATCTCGATGATGTCCACGATCGGCCCGACCATGTGTATCCCTCCCATGTCGGGGCGGAGCCGCACGCGCGCCTGAACGCGCAGGCCATCCTGGCGGAACTCCTCGTCCAGGTTCGACGGATCGTAGGTGGTGCCGTCGTCGCCCCGGATCGCGAAGAATCCGCCTTCGAGGTCGAAGTGGCGCACGACGCCGGTGATGGCCACGACCGAGTCGGGCGCGGTCACGCCGGTGGTCTCGGCGGGCGTGCGATCGGGCATCGCTCCCGTCGGTTCGGGGTCAGGCGCCCCGGTACAGGCGGCGAGCAGCAGAGGGAGCATGAGGAGTCGCATGACCGGCTCCGGATCAGATCAGGGGAAGGAGGGCCCACGCCAGCAGGAAGAGGAGGGCGAGCCAGCGGAGTACGTCGAAGGCCTGTTCCGCGCCGCTCGGCGGGGCGCTGCCACGGCGCTGCCGCAGCGCGAGCGAGCTCCACCAGGCGGCGAGCGCGGGAAGTGCCGTGGCGGCAAGCCCGGCCCAGTAGCCGCGCTGCGCCGATTGCTCCGCCACCTGTCCGGCCCAGCGCCACCCGAAGAGCATCACCACGATGCTCACTGCGAATATGAACGCGTGCGTCGATCCGACGCCCGAACGAGTCTGAAGTTCATCCATCGCCTCACTCCTGAATTGAACGGCGCCTCGACGGCGCCGAGGCGATTCAGGCGGCGTTCGGATCCGCCTGCATCATTCCGAAGATATTGCCTTCGGTGTCCTTCACGTATCCCAGCCACCCGATGCCGGGAATCGGCATCCTCGGGAGCGCCAGCGTGCCCCCCAGTGCCAGCGCCTTCTCCATGCTCTGGTCGAGCTGGTCCACATCGATGGTGCACACGTAGGCATTGACGGCCTGACCATCCACCGGCGGGGCGCCCATCCGGCGCAGCATTCCGCCATCGATGCCGGGCTGGCCTTCGGACCCCGTCTTGATGATCCAGTAGTCCGTCGGGCCGCCGAATTGCGTGAACTCCCACCCGAAGAGTTCGCTGTAGAACGTCCGCGCGCGCGCGGGATTGTCGGCGTGAATTTCGAAGTGAACGACTCGTGGCATGCCGGCTCCGACGGATGGAGGATGGTGAGCTGACGATGTGGAGCGGTCGTCAGGGTGAGCGCGTCGCCGCCGGCGCGCCGCGCGACCAGGCGATGTAGTCGGTGGCCTGCGGTGCCGTGCCGCTCATGCGCACCAGCAGCGCGATCTGGCCGCGGTGATACGCGCCGTGCAGCGCGACATGGCGCAGGATGTCGGCGACCGCGCTGTCGAATTCGAGCCCCGCACTGTTCCGGTAGTGCACCATGCGCGCGAGCTCGGAGGGATCGCGCTCGATGCGGCCAAGGAGTGCCTCGTAGCCCGCGCGCAGCCGGGATGAAGCGGCCGCACATTCCTCCACCGACAACTCCGGCCAGACCGCGAGCTCCGGGACACGGCTCTCGACCCGCGCAAGCCAGACCGACTCGGCCCCGATGACGTGGGCGAGCAGGTCGCGTGCTTCCCGAACCGCTGGCGCGAGGCGAAGCGACTCGATGGCGCGGGCATCGGCCCAGAACAGGTGCGCGAAGAGCGCCTGCAGCAGGGCCGGCATCAGCGGTTCATCGCAGTGATCGCGCCGCTACTCATCGAGGAGATTGAACCTGAGGATCTTCACGTCGCCGTGTGCCAGCACGAAATAGATCACCGGTCCGGCCCCTCGGACGAGCGTTGCGGAGTAACAGTAGCTGTAACCGCATGGCGGCGCGTTGTCCGGGGCATCCATGCGGCCGACTGCGCCCAGATCGCCGGT
>Ga0307409_100001118_pt1 | contig 12702 bp, 12 predicted proteins | sample 322Ometagenome_2_FD_203888 | JGI IMG/M metagenome (GOLD analysis project Ga0307409, IMG submission 203888) | Maize rhizosphere microbial communities from greenhouse at UC Davis, California, United States - 322HYB-O-2 | ecosystem: Host-associated > Plants > Roots > Rhizosphere > Soil | place...
CAGGACCATGATCAGGATCACGGGTGCGAGCGAGACGGCGACGAGCTTGTCCTCGTTGCCCTGGAAGAGCCCGATCGTCGCGAACATGACGATCCCGAGCACCACCAGCGCGACGAGGTTCAGGAACGTCTGCGCGACGAGCGTTCCCAGCACCACGGGAAGCCGCTCGCGCACGCGACCCATCCGCCGCGCGACGATTAACGCGCGCGACGGCTCGCCCAGGCGGGCGGGCAGCGTGGCGGACATCAGCACGCCGATCATGGTCCCGCGCGCAGCGTCGCGCCTGCGCACGCGCGCGTTTGGAAGCGCCGCGCGCAGAACCGCGTGCCACGCCTCGGCGCGGATCAACATCGACGCGCACATCAGCGCGAACGCGACGAGCACCCACACGGGCGTCGCCGCCAGCAGGGCATTCCCGATCGGCTTGAGCCCGATGTGATCGAGCGCGAGCGCGGTCAGCCCGACGCCGAGCGCGGCGCAACCCACGACGGCTGCCCGCCGTACCGCGCGGAACGCGCGCCGTCGACCGGCGCCCGGGTCGGGCGCCTCGAGCGCCGGGACCCGACGCGCCGGCACACGCGGCCCGAGGTCGGCGCTGCGGAGCCCCGTGCGGACCGCCGCTCGCTGTCTTGCCGAGCTCGGCTCGGGCATGGCGGCGGTCTCCTCGTAGAGGGACACCAGCTCGCCCGCAACGTGCGGCCATGCGAACCGCTCGGCGCGCACGCGCGCGTGGCCGCTCATCGAGGCCCGCCGCTCAGGATCGCCGGCGAGCGAGTGAAGCGCCTTGCCGAGCGCGGTCGGATCGCCGGGCGGGACGAGCACGCCGTCGCGCCCGTCGCGCACGACGTCGCGGTAGCCGGCGATGTCGGAGCAGACGACGGGGGTGCCGGAGGCGAACGCCTCGGTCAGCACCATGCCGAAGCTCTCCCCTCCGAGCGACGGCGCGCAGAGCAGGTCGGCGTCCGCGAGCAGGGACCACTTCTCGTCCTCGGTCACGCGGCCGGTGACCTCGATGCCCTCGTCGTCGAGCAGGAACGGCTGGACCTCGTCGTTGGTTGCGCCCGCCACGGTCAGCCGCGCATCGACGCCGACAGCACGCAGGCCCTCGTACGCCCGCAGCAGGACCGGGAGGCCCTTGCGCTCCTCGGCGCGGCCGACGAACAGGAGTTGCAGCGGTCCGTCTGACGCGGCGGCGCCGTTCGGACGCGCGGCCGCGAGGTCAACGCCGTTCGGCACGATTCGATAGCGGCCGCCGTAGAAGCGCTGCGCCGTCCAGCGCGCCGCCTCCGACACCGCCACACGCATGTGAAGCTTGTTGTAGAGCCGGCGGGCGCCCGCGAGCGCCGCGACGTTGTTGGAGAACCCGCTCGTCGAGTAGCAGTGGAACGTGCCCACGACCGGCGAGCGCGCCGCCTCGACCGCGTACCAGCTGACGATGGGAGCGTTGGGCTCGTGGACGTGCACGACGTCGTAGCCGCCGTGGCGGAGCTCGCGGCCGAGGGTCGCAATGGCGAACGGCGTGACCGCGAGGTTCGAGACCGCCCCGTTCATCGGCAGGCCGACCGTGCGCCCGAGCGGGATCAGGTAGTCCGGCGCCGGGCGGGCATCGGGCCGCGCGCCGCGGTGGCCCGCGCGCGCGAGGCGATCATCCGGGTCGTATGGGGCGAGCAGACGTACGTCGTGCCCCTCGCGGAGCAGCTCATGGGCCAGAGCTTCGACGTGACGCCCCACCCCGCCCGGATACGTGTAGGAGTAGGGCGAGACGAGCGCTATGCGCACCGGGCTAGGTTAGAGCACTCGCCCGCCGTTTTCCTGACACGTAGGCCGCCGCAAGCACGAGTGCGGTTGCGCCAATCAGGAAGATCGTGGGACCCGAATCGTTCGCGAGGGCGCCCACGACGGTGGCCGCCAGCGTGCCCCACATCCCCGCCGCAAAGGCACGATCGTCGCCCAGGGGCGCGAAGACCTCGCGGCGGCGCACGACGCCGTAGCCAAGCGCCAACGCGAACAGCCCCACGCTCAGCGGAGTGGTGCCCCGTTTGAGGCTCTCCCAGGAGGTGTCGAACCGTCGCTCGATGATGTCCACCAGCTCGCCCGGCGAATCCGCGGCGAGAACGGAGCGCGTCAGGTGCGAGTCGCCGCCCGTGACGACGTCGATCAGGGCAAGCGCGGCGAACGCCAGTCCCGGCACGAGTAGCGCGGCGACCACGGCGCGCCGGCTGATGCCGCCCGGGAGCGATGCGAGGACTGCCGCCGCCGCGCCCGCGCCCAGCGTGATCACGCCCCCAACGTCCGCGCCGAGCCGGCCGGCGCCGATGAACAGCGCCGCGACGGCGCAGATGACCGCGAACGCGACAGGCACGACATTGCCGCGCCGGCCGGCGAGGAGCGCTCCCGCCCCGAGCAGCACCGTCGCGCTGAGGATCGCCTCGAGCTCATTGCCGACCCCGTAGAACCGCGCCCCGAATCCCGGGTTCGGCCCCGCGAGCGACTGGACGATGAGCGGCGATCCTGCGATGAGGTCCACCGCGTGCGCACCCAGAACGACGCCCGCGGCGAGCGCGGGCGCGCGCGGCCACGGCACGAGGCGGTCAGTTGCGACGGCCAGTGCGAGCGAGCCCAGCGCGAGGATGGCGATCTCGGCGCCGCGCGAGGGGTCGCTCGCACCCGTCAGAAGCGCCAACCCCGGCAGCCAGATCGCCACGAGCAGGCCGAGCCGCAGCCCGAGCCGAGCGCGTCCCGCCAGCGCGAGCAGCCCAAGCACGACGACCCATAGCCCGAACGTGGCTCGCAGCGCGGCGTCTCGGCGCCCCTTGATGTGGGCGAGCCGGTTCGCGAGCGACTCCACCTCGTCGGGGGACCCGCCCGTCGCGCGCATCGGCCGTCCCTGCATGTCGTCAGGGATCGTGAGCCCAAGCCATCGCAGCACCGTCGGCGCGTAGTCGGTGATCGCGACCATCCCGTCGCGCCGGGTCGTGCTCGAGGTGAGCAGGCCGGGCCGCGTCTCCCCGCCGAACCCCGCGCCCGTCGGCAGGAGCTCGGCCCCGTGAGCCGGCGGCGCGACCAGCACGATCACCAAGAGGTTTCTCTTGCGCGGGAAGAGCGTCAGGCCGGGGCCCGGCGGGACCTCGGCCACCACGAGCGGATGCGTCTGCAGCGCGCGCTCGACTCGGTTGTTGAGCGTTATCCGCGTGCCGAGTGCGACGGAGTCCACGCGGCCGGAGGCGTCAGCGGCGATCGCCGCCGCCTGGTGTGAGCGGCCGCGGACTCCGACATACGCCGTCGAGCCGCCCGCCCCGGCGATCGTTTCGGCGAGAAGGCCGGGCACGAGATCGGCCGGCGCGTCGGCCGCGCGCTGGGCAATCGCATCCCACCCGGAGATCTGCCCGCCGGGTCCGACACCGAGCTTCGGGAGATCCTCGTCGTATACGCGCGCGGACACGCGCGCGCCCTGGCTCACGTCGAGATACGTCTGGCCCGCGGCATCGGCGTTCACGGCCGGGCTTGCAACCGCGACGTGCAGCCCGACGCCTGCCAGCGCGTCGACATCGGCGTACAGGTCGCTGTGTGGCAGGACGACGACAAGCGCCCGCTCGTCCTGCGCATCTGCCTGCGCGGCCGGGAGCAGGAGCGCAGCCAGCGCCAGACAGCAGGCCATGCGCATTCGCCACACTCTATGGCCGGTGGCTGAGCGCAACTTCGTCAAGTTCACGTTCTTCAAGGTCCGGCCGGAGTGGCGGCGCCGGAGCGCGGACGAGCGCGCGCAGGACAAGCGCGAGTTCGCCGCCGCGCTCGGGGAGTTCGCGCGCGACCACTTCCTGCGCACGTACTCGCTCGTCGGCACCCGCGGCGACGCCGACCTGATGGTGCGCGCGGTCGCCCCGAGCCTCGATCCGATCCACGAGCTCCACGTCCTGATCAACCAGAGCGGCCTCATGCACTGGGCCGACACGCCGTACTCGTACCTCGCGATGACGAAGGAGTCCGTGTACTCCGACGAGCCGACGCCGCTCGAGCCTCGCCCGGGGTCGGACAGCCGATACCTCTTCGTCTACCCGATGTGGAAGAAGCGCGAGTGGTACGCGCTCGCGCCCGAGGAGCGGATGAGGATCATGAAGGGCCACATCGAGACGGGCCGCCGATACGGCGGTGTCGAGGTGAACACCGCCTACTCTTACGGCCTGGACGATCAGGAGTTCGTCGTGTCGTTCAACGGCGACGATCCGGCCGAGTTCCTGGATCTCGTACACGAGCTGCGGGGTACGGACTCGAGTTCCTACACGCTTTCGGAGACCCCCATCTTCACGTGCATCTCCTCGTCCGCCGAGAAGGCACTCGACGCACTGTGAACGACGAAATCAGGGACATCACGGTCATCGGCGCCGGCCCCGTCGGCATGATCACCGCGTTCTGGGCCGGCATGCGCGAGGCCAGCTCGCGGATCGTCGAATCGCTGCCTGAGCTCGGCGGCCAGCTGACGACGCTCTACCCCGAGAAGTGGATCTTCGACGTGCCCGGCTTCCCGCGGATCATCGCCAAGGACTTCGTCGAAGAGATCCGCAAGCAGTCGCTCGAGCAGTTCGACGTTCCCGTCTCGCTCGAGACGACAGCGGACCGCGTCGAATACGAGGACGTCGACGGCGAGCGGATCCTGCGGCTGGTCACCGACAAGGGCGACTTCCTCAGCCGCACGATCATCATCGCCGGCGGCCACGGCGCGTTCGAGCCGAAGAAGCTGCCCGGCTACGACATGACCCCGTGGGAGGGCAAGGGCGCCTACTACATCGTGGGCGAGAAGTCTGAGTTCGCGGGCAAGGACGTCGTGATCATCGGCGGCGGCGACTCCGCCTGCGACTGGGTGATCAACCTGCTCGACACGGCGAACTCCGTCACGCTCGTCCACCGTCGCGAGGCGTTCCGCGCCCACGAGGTGACCGTCAAGGAGATCATGGACGCCGCCGCGGCCGGGAAGGTCGACGTCAAGACCCCGTACCAGGTGAAGGACGTCTCAGGCAACGGCCGCGTCGAGCGCATCACGCTCTTCCACTCGGAGAACGAGGACGAGATACACGAGCTGGACTGCGACGCCGTCCTGCTCCAACTCGGCTTCAAGACCGCGCTCGGGCCGCTGAAGGAGTGGCCGCTCGAGGTCGAGAAGGGCTCGATCAAGGTCGACTCGCTGATGAGGACCTCGATGGAGGCCGTCTGGGCAGCCGGGGACATCACGATCTTCGACGGCAAGCTCAAGCTGATCGCCACCGGCTTCGCCGAGTCAGCGATCGCCGTTGCTCAGGCCGTGCACCACATCCGGCCGGAGACCAAGATCCAGCCGAAGTACTCGACCAATACGGGCGTGCCCGGCGCGGTCGAGGGCCAGCCCTAGCGCTACGCGATCGTCGTACGCAGTTCGCCGAGCGTCGGCGACGAGATCACGATTTCGTCACCGGACTTGAGCCACACACGCGGCTCGCGTGTGCTGCCCACCCCGGAGGGTGTTCCGGTCGAGATCAGGTCGCCCGGCTCGAGCGTCATCAACTGCGACAGGTGCGCGATCACCTCCGGGACCGAGTGGATCAGGTCGCCGGTGGAAGCCTCCTGCATCACCTCGCCGTTCAGCTCCAGCTCGAACTCGATGGCGTCATGCGCGCCGGCTTCGTCCGGCGTGACCAGCGCGGGGCCGCACGGCGCTGCGCCGTCGAACACCTTCCCCGGCATCCACTGCGGCGTCGCGAACTGCCAATCGCGCGCCGAGAGGTCGTTGAAGAGCATGTAGCCCGCCACGTGGTCGAGCGCGTCGTCTGCGGTCACCCGAGCGCAGCGCGCGCCGATCACCACCGCGATCTCCGCCTCGTAGTCGACCTTCTCGGTGCCCTCCGGCAGCTTCACGGTCCCGCCGGGCCCGGCGAGCGCGTTCACGAACTTGCCGAAGAACGTCGGTTGCTCGGGCGCGTCGATGCCCGCCTCGGCCGCGTGCGAGCGATAGTTGAGCCCGATGCAGACGATCTTGTCGGGATCGCCGATCGGCGGGAGGAGCGCCACCGACTCGAGCGGGACGCCGTCGCCCGATCCGGGCTGGAGCTCGTTGAGCAAGCCTCCGCGCAAGAGCCCCGAGAGCGTGCGGTCCTCTTCGCGGACCGAGTCACCCTGGCCCCACACATCGAAGATCGCATCGCCGCGGAGCTCCCCCGCACGCGCGCCCTGCCCTGCGTCGTAAGTGACCAGTCGCATGCCCCGGAGCCTATTCCGCGCGTACGCTCCGTCGATGCCCGACCCACTCGAGCAGTTGCGTGCCTCCGATCCCGTCATGCGCCGGCTCGTCGACGAGCACGGCCCGCTCGACGAGGAAGAGCGCCGCCGGGGCCGTCCGCTCGAGCCGTACGGCGCGCTGGTCCGCTCGATCGTCGGCCAGCAGCTCTCGACCAAGGCGGCGCGCTCGATCTACGAGCGGCTTACCGCGCTTTTCGACGGCCGTACGCCCACCCCCCCGGAGTTGCTCGCCGCCGACCCCGAGGACGTTCGCTCCGTCGGGCTGTCACGCCCGAAGGTCGCTTACCTACGCTCGCTCGCCGAACACGTCGAGTCCGGCGAGCTCGAGCTCGCCCGCCTGTCGGAGCTCCCGGACGAGGAGGTAACGGAGCAGCTGACCGCGGTGAAGGGCCTCGGCCAGTGGACGGCCGACATGTTCCTGATCTTCCACCTCGGCCGCCCGGACGTTCTGCCGGTCGGCGACCTCGGGGTCAGGCGCGCCGTCGAGCGCGTGTACGGCCTACCGGACCTGCCTGATGCCGCACAGCTCACCGAGATCGGCGAGCCGTGGCGGCCGCACCGCTCGCTGGCCTCGCTCTACCTCTGGCGTTCGCTCGACAACGAGCCGGGCTAGTCCGCTACTGGGTAGAAGCGCAAGCAGCCGCGTCTTCGTCGTCCTTCACGCGGAAGGACGAGCCGCAGCCGCAGGAGGCGACGACGTTCGGGTTCTGGACCTCGAAGCCCGAGCCCATCAGGCTCTCGGTGAAATCGACCGTCGAGCCGTCCACGTAGCGCAGGCTCGCGGGGTCTACGAGCACCTTGATCCCCTCGTGCTCGAACACCTGATCATCGTCGCGCTGCTCGTCGAGCGCTAGCGAGTACTGAAATCCCGAGCAACCACCGCCCCGCACGCCGACCCGCAGCCCGGCACCGGACGCGGCGGCGTTCTCGGAGTCGAGGAAGGCCTTCACCTTCTCGGTCGCGATGTCGGTCAGACTCACCATTACTTCAAAGATTGTAGTAGCTACCATCGGCTGTCTGAATGCCGACTGCCGACGAGCTCAAGACCCGCATTGAAAAGGCTATTCCGGGCGCCCAGGCCAGCGTCGAGGACCTGACCGGCGGCGGCGACCACTTCCGCGCCGAGGTGGTCTCCGACCGCTTCGACGGGCTCTCGCGCATCGACCAGCACAAGGTCATCTACGACGTATTCGGCGACGACCTGGGCGGTCCTATCCACGCCCTGTCTTTGAAGACTTCGACTCCGGGAGGAACCCCATGACAAACGACGAGATCCGTGCCTTCCTCGAGGAGGCGATCAAGGACAACCCGGTGATGCTCTTCATGAAGGGCACGCCCGACCAGCCGGCCTGCGGGTTCTCGATGCGCACGTCGGCCGCGCTCAACTCGCTCGGCGTCAAGTACGCGGCGCTCGACATCCTTCCCGACCCGCGCATCCGCCAGGAGCTGTCGGCGGTCTCGGACTGGCCGACGATCCCGCAGCTCTTCGTCGACGGCAAGTTCGTAGGCGGCTGCGACATCGTCACCGAGATGTACGAGTCCGGCGAGCTCGCCAACCTGCTCGGCGTCGAGCAGCCTGACGAGGAGCCCGAGGCACCGGTCCACGGCGGCGCGGGCGACGAGCAGCCGGCATCCAGCCCGCCGCTCGGCATCGAGAACCGGCTGGGCTAGACGTCGGGGCAGTGGGCGCGGGGCCCGCTGCCCCAGGAGTCGCAGGCGAACGGCGCACCGAGCGGGTTGCGCAGGCTAACCACGTCGCTCTTGTCACCCAGGATGTAGTCGCTGAGCCCCCACCCCTTCTCGAACGCCGTGTCGAGCGCAGGACTCTGCTTGACCACGACCTGGATCGACTCGTTGGGCTGGAGCACCGCCCAGGGGCCGAACTCGTAGAAGTACGGGACGCTCTCGATCTCGTACTGGTACAGATCGATCGGCCCGCTCGAGGTGTTGGTCACCCCGATCGACTCAGGTGCGTGCGGGTGTGCCTCGATCGCGACCCTACCCTCCAGTGGCTCGGCGCACTTGAGCCTGCACGGGTACTGGGCGTAGACGCGCAGATCACCCTGCGGATCGAACAGGTAAGCGCCGTCTCCAACACCGCGGCGACCACCCTTGACGTTCTCGAAGATCGGATCCCGCTCGCCCCAGAACAGGTCGGTTGCGGTGTCGTCTCCTGTGCCGACGTGCACGCGGAGCGACTCGCCCGGCGCCAAGACGGCACCCCTGTCGCGCGGGAATTCGTACCGGCGCAGGAACGCGTCCCGTAGCGCCCACCCCCTGAGCGAGATCGGGCCGCCCGTGGAGCTGCTGTTCCGGATCCGAACCCACTCGCCGTTCACGTTTTTGCCGTCCCTGCCGTCCGCGTCCCACTTGACCTTCATGGCCAGCGGGACGTCCGGCTGCGGCCCCGCCCCGCACGCCTCGGGGTCCCAGATGCCGACGTCCCTCCCTGCGGCCTTCGCGGCAGTCTTCGAGAGGGGGTTGTTCCAGGCCCATTCCTTGCCGTTCGGGTCCCACAGGCCCTGGCCCTCGCGCATAAGCGTTGTCGCGGCGTCGTGCCAGCGCCCGCCTTGCTTGTACGCCACCCCGCGCCGCAGCCGCCCGCGCGCGCCGGCAGTTTTGCTGCTCTTCCTGAAAGCGGCGATGCGGACCTTGCGGCGCTTGACGTTCGCCCCCTGAAGCAGGCGCTCGAACCGCTCGGCGGCCTCGACGGCGTGGCAGTCGCCCTTGCGGGTGTGGGCACGGCTGTAGTCGCTCAGCTCCATCGCCTGCACGCCGAGCAGGCGGATGTCCTTGCGCCGCGACCAGCGCCCCCGCTCCCGGACCCTCGCGTTGAACGTGTCGCCGTCGGCGACGGTGAATACCTTCGCGGTCCAGATCCGGCAGGTGGGCTTCTTCTGCCCCGGGATGCATGGGCCGCGCCGCGCCTCCGCGGCCGGGGCCAGCGCGCTCGCCATCAGAACGCAAAGGCCCAGCAGCAGCGGGAGTACGCGGTGCGTCGTTCCCATCGAGAGCCCGATTCCTCAGAAGGGCGGGCAATACGCCTGAGTGTTCGAACTAGGGACGTTTAGCGCCGGGACCTGTGCGACCACGGTGGCACGGATACATCCACCACGCGCGAGGTTGGAGGCCTATGAGAGGCGGTCGAGGTACTCGACGATCCGCTTCGAGTCGTTGATGACCTCTTCCCCGTGCACCAGCACGGGTACCCAGCGCTGCTTCGACAGGTCCTCGACCTCGCCGCGGCTCGACTTGCGGTAGGGCACGCGGACCTGGTCGTAGTCGATTCCGAGCGCGTTCAGCTTGCGCGCGACCTTGCCGCAGTTGCAGAGGTAGTTCGTGGGCGTCTTGCAGCGGTACAGGGTCGTCACGAGCCCGGCCTCCTCACCAGCCCGAGCATCGCGGCGGCAAGCTTGTACTGAATCGGCTGCGAGCGGCGCGAGCGCTTGAAGCGGTCTCCCTCGCGGTCGATGTACCAGTTGACAGTCGCCTCGATCGTGTCCTCGTGCGGAGAGGTCGTCCAGCCGAGCTCGCGCTTCGCCTTCGTCGTCTTGTAGGTCCACCACTGGCCGGCCGACTTGACCTCGTCGACCGTGATCGGCGGGCGGCCCGGCGCGGCCTCGAGCACCTGCGCGAGGCGGAGCGCGACCGCGGGCGGCAACTTCAGCGCCGGTGGCTCGACGCCAGACACGCGGCCGAGGTCGGCGAAGAGGCGGTCGAGCGTGTAGTTGCGATTGCCGAGGATGTAGCGCTCGCCGATGGAGCCGCGCTCGTCCGCGAGCAGATGGCCGCGCGCGACGTCCTCCACGTCGACGATGTTCAGCGCGCCGTCCACGTAGGCCGGGATCCGGCCCAGCATGAAGCGCCGGACGATCGAGGTCGAGCTGCCGTACACGTCGCCCTCACCGAACACCACGCACGGGTTCACGCACACGACCGGCAGGCCCTGCGCCGCGAGCCGCAGCGCCTCGACCTCCGCCTCGTGCTTCGAGTTGACGTAGGGGATCCCGAGCTTGCCGGCGGTGAAGAGCTGGTTCTCATCGGTACGACCGCCGACGGGCGCGGGCCCGATTGCGGCAACGCTCGACGTGTAGACGACGCGCTCGACCCCGGACCGCAGGCATTCCTCGAGCACGTTGCGGGTGCCCACGACGTTCACGTCGAACAGCCGCTCCGCATCCGAGGCGCGCAGCGACGTCATCCCGGCGCAGTGGAAGACGCGGTCCACGTCGCGGAGCGCGCGCCGCACCTGGCGGCGGTCGAGGAGATCGCACTTGACGGTCTCGTACTCGAGGCCGGCGAGGTTCTCGTCCTTCGTCGAGTCGCGCATGGTCAGGCGCAGTTCGTCGCCGCGACCGGCGAGGGCGCGCGCGACGTGCGAGCCGATGAACCCGGCCCCGCCGGTGACCAGCGTCTTCATGGTCGGAGTCTAAAAAGCTGTTGCTGCCTGCTCGGCGTCGCGCTGACAGTGGAGACAGAGCGTTGCGCGCGGCATCGCCCGCAGGCGGCGGACTCCGATCTCGTCCCCGCAGTCCTCACACCGGCGGACGGAGGACGATTCGTACGCCCGCGCGGCCGCCGGCAACGGCCGCTCGAAGACGACCTCCTGCGCGTGGAGCCGCCGACGTGCTCCCCGCCCGTGGCGCATGTCCTCCGAGCGGGCCTGCAGCAGGCCCTCGAGCTGTAGCTTCGCGCTCTCCTCCAAGACTCCCCGGGGCGACAGTGTACGCGTGGCTCGCGTAGGCTGCGCCCCCGATGCCGCGGACCGCCGTCGTCACGGACTCGACCGCGTATCTGCCGCCGGAGATGGCCGCCGGGAACTCGATCGGAGTCGTGTCCCTGTACGTCAACTTCGGCGGGGATCGCACAGAGCGCGAGACCGACCTGATGGAGGACCTCACCGCGCTCTACGACGAGCTTCGATCGGCCGACCAGTGGCCGACGACGTCGCAGCCGTCGGTCGGTGACTTCGTGACCGCCTACGAGCCGCTGCTCGCCGACGGGGGCGAGATCGTGTCGATCCATATCTCGGAGGGGATCTCCGGGACCGCCGGATCCGCACGGCAGGCCGCCGAGCTGCTCGAGAAGGAGGGCAAGGGGGGCGAGCGCATTCGCGTCGTCGACTCGCAGAGCTCGGCCGGCGGCCTCGCGCTGATCGTGCTCGGCGCCGCGCGGGCCGCTCAGCGTGGTGAGGACGCCGACGCGGTCGTCGCACGAGCGGAGGAGGGGCGCGACTCGCTCAAGATGTGGTTCGCGATCGACACCCTCGAGTTCCTGAAGCGAAGCGGGCGGATCGGGGCGGCGAGCGCATGGATCGGGTCGACGCTGAAGATCAAGCCGATCCTCACGCTCGAGCAGGAGATCACGCCCGTCGAGCGCGTCCGCACCAGCGGCCGCGCCTTCGAGCGAATGGTCGCCTACGCCGAGGAGCGCCACCAGGGCGGCGCCGATGCGTGGGTCGTGCAGCACATTCAGTCGCACGACGCGGCGGAACGGCTCGCGGAGCGGTGCCGCCAGGTGTTCGAGCGCGACCCCGTGTTCGTCTCGGAGGTCGGGCCGGTCGTGGGCATCCACACGGGCCCGGGGCTCCTGGGTGTGGGCGGCGTGCCGTCGTCCCTTCTGGCTTAACCGTCCGGGCTCGCTCGGAGAATCCGAGCGAGCCGGATGGCCGCGCCCGCAACCCCACGCCCCCGCGCCGTCGCAACGACGGTGCTCACCGCCGTCCTGGTGGTCCTGGCGCTGTACCTGGTCTACCTGCTGCGCAAGCCCATCGGCTGGCTATTGATCGCCACGTTCCTGGCGATCGCCCTCTCGGGCCCGGTGAACTTCCTCCACCGCCGCATGAAGCGGGGATTCGCGATCACGCTCGTGTACCTGGGACTGCTGCTCGTGCCAATCGGCATCGGCGCCATCGTCGTGCCGCCCATCATCAACGGCGGGCACGACCTGGCCGAGAACGCGCCCGAGTACGCGGACGACGTGACCGAGTTCGTGAATGACAACAAGACCCTGCGCGACATCAACGACGACTACGACGTAACGGCGAAGATCGAGGAGGAAGCGGCCAAGCTGCCGTCCAAGATCGACGACGCCGCGGTAGTGCTGCGCGATGTGGGCTTCGGTCTCATCAACTCGATCTTCGCGCTGATCACGATCCTGATCCTCACCGCGTTCATACTCGGCGGAGGACGCCGGTGGCTCCACTTCGGGCTGCGCTTCGTGCCAGAGGATCGCGCGCAGCGGCTCGAGCGCGTCTTCGACCGAGTCGGGCGGGCTGTAGGCAACTACGTGGCAGGAGCGCTGTTCCAGGCGACCATCGCGGGCGTCACCGCCTACATCGTGCTGAGCATCCTCGGCGTCCCGTTCGCAGCGCCGCTCGCACTGATCATCTTCTTCCTCGACCTGATCCCGCTGGTCGGCGCGACGATCGGAGCC
>Ga0307409_100001119_pt1 | contig 12698 bp, 10 predicted proteins | sample 322Ometagenome_2_FD_203888 | JGI IMG/M metagenome (GOLD analysis project Ga0307409, IMG submission 203888) | Maize rhizosphere microbial communities from greenhouse at UC Davis, California, United States - 322HYB-O-2 | ecosystem: Host-associated > Plants > Roots > Rhizosphere > Soil | place...
CCCCGAGCGACACCAGGACGCCGAGAAGAGAGAGTGCGTTCGGGTGGACGCGGGGGTGGAACAGGAAGGGGACGGCGCGGGCGATGCGCTCGTCGAAGTCGTAGCCGAGGCGTGCCTTCAGCACGGCGACGCCCGCCTGCGCTTCCCTGCGCGCATCGCTTCCCCTAGTTGCCCTGCGGGGACGACTCGTCCCGCCGGCGCGGCGCCGGCGCCTCGATCAGCTCCGCCTTCTCCGCGACGTCCGGCAGGCGCGCGATCTCGCGCGCCAGCTCGTCCTTGTCGATCGCGCCGCGTCGCCCGGCGAGCCGGCGATCGAATCGAAGCGGCCTGGTGGCGTCGTCGTGCACAGTCGAACCTCCCGGACGTGAAGGCGCGGCAACTTAGCAAATTGACACTGACTTCCGGCTTCGGATAGCTTGGCCTCTGGCCGATCGAACCAGGGGGTCTTCCCGTGTCGCTGCGCTTCCTCCCCTGCCTGCGCACCGTGTTGCCGGTCGCCCTGCTCGGGCTCGCTTGCGCCACCCAGCCGCCCGAGCCCGAGCTCACCGAGCTGCCCGAGGCGGACGTGCTCTACCAGGAAGGCGTCGCGCTGCTCGAGGACCACAAGACGATCCTCTGGCTGGTCGACGTGACTCCGTATCAGGAAGCGATCGACAAGTTCCAGGAGGTCGTGGACAACTACCCGTACAGCGAGTACGCGGTCGCCGCCGAGCTCAAGATCGCCGACTCGTACTTCGAGCAGGAGCGCTGGGACGAGGCCCTCTCCTACTACCGGGACTTCGCCGAGCTGCACCCGGAGCACGAGAAGGTGCCCTACACGATCTACCGGACGGCGCTCTGCCACGAGCGCAAGAGCGCGTCGCCCGAGCGCGACCAGACCGCGACGCGCGAGGCCGTTGCCGCTCTCGACCAGCTGATGACGCGCTACCCGAACGCGCCCGAGACGCGCGAGGCCGAGCCGCTCTGGCGCGAGCTCCGCACGAAGCTGGGCCAGCACGTGCTCGCGATCGGCGACTTCTACTGGAACCGCGACGAGTATCAGAGCGCGGCGGGCCGCTACCGGCAGGTGCTCGACGAGTACCCCGGCCTCGGTCTCGACGCGCAGGCGCTCTACAAGCTCGGCCTCTGTTACACGCACATGAATCGAGACGAGGAGGCGCGGCGCATCTTCGAGGTGATCCTCGAGAACTACGAGGACAGCGAAGTCGCCCGGGCCGCGCAGGACCAGATCCCCTCCGCCAACTGACGTGGGGGACGCTCGCGCCGCATACACCGGCTCGCGCATGAGTCTCGAAGAGCGGGACGCCGTGCGTGCGGGCCGGGGCTGCTTCGAGCGCGGCGAGGACGACGCGGCGCTCGCCGCCTTCGAGCGTGTGCTCGAGACGCACCCGCGCTACGCGGATCTCCACTACCTGGTGGGGCTCGTCCACGAGCGGCGCGGCGAGCTCGACGAGGCGGTGGCCAGCTTCGAGCGCGCGCTCGCGATCAACCCGCGCTATGCCGAGTGCGCGCTCGCCCTGGCGAGCGTCTTCGAGCAGCGCGGGGAGTGGGAACGCTCGCGCGCGCTCGCCACCCGGCTCGGCGCCCTCGCCAGCGAGGGCGGCGCGCTCGATCCCACCACCTCCGGCAAGCTGGCGAACCTCCACGCCGCGCTCGCGGACGCCTATCGCGAAGCCGGCGAGCTGCGCGAAGCCGTCGAGTCGTTCCGGCGCGCGCTCGACCTCGCGCCCGCCTTCCACGACATCCGCTTCCGCCTCGGGGTGACGCTGCGCGAGGCGGGCCTGCCGGCCCAGGCGATCGCCGAGCTGAAGCGGGTGCGCCGCGGCAACCCGGCGTTCCTGGAGGCCGCGGTACAGCTCGGCCTCACCTACTGGAGCCTCGGCCGCAGCGAGCCGGCGATCGCGGAGTGGAAGCGCGTGCTCGCCGCCGAGCCGTCGCGCGAAGACGCGCGCATGTACCTGCGCCTGATCGGCGCTGCGCCCTAGCGGGGATCGGGGCTTCGCCCCTAGCGGTGGATCGGGGCTGCGCCTCTCGCGGCGGGTCGGTGGATCGGGGCTGCACCCCTCGCGGAGGATCGGGGCTGCACCTCTAGCGGAGGGGATCGGGACGCGTCGGGGCGAAGGGCCCGATCTCCTCGTTGTTCGCCCGGGCCGCCCGCTCGTCGAGCGCGGTCAGCCAGGACGGCGACCAGGCGGACGTGCTCTCGCGGCCGAGGCGCCCCTCGGCGCCCGCCCCGTCGGGCTCCGGCAGCAGGCGGTCGGCGGCCGACAACGCCCAGCTCACGAGCCCGGGCCACAGCCCGTAGAGCGCGACCGGCACCCGGACGTACGCGGGCATCACCAGGCGGGCCTGGCCGTGCTCCGCGGCGCGCACGATGCGGCGGGCCGCGCGGCCCGCGTTGATCGACAGCAGCGGCAGCGAGTCGCTGATGCTGAACCACGCGTACTCGGCGCGGTGACGGCCCTTGAACTCCGCGTTGCGCGCGCTGCCCGTCCGGATCAGCGCGGGGCAGACGGTCGTGACGCGAATGCCGGTGCCCGCGAGCTCGGCGCGCAGGCCCTGCGACCAGCCCGCGAGCGCGAACTTGCTCGCCGTGTACGGCAGCATGTGCGGCAGCGGGAGGAGACCGGCGATCGAGGACACGTTGACGATGCGGCCGCGACGGCGCGCCCGCATGCCCGGCAGCACGGCCTCGGTGAGGTACAGCGGCGCGAACAGGTGGGCGTACAGGGCGGCGCGGTAGTCGTCGGCCGTCATGTGCTCGACGGGCCCGACCTGGATCACGCCCGCGTTGTTCACGAGCGTGTCGAGGTACCCGAAGTGCTGCTCGACCATCGCCACGAGCTCCGCCACCTGCGCGGGGTCCGCCACGTTGCACGGGATCGCGAGGATCGGCCGGCCGTCGCCGTCGAGCAGGTCCTTCGCGCGCTCGAGCTCCGCGGGGTCGCGCGCGCAGATCGCCACGCGCGCGCCGCGCGCGAGATACTCGCGCGCGATGCACAGGCCGAGCCCGCGCGAGCCGCCGGTCACGAGCACCGTCCGTGAGGGCGCGCCCCGGCGCGCGCGCAGCGCCGCATAGCCGAGCGCCGCGCCGGCGACCGCCGCCGTCAACGCCACATCCCGCTTCTTCACCGCGGCTGCTCCGCCATCCTGGGAAGAAAAGCAAGCGGCGTGCCGCACTCGCCCGGACCCGCCGGCCGCACCCGGGCCGCCCGCGAGAGAATGTGTAGAAAACACCATCCGATGACGGTCCCCGCGGACGCAGGCCGCGCCGAGAACGCGCGCTCGGCGCTCGGCGCGAGCGCCCCCCGCCGGCACGCGTCTTGCTCGATCCGCCGAGACGTTGGAGGAGAAAATGCGCATCGCCCAGCTTGCGCCGCTCTTCGAGCGGGTGCCGCCCGTCGGGTACGGAGGCACCGAGCGCGTGGTGTCGTATCTCACCGAAGCGCTCGTCGCGATGGGCCACGAGGTGACGTTGTTCGCGAGCGCGGACTCGCTCACCTCGGCGGAGCTCGTGCCGTGCGCGCCGGAGGCGCTGCGCCTGAGCCGCAGCGCGCTCGATCCCGTCGCGCTCCATCTGCTCGAGGCCGAGATGCTGCTGCGCCGCGCGGGCGACTTCGACCTGGTGCACAACCACGTCGACTACCTCTACCTGCCCTTTGCCCGGCGCTGCGCGCGGCCCGCGCTCACGACGCTCCACGGCCGCCTCGACTACGAGTGCCTCGCCGCCGTCCTTCGCGAGTACCGCGAGCAGTGGGTGGTCTCGATCTCCCACGCGCAGCGCGCGCCGCTGCCGCGGCTGCGCTGGGCCGGCACGGTGCACCACGGCCTGCCCCGGGACCTCTACGAGTTCCAGGCCACGCCGGGGCGCTACCTCGCGTTCCTCGGCCGCATCTCGCCGGAGAAGCGCGTCGACCGCGCCATCGAGATCGCCGCCCGCAGCGGCCTGCCGCTCAAGATCGCCGCCAAGGTGGATCCGGCCGACGCCGCCTACTTCCGCGACGTCATCCGCCCGCTGCTGGATCACCCGCTGGTGGAGTTCATCGGCGAGGTCACGGACCGCGACAAGGGAGCGCTGCTCGGCGGCGCGGCCGCCCTGCTCTTCCCGATCGACTGGCCGGAGCCCTTCGGGATCGCCATGATCGAGGCGTTGGCCTGCGGCACGCCCGTCATCGCCTGGCGTCATGGCTCGGTGCCCGAGGTGATCGAGCACGGCGTCAGCGGCTTCCTCTGCGAGGACCTCGTCTCCGCCGTGCACGCCGTGCACAAGCTCGACGCGCTCGACCGCGCCGACTGCCGCCGCGCCTTCGAGAGCCGCTTCACGGCCGAGCGCATGGCCCGCGATTACCTGGACGTCTACGCCGACGTCGTCGAGAGCTCGACGGCGGGCGGGCCGGTTGCACGCCTCGCCTCGTGATTCCGCCCGAGAGCGACTACGAGATCCTGGCGGATTCCGCGCCGCCGGGCGACACGCGGACGCTGGTGCTGGCCTGCGGCGACATGTTCGCGGTGTTCGACCGCCGCGGCGCGCTCCAGCCCGGCCCCGGTAGCCGGCATGGGCTCTACTTCGACGGCGCGCGCTTCCTCTCCAGCTTCGCGCTGCGCGTCGCCGGGCGTCTGCCGCTGCTGCTCTGCTCGGGCATCCGCCACGACAACGACGGCTTCTTCGTTCACGAGACGAATCCGGACGTGCGCGAGAGCGGCGGGCCGGTGCTGGCGCGCGACCTCGTGCACCTCGTCCGTCGCGTGACGCTCTCGGAGGGCGTCTGCCAGATCGACCTCACGCTGCGCAGCTACGCCGATCGCGAGATCTACCTGCCGCTCGAGGTCGCCTACGCGGCGGACTTCGCCGACGTCTTCGAGGTGCGCGGGTCGCGTCGCGAGCGGCGCGGCGCGCTGCACGCGCCGCACGTGTCGGGCTCGCTCGTGGAGCTCGTCTACGACGGGCTCGACGCAGTCCAGCGCCGCACCCGCATCCAGCTGCCGTCCGCCCCGGTGCGCTTCACGCACGGAGCGGCCGCGCTGCTCTTCGCGCTGAAGCCGAACACGCCGGTGACGGTGGCGCTGCGCATCGAGTGCGAGCTGCGCGAGCGCCGCGCGCGACACCGGCAGGGCTTCTCGGCGGGCTGCCCGGCGGCCGACCCGCTCGCGACGCGCATCGTGACGTCGAACCCCGCCGCGAACGCCTGGCTCCGGCGTTCGTTCGCCGACCTCGCGATGCTCACCGCGGCGACCGCCGAGGGCCCCTTCCCGTACGCCGGCGTGCCCTGGTACTCGACGCCCTTCGGCCGGGACGCGCTGCTCACGGCATACGAGCTGCTCTGGCTGGAGCCCCGCTTCGCGCGCAGCGTGCTCCGCTTCCTCGGCGCGCACCAGTCGAAGCAGACGGACCCGACTCGGGACGCCGAGCCGGGCAAGATCGTCCACGAGATGCGCGCGGGCGAGATGGCGAGTCTCGGCGAAGTGCCCTTCCGCGCGTACTACGGCAGCGTCGACGCCACCCCGCTGTTCGCGCTCGTCGCCGCCGCCTACCACGAGCGCACTGGCGACGACGCGTTCCTCGACGCCCTGTGGCCCAGCCTGGAGCTCGCTCTCGCCTGGATCGACGGGCCGGGAGACGTCGACGGCGACGGCTTCGTCGAGTACCCGGGCCACTCGCTGCGGGGCCTCACGAACCAGGGCTGGAAGGACTCGCGCGATTCGGTGATGCACGCGGACGGCGCGCTCGCGACGGGGCCGATCGCGCTCTCAGAGGTGCAGGCGTACGTGTACGGCGCGAAGCGTGGGCTCGCGCGCGTGGCGCGGCGCATCGGCATGCCCGCGCGCGCGACCGAGCTCGAGGCCGGGGCGGAGCGGCTCCGGGACGCATTCGCGGCGGCGTTCTGGTGCGAGGACCTCGAGTGCTATGCGCTCGCGCTCGACGGCCGCAAGCGCCGCTGCCAGGTGCGGAGCTCGAACTCGGGTCACGTGCTCCTCACGGGGCTCGCCCTGCCCGAGCACGCCGAGGCGATCGCGCGCACGCTGCTCTCGCGAGACCACTTCTCGGGCTGGGGCATCCGTACGCTCGCCGCGTCGTCCACCCGCTACAACCCCATGTCGTACCACAACGGCTCCGTCTGGCCGCACGACAACGCGCTGATCGCCGCCGGCTTCGCGCGCTACGGCCTGACCCAGGCGGCCGCCACCGTGTTCTCGGCGTTGTTCGACGCGGCGTGGGCGATGGACGACCAGCGCCTGCCCGAGCTGCTCTGCGGCTTCGAACGCATCCCCGGCGAGGCGCCGACCTGCTACCCGGTGGCCTGCTCGCCGCAGGCCTGGGCGGCGGGCGCCGTCAGCCTGCTGTTCCAGGCGGTGCTCGGCCTCGGCGTGGATGCTTCCGCGCGGCAGATCCGGCTGGCGCGCCCGGTGCTGCCGCCTTCGATCGACCAGGTGACACTCTATGGTGTCGGAGTCGAAGGAGCCACGCTCGACCTGCTGCTCGAACGCAACGGCGACGGGCCGCAGCTGCGCGTGCTGCGGCGCCGGGGCGACCTCGAGGTCGTGCTGACGGGCTGAGCGGAGCGCCGCGCGCGCGAGCGCTCAGCGCTCGGCGCGATCGGCGCTCGCGACCGCGCCGCTCGCTTCCGCCGCGGCGCTCGCGCGGGTCGGGCGAGGAGGCCGACTCCGGTCCGTCCGCCACTTGCGGCGTGGCCGGTCCCCCTGCTCGAGCTCGGGATCGACCGAGAAGAGGCCGAGCACCCCGACGAGCTGCTGCCCCAGCAGATCGAACACGGCTTCGCGCAGCCCGACGGGCCGCACCACGCGCACTTCGCGCACGAGCGCATGGAACGCCCATGCCGCCAGGAATCGCAGCGCGATCGAGGCGCCGAACACCGCGACGAAGGGCTGCGTGCCGCTGCCATCGGCGGCGGCCCACGCGATCCCGCCGCCCACGAAGGCGCCGAGGCTCACGCCGACGCCGTTCAGGACGTTGAAGTAGGCGATGCAGGCCGCCCGCCGCGGCGGGCTCACCGCGTCGTAGACGAAGTTCGACGCGGACAGGTTGAGCCCGCCCCAGAAGAACGCACCCAGCACGTTCCAGAGGATCATCCAGGCGGGGTGCTCGAACAGCAGCCAGAGCCCGGGCAGCAGCACGACGCCCGAAGTGGTCCAGCGCAGCACCTTGCGGTTCCCGAAGCGATCGCCGAGGCGTCCCCACCACGGGATCGTCAGCAGGCTCGTCAGCGAGCCGGCGAGCACCACGGTGGTGTACTCCGCGTAGCTGTAGCCGGCGCCCTCGAGCAGGTAGACCGCGAAGTAGGGCGCCGCGACGTGCGCAGCGAAGCTGTTCAGCGCGATGCAGAGGGAGAAGCGCGCGAAGTTGCTGGTTCGCGCCTTCGATACGAAGCGCACGAACGACACCCGCTTCGACGGCTCCTCGGCCCAGCCCGCGTCGTAGAAGCGCGTGAGCGCGACGAGCGAGGAGCCGCGGGCGACGGCGGCGAGGGCGCACAGCAGCGCGAAGGCGACCACGGGATCGGCGCCGGCGCGATCGAGCAGCGCGCCGGCCGCCAGGGTCGCCCCGGCGGTCGCGAGGCCCGCCAGGCGGGCGCGCCGGCCGAACCAGCGCCCGCGCTCCGCGGGGGCCGTGTAGTCGGCGACCAGGCTCCCCCACGCCGGCCCCCCCATCGCCGCGCTCGCGGTTCCGATCGTGTACGCCGCGATCACGCCGAACACCGCGGCCTCGCCGAACCAGGGGCGCGCGAAGGCGAGCGGGATCCAGAGCAGCGCCTGCACGCTCGCTGTCCACAGCACCACGGCCCGGCGCGAGCCGAGGTGCCGGATGGCGGACCCGGAGCCGAGCTGCACCACGGCGAGGAGGAGGTTGCGCACCGAGCTGAGCAGCCCCGCCTGGAACGTCGTCGCTCCGAGCGCGAGGACGTAGGGGATCATGAACGGCTCGGTCAGCCCGTTCATCACGGCCGAGAAGACCGCGTCGCGGTCCGCGGCTCGCCGGCTCCGCGTGAGCGCGTCGCGATTGCTCGAGTCCGAGGTCCCGGGATGTTGCAAGCCGTTCTCCCGGAAGCGCCCGGAGAGGAGATTCGAGTGCAAGCTTTACGCCCGCCTCGTGCGGCCGGGACCTTCGGAATTCGCGGACCGGCACGCAAGCGCGCGGCGTCACACTTCTACAAGCTTCGGTGCGAAGTCGCGCGCCGCCGCACGCTTCTCGCAGCGTGGGGCGCGCTGCCAGTTTCTCCGCGAGGGTCCGCTTCTTGCAGCCCACGTTCCCTACTCGGCGAGAGGGAACCGTGGCGGCAGTGCTCGGCATCAACGCGGTGTTCCACGATCCGGCCGCGGCGATCGTGGTCGACGGACGCGTCGTCGCCGCCGCCGAGGAAGAACGCTTCAGTCGGCGCAAGCACGGCAAGCCGTGCGTGCCGTTCTCGACGTGGGAGCTGCCCGAGGCCGCCGCGCGCTTCTGCCTGCGCGAAGCGGGGCTCGAGCCCGGCGACGTCGACGCGGTCGCCTACTCCTACGACCCCACCCTCGCCGGGACGTGCGCGCCCGGGCAGGGGCTCGAGGAGGTTGCTCGCGAAGGCTGGGAGCCGCTGCGAACGTTCTACGCCGAGCGCGCGCCGCTCTTCTTGCGCGCCGCGCTGCCGGGCCTCGAGGCGCCCGTCCGCTTCCTGCCCCACCACGTCGCGCACGCGGCCTCCGCCTACCTCGCCGGCCCCCGCAACCGGACGGCCGTGCTGGTGCTCGACGGACGGGGCGAGTGCACGTCCCACCTCGCGGGCGCGGCGCTCGATGGCACCCTCCTGCCGATCGCCAGCCAGCGCCTGCCTCACTCGATCGGACTCTTCTACGAGGCGGCGACGGAGCACCTCGGCTTCCGGCGGGCGTCGGACGAGTACAAGGTGATGGCGCTCGCCGCCTACGGCGAGCCGCGTTTCCTCCCCGCGCTGCGCGAGGCGATTCGTGTCGTAGGTCACACTTTTCGGACGGACCCGATCGACTTTGCTGCGCTCGCGCCGCGGCGCCACGAGGACGAGCCGTGGAGCGACGCCCAGGCGGACCTTGCGGCCAGCGTGCAGCAGCGGCTCGAGGAGGCGCTGCTCGAGATCGCGCACGATCTCCACCGGCGCACCGGGCTGCTCGCGCTCGCGTACGCCGGCGGCGTCGCGTTGAACTGCGTCGCGAACGCGCGGCTCGCGCGGGAGGGCCCGTTCGAGCACGTCTTCGTGCAGCCCGCCGCGGGCGACGCCGGCACCGCGCTCGGCGCCGCGCTGTTCACGGCCCGCGAGCTCGGCGACGAGGTGCAGCCGACCCCGACGGCCGCGCTCGGCTGCGGCTTCGAGGACGAGACGATCGAGCGACAGCTCTGCGCGGCGGCCGTCTCCTACGAGCTGCCAGGAGACCTCGCGGATCGCGTCGCGGACACGTTGGCCTGCGACGGCATCGTGGGCTGGTTCCAGGGCCGGAGCGAGTTCGGTCCCCGGGCGCTCGGCCACCGCAGCCTCCTCGCGAACCCGTGCCATGCGCACAACCTGGAGCGCCTCAACGACGTGAAGGGGCGCGAGGCGTTTCGGCCAGTCGCGCCGATGGTCTCGCTCGAGCGAGCTCGCCAGATCTTCGAGGGACGGCTGCCGAGCCCGCACATGCTGTTCACCCACCGCGTGCGGCCCGAATGGCGCGCGCGGATCCCAGCCGCGGTGCACGTAGATGGAACCGCGCGCGTACAGACGGTCGATCCCAGGGAAGAGCCGCTCCTCGCGCGCCTGCTCGCGGCCTTCGAGAAGCGCACCGGAGTGCCGGTGCTCGTCAACACCAGCTTCAACACCGCCGGGCGACCGATGGTCGACCAGCCGCGCGACGCGCTCGAGTGCTTCGCCTCGGCGCCGATCGACGCGCTCGCGCTCGGTCCGTTCCTCGTGCGCCGCACCCGGGGGATCTGGCAATGACGCCGCGCTACGACGTCGTGATCCCGACCATCGGCCGCCCCTCGTTGGCGACGCTGCTGCGCGCGCTCGCGAGCGCGCCGGGCCCCGCGCCGGACGCCGTGATCGTCGTCGACGACCGGCCGCGGGTCGAGCTGACGCGGCCGCTCACGCTGCCGGAGGGGCTCGAGCTCCCGGTTTGCGTGCTCGCCTCGGGCGGGTGCGGGCCTGCGACCGCGCGCAACGTCGGCGCGCTCCGCACGAGCGCCGACTGGATCGCGTTCCTCGACGACGACGTCGTGCCCGACCCGGAGTGGAGGGAGCGGCTCGCGTACGACCTCTCGGAGCTGTCGGCCGCCACCGCGGCCTCGCTCGGCCGGGTCCGCGTGCCGCAGCCGGTCGGACGGCGGCCGACGGATCACGAGCGCTCGGTGCTGCGCCTCGGCCGGGCGCGCTGGATCCTCGCGGACGCCGCGATCCGGCGCGATGCCTGGGCCGCGCTCGGAGGCTTCGACGAGCGCTTCCGGCACGCGTACCGGGAGGACACCGACTTCGCGCTGCGCCTGCGCGAGGCGGGGCTGCGCAGCGCGGTCGGCAGCCGCACCAGCACGCATCTGCTGCGGCCCGGAACCAGCTGGGCCCGCGTGCGCGCGCAGCGCGGCAACGCGGACGACGTGCTGCTCGAGGCGCTGCACGGGCATGATTGGCGCCGCAAGGCGGGCGAGACGGCGACCTGGCTGCCGGTTCACGCGGCAAGCACGCTCGCCCTCGGCCTCGCAGGCGCAGGCGCTTCGACGGCGGCGCTGCCGGTCGCGCTGCTGACCGCGGCGCCGTGGGCGGCGCTCACCGCAGCCTTCTTCGCCGCGCGCGCGCGGCAGGGGCCCACGCAGCCGGCCGAGCTCGCGGCGCTCGCCGGCACGAGCTTGCTGATTCCCCCCGCGGCCGTGGCGTATCACCTCGCCGGGCGCGTGCGCGTGGCCCGCCTGCGGCGCCACCACGCGCTGCTCGCGTGGCGGCCGCCGCGCCGCACCGTCGTTCGTGCGGTGCTCTTCGATCGCGACGGCACCCTGATCCGCGACGTGCCGGGCAATCGCGACCCCGAGCGCGTGCGCCCGACGCGCTGCGCGGCTCGCGCCGTGGCGCGGCTGCGCGCGGCGGGCATGCGCCTCGCGGTCGTCACGAACCAGGCGGGCGTGGCCGAGGGCGCGTTCACGCCGCTCGACGTCGAGCGCGTGAACGCGCGCGTCGAAGGGTTGCTCGGCCCCTTCGACGGCTTCTTCGTCTGCCCCCACGCCGCCTCCGATCACTGCGCGTGCCGCAAGCCCGCGCCGGGGCTGATCCAGGAGGCGCTGCGAAAGCTCGAGGTTCGCCCCGAGGAGTGCGTGCTGGTCGGCGACACCGGCGCCGACGTCGCGGCCGCTTTCGCGGCCGGGGTGCGGCCGATCCTCGTCCCGAACCGCGCGACCCGGAGCAGCGAGGTGCACGACGCCCCGGAGGTGGCCCGCGACCTCGACTGCGCCGCGCTGCGCGCGCTCGGGGTGGGCGCATGAACGTCTTCCTCTGGCACGTCCACGGCTCGTGGACCACCGCCTTCGTGCAGGGCCCCCACCGCTACCTCGTGCCCCGGCTGCCCGACCGCAGCGCGTTCGGTCGCGGGCGCGCGGAGACCTGGAGCTGGCCCGCGTCGGTCGAGGAGGTGACGCCCGAGGAGGCCAGGCAGCGCGCCGTCGACGTGCTGATCGTGCAGCGACCCGAGGAGCTCGCGCTCGCGCGGAGCTGGCTCGGGCGCGAGCCCGGCGTCGACCTGCCGGCGCTCTACGTCGAGCACAACGCCCCGGCGGGCGCCGTGCCGTCGACGCGGCATCCGGTCGCGGACCGGCCCGAGCTCACGCTCGTCCACGTGACGCATTGGAACCGGTTGTTTTGGGACGCGGGCTCGACGCGCAGCGTCGTGGTCGAGCACGGCATCGTGGACCCGGGCTACCTCTACACCGGCACGCTGCCGCGCGCGGTGGTGGTCGTGAACGAAGCTCGGCGCCGCGGTCGCGTGACGGGCACCGACCTGATCCCGCGCTTCGAGAAGGCGGCGCCGCTCGACCTGTTCGGCATGGACTCTGCGCCGCTCGGGGGCCACGGCAACCTGCCGCAGGCGGTGCTGCACCGCGTGATGGCGCGGCGCCGCGTGTATCTCCATCTCTGTCGCTGGACTTCGCTCGGGCTCTCGCTGCTCGAGGCCATGCACCTCGGCATGCCCGTCGTCGCGCTGTCCACGACCGAGGTGCCCGAGGCGGTGCCGCGCGAAGCCGGGGTCGTCTCGAACCGCCTCGATCATCTCGAAGCTGCGCTGCGCCGGCTGGTCGCGGACCCCGCCGAGGCCCGGGCCCGCGGCCTCGCTGCCCGCCGCGCGGCGCAGCGCCGCTACGGGCTCGCCCGCTTCCTCCGAGATTGGGAGCTGCTGCTCCAGGAGGTCGTCGCATGAGGATCGCGATGGTGTCGGAACACGCGAGCCCGCTGTCGATGCTCGGCGGCGCCGACGCAGGCGGCCAGAACGTCCACGTGGCGGCGCTCGCGGCGGCGCTCGCGCGTCGCGGCGACGAGGTGGTCGTCTACACGCGGCGCGACGCCGAGGCGCTGCCCGACCGCGTCGTGTTCGCCCCCGGCGCCACCGTGGAGCACGTCCGCGCCGGACCCGCCCGCTTCGTGCCCAAGGACGAGCTGTGGCCCCTGATGCCCGCGTTCGCGGCCGGCCTGCGCGCGGCGTGGAGGCGCCGCCTGCCCGAC
>Ga0307409_100001121_pt1 | contig 12690 bp, 14 predicted proteins | sample 322Ometagenome_2_FD_203888 | JGI IMG/M metagenome (GOLD analysis project Ga0307409, IMG submission 203888) | Maize rhizosphere microbial communities from greenhouse at UC Davis, California, United States - 322HYB-O-2 | ecosystem: Host-associated > Plants > Roots > Rhizosphere > Soil | place...
AGTGCTGGTCACGAGCACCGACGGCGAGGTGCACGTCCTCGGGACCGCACTGCCGGTGGAGGAGTACCTCGCCCGGTTCGAGCGCACCGGCGACCCGCATCGCGGGGCCGCTCCCTAACGTGCGTTGGAGCTGCCGAGCGATCTATGGTTGCGGCGCCTGCGGCGCCGCATCTTATGGAGTTCGCTCGCAGCTCAACTTCGGGCGTTAGGCCGCCACATGAGCCCCACCGGAACACCCTTTCTACGCTGACGCCATCGAGCAGCAGTCGGCTCAAAAATCAGCGTCGATGGCATCCTCGATTGCGTCTCGCCCCGCGAGCATGGCGGATTTCAGTTTGTGCAGATCGGCTCTGCGCTGGGCAAGCGAGGGCGACCATCGCGCACGAAGGCAGCGCGCTGAAGGGCGAGAATGTCATTGAGCCGAGCCATCGCGAGGCCTCCACCGTGGCTGCCGGGATGCTTGACGAGGTCCCGGCAACGCCCGCTGAGTTGGTCTGCGTGATGTCCGTCCGTTTAGGCTGCGAACTGCCGCAGGTGATAGTCCAAGTGCATCTGCAAGAGCTTGCCCCACTGCCGTGCCGTCATCCTCCCGAATAGGGGATGCGGTTTCCAGGCTTCGTCAGTTCTCGCGTGCCGCGCCGTCTCTAGGATCGACAGCAGCTGTGCCCTTTCGTACGCGAAGTCGAACCTCTGCGAGCGCTGGATTTTGAAGCCCTTGGGAATGCGGAGACCGACGGGCTGCTCTTGAAACCAATCCACAGTGACCCATTTGCCGACTGTTCGGGTGAGCAGGTTGCTCTCGTCAGGGAGATCGTAGAAGCCAAGCGAACCACCGCACGCCAGATTGAGGTGGTGAAGCATCTGATCCACTTCCATGGTGCCCCACCGGCGCGGAGATTGGGGTGTCACGCCCTCGACACGCTGTCGATACTCGTGCAACTTCTCTTCCGTGAAGAAGAGACTCCCATCCACCGGCTTGAGCCGCAGAACCCGCGGGATATCTCGGGCCATTGCGACTCCTGACATCAGCGCGTCACGATCAAAGAGAGCGCGGAGCAGCTTCATGTAGTTATCGCCCACTCTCCACGACGAGAGTTCCGGATCGCGACGCCGGCATCCTGTCGAGGTGGAGGTCTCGTCGAATCCCGGCGTCCATCAGGCCGGCGGGCGCGAATCTGCGAAGGAACCGCAGGCGGCTCGCGCGCCCACTGACTGAGTATCGGAGTTTCGGGCGAGCCGCGAGGGCGGCTTTCAGCACGGCGTCGGCCACAACACCAGGCTTGTCTCCAGCCTCGACGAGCTCCCTTATCCTTCGGCCCAAGGCTGCACGGATGTCTCGATACTCATCGAGCTTCGAGTCAGCTTCCAGCAAGTGCGCGTCGAACTGCGTCTGCGTGTACGCAGGCTCGATGACCGATACGCGGATGCCCTTCGTGCGCAACTCATGGTCGAGTGATTCCGAATAGCCTGCGACCGCGTGCTTGGTTGCGGCATAGAGCGCCAGGTACGGCGCCGGCAAGAAGCCCAGCACGGAGCCGATGTTGATGATGCGACCACCGCCGTGTCGCATGTGGGGCACGGCGGCGCGCGTCATCCGCACGATCCCGAAGAAGTTGGTATCGAAGATCGACCGCGCCTGCTCGATGGAGTTCTCCTCCGCCCCGGCGGGGGCGATACTGAAGCCGGCGTTGTTTACGAGCAGGTCGATACCGCCCTCCAATCGCACCAATTCCTTGATTGCGGCCTCCACGGACGTATCGCTGGTCACGTCGAGAGACAGCATCTCGAACGATCGCGCGCCCGCTGGGGTTGCCCGTCTGCTGGTGCCGTAGACCTTGTAGCCAGCCCGCGCGAGCCGATCCGCCGTGGCCTCGCCAATGCCTGACGAGGCGCCGGTCACAAGCGCGATCTTTCTTTCGGGGTATCGCTCGGTCATCTGATTATCTCCTCTTAAGCTCCCGATTCGGGCGCTCTCGCCGTGGCCCAACCGCACGCATAAATGATGGTCATCATCATTACTAGGATATATGACGACCATCATGTATATTGTCAAGGATGAAACGAGAGGAGACCAGGATGAAAGTGAGTAGGGAGCAGGCCGCCCTGAACCGGGAACGAATCCTCGAGGCCGCAGCCCAGCTATTCCGCGAGCGGGGCTTCGACGGGATTGGCGTCGCGGATCTCATGAAGGAGGCGGGCCTTACGCACGGCGGTTTCTACGGCCACTTCTCCTCGAAGGAGGAGTTGATCGCAGAGGCGTCGGCGCGCGCACTGACGAGCACGTTTGCACTCTTGAGCAAGCAGGCAGAGCGTGGAGCAGGTGATCCGCTATCTGCGGTTGCCAACAGCTATTTAAGCAGCAGACATCGCGACGATCCGGGCACGGGCTGCCTGCTCGCCGCGCTCGGACCGGACGTGTCGCGACAGGGCCCCGCCGTCCGCCGGACTGTCACCGACTACGTGCGTTCCGCCGTCGATCTCTTGACGACGCTGGTCCCGGGCAAGTCGAAAGCCGCACGGAGACAGAACGCCATCAGCACGTATGCAACATTGGTTGGCACCATGGTCATGGCGCGCGCCGTCGATGATCGTGCGCTGTCGCAGGAAATCCTGGATGCCGGCCTGGCGTCTGTCAAAGCCTGACGCTCCAATCACAGGGGAAGATCGTGACACCCTCGGGCCCAACCGGCTCGGGCGGCAAGGACGTCCAGCCCCCTTGGACGATGCTACAACGGACTGTTGGATCCAGTTCTCTGTCTGCGCCACACGTGAGAGTTCTTGGAGCGGCGCCCTAACGATCGTTGAAGCTGACGAACGATCTGCGGATTGCGCGTGCTCCGCACGCGCTTCTATTGATTCGTTCGCAGCTTAACTCAAGCGTTAGACCACACAACGGGTGTCTGTGACAAACGAAGCGTACCGCGCGCTCTGCGCCCGCCCGGACGTCTTGCCGCGCCCCGTGCTGCGGGCGACCGCCGTGCGGCTCGCCTCCGCGCACCCGGAACTCGCGTCGGCGGTCCAGCGCCTGCTCGCGGGGGCGCCCGTCGCGAAGCCGCCGCGGCACGTCGGCGGTCCGGAGACCGACCACTTCTCCATCGACCTTCCGGACGATCAGGTCGATGCCGTCGCCGAGGCGCTCTTCCAGCTGGAGACCGATCTCGCCGTGGCCGATGAGCCGCCGCCTGGCGCCCTGCGCACCGCGGCCGACCTCGCCGACCGGTGGAACGCTATCGGGATGTTCCGGCGGGATGTGGTCTAACGAGTCACTGAAGCTGACGGGCCGGACGGCATCAGGTTGACCGCCGCCCGGCAGCGTACACGCCTCGGCTCCCTCTTCCCGGCCGCCTGAAGAGCCCGCAGCTTAGTTCCGGCGTTAAGAGCCCGCAACTTAGTTCCGGCGTTAGACGCCATGTGAATGGCAATGCCGGACGTTTCCGGTAAGCATCAGAGCAGATGATATGACTCTTAAGCGGATGGACAACGTAGGCATCGTGGTGGAATCCCTCGATGCCGCCATCTCATTTTTCTCCGAGCTTGGCCTGAAACTCGAAGGGCGAGCCACGGTCGAAGGAGAGTGGGCCGGGCGCGTCACCGGACTGGGGTCCCAGCGCGTCGAGATCGCCATGCTGGTCACCCCGGACGGCCACAGTCGGCTCGAGCTTTCGCGATTCCTCACCCCGCCCGTCGTCGCCGATCACCGGAACGCCCCGGTGAACGCTCTCGGCTACCTGCGCGTCATGTTCACTGTGGACGACATCGACGAGACGCTCGCCAGGCTCCGCAAGCGTGGCGCGCAGCTCGTCGGCGAAGTGGTTCAGTACGAGAAGGCGTATCGGCTCTGCTACATCCGCGGCCCCGAAGGACTTCTCATCGGGCTCGCCGAGGAGCTCAGGTAGAGCGTCCCCGCATAGACGCAGTTGCCTTGCGGCAAGCGGACGGCCGGTCGGGATACTGCGCCGGCGTCTAACGAATCGTTGAAGCTGACGAAGCCGCGCATCGTCCCAACCCGGCAGCACAGCTCCAGCCCCGCGGTTTCGCAGGTTAACTCTGGCGTTAGGCCGCGCCTCCAGGTTGCGCCGGAGTGCGGGTCGGCGTCCTTGTCCTGACGTGTACGTGCAGCGGCGCACCCTCTTCCGGGAGACCCCCATGCCCACGCCCGGTCGCCGGCCCCTCGGCGCGATGGCCCTCGTCCTCGGCGCCTTCGCCGCCTTCGGCGCGGTCGCCGCGCCCGCCCGCCCGGCCGGCGCGCAGGCGCCCGGGCCCGAGCTGTCGCTCTCGGCGGGCGCGATGCAGTTCGACGCGAGCGGGACCGGCGTCGCGCCCACGGCGGCCGCCCGCGCCGCGCTGCCCGTGGCCGGCCGCTGGCTGCTGGCCGACGGGAGCCTCGCCTACGCGGCGCTCGGCGAGCAGTTCGCGCCGTCGCCGACGCGCGTGGCCGTGGCCGTGGCGCAGCTGCAGCTCCAGGCCCCGCTCGGGCCGGTGCGGCCCTACCTCGGCGTCGGCGGCGGGTGGGTCCGGTACCTGAGCAACGCCGGCGGCCAGCCGGCGGCGCCCGGCACGCTCTCGGGCGCGGCCGGGCTGCGCGTCGCCGTCTCGGGGCGGCTCGGCGTGCGGGGCGAGCTGCGGGTGCGCGGGTGGCAGCGGACGAGCGACGGCGACTTCGGGTTCGTGAACAGCGCGGCCGAGTACACCGGCGGCGTCACGTACGCCTTCTGAACGCGGCCTGACGCGGCCCGGCCCCGTCCCGCGGCACCCGGGGCCGGCCGCCGCGTGCGCGCAGCCTAACGAAACGCTGCAGCCGACAGCCGCGCTCTGGACGGCGGCGCGGTGCGCCGCAATTATGAGAGCGTCTGCGGCTGAGCTCGGGCGTTCGGCGGATCAGTACAGAGCCGCCCGGATCTTTGGGAGGACACCTTGAGTGAATCGTCGGACCCGCAGGCGCTGCAGGCGGCGTCCCTCGCGTTGCTCGCGCTCCGGGCCAGCCTGCCGCCCGGGGACCGCCCGGCCGCCCCGGGCGTGCGCCTCGGCGCCGGCGGCGCGCCCCTCACCGCCCGAGAGGCCGCGGCCGCACTGGCCGCGCTGGCGAAGCCGGTCGCCTGCCGGGCGGGCGTGCGGGGCGACGTGCTCGCGGTCTCGACAGAGCCGATCCCGGACGGCGCGGGCTACCGCGCGCGCGGCGTCGGGGGCCGGATGATCGCCGGACTGCGGCCGCTCGCCGCGGCCGCAGACACGGCCGACGCGTTGGTGGAGTTCGTCGCCAGCGAGGCCGGGGACGCGCTCGTGCTGCCGTGGGCCGCGGTCGAGCGGTGGGCGGCGGAGTACTCGTGCGAGGAGCTGTCCTTCGGGTGGGACGACCCGGACGAGGGCACGCGCCGGCGCGGGCTGGCCGCGTCCGTGCAGGTCGGCTACGGCCGCATCACGCCCGTCTACTTCCCGTGAGTCGCGCCGCGGCGCGCGACCGCCGAACGAGGCGCTGCACCTGTCAGGCGCGTTGCGGATTGCCGGCGGTGGCAGCAACTTGTGATAGGCGCTCGCGGGTGAGCTGCGGCGTTAGGCCGACAACAATTCTTCGAATGAGTCGATCCTGGCGGATGCGGCCGCGGGCGGCGGTGACCCGGGCGCTCACGGTAACGGTAGTGGCGGTGTCGCTCGTGGCACTCGGCGCCTGCCGTGGCACCGACCGTGGCGTGGTCGAGCGGGAGGTCGCCTCGCCCGACGGGGCGCGCGTGGCCCGGTACTACGTCGTGTCCGGCGGGGGCGCGGCCGGGTACGTGGACGAGTACGTCGACGTGCGGCCGCGCGGCGAGCCGTTCGACCCGTACGCGGACGACCCGGCGCTCCTGATGACGCACGGCGGCGGGGTCACCCTCACGTGGCGCGGGCCGGACCGGCTGGTGGTGGAGTACCCCGGGTGGGCCGGCGTCTCGCGCGGGTGCCGGGCGGCCCGGGGGGTCACGATCGAGTACGTCGCCCGCGCCGAGCCGGACAGCGCTTGGGGGCCCGCCGCGCGCGCAGAGTGGGAGAGCGCCCGGCAGCTCGACGCGGACCTCGCCCGGCGCGGCGAGCCGCCGATCCAGAGCCAGTACCGCGGCCTAACGGGGCGCTGCAGCTGACCGGCACGCCGCGGTAGCGCCTTCGGCGCGACGGTTGTACCGTGCCGGCAGCTGAGCTATTGCGTTAGCAACTGTCTTGAATGTCAAGCGGTGGCGGGGTGCTCCTGCCACCGCGTGTTCGTGCGCGCCATGGCGTTGAGGATGGTGAGGAGCGTCCGCATGCACGCGACGGGGGCGAGCTTCTTCGGCTTGCCGGCCCTGAGGAGGCGCTGGTAGAAGGCGCCGATCACCGCGTTGCGCTTCGTGGCGACGAGTGCCGCCATGTACAGCACGGCCCGGACGCCGGCGCGCCCGCCCTGCACGAACCGCCGCCCGCGGAGCGCCCCCGAGTCGCGGCTCAGGGGCGCGACGCCGACGAGCTTGGCGATCTCGCGCCGCGACAAGCGGCCGAGCTCCGGCAGCTCGGCGAGGAGCGTGAGCGAGAGCACGGGGCCGACGCCGGGCACGCTCTGCAGCAGGTCGTCCCGCTCGCGCCAGGCGGGGCTCCGGCGGATCATCGCGCCGAGGTCCGTGTCCGCGATGCGCAGCTCGCGCTCGAGGAAGGCGATGTGCGCCTTCAGGCTCTTCTTCACGGGCTGCCTGCCGCGGCCGAACACCTGGCCGAGGCGGTTGCGCTCCGCTTGGAGCATCTCCAGCAGCTGGCGGCGGCGCGCCAGGAGCGCGTCGAGCTCCTGCGCGTCGGCCGCCGGCAGCGTGCGCACCTCGGGCCTGACCCGCTCGGCGAAGAGGGCGAGGACGTCGGCGTCGATGCGGTCCGTCTTCGCGAGCTGCCCCGTGGCCTTGGCGAAGTCGCGCACCTGGCGCGGGTTCGCCACGACGACGGGCAGCCCCGCGGCGGCGAGCGCCCCAACGCACAGCAGCTCGTACCCGCCGGTGGCCTCGAGCACGACGAGCGCCGGCCCGTCGTGCCGCAGCCGCTCGACGAGCCTCTGCACGCCGCGCTCGTCGTTGGGCGCCGTCCACCGCTCCCCGCTCGGCCGGGCGGCGACGACCAGCTCCGCCTTCGCGACGTCAATTCCGATCAGCATCCGCCCTCCCGCGTGGGGGTCGCCGTGGCCCGCTCTTGTGAGAATCCGGGCTCGCCTCGGCGGCGGCCCCCGCAACTGTTCGGGCTCTCGCGACAGGGGATCGGGTGCGCCGCCCCGGCTAACGCGCGGTGTTCACCACCCAGACGGCATCGAGCTGGCGCCCCGAGCAGAATGCCTGCAAACTCCGGCAGGAGCTAGATACAAGATGGCTACAGCCTCCGAGGTAGGTGGAGCCGGTGTTCGATGCGGTCCTGTACCAGGTCGAGATGTCTCGGCTCCTCCGAGATGCCGCGGACGCGGTGCGCCGCCATCACCGGGGCCTCGTCATCTACACCGTCAGCGTCTGGACTGACCCGAATGCGGCCGTGAGTGCCGTCAGCGTCGACACTCGCGAGAACTCTGAAGCGCAGCTGGCGGAGCTCGCCGCGTGGGCTCAGGCGCGGCGCGCCGAGGCGCTGGCAGCGGGTGACCCGGCAATGGCAGTGCTCCTAGGCGCTCTCCCTCCGCGCAACCGCAACCCCGCGGGCTTCGCCCTCCGCGAGATCGCGTCGGTTGAGCACCGCGCATTCCCTGCGAACTGGGACGAGGTATCTCGGGGCGACTGCTGGCTGGAACTGGGACCGGCTCTCAGCAAGGTCCGCGCGGATGCTGTGAACCAGTTCGCGGGCTTGTCTCTTCACCCGGAGGCGGAGCTCGCCGTGAACGGCCCCCGTGACTGGTACGACGAGCCGGTCAGGTTGTGCTCGCGGGCCATCTAACGATGCAATGAAGCGTGCTCTCCGAGCGGTGGACGCCGGACGCGCTCGCGCGCCTCCTGGCCCGCGCCCCGGCCACGATCGGCGTCGGCAGCACCCGCAACATGACGGTCTCCGTGGAGGTGGAGGTCCTCGATCGGGCGCCCGGCGGCGGGAACCTCCGCGCGGGGACCAGCCCCACGAGTGCGGCATCGACCTGCCGCCGGGCCTCCGCGTCGTCGGCGGCTGCGCCGACGACTGCTACCGCGTCGCGCTCTGACCGGCCACGGCGGCGGAGCCGGTTGTTGTGACGGCTCGGCCTGGCCGCCTAGCAACGTTTGAAGGTGACGACGATTTCAGGTGTGCTCGCTTCGCTCGAAACGCGCGGTGGCGTGACCCCTAGCAGCCGCCCGACCATTTGCTACAATCAGTCGCACACCAGCAGCGGAGGACACGTGCGCACACCGTCATTGCTTGCCATAGCTGTACTCTTCGCGTCGACCGCAGGGGCGCAGTCACCTGCAGCACGAGGCCGGCTCTCAGCGCACTGGGAGGAGCTGACTGCAGCCGACTTCCGTGAAGCCATCACGCGCGCCCAAGGTACGTGCTTGCTCCCCTTCGGCATCATGGAGAAGCATGGGCCACACCTCCCACTCGGCAACGACCTGCTCAACGTGCGTTACGCCGCGCTCCACGCCGCCGAGCAAGAATACGCAGTGGTGTTTCCCGAGTACTACTTCGGCCAGATTTTCGAGGCGAAGCACGAGCCCGGAACCGTCGCGTACAGCCGCGGACTACAGCTCCAGCTGCTGCAGGAGACGACGGACGAGATGGCCCGCAACGGCTGCAAGAAAATCGTCATCGTGAATGGCCATGGTGGCAACGGCAGCCTGCTGCCGTATTTCGCGCAGACGCAGCTCGAGGCGCCGCATGACTACGTCGTGTACGTGCAGGGGCTGCCGCCCAGCGGACCGGGCGAACCGAAGCACAGGTCGAATCCGGCAACGGACATGCACGCCGGTGAGGGCGAAACATCGATGAGCATGATCGCGCGACCCGACCTCGTGCATCTCGAGCGGGCGTCGCAGGAATCGGGTGCCGATCAGGCGCGTGTGAAACTGCCGGACGGTCTGTACACCGGCATCTGGTGGTACGCGCGATTCCCGAATCACTACGCCGGCGAAGGCGCCGTCGCGTCGCGCGAACTCGGCGAGTTCGAGACGAAGGCGTGGATCAATGCCATCGTGCAGGCGATCCGCGCCGTCAAGGCGGACCAGGAAAGTCTGCGGCTTCAGAACGAGTTCTACGAGCGGAGCAAGCACCCGCTGGACACTCCGCAGTAGCACCTGACTGAAGAGGCAGTTCAAACTCGGCGCCTGCGATCAGTTGATCGGCTGAATCGGTCCCAGAGGTCGTGCAACGGCGCGGCACCTGGCGCCCCAATCAAATGCGGCGGAGGTCCTCGCCTCGGGGAGGCGGCTCCAGCTATACCGGCGGGTTTACCAGGCGCGGCCACGTCGGCGTCTTCGTGCGGCTCAGGGGCTTGCCCTTGAACGTGGCGGTCGCCGCCGCGTTGCTACCGGCGGCGTCAGTGGCAGCCGGGTACGGCGCGACCGGCTGGCTCGTGGGGGCGACGGTCGTCCTCGCGGTCGCGCGGTTCCTGGTGGGGCTCGTAGATTGGCGCTGCCCGCGCTGCCACGAGGAGGTCGGCCGCGCCCTGTTTGTCGATCGGTGTCGGTCGTGCGGGTCGACCTCGGTCCGCCTCCGCGGGCCGCCGCCAAACGGTTCGTTGCAGCTGACGCGGCGGCGCATCGCCCCGACCCGGCAGCATGACTCCAACCCTGCCGCCACGCAGCTGAGCTTTGGCGTTAGATCGCCACCAAGACTCCTCGCGCCTGGCGCTCCCGAGCGAGCGTTCGTCAACGAGGCGGCTCCGATCGGGCCCGCTTGCCAGCCGTCGCGCGTCCAGGCGGCTGCACGCCCTCCTGGGTGATGACGTTCCGCGGGCCGCCGGACGTCGTCCAGCGGGCCAGCCGGGACGCGAGGACGTCGACGGCGTTCACCGTGCCCCGCTCCGCTCCGAAGACGGAAAGCGTCAAGTAGGGCAGGAATGGGCGCTCGCCTGGCCGCGCCACGACGAGGAAGGCGCTCGTCGCCCGTTGCGTACCGCACCGCACATCGCCGCCAGCCTCGCTGCCTGCCGCCAGTCCGGCCATGAGGACGTCGTACAGCGGGCGGCCGGCCGCGCGGGCGGCTTCAATCGCTCTCACCACCCGGTCGAGCACGGCCGGGCTGGCGAGCGAGTTGCCTTGGACGAGGACATCGACCGCGCGCCGCGCGCCGTGGTGCGGCGCCGTCGAGTCCCCGGTGAATTGCGCCAGCCCGCCCACGAACGTCGCGACCGCGTACTGCCGGTACTGATTGGTCGAATCCAGCGCCGGCGCGGTGATCGCTCGGAGCACGGCGTCGGCCGACACACTGTCGGCGAGGAGTTGGTTCCCACGCTGGATCGCGGCGTCGTACCCGATGGCTTGGGCGATGAGCACACCGTGGCCAGGCCGGAGGGACATGATCCCGTACACGTCTGGCGTGCATGACGCGCCCGCGACACCGATCCACCTGCGCTGGCGGTCGAGCACGATGATCGACCACGTCGCGTGCGCGGCGCGCGGCAGGACCGGGAGCAGGATGAGCGCGGCGAGGACGACGCGGCGGGGAACGCGCAGCATGGTGTGCTCCCGATCAGGGCCGGCGGAGTTGTCGAGCAGGGCTGCCCGGCGAAACGACTGCGAGGTGCCTTGAGTGGGTGAGACATCCTCGAGGTGGCTGGGGTTTGAAGGAGTGCGGCGATGGCACCGTCGCCCCTGCTGCCGTGAGCGCTCACTTGCCGACGCGGCCTGCGGAGGACAACACTTGGCATCGCGACCCTGCGATCTAACGATGCAATGAAGCTGACGAGCGGGCTGCGGCGGCTCGCTTCGCTCGCGATTGTTTGATCCGCTCGCAGCTTATCGCGGGCGTTAGCTGGCCTACTAACTTCTTCGCACAGCCGACGCATGCAGGTCCTCGTGGTCAGTGGCAGTGGGCTGTCGGCCGATAGCGGGCTGCCCACCTTCCGAGGCGCCGGCGGGCTCTACGAGGGCGTGCCGGCCGAGGAGTTCCTCTCCGCGGCCGCCTGCGCGCGTTCCCCGGGCGCACGCTCCTGAGCAACCTGCACGAAAGCGCCTCGCTCCACCCGGAGCGCTTCACGCGCGTGCTGGCCGGGCGGGCGGCCGAGGTGATCGGCGAGCTGGTGGCGACGCTGGAGGGGTGGCGGAGCGCTGTTACACCAGCGGAGGCGTGATCACGTGCCCCCGCCAGCTAACGAGGCGCTGCACCTGCCGGGGGTTCTTGCTCCGTTTTGGTTGACACTTCCACCTAACCAGCCTGGAGGAGTGTCACGACGCCGCGATCAGGACCGCGTACGGTGCGCCGGTACAGCGACGAGTTCAAGCTGGCCGCCGTGCGCTTGAGTCAGCAGCCGGGGATTCAGGTGAAGACCGTCGCCGCCGCACTGGCGATCCACCCCTTCATGCTGTCGAAGTGGCGCAAGGACGCCCGCGAGGGCCGGCTGCGGGGGCGCGCCCGTCAGGCGCCGCCCGCCGGGCCAGCGCGAACTCGCCCAGCTCCAGGCGCTCGAGGCGAAGTACGCCGAGCTGAAGGAGGAGCACGAGCTCCTAAAGAAAGCCGTCCGGTTCTGTTCCGCTCGAAGGGCGACGTCTTCGCCTTCACCGAAGCCGAGCGCGCGCACTTCAGCGTCGCCGCGCTCTGTCGGCGCTACGCCGTGACCGCCGCCGGCTTCTACGCCTGGCGGCGCCGCGGCGAGAGCGCGCATGCGGAACAGGACCGGCGACTCTCGACCGAGATCACGCAGCTGTTCGCTGCGCATCACGAGCGCTACGGGAGCCCCCGCCTGCACCGCCTCCTGGTCGCCGCCGGCTGGTTGGTCAGCCGGCGCCGTGTCGCGCGCCTCATGCGGGCGGCAGGGCTGCGGGCGAAGGCCGTGCAGGGCTACCGGTCCAAGGCCAACACCCTGCGCCTCTACGCGCGGCACCCGGATCGGCTGCGGGGGACCGTCGTCACCCGGCCCAATCAGGTCTGGGTCGGTGACATCACGTACCTGCGGGTGGCGAATGGCTGGCGCTATCTGGCGATCGTGATGGACCAGTACTCGCGCCGCCTCCTCGCCTGGTCGCTCACGCGCCGCCGTACCGCGGCGGTCACGTGCGCGGTGCTGGCGCGCGCCGCGCGCGGGTCGGCCGCGCGCGGCGTGATATTCCACAGCGACTGCGGCTCCGAGTACAGGGGCGCGCCCTTCTGCGCCCGCGTGGCGCAGATGGGCCTCGTGCCGAGCGCGAGCGCGCACGGGCCGGGCGACAACGCGCATGCGGAGTCGTTCTTCCACTCGCTGAAGGCCGAGCTGATTCGCGGGGCGTCATTCCGTACCGAGTGGGCGCTCCGAGCGACGCTGCGGGGCTATCTCCGGTACTACAACGCCGTCCGTCTCCACTCAAGCCGCAACTACACCGCGCCGCTTGCCTTCGAGCGACGCGCGGCGTAGAACCTCAGTGTCAACGAAAATGGAGCAAGATCCCGAGGTGCTACCGTTTGACATGGTGGCCGCCGCCAAGATGTCGATCCAATCGTTCGGTAGTGAGCCCGTGGGGCCCCCGCGGCTTATTGCGGGCGTTCGGCCGGGAGAGTCGGTTACGGCGTAGAGCCGCGCAGTGTTCGATATCGAGTTCATCTCCGACGAGCCGGAGCTGCAGGTGCGTG
>Ga0307409_100001122_pt1 | contig 12689 bp, 9 predicted proteins | sample 322Ometagenome_2_FD_203888 | JGI IMG/M metagenome (GOLD analysis project Ga0307409, IMG submission 203888) | Maize rhizosphere microbial communities from greenhouse at UC Davis, California, United States - 322HYB-O-2 | ecosystem: Host-associated > Plants > Roots > Rhizosphere > Soil | place...
ATAAACACCGGGGTCGATCCCCGATAGAGTGGTCGTGGCGTTCAACGCCTGGCTGTACCCGCCCGGGCCGGTCACCGTTACTGCCGCGGTCTTGCTGGTGCCAAGGCCGTTGATGGTGACCGTCAGATTGCCGGTAGCCTGGGAGTAAAATACCGAGCCGACGGCCTGGCCGTCGCTGGCCGTAACGGTGACAGTCTGGCTGGGAGGGCTGGGTTCGTACGCGACGTTGCCGGTGGTGACAGCGGTGGCCACGACGGTATAGACACCAGGAGTTATCTGCGAGAACGTCTGCGAGGCGGATACTGCTTGACTAAATCCGTCTGGTCCGCTGACGCTGACTGCCGCCGCCGTACCGCTGGGCAATCCCAGGATTGTCACCCGGAGATTACCGGTGCTCGGTCCACTGGGGCCGCCATCGCAGCCGAGCAGGCCGAGAAGCAGGAGCCAGACCGGCCGTATCCGCGTGACAGAACTCATCATGGCTCCTCGACCTTGGCGTGTAGTGCTGAGTTGTCTTCCTGCTCTTGCGTTCTGCACATCAGCCGGGCTGCAGGCGGGCCTACTGGCCGCGGCTGAAGCCGCCGGCAGGCGCTCGGATGCCCAGGCCTAACGTATGTTCCTGTTGTGTGTTAGCTCGGCGATGCGAATCGGCACCGGCGCCCGGATACGGGTCTATGTAGCAGCCATGGGCTCAAACCCTGCACAACCAAGCACGGGTGCGATTCGATGAGGGAGGGATCGGCAATACCCGCGCCAAGGACAGGAAGCCAGGGGACGGAACGCAGCGAGGCCCCGGTCATGGGGCCTCGATAACTCGCGGACTATTATGCTGGACTATACGCGATGGGTGGGCGGATTTGCCCGGCCTTGTGCTGCTGCTAAGCCGCGCTCGAGCCGCCTCGCCCCCGCACACAGCGGTGCACTTCGGCCAGCAGGCGTTCGGCGGGGAAAGGCTTTGGTAGAATGCTGCACGGAGTAGCGATGCCCAGCTCGGAGAGCGCGGCCGTGGCGTAGCCAGACATGAGCACGACAGGGATGTTCGAGTGGGAGTTGGCGACGGCCTGCATCAGCTCTACCCCGTTCATGCGCGGCATCACGATGTCCGAGACGATGATACTGATGGGCAGCTTGCCGGACCGAAGCAGCTCGATTGCTTCAGCGCCGTCCGAAGCCTCGAGCACGTCATAACCGTCCCGCTGCAGCACCCGCACGGCGAAACGGCGGACGGCGGCTTCGTCGTCCACCACCAGCACAGTCAGACCGGCGCCGGCGCGAGCCGACGAGGGCTGGGAGAACTCGTCGAGTGTCTGCATACCCATCTGTGAAAAGGGACCGGCCCAATGTAATGCCGGGGAGGGTGCGTTACCACCCCGGCCACATTGCCTACCCGGAGGTCAGTCGGACCACTCCATCTCAGAATGGCCGGAGGCCCAGACGCAGCTTGAGGGGCCAGACTACCCTGAGAATCGAGCCCGGCTCCCCCCACAAGGGCTGCAGTGCCTGGGCCAGCTCCGGCACCGGATCCCGATTCTTGGCCTCCCGGAAGTGCTGAGTGGCGGACCAGGTCGCGACGTACCCAAGCAGCTCGTCCAGGGTCCAGTGCTCCTCCATCTGAAAGCTCGGAGTTTCGAGCTCGGGATAGGGAAACATCAGGCTCCGGTAGCCCGCTTCGACATGCCGGCGTTCGGGTGGCCAGTAGGGGCCAACCGTGTCGCGGTAGAACCGGCTGAGAACGGCGTTGAGGGTGGGGTCGCCGAGCACCTGGACACCGTAGGTCCAGGCCGCCAGCACCCCGCCCGGCCGGAGTACCCGGTCGGCCTCGGCATAGAATCCTTCCCGGTCGAGCCAATGCAAGGCTTGCGCGACCGTCACCAGGTCAACCGTTTCAGCCTCGAGCCCACTCGCCTCGGCCGTCGCCGTGCGATACTCGACCTGGGGACGTCGCGGGGCCCGAGCCAGCATGGTTGGGCTGGCGTCGGTTGCAACCACCCGATGGAAGTATCGGGCAAGGGGAACGCTCGCCTGGCCGGTGCCCGCAGCGCAGTCCCAGGCCAGCTGATGGCGGCTCGCCACCTGGGCCAGGTACGCGAACAGCTGGTCGGGGTAGCGTGGACGTCGCTGGGCATACGCGTCCGCGACTTGGGAAAACTGATCAGAGAACGTCACGGACGACCGGAGGAGTCCGGCAGAGCTCGGCGAGAGCGCAGGATCTTCAGCACGTCGAGAACGGGCAGGGCTTCTACCGTACCGCGGTTCGAGCGCACCGTGGTCGCCATGAAGAGAGAGTTGTAGATGGCCTCTTCCGTGGCCTCAACCGCCGCCTGAAAGAGCTGAGACATCGAATCGTTGGCCAGCTCGGTGCCGGCAATGCGGGGTTCTCCGGCGCGACGGCGGACCAGCGGATTGGTCGAGAACGCAATCACGTAATCGCCCGAGCCATTGTCCATCGCGGAGCCGGTTCGGCCTACGCCGATGAGCGCTCGAGCCGCGAGCCGCCGAAGATTCCGATCCGACAGTGGGGCGTCGGTCGCGACCACAATCATGATCGATCCTCGGACACCTTGCGGGTTCTGCTTCACTCCGCGGCGGTTCAAGAGACGTCCAACCGGCACCCCCAGGATGTGGAGGTCTCCCCCGAAATTCGACTGGACCAGCACACCAACCGTCCACCCTTCCGGAGCGGCACCGTTGAGCCGGGACGAGGTGCCAATCCCGCCTTTCCAGCCGAAGGCCACCGTTCCGGTTCCCGCACCCACGCTGCCTTCTTCTACGACCTTTCCTGCTCCGATGAGTGCGCGCCGGACGTCATCTCGCCCGATCGGCCGGCTGCGGATGGCGTTGAGCACATACCCGTCGTTCGTCTCGCCGACGACGGGATTGATCGACCGTACATCGTCCATGCCGGGCTGCTCCAGCAGGTATTCAACCAGCGCATCCGCAGCCCTCCAGACACAGAGGGTACAGGTGAGCAGTATGGGAGTCTCCAGCTCGCCCAGTTCATTCACCTGGGTGCTGCCCAGCAGCTTGCCGAAACCGTTTCCGACGAAGACCGCCGCGGGCACCCGGTCTCGGAACAAGTTTCCTGCGTGAGGCAAAATGGCGGTGACCCCGGTGTGCACCGAATCTCCGGTAATCGTGGTCTGCCCCACGCGTACACCGGCCACGTCCGTTATGGAGTTGGATGCGCCGGTCTGAAGCGTCCCCGGCACTATTCCGAGGGTTCGGGGGCGGACGCGGGGTTGCGGGGGGCTCTGCGCCCACCCGCTGAGCGGCAGCAGCGTCAGAAGCAGCAACGTCGGGTAGGTTATCATGGGTTGCGCCGGGGGGCCGCCATTCCCAGGTCGTTCTCCAGCCGGTCGATGAACTCGGCCTGAGCCGGATTGATCTTCTCCCGCGCCAGCTGCGGCGTGAACCAGGCGCAACGGTCGACCTCGGGAAAGGTGAGCCACCGGCCGGATCCCCGGGGCCACTCGGCTTTCATGGTGTTGCTGGTGACCAGGGCAGGATCCGCGTCACCTTCCCACGCCCAGGCATGTACAACCTTGCCGGCCTTCTGGCGGACGGCTCCGAGCGAAACAAAGGGGCCGGTAGGGTGCAGCCCCGTCTCCTCCTCGAACTCCCGGCACGCGGCGGCCAGGAGATCCTCACCGGCTTCTGCCAGTCCCTTCGGGATCGTCCAGGCACCCGCGTCACGCGCTTTCCAGAAAGGACCACCGGGGTGCGCGAGAAACAGCTCCAGCGCGCCGGACTGTCTTCGGTACAAGAGGAGCCCGGCACTAGGCGAGGACGCCTTCAGGGTTGGGCTCGCAAGGCGCAAAAATATCCCGCTGGATCGGGCACGACGCGCTGGGTCCGCTGTTCGAGGCTCACATCCCAACCCGATTCCGCTTTCCACCAGCCCCAGAATCCGTCCGGCGCCACCGCCGTAATCATCAGGTGCTCGGCATGGGAGCCCACCGCTCCGGACTCGCCCAGCCGGAGATGATCGCCGGCGAGCACGGCCCCGGGACGTGCCGGATCCCTCGAGCCTGCATTCGGGCGCCAGGTGCTGTCGCCCTCCACGGTCTCGAGCCAACCCACGAGGTCCCGGACCGCACCGCCAACAGCGCGAGCCCGCGCAGTTGAATCCAGGGGCGCGAGATGCAGCCGACCGACACTGGTCTTACCGGGCGACGGCTGAGTCTGCACCTGAATCAGCTCGTAATCGCCGGCGAGCCGGATGGCCCGGGCGGTGATCGGGTGCTGTGCCGAGGCCGGCACCGCCGGCCCACAGCGTTCCGGATCTGGCCCGCCGCCGCGATGATGACATGCTACGAGCAAGCAGACCCAGATCAACCAGCGCACGAGGCTCGCCTGGGCGCGACAAAGAAAGACCAGAATCCTGGATCCAGTGCCATGGTGAGGTCCGGCGGACGTTGTGCGGGAGACTGCCGAGGAGATCCGTCCCGGCCAGGACGGAACCGAATCGAACGTACGTGGATTGCCGACGATTGGCTACTGGTGAGCCGACTGGCTGCCCTCCGCCCAATAGCCAGTAGCCCTGAACCGTAGTAGGCTTAATCAGGATTCCTTCTACCCCGATGCGAGCATGAGCACGCGACGCCTGCTGGGCCGCCGCCCATCAACGCCGGTCCGTACGACAACCTCACGACAGGGCCAGAGTCTCCCGACCGACGTGCTGGGGCAGACCTGCCGTCGAGTCGGAATCGTGAGCATCGTCTTTGCTTCGCTCTGGGCGTTCACGCTTTTCATGAACAATCTCGTGGCCGGATGGCTGGGCGAGATGGCGTTCATGCGGCAGATCTGGCCCTTCCCCGGGAACCTGGTTGCCCTGATTGGCGTGGCCAGCTCTCTCGGCATGACGGGGCTGGCCCATCGTCTCAGCGGGAAGCCCATTCTCCTGGACGTAGGCTCGGGGTATCTCGTGCTTCAGTGTCTGCTGGTCTCAATCCTGAGTCAGTGGGCACCGGTTCCCATCAGCCCGCGGGTGTCCTGGGTCTGTATTCCCATCCTGTTTTACCCGGCCATCGTGCCCACCGGCCCGAGGAAGACGTTAATCACCTCGCTCCTGGCCGCGTCGACCGAACCGCTGGCCCTGGGCCTCAGTCACCTCCGAGGCGTTCCGGTCCACCTCAATGCCTTCTATCTGCTCTGGGATTTTGTCCCGACCTACATCTGCGCCTTTCTGGTGGTCATTCCAGTAAAGATCATCCACTCCCTGGGCCAGCAGGTCCGACGGGCGCGGGAGCTGGGCAGCTATCGATTGGAGGAGCCGCTCGGCAAGGGAGGCATGGGCGAGGTCTTCAGGGCGACCCACCAGATGCTGGCCCGGCCGGCGGCAGTGAAGCTGATCCGCTCGGAGATTATCGGCTCCAGCACTCCGGATGCCGCGAAGGTGATCACCGAGCGATTCCGGCGAGAAGCCGAGGCAGCCGCCTCGCTACGGTCCCCGCACACCATCAGTCTCTACGATTTCGGTGTCGCCCAGGATGGTACGTTCTTCCTGGTTATGGAATTGCTCGATGGCCTGGACCTGGAGACCCTGGTCGAGCGCTTCGGTCCGATTCCGGCGGACCGGGCGGTGTGTCTGCTGCGACAGGCCTGCGAGTCGCTGGCTGAGGCTCACGCCCGCGGGCTGGTCCATCGGGACATCAAACCCTCGAACATCTTCACCTGCCGCATGGGGCTGGAGGTGGATTTCGTGAAAGTGCTCGATTTCGGATTGGTGAAGGACATTCGTGATGGGAGCCGCGATTCCACGTTGCTCACCGCCCCCGACAGCACTACGGGTACTCCGGCCTACATTGCCCCCGAGGTGATCCGGGGCGATCGGGTCCCCGACCACCGGGTCGATATCTACACTCTGGGCTGCGTTGGCTACTGGCTGTTGAGCGGCCGCCTGGTTTTCCAGGCGCCCAACGCGATCCAGATGATGTACCAGCATGCGAATGCTGAGCCGGTGGCTCCATCGCAGCGGAGCGAGCTCGAGATACCAGCCGACCTGGACCGCATCATTCTCTCCTGTCTGGCCAAGCTCCCGGAAGATCGCCCTCAATCCGCCCTGGAGCTGTCCCGGCTATTGGGCTCGACCGCTGTGGCGAGCGGCTGGACCGTGGAACGAGCCCACCGCTGGTGGGACCGGCACCACCCCGAAGCCGGCACACTCCGCCATGCGGACACGAGCCAACGAATGCTGACCAAGACGATGGACGTGAGCTGGCAGCCGGTAGAAACTCCGGCGCCAGGACTGGGCTCCGCTGCCTCGTGACCGACTTCACCTCCCGCTAGCGGTCCTCTCCCAATGACAGCCGGGCGCCTGGCCGCCCCACCTCTGGATCGAGCTGGGCCGCTCGACCGCGCCCTTCGCCTGTTTGCCGACGTCCAGGCCGGCGAAGGCGGAACCGCCGTCCTTCTCGCATTCAACGTATTCCTGCTGTTCTGCGCCTACTACGTCATCAAACCGATTCGCGAGGCGCTGATCCTGTCTGGAGGCGGCGCAGAGGTTAAGTCGTACGCCGCAGCCGGACAGGCGCTGCTGCTCCTGGTCCTGGTGCCGGCCTACGGAGCACTGGCCGACCGCTTACCGAGACGCGGGCTGCTCAACGCGGTGACCGCGTTCTTCGTGGCGTGCCTGGTGGGCTTTTATGCGCTCACTCGAGCCGAAGTGCCCGTAGGAGTGGTGTTCTTCCTGTGGGTCGGCGTGTTCAATCTGATGATCGTGGCCCAGTTCTGGTCCTTTGCCAACGACGTCTACACCAAGGAGCAGGGTGAGCGCCTGTTCGCGATCGTCGCCTTTGGAGGATCGCTCGGTGCGGTCGTCGGAAGTGGCCTGACCGGCCGCCTCATTCCCGTCATCGGTGTCCCGCAGCTGCTATTGGTCGCAGCCGGCCTGCTGGTGCTCGCCACAGCCATCAGCAATGTGATCGATGCGCGGGAGCGGGCGCAGCACGAGACACACCTGCCGGCCAATCTCACGACGGCGGAGATTCCCGCTGCCACTGGTGAGTATCAGGTCCAGATGATCGAGGACGCCAGAAAGCTCACCGTTTCTCTCCCGGGCACGGGACCGATTACCCGCCGAGGCACCTTCAGTCTGGTGTTTGCCGATCGCTATCTCCTGTTGATCGCGTTTCTCATGTTGGTGCTCAACTGGGTCAACACTACCGGCGAATACATCCTGGGACGCACAGTGTCAGGCGCTGCAGAAGCGGCAGTTGCCGGGGGACGGGCTGGCGGACTGTCGGTCGAGGAATACATCGGCAGCTTCTACTCGGACTTCCTGTTTATCGTCAGTGTGGCATCCATGCTGCTGCAGCTGTTTGTGGTGTCGCGGCTCATCAAGTATCTCGGGGTGAAGACCGGGATTCTCGTGTTGCCCATCCTGGCGCTTACCGGCTACACCATTCTGGCCTTCATCCCAATTCTGAGCCTTGTGCGCATCGTCAAGATCGCCGAAAACTCGACCGACTACTCGGTGCAGAACACCGTGCGCAATGTGTTGTTTCTTCCCACCAGCCGTGATCAGAAGTACAAGGCTAAGCAGGCTATCGATTCGTTTTTCGTACGCGCGGGTGACGTGCTGTCCGCCGCCCTGGTTTACGTCGGGACGACGCTGCTCGGGTTCGGGGCCACCGGGTTTGCCCGGGTCAACCTAGGCCTCGCCCTCGTGTGGGTTCTGCTGGCGCTGGCGATTGGACGGGAGTACGAACGAAAGTCCAGGGCGTTCCCGGCTGCCGCGGGCCGGTGAGGCGGATCAGGCGCTGGGCCCTGTCGTTTGCAGCCGGGCTCGCCGCATGCGCCGGTCCTCAGCCAATTTCGGAACCAGTCCCGCAGCTATCGCCGCCGCAGGTAATCGCCCGTATATACCTGATCGGGGATGCGGGCGCGCCTGACCCGGGAGGTGAGCCGGTGCTTCAGGCCCTGGACCAGGACCTCGCTGCGAGCTCGGGGGAGCGGGTCGTCGTCTTCCTGGGCGACAACGTCTATCCCCGAGGCATGCCCAGACCAGAGGATCCGACTCGGGCTGATGCCGAGCGCCGCCTGCTGGCTCAGCTCCAGGTCGTGAGCCGTTCCGGCGCCAGAGCGTACTTCGTGCTCGGCAATCATGACTGGGCTCGACATGGGAAGGACGGCTGGAATGCGGCGCTGCGGCAAGAGCGCTTTCTCGATTCCGCTGGACAGGGCTTTGCCGTCCTCAAACCGGGAGGCGGCTGTCCTGGGCCAAGTATCGTCGATGTGGGCCGCCGAATTCGCCTGCTCCTGCTCGACACGCAGTGGTGGCTGCAGCCCGGGCCGAGGCCGGTCGACCCCACCTCCACCTGTCCCGCCGACAGTGAGCCGGAGATCGTCGACTCCATCCGGTCGGGTATTGAGAGCGCCGGTGGCCGCATGGTGCTGGTCGCGGCCCACCACCCGCTGACCAGCGGCGGGGTCCATGGCGGGCACCTGGATTGGGAGGACCACATCTTCCCGCTCCGGCAGGTCGTGCCTTGGCTCTGGCTTCCGTTGCCCATTATCGGATCCTTGTACCCGGCAGCTCGGCAATATGGGGTCTCCAGCCAAGACGTAGGCTCCCGAGCCTACCAGCGGCTGATCGCTGCCTTTCGGCGGGCCTTCACCGGGAGACCACCGGCACTGTACGCTGCGGGACACGAGCACAACCTTCAGGTCATCGCTGGAGGCGCGGCGGGCCTGGAGCTGGTGAGCGGTGCAGGGATCTATCACCACAGCGGAAGGGCGGCGCGCATTCGGGGGACATTGTTTGCCCGGAACGCGAGCGGGTTTGCCCGACTCGACGTTCCTGCCAGTGGGCATGCCCGGCTGGCGGTGCTGGAAGTAACCGCCGCAGGGCAGAGTCATGAGGTCTTTTCCACCTGGGTGGAGTGACGGCGATGCCAGTGCTTCGAGCAGTCTCAGTGGCCCTCCTCGGGGCGATAAGCGCCAGCGGAGCCGCCGCACAGAGCTCGTCCGCTCGGGATACCATCGAGGCCCCCGGTCTGCATTATCGAGCAAGCGGCCTTCACCAGTTGCTGCTGGGCCGCGAGTATCGACCACTCTGGACTACGCCGATCTCGGTTCCATTGCTGGATCTGGGCAGCTTCGCCGGAGGACTCAGGCCGGTGTCGAAAGGAGGCGGGCAACAGACGAAGTCGCTTCTGTTGGTTGGCCGGGACGGCCGCGAATTCTTCTTCCGGTCGGTGGACAAGGATCCGTCTGCTACGCTGCCCTTAGAGTTGCGCGGCACCGTGGCAGGGCGAGTGGTCCGGGATCAAACCAGCTCCGCCTTCCCCACTGCACCATTGGTAGTGGACCGGCTCCTTCAGGCCGCCGGGATACTGCACGGTCGTCCTCGTCTGTACGTCCTTCCGCATGACCAGCGATTGGGTCAGTTCGAATCCGAGTTCGCCGGGTTGCTGGGGTTTCTGGAAGACCGGATCGGCGGGACTGACACGGCTGCCGCTCATTGGGGCGGCGCGAGTGAAATCGTTACCAGCGACACGCTGTTTGCCCGGACCGGACGCGGAGCCGATGACCGGGTCGATGCCCGTGCCCTGCTGCGGGCTCGGCTGTTCGACCTCCTGATCGGTGACTGGGACCGGCACTCGGATCAATGGGTCTGGGCCCGCTTCGGCGATAGTGTACCTCGCACCTGGGTTCCGATTCCACGTGACCGGGACCAGGCCTTCGTAAAATACGACGGAATCCTCCTGTCCCTCGCGCGGACCAGCGCCCCGCAGCTGACCAACTTCGGAAAAGACTATCCCTATATCCCTGGAGCGACCTGGAATGGCCGCGATCTCGACCGCCGCTTTCTGGTCGGTCTCGAGTGGCCCGACTGGCAGAAAGTCACGGCCGCGCTCCAGGCCAGCCTGAGCGATGCCGCCATTGCGGATGCCGTGCAGGCACTCCCGGCGGAGCACCGCGCAATCGCGGGCGAGCCGCTGGCCGCCGCGCTGCGAGAACGGCGGGACCATCTGCCTGAAGCGGCGGAACGTTACTACCGGCTGCTCGCAGGCCAGGTCGACGTGCATGCCACCGGGCGGAACGAGACTGCGCAGCTCATCCGGCGCCGCGAGGGACAGGTGGAGCTCACCCTTTCCCAGCGTGAAGGCCGGAACAGCAGGGAGCCTTACTTCCGGCGCACCTTCGATCCGGATGCCACCCAGGAAGTGCGCGTCTATCTCGGCGACGGCGACGATCGGGTACACGTAAGCGGCCCGGGCGGCGGTGGACCGACGCTCCGGATTCTGGGCGAGGCTGGAAGGGATGAACTGATCGATTCGAGTCGGTCAGGCCGGGAGAAATTTTATGACGACACCGGCGCCCCGGGGCGCAGCCTGGGGTTCAGCAGCAAGGTCGACCGGCGGCCCTACACCGCTCCCCGGAAGAACGAGGAGGAGTTGCCGCCGCGCGACTGGGGCAAGCGATGGATCCCCACGACCTGGGCCAGCTACGGGCCGGACATCGGTCTGTTCATCGGCGGAGGCCGCACCCTCACGGTGTATGGCTTCCGGAAGGACCCTTACGCGAGCCGGCATCGGTTCCGGGCGGGTATTGCGACCGGGCCCAAGACCTACCGGGTGGATTACCGGGGCGACTTCCGGCGAGAGAACTCCCGCACGCATGGGGAAATTCTGGTACGTGCGTCGGGAGTGGACGTGATCAGCTTTCACGGTTTCGGCAACGACATCCCGGCTCCCGGAGACAACAGCTTCTATCGCGTCACCCAGGATGCCTTTGGGCTCCACCCATCCGCGGCCTTCTCGCTGGGGAGCAAATCCGACCTGGCCGTTGGTCCGCTGCTGAAGTACGCCTCGACGGACGATCGGCCGGATCGATTCCTGGCCACCCTGGGCGACCTCTATGGTGGCGGCAACTTCGGAGAGATTGGCGGTGCGCTGACGCTTCGACACGACAGCCGCGATCGCCCGCACGCGGCTACTCGCGGCGTATTCCTGGAGCTGGGTGGAAGCATCTACCCGGCCGTCTGGGACGTCGACAGCCTCTTTGGAGAAGTGCACGGGGAAGCCAGAACGTACCTCAGTGCCAACGCCCCTCTGGAACCGACGCTGGCCCTCAGGGTAGGTGGCAAAAAACTCTGGGGTCAGTACCCGTTCTTCGAGGCGGCGTCCATCGGCGGAGTCTCCACCGTCAGGCTCGGGCGAGTCAACCGGTACGCCGGCGATGCTTCGGCGTATGGCTCGGCGGAGCTGCGATTGGCGCTTACAAGATTCGAGTTGGTGCTGCCTACGCAGCTCGGCGTCTTTGGATTGGCCGATGTGGGGCGGGTGTTTTTCGCGGGGGAGAGCTCCGACACCTGGCACAGCGCGTTTGGCGGCGGGCTCTCGCTCTCGTACCTGGAGCGAGCCTACACCTTCTCGGTGGCTCTCGCCGCAGGGGATGAACGCACCGCAGTCTATGTGCAGGCCGGTTTCGGGTTCTGACCTGGCCCAGCCCCATTCGCAATGACCTTGCCTGAATCCTCGGCGGACGCCCGGGCTACGGCAGCGGCGGCGCTCGCGGCGACTGTCATCATCACCCTCCAGCTCGCGGGCAAGGCCACCAGGGACGCTCTGTTCCTCTCGACCTTCGGGGTCGCCTCGCTGCCCGTCATCGTCATCGCCGCCGCAGTGCTCTCCGGTGTGCTCGCCGTGCTTCTCGCGCGACTCATGGCCCGAAGCCATCCCGGGCGTCTGGTCCCCCGGCTTTACGCCCTGAGTGCAGGACTGCTCTTAGTCGAATGGGCCCTGGCGGAGGCCGTCAGAAAGCCCATCGCCATTCTGGTGTATCTCCACATCACCGCGGTCGGCGCCATTATGGTGTCGGGCTTCTGGGCCATGGTCAATGAGCGGTTCGATCCGAGGACGGCCCGTCGCACTATCGGGCGGATCACAGCGGGCGGGTCCATCGGTGGTTTGCTCGGTGGCATCCTCCCCGAGCGAGTGGGTGCCGCACTGCCGCTCACTGCCATGCTGCCGGTCCTGGCGCTGCTCCAGCTGCTCGCATCCGGACTGGTCATGGGAGTGGAGCACGGCGCCCCACCTCCGCGCGCAGGACACGATAGCGCGGACGCTCAGCCTTGGTTGAATGCGGGCCACGTTCTCCGCCACTCGAAGTACCTCCTGGCCCTGGCGTTGCTGGTGACCCTGACCTCCTCGGCCGAGGGCGTGCTCGACTACGTATTCAAGGCGCGGGCGGCAGCATCCACAACGAATGGTGAGCAGCTGCTGCGTTTCTTTGCCGCGTTTTATACGGCAACTGCCCTGATCGGGATCTTTATCCAGGTCACCGCCCTTCGGCCACTCCTCGGAAGATTGGGAATCGCGCGCAGCGCCTCCTTGCTGCCTGCCGGAGTTTCGGCCGGTGCCGTGGGAGCCTTGCTGCTACCTGGGCTGATACCAGTGGTGCTGGCCCGCGGCATCGAGGTGGTGCTCCGGAGCTCGCTGTTCCGGGCGGCCTATGAGCTGCTCTTCACTCCCGTGGCACCACTGGAGAAGCGAGCCACCAAGCTGTTGCTGGATGTAGGCGCCGCTCGGGTAGGTGATGTGGTAGGCGGCACGCTGATTCTGGGAGCCCTGGCCCTGAGCAGCGGTGCAGCTGGACGCATTCTGCTGGGACTGACCGTAGTGCTTTCAGGCCTGGCGCTGGCAGTCGCCCGACGCCTGCACCTCGGCTACATCTCGGCACTG
>Ga0307409_100001124_pt1 | contig 12679 bp, 10 predicted proteins | sample 322Ometagenome_2_FD_203888 | JGI IMG/M metagenome (GOLD analysis project Ga0307409, IMG submission 203888) | Maize rhizosphere microbial communities from greenhouse at UC Davis, California, United States - 322HYB-O-2 | ecosystem: Host-associated > Plants > Roots > Rhizosphere > Soil | place...
ATCCGGCCCATGTCGCCGGCGAACCGGGCATCGGCGATGTCGAACGCGGTCGCCATGGCGGTGGAGTGGGGCTCATGCCGCTCGCCGGGGCCGAAGGCCATCCGGAGGAACCGGTGCATCTGAACCGGGTCGCCGGCCTCCACCCGCTCGGCGGCGAAGGCCATCGCGAGTCGCGGCTGTTCCTGCATGTCGTCCGGTGGCGAGCCGACCACGTCGTTGAGACCGCGCCACCGGGTGCCGATGAGTATGTCGGTCCAGTGCTGGTCGAGCATCGCCACGGCGCCCGGCCAGTCCTCGGCGGCGAGCAGGTGACGGAGCGTCTCGGCCGCCGGCCCGTGCGCCGTGTACCAGGCGGCCGCCCGGGCGTGGGCCTGCGGACCGTCGCGGGGCCCCCGCTGGCGCAGTTCCCGGTAGAGCACCCGCCCGAGCAGGGGATGAAGGTGGAACCACTCGCCCGAGCCCGCGCACCGGCGGACGAACACGCCCCGGCGTTGCAGTTCGGCCAGCGCCGGCCCGCCGTCCGGGCGACCGGTCAGCGCGCGCACAAGTCCGGCCGAGAGGTACTCGACCACGCAGAGGTCGACCAGGAACCGGCGCGCGTCGGCGGGCAGGGGCGTGAGCACCTCGGCCGTCATGTAGTCCGCGACCGGATCGTTGACGCCGAGGTCGGCGATGACCTGGGCCGGATCGGGGCTGTGTGCCATGGCCAGCGCGGCCAGCCGCAGCCCGGCCGACCAGCCCTCCGTTACCGCGTGTAATTCCGCCAGGTCCGAAAAGGGCAGCTGGATTCCGTAGTTGGCCAGCAGCTCGGCGGTTTCGGAGATCGTGAATGCCAGCTCGTCCATTCGGATCTCGGAAAGGTCGCCGCTCACGCGCCACCGGTGCAGCGGAAGCAGCGGGTCGGTCCGGCAGGCGAGCACCACATGTAACCGTCCGTCATTGGCGCCGATGACCCGCTCAATGGAGAGCAGGGCGTCGGGATCGGCGATGCGGTCACAGTCGTCGAGGACGACCACGAGCGGATCCGACGGGTGCAGCGGGTCGCCCGGACGTCGCACCGGGCCCTCCACCGTTGCGTCCCCGTCGGCGTAGGCCTCCAGCGTGGATCGCAGAGTGCCGACGGCACTCGCGTCCAGCCAGACGACCCGGCCGGCCGGCTTGGTCCTGGCCCAGGCCGACAGGGCGACGGTCTTGCCCCATCCGGCCGGGGCCGACACGAGCGTGACCGGCCCGTGCGTCGCCGCATCCAGCTCGGCGTTGAGCCGCTGGCGATGGACGTAGCGGGGCGGTCCGTCGGGTGTGGGCGCGAGGATGTGCGGACGAGTGGTGCCGATACCATTGATGGTCGGCGTTCGAGACATAGGCCGTGCCCTCCCTCCACTAGCCGGGCGACACCGACGAGTCACGGTCGCGGACCGGTTACCCGGTCTTTCCGGTGGCGGACGAACCATGTTCATGGCGCGTCCGTGGGCGTTCCCCCTTCGACAGACCCTCCATGTGAAACCAGGCCCTAGCCCTGAGGTGATCAATGGTGCGAGCCAAACATCTGATGGTCAACAATGTCGTCACCCTTCGTGGGTGATTGCTGTTGATCATCTGAAAGGACCGACAACGCTCCGAGTAAGTACAACCCGTGAGCTCTTCTGGAAATCTTTCGCGATCACACATTTTGTCGACTCGCTCATCCGATGTGGACGAGCGGCGTTCATTCGAGAGATACCCACAATGACCGCGTCGTCCCCGCGCGAAAGGAGTGCTCTCGGATGGGCATGGCGGTCGGGGTCGATCTGGGTACGACCAACTCGTCGATCGCGTGCTACCACGGCTTTCGGGAACGCGTACCCACCTTCGGGAAGCCCAACGCCGTTCCGTCCGTGGTGGCGTACCTCGACGATGGAGCCACCGCGGTCGGCGCGCGGGCGCGTCGGAGCGGGGATCCGGAAGCCACCATCGGATCGGCCAAACGATTCCTCGGCCCGGGTTACCCGGCGGTAGCGGACTCGTTCGGTCCGGCGGTCCTCGAAGTCGTCCGCGGCGTCGACGGGTCCACGCGGTTCGACATCCGCGGTCATCGGGTCGCCCCCGAAGCCGTCTGCGCCCACGTGGTGCGCGCCCTGGTGGATGGTCTCGCCCGGCGGGTCGGCGAACCGATCGACGAGGTGGTGGTCACCGTGCCCGCACTGTCCACCGACGGGCAGCGCCGGGCCACCCGGGAGGCATGCCGCATCGCGGGCCTCGACGTCGTACGGATCATGAACGAGCCGACCGCGGCGGCCCTGGCCTACAGCCTCGACCGGCCCGGTCAGGAGACGATCATGGTGTTCGACCTCGGCGGCGGGACCCTGGACGTCGCCGTCGTCGAGATCGGCTTCGGCATCGTGGAGGTCCGGGCGGTGGCCGGTGAGGCGCACCTGGGCGGTGACGACTTCGATCGTGTGATCGCCGGCCACCTCGCCGACGAGCTGTCCGGCGGCCCCGGCGTCGACCTACGCCAGGACCCGCGCATCTGGCGCCGGTTGCTGGAGGCCACCGAGAAGGCGAAGGTCCGCCTGTCCACGGCGGCCCGGACCCGGGTCAGCGTGGGCCTCGGCGGCGACCGCGGGGCGAGACGGGTGGGCACCACGCTGACCCGGGAGACCGTGGAGAGCCTGACGGGGGACCTCGTCGCCGCTTGCCTGACCACGGCCCGCCGCGCGCTGGCGGAGGCCGGCCTGGCCGTCGACGACCTCGATGAAGTGATCATCCTCGGCCGGGCGGCGCGGATGCCGGCCATCCGGGCGATGATCCGGACGCTCACCGGCGGCCGGCTGCCGCGGACCTCCGTGGAGCGGGACGGTTTGGTGGCGCGGGGGGCGGCCGTTCAGGCCGCGGCCCTGCGGGGCGCGGTGTGCGACGCTCTCGTCTGGGACGTGACGCCGGTGTCCCTGTTCGCCCGGACACCGGACGGGCGTAGCACGGCCATCGTCCGGGGCAACACGGCCACGCCGGTCACGCGCACCATCGCCGTGCCGGGGCGACCAGGTCCGGCCGGCGATGTGGTCGTCGTGGAGGAACGGGGCGATGACCTCCGGGTGCTGGGTCGGGTGCTGCTGGACCAGCGGTCGGCCCGGATACCTGAGCTGCGGCTCATGTTCCATGTGGACGCCGACGGCATCCTGAGCGCCTCCACGCAGGACCCGGACACCGGCCTGGAGCTGCCCGTCCCGATAGTCCCCTCGACCGGGCCGAACGGGGGGCCGGCGGCGCCGCGCCCCCGGGTCGGCCCGGCCACCGACGCGCTCGTGCTGGACCTGACCGAGGCCTGAGGGGGACGCCGATGTTCGCGGTCACCATCGAGACCCTGCCCGGTTTCGAGATCAAGGAGGTCCTGGGCCAGGTCGTCGGCGTCGTGGCCCGGCCCCGCAACGCCTATGTGGAGGGCGTGAAGTCGCTGACCGGCAAGGCGCCGGCGAACGTGGCGGACGCGCTGGTGCGCGCCCGCGAGGTGGCCGTGGCCCACATGCTGCGGATCGCCTACGAGCGCGGTGCCAACGCCGTTGTCGGCATGAGGTTCGATCACCGGCCCGTCAGCGAGTCCTGGAACGAGATCTGCGCCTACGGCACGGCGGTCTTCGTGATCCCGGCCCCGGCGATCGAACCCCCGGCCATCGCCGGGCCGCCACCGGAGTGACGGCGGCGCCTATCCCACCGCCTCGGCGGCCAGGAGGCAGGCATCGTCGCGGTGGTTGCGGCGGCGCAGCCGGTCGGTGAGGACGGCCGTCCGGTCGACCAGGTGGTCGAGGTCGGCGCGCTCCAGCGCCCGGTGCGTGTGCTCGGCCAGGGCACGCACGCCGTCGTCCAGGCCGATTCCCGGCTCCTCCACGAACGCGTCGGTGTACATCACCAGCACGTCGTCGACGTCAAGGGTCCACGTGGCCTGGGGGTACTCGGCCTCGGGCACCACGCCAAGGATCGCGCCGCGCGGGTACCACAGTGGCCGGACGCCGTTTCGGTTGGCGATCAGGATCGGGACGTGACCCGCCCGGGCCCAGGTCAACCGGCGGGTCTCCGGCTCGTAGGTGGCCACCACGGCCGTGGCGGCGGCATCGTCGTCGCGCTGGAACAGCAGCCGGTTGAGAACCGAGAGGATGTCACCGGGTCCATGACCGGCGACCGCCAGGCCGGCCGCGGCGTTGCGGAGCCGGACCATGGTGGCCGTGGCGGCCAGACCGTGGCCGACGACGTCGCCGACGGCGAGCAGCAGACCGCCACCGGGCAGCGGCTCCGACAGGTACCAATCGCCGCCGACGTCGACGCTGTGGTCGGCGCCTTCGTAGCGAACCGCGATGCGCATGCCGTTGACCGCGGGCCCCGGCTCGCGCCGGGGCAGGATGGCGTACTGGAGACGTCGGTTGACGTCGCGCTGATGGGCGAGCGCCCGCCGGGCCACCGGGGGCGACAGCGTCGCCGAGCCAGCCGTGGCGGCACCCGCGCGGCGGGCGGACGTCCGGCTCTGGACACCGTCGAGTTTGGCCATGGGGTCTCTCCGTTCGCTGGGCTCTCGCTGCATCCTCGACCCGCGACTGTGACGCAGGCTCGCCCACCGTGGGTGAAAGGTCGGCCCGGAGCCGAATCCGGCTCAGAGTCACCCCGGCGGGATGACGCGCGGGTGTTTGCGGCCCGGCGAGCATCGGCGTGGATGGGACGACGAACGTTTCGCGTTTCGGGTTTGGGGACCACATGAAGCTTCTCGAGGAATGGTGGCTACGGGCCGCATGCCGGAAGGGCGATCCGGATGCGCTCTTCGTTGAGGGCGCCGCCCAGCACGTCGCCAAGCGGATCTGCCGGGGATGCGCGGTCCGCTACGAGTGCCTGGCCGAGGCGCTCGACTGCCGGATCGAGGCCGGTGTCTGGGGTGGCATGACCGAACGGGAGCGACGCGCGCTGCTTCGGAACCATCCGCGCGTCGCCAGCTGGCGCAGCCTCTTCGAGGCCGCCTCCTGACCATCCACGCTGGATTCGCGCGGGCATTCGCCGACGCTTGCGGAGGCGGACCAACGCAGCGATTCATCCAGACCGGATGAGGCGGGGCAACCGGCGGGCGGCCCACGCTTACGGGAGGGGCGGCGGAGTCCCCCGCCGACCGGTCGTCCACCGTCGAAGCAGACACCGGGTGCGAGACGGTGGCGTCGTGAGGGACGAACGACCGGTCATCTCCGTCGCCCCGCGCGACCGGCGTGATCAATCGAACGCAAGGAGCAAGGAGGGGAAAATGGCGACAGCGGATGAGGAGGAACGGGGCCGGGGCAAGGCCATCGTGGGCGTGGCCCTGGTGGTCGTGGCGCTCACCGGCACCCTCGCGTGGTTGCGGCGGCGCCATCGCGACGTCGACGTATAGACCCTGGTCACACCGCAGGCGTGTCCCGAGAGGGCACGCCTGCGGTGTCCTGTCGGCCCGCAAGGCGCGCGAGTTAACGGCCGTTCAGTATTGGCGCCATTTTCGAAAGCGGGCGGAAGTGTAATACACGTTTCCCGGGCGCATCGGGGGGTGAGGTGAGAACTCACCCCTTCCGGGTGAGGTGATTTATCGTATAGTGACACACACTTGCACCGAGTGTTCGCAACGCCGACGTTCACATCGGCTGGCGCGACTCCGGCACCCCTTGGAGGTCGGTGTCCGAAGGCCCGCTGCCACGTGTGTCCATCGGCGGATCAACGGGTCAGGCACAGGACTCCAGCGGGAGAGGCCCTGCCTGGCCGGAACGCAAGCCCGGTCTGCCGGCGCCCCGCGGTGGCCCGGGTACCTCACGAGGAAGGCGACGACATCGCATGGTGACAGTCTGCCGGTTCCGCACCATCGATCGATGGGCAGCTGTCAGCCAGGGCCCCCGACCCGCCTACGAGGCAACGACGGTCGAGCCCAGGTCCATTGTGTTTCGTCGCCCCGCCCGCCCGGCGCCGCGGCACGGCGCCGACGCGCGGCACGTTCTGCGGGAGCATCATGTGGATAAACAGACATGCGGCGGGAGACCAGAAGCGGTCTAAAGAGCAACGCCCGACGCCTCCGGACGATCTGCCCGATCCTCCGGTCTACTGTGTTCAACGCACGCGTCTCTTCGATCTGCTGGACCGGGGTACCGGGGGCAGGCTGACCCTGGTGTCGGCTCCCGCCGGATGGGGCAAAACCACCCTTTTGGCGGCGTGGGCGCGCGCCCGACGGTCCTCGACACCGGTTCTGTGGGTGACCGTGGAGCCAGGCCGGGAGCGCGACGTGTGGGCCCGGTTGGCGGCGGCGATGTCCGAGGCATCGGCCGGTCGCGTGTTCGCCAACCCGATCGACGTCGTGCTGCGCCGGCTCGCGGCGGCCACCTCGCCGGTCACGATCATCCTTGACGGCGTTCCGCACACCGAGGTCGGCGACCTGCACGCCGGCATCGAGCGGCTCCTGGACGAGGGCGATCCGCGGCTTCGGCTGGTGATCGGCTGCCGGCGCGACCCGGACCTGCCGCTGTACCGCTGGCGGATCGCCGACGAGCTGACCCACATCGGGCCGGGGCCGCTGTCGCTGACCCTGCAGGAGACCGCCGTCCTGCTCGCCGCGCACGATGTCGCCCTGGGCGAGCCGGCCGTCGCCGAACTGCACGGCCTGGTCGAGGGGTGGCCGGCGGCGGTCCGGCTGGCCGTCGTGTCGATGCAGGGTCACCCCGAACCGGAGTCTCTCGTACCGACGCTGGCGCAGCACGACCGGCTGTTGCGCGAGTACGTGGCCCGGGAGGTGCTGGGGCCGGTCGACGACGACCTGCGATCGGTTCTGACCCACCTGTCGGTGCTCGACCGCGTGACGCCGGAGCTACTCGAGGCGCTGACCGGGCGGGGCGACGCGCACGACGTGTTGTACACGCTCGAGCGGGCCAATCTCGTCGTACCGCAGTCGGGTGGAGCCATGCCCTGGTACCGGTTCCATCCCCTGCTGCGGCCGTTGCTCTACGACGAGCTGTGCCAGCGCCAGCCGGAACTGCTGCCGGTGCTGCACTCGCGGGCGTCCCTCTACTTCGAACACGCCGCGGCCGCCGACGCGATCCGCCACGCGTTGGCCGGGCGGGACTGGGAGCGGGCGGCCACGCTTGTGCACGACCGCTGGCCCTCGCTGCTGCCGGGGTCGCGCCAGCGGACGGTGCGGGGCATGGTGCCGATGCCGCCGCCGGCCGCGCAGCAGAATGCCTGGCTGGCTCTCGCCTTCGCCGCCGACCGGCTCGACGCCGCCGACCCGCGGGGAGCCAGCGCGTTCCTCCAGATCGCCGAGCAGGCGTGGCCCGACGTGCGGCCGCGACCGGTCATGGCGGCCTTCCGGATGGCGCACGCCTACCAGAGCGACGACCACCCCGACCTGGAGAACCTGCTCGCGCCGGATCGGGCCGCCCGTCCCGACCGGGGCGACGACATCGTCCGGACCCTGGCCATGCTCGCCGTCGGTTCCGCTCGGCTCTTCGACGGCGACATCGACGGGGCGGAGCCGCTGCTGACGGGCAGTCTGGAGTTGGCCGAGCAGCGGGGCATGACCCAGTCGCAGATCACTGCGCTGCGCCAACTGGCCGTGCTCAACATGGTTCGGGCCACGCTGACCGCGGCCGAACAGTACGCCAACCGGACCCTGGACCTGGCCTACCGTCACCTGATCGGTCGCAGCGCCGACACGTTCTGGGCCGAGCTGGTGCTGGCCGAGGTCTGCTACCAGCAGGACCGGATCGCCGCGGCGACGTACCACCTCGACCGGGCCCTGGGCACCGGCTCGCTGGCCGAGACCACACCGGCCGGCGTCGTGGCGATGGTCCGGGCCCGGATCGGCGCGACCACCGGCACGCCGCGGGCCGCCCTGGACCGGTTGGCCGCGGCGCGCCGCCAGCTCACCGTGGTGGCGCCGCTACCCGCTCTGGCCCGCAGCGTGGTCCTGGCCGAGGCCCAGCTGTGGCTCGTCTGCGGTGAGGTGCGCACCGCGTACCGCCTGCTCGAGGAGTACTCGTCGGACAATCCGCTGCCGGCCTGGTCGGCGGTGATCCGGGGTCGCCTCTACCTCATCGAGGGGCGTTCGGCCGCGGCCGCCACCGTGCTGGAGCCGTTTCTCGACGCGCCGCAACCGTCGCGGCTGTGGCAGGTCGAGGCGAACCTGCTCCACGCCCAGGCGGTCGCCGCGATGGGGGACAGGCCCGGTGCCGGGCGGTCGTTGGATCGGGCCTTGACCATCGCCGAGACGGAGGGCATCCGGCGGCCGTTCACCGAGATGGGTGCCACCGCCTGGGAGCTGCTGTCCCACTACGTGCCGGCCGACAGCGGCCACCGGAACCTCGCCGAGCGGATCGTGGCGGACCTGTCGGTCCCGGAGGTGCGGGCCGTCCGGCCGGCGTCGCTGGATGAACCGCTCACCAGCCGGGAACTCACCGTGCTGCGCTACCTGCAGAGCATGATGTCGACGGCCGAGATCGCCGAGGTCCTGTATCTGTCCGTCAACACGGTGAAGACCCACCTCAAGAGCATCTACCGCAAGCTCGGCACCGGACGGCGGCGCGACGCCGTCGAGCGCGCCCGGGAGTTGCAGCTGCTGTGACACCGTGGGCCGCCGCTCAGGCCCAGCTGGGCTCGGGCTGGGACCTGGCGGTGGCGAACGGCTGGTAGGCCGCGGTCCGGTCGTGCGAACGATCGCCGTCGAGCCACTCGCAGGCCAGCTCCTCGTAGGCGAGCAGGACCTCGGACGTCGGTTCGGCCAACGGGGCGGTGGTGTCGCCGCCCTCGAGCGCGCCCACCAACGCGGCCGTGAGGTCCGGATCGGCCTCCTCGGCGCTGCGCTTGGCCGCGTTCAGCGCGATCGAGTGTTCGGAGAGCTGTTCGCAGGCGTCGGCCAGCCGCACCAGGCGGTCGATCCGGTCGGTCACATCGGTGTCGAGCTCGTCCAGCCGCCGGCCCAGGACCTCGGTGCGGTCGCGGATCCACCCGCGGCCCACGCTGCGCTCCGGCAGGCCGACCTGCAGCACGATGAGGTGACTCACCGCGGCCGAGACGAGCTGCCGCTCGCCGAGGACGCCGGCCAGACGCCACAGGCTGTCACTGAGCACATCGGACGGTCGGCCCGGCCGGTTCAACTGGGCCTGCGCCGGCCACAACTTTCCGATCCGCTCCGCGGCCGTGCGGGCCGTCTCGAAGGCCCGACGGGCTCCGGCGTCGGTGAGGTGACACTGCCGGCCCAGGCGGAGGTCGCGGGCCGTGCGGGTCAGCGCACGCAGGATCAGCAGCACCGCGGTCGCCGTCGCGGCGGCCAGCAGGACCCGGGCCGCGCCGGCCGGCACGCCGTACCGGATTCCGGCACCCAGGGCGGCGCCGACGGCGGCGCAGTACAGGTAGAAACCGAGCGTCCAGCCGTAGGCGGCCGCCGGGCCGCCACACTCCACGTCGGACGCTTCCGCCGCCGTGCCCATGCCGTCCACCACCATGTCGACCAATCGCGACGCGTTGTGCTGCACAACCGTCCGCTGCGACATGTGCGCGTACTCGACCACTGTCTCCCTCCCCGGGATTGTTCGTACCGCTGAAAACAAGCCTGTCGGAATCCACCGCGACGTCGGGTGAGCCGGCCTCACCCCGGCATCGTGAGCGGCGGTCAAGCCCGCTCCTGGCGCTTGAGGACCACCGCCTTGACCGCCGCCACCGCGGGCAGGGCCACGATGGCGCCGGGCATGCCGGCGAACGCCGCCGCGAACAGCAGGCTGGCCGCGGCCACGGCCGGGGAGAGCGCGCCGGCGGCCGCGAAGAATCGCGGATGCAGGACGCGGCGGTGAAGAAGCTCGGTACCGGCGACGAGGGCGGCGGCCATCAGCTCCAGGGCCGGCGGCCCGATCAACGCCACGCAGATCAGGCCGGCCAGCACCACGCCGGGGCGCGCCCCGGCCGGGTCGCCGCCCGGCGCCAGACGTCGCCGAACCAGCCAGGGCGAAGGCAGCGCGCCGCACAGACCGGCGAGCACCGCGGCCGGTTCGGCCAGCGGTGCGTCCGCGATGACAAGGGCCACATAGGACGCCGCGGCGACCGACGAGCCGAGCAGAAGCGCCGCGGTGACCTGACGGACGGCCGTGGGGGCGGACGGCCGCCACACGGCCACCGGGTGTACCCGTTCCTGTGTCACCGCGGACCCCCTCGCGTCGTCGGCACGCGCCGGACGTGCGAACTCATCGACGCGGTCAACCGGGTGGTCGCTCGTCATCCCTTCCGGGTGGCGGACGCCGCCGGCGGCGGCTTCATTCCCTTGGGGTGAGGCCACATCGCGCCGACGTCACCTCTGCTGTACGCGGGCGTGCGCCGTTCGGTCACGCCGGGCAACGACCTAAGGGGACGGCCATGGCGATGTTGGTCGCGATCGGTGGCGGCCGAACGGCGACGCTTCTGCGGGCGACGGCGTTGTGGCGGCATCCGTGAAGCGGGTGGCCCTGTGGGGCCTGGTCGCCTTCGCCGTGTTCTTCGTCGCGTACAGCCCGCAGGCCGCGGCCTCGGTCGCGCGCTGGCTTGGCCGTACTCTGGCCGGCCTCGCCACCGGGTTCGGCGACTTCGTGTCCAGCCTCGTCACCTGAGCGATGGCCGCCAATCCCGTGCCTACACAGCCCGTTGACTTTGTTTTGCGGCTGAACTATTCTTCGAACTCGTAGCCATGGCGCGAACGTCGTTCGATACTTCGAACGCGCACCGACGTTCGCAGAGAGACCGTTCCCAACCCGGCTGTCGACAGCCTCCGTAGCAACGCGTCATCTCGTCGCGTCCCGCGACGAGCCACACGTATGCGGAGGAAGAACATGTACCTCAAACACATTGGTACCGTCGCACGCGTCTGCGCGGTCTGCCTGACCGTGGCGGCGATCGGTGCCCTCAACGCCGAGGCGTCCAGCGCACATGGATCGCCGAGCATCACCCGGGAGGCCTGGGGCAGCACCGACGAGGGTCAGGTGTTCCGCTACACGCTCACCAACGGGCACGGGATGCGGGTCCGGATCCTCACCTATGGCGGGATCCTGCAGAGCATCGAGGTGCCGGACCGGCGTGGCCGCAAGGCCAACGTCACCCTGGGCTTCAACAACCTGGCCGACTACGTGGCGAAGAGCCCGTACTTCGGCTGTATCACCGGGCGGTACGCCAACCGGATCGCCAACGGACAGTTCACTTTGGACGGCATACTCTACGACGACCTGCCCATCAACAACCCGCCGAACAGCCTCCACGGCGGGGACCGGGGCTTCGACAAGCACAACTGGGCCACCACGACGTTCAACCGCGGCGGCGACGTCGGGCTGGTCATGACCTACACCAGCCCGGACGGAGACCAGGGCTACCCCGGCACCTTGAGCACACAGGTCACGTACACGCTGACCCGCAACAACAGCATCCGCATGGACTACAAGGCCACCACCGACAAGGCGACGGTGGTCAACCTGACCAACCATGCGTACTGGAATCTGGCCGGCGAGGGATCGGGATCGGCCGACGACCACGTGGTGTTCCTCAACGCCAAGAGGTACACGCCGGTCGACACCACCCTGATCCCCACCGGCGCGCTTGACCCGGTAGCCGGGACGCCGATGGACTTCACCCGGCCGACGGCCATCGGGGCGCGCATCCGCGACAACTTCGAGCAGCTCGTGATCGGTCGCGGGTACGACCACAACTGGGTGCTCGACCGCCGCGACAACACCCTCACCCGTCTCGAGGTCGCCGCCCGCGTCGTCGAGCCGACCAGTGGCCGGGTGCTGACCGTCTACACGACCGAGCCCGGGATCCAGTTCTACACGGGCAACTTCCTCGACGGCACGCTGTACGGAACCAGCGGGCGGGCCTACCGCCAGGGCGACGGGTTCGCGCTGGAGACCCAGCACTACCCCGACTCGCCCAACCACTCCAACTTCCCGACCACCGAGCTCCGGCCCGGTCAGACCTACCGGACGACGACGATCTACCAGTTCGGCGTCGACCACTAGCCAACTCCCCGGATGAGGAGGGGCACCGCTCCACAAGGGCGGTGCCCCTCTTCGCCTCATCTTGACAGTTCATCCTAAATGATGGTTACTATCATCTACGAGTAGCTCTCATTTAGGAGGTGCACCCATGGAGTCGTCCCGTCGCTGGTGGGCCCTGGCCGCCCTCGTGCTCGGACTGCTCACCATCGGTCTCGACGTGACCGTGCTCAACGTCGCCCTGCCCACGGTGGCCACCGATCTGGGCGCGAGCACGGGCGGCCTGCAGTGGGTGGTCAACTCGTACGTGTTGATCTTTGCCGGCCTGCTCCTGCCGTTCGGCGCGCTCGGCGACCGGTACGGCCGCAAGCGGCTCCTCATGATCGGACTGCTGCTCTTCGGCGCCGCCTCCCTCGTGGCGGCCTGGGCCGCGACGATCGGCCAGGTCATCGCGGCCCGCGCCGTCATGGGCGTCGGTGCGGCGATCATGACTCCGATCGCCCTCGCCGTCGTCCCGGTCCTGTTCCGGCCGGAGGAGCGCAGCCGGGCGATCTCGTTCGCGATGATCGGAATGGGCGTGGGCATCCCGCTCGGCCCGATTGTCGGCGGCTACCTCCTCGACCACTTCTGGTGGGGCTCGGTGTTCCTCATCAATGTGCCGGTGGCGCTCGTGGGCCTGGCCGCCATCGCGGTGCTGCTGCCCGAGTCGCGCGATC
>Ga0307409_100001126_pt1 | contig 12675 bp, 12 predicted proteins | sample 322Ometagenome_2_FD_203888 | JGI IMG/M metagenome (GOLD analysis project Ga0307409, IMG submission 203888) | Maize rhizosphere microbial communities from greenhouse at UC Davis, California, United States - 322HYB-O-2 | ecosystem: Host-associated > Plants > Roots > Rhizosphere > Soil | place...
AAGTGGTGGATCGTGTTGTTCTGAATCGCCGGGTTTGGGAACGATTTCCCGACGGGGATGAGCCGACCGGCCGTGAAACCGGTCTCCTCCAAAAGTTCGCGACCGGCCGCAATCTCGGGCGCCTCACCACTATCTATCATTCCACCGGGAATCTCAGCGATTAGAGACTGTGTGCCGTGACGAAATTGCTCGATGAGCACAACCATATGTTCTTTGGTCAAGGCGAGGATGTTCACCCAGTCTGGGCTCTCGACAACGAAAAACGTAGAAATTGTTCCATCACCGACGCGAATTGAAGTATCTTCGCGGACCTTAAAAACGCGGCAGTCGGCGACCTCGCGGAAAGATGCTCTTGTCCAGGTGTCGATGGTTGTCTCCATGAATTTGTTCAAATCATCTCAAAAATGTGATTGAATTAAAATCGATGCGGATAAGCAGGATCTCAATTTGGTTCCTTGCGGCTTTGTCGATACTTACCGGAAGTCTTTCCGCGCAGACGACGGAAACGGTTTCTGCTGACATGATCGTCGGTAACGCCGTGCCGAGGTTGAAGGCTTACGTTGAGACATTTAAAAACCTGATTTCCGAAGAAAAGAAAACTTTCGAGATATTCGGTAAAAATGGCGAAGTAAAGAAACGAAGAATTATCGAATCAACGTTCCTGGTCTATCCGTTGTCAAAGGCTGAGGGTTATGTGGCGGAGTTTCGCAATGTTCTTGCAGTTGACGGGAAGAAACTCGAGCGAACTGACGAGCGCGCCAGAGATTTTTTCGAACGGATAATCGCCTCTGAAAGCTCGCAGAGTGAACTCGACCATATTCGGGACGAAAGCACAAGATTTGACGAAGACTTTGCCATAAATGGATTAACGCTTTTTCAGGCCGTTGCACTTTCTGAAGAGCTCCGTTCGGTATTTCGTTTTTCGCTTGTTGGAAAAGACGTGATCGCGGGCAAGGAAGTTTATGTTATTCAGTTTGATCAAGTAAATGCCGACCCGGCGATCACGGTAAATTCCCGGGGCGCCCCAGGTCAGGGGGCGTCGCATAACTACGACATCGAGATCGATGACGATACGGCTAAACTGAATGCACGCATTCGCGGTAGATTTTGGATCGATGTGAGCACATTCAATATTCGACGGGAGTTGAGGGAGCGAACGATTCGACCTGCCGGCTACTCGGAGCCACTGGTAGTTGCGGAAGATAAATTCGAATATACCGACAGCGAATTCGGCATCCTAACCCCGCAAAGGTTAACGCACCTTCAATATCGAGTAACTATTAAAAGCCGCGAAGCGCGAAAGGATACACGTGTAACCTTCGATTATGGAAAATTCACTAGGCCAGACGTCGAGGTCAAATCGGCCGAGGTGAAGGAAAATAATTGATCGCGGCGGTCAACACATCCTCGGCGATTTGATCGATCAGCCCGATTGTAAAAGCTTCTCGGGAATCGATTCTTTTGGATATCAGGAACATTTCGAGTGCCTTGGCTTCGCCGACAAGACGAGGGAGACGTTGTGTGCCGCCCCATCCGGTCATAATTCCCAAATTCGCCCCTGGGTGGCAAAATTCCGCTTTCGGCGAGGCTATACGAACTTTACATGCGAGTGCGAGGTCGAGTGCGCCGCCGTAGCAGAAACCGTTCACCGCGGCGATCGTAATTGCTGAAAGGTTAGCGATCAGCACCATCAGTTTTTGTCCTCTTTCCGCAAATTCTACAGCGTTATTCCCGACGCCCCTGGCTATCTCACGCAGATCCGCGCCGGATGCAAATACGTCTTCGGTGCCGGTAATTATCAAACTCGAGACGTTACTTTCCAATCGCGAGATCAATTCCGTTAATTCATCGACGACAGCGATCGAGAGCGGGTTGCGGATCTTCGGTCGGTTGAACGTCACGATGACGCTGCCGTATTGGTGTTCGATCTTTATCGGGTTCGACATTTCAAAGGGAGGACTCAATAATAGGGCGTATGCTGAGAACCAACAAAGCCCATCCGTGGCATGGCGTTCCGATCGGCGATGGGGTACCGGACGAGGTGACGGTTTTCGTCGAGATCGTTCCGCGCGATACGGTCAAATACGAGGTAGATAAAGAGACCGGCTACCTAAAGATCGACCGGCCGCAGCAATACTCGAACGTGGTGCCGGCGAACTATGGTTTTATCCCACAGACTTATTGCGCCGAACGGATCGCGGATTTGGCAAGGGCAAAATCTGATATCGAGATCCGGGGCGGAGACGGCGATCCGCTCGATATCCTTGTGCTAAGCGAACATCACATCCCGCGCGGGGACATCATTCTCAGGGCCCGCCCGATTGGCGGGTTTTGCCTTGTTGACGATAATGAGGCGGACGACAAGATCATCGCCGTGCTGAAGGGCGATAAGGTTTTCGAGCAATATCGGGAGATCGCGGAGCTGCCCAAGGGAATACTAGAACGATTCGAACATTACTTTCTTACGTATAAGTCCTTGCCCGACGAACCAAACAAATGCGAGATCGCGTTTTCGTACGGGCGGGAGGATTCCTTTGAAGTCATAAGAAATGCTATCGACGATTACTCAGACCTTTTGAGGAAACTTAAGTAAGTGGCATCAATCCAAAGTTCCAAATCAACTGAAACCGAGTGGACAACAACCACACAGGAATCGACCCAAAAGGAACACGTCACCACCCGCACGGCCCCCAGCGGGGGTAGGCTAACTCCAGTCGACCCCCCATCCCGCCGCCGGCGGCACATCTCACACCCAATAGGATTGACTATATTTTAGAGCACGGCCAGCATGAGAAATGCCGCACCGAATGGCCGGCACGGATAGTACGTCGTGTCAACAGCCACATGTAGCGAACGCTCCGTTTAACTGTGCCGAATCGTCTGATCTGCAAGGATTTTGTCGCCATGGATACCAAACCCCATTTCTAACCGGTCTATCTTTGTAGAGTATGGTGGCGACATTAGTACAAGTAACAGGTCTTGGGCTTCTGGGTATTCTATTATTCGCTATAGGCTGCGGCGAGCCAGCGTCACGTGAAAATATGCAGTCCGAATATTCAAGGCCCGTGCAGGTGGGGCGCATCGAGACGCCCGACATACAGGAGAGTAGTGGCCTATCAGCTTCTGAATGTCAGGACGTGTTGTGGACACACAACGATGCCGGAAATGGACCTTTGATATATGCGATGGACCTGAAAGGGAAGCACCTAGGTGTATGGAGGGTCACAGGCGCCAGCAGCACTGATTGGGAGTCCATAGCGACATATAGGGACGCTTCGGGTACCTGCCAACTATTTATCGGCGACATCGGGGACAACGATCAGACGCGACCGGAGATCTTGATATACCGAATACCAGAGCCAACGATCGACTCTGATTCGGCCATCTCCTCATCAGCAAAACCGCTTTCGACGCCCGCCGCTGACGTAATGAGGATAAAGTACACGGACGGGTGCCAGAACGCCGAAACTCTACTCGTACACCCCAAGACCGGTGACGTTTACATTGTTACAAAAGCGAAACAGGGGCCAGCGGCCGTTCACCGAGTGAAACCAATATTTGGAAACGCTACGGCCGCCATCACAGAAAAAGTGGCGACCGTTTCGCTCCCGACGAAACCCGAAGGCCTTATAACGGGAGGTTCGCTTTCCCCGGACGGCAGCAGGGCAATGTTATGCGATGTTCAGCGGGGCTACGAATTAAAACTGCCGGCCGCCTCGTCGTCGCCCGACGATCTCTGGAAGCAAAAGCCGATTCCTGTCGATATCGGTGAGCGGAAACAAGGCGAAGGCGTGTCTTACGGCCGCGACGGCCTTAGTCTTTACGCGACAAGCGAAAAGAAGAATGCGCCGATCTATATGATCAAACGGAAGTCTTAACTTGTCAGTTCGCTTCGTGTGCAAATAACGATCAAGCGATAAATTTCCTGCACCGGCGATCAACAGAGTCATTGAGCCCAGCAGCATCGCCCAATCGGTTCGCATCTCGTGGGCCATATCCCAAAAGCCGCAGTATGGAACGTTCCTCAAACTGAATCCCCAGAATCCAGAGCGACTAAACGAGTTAGGAGACCAATTAGGATGAGCGTCCCGCAGACAATCTCAACCAAACCCACGAACTGGGCGGTCAATCCGGTCCACGGTATCCCGATCTTTGCGAAACAGCCGGTGCGGGGTTCTGAGCTGCAGGAGAAACACCTTCTGTAGGCTGTGTGACAGTCAATTTGGACTTTCCGAACCATACTTTCCCGACCTATATGCGAATAAACGGAGGGGAATGTATGGTGCGATCAAGAGGTTTATATCTTAACTGGCGGCTTCTTTTTCTGTTGCTGTCCCTGTTGGCTTTGGCCACCGCGGGGTACGCCCAGAAAGGAAGAAAGAATAAACCCGAGATTCGGACCTCGGATTCGCAGCGGGGCGAAGCCGCGATAATGTGGGAGCCGGTTACGGAGTCGAGAGACCTGTTTTACGGCCCTGGCGGAAAAGAGATGCAGCCGGATCTCGGCAGCATCACCTTCATTAAAAAGGAATCGGGCGGGGCGAATACGAAGTACCGCATCAAGGATGGGTCGGGACGGTTGTGGGTGGCGAAACTGGGACGCGAGGCACGTCCCGAAACTGCTGCCGTACGCTTGTTGTGGGGCTTGGGTTACAAAACAGAGATCAATTATCTTGTTCCCCGGCTGACCGTTCCTGGAAAAGGCACGTTCACAAATGTGAGGCTCGAAGCTCGACCTGATAACGTCGACCGCGAAGGCGTTTGGAAATGGAAAAGTAATCCTTTCGTGGAATCGCCGGAATTCAACGCATTGAAGATAATGCAGATCTTCATGACTAACTGGGACGTGTTGGACAAACAGAACGAGATCCTTAAGGTCGATACGCCGAACGGAACTGAATATCACTACATAATCAGCGACCTAGGGCGCACGTTCGGGAAATACGGAAATAACAATCTCCCTATCATCTACCGTTTGGGCAGGCGGACCGGAGCTCCCGGACCTTATAGCAAAGCGAGTTTCGTCAAAGGCGTCAAAAAGGGACGAATTCAATGGGGAGTGAAGGGAAAGAACCGCGGCATCTACAAAGATATTTCCGTCGCCGACGCGGCATGGCTGCTTGCACGCCTGAAGAGGTTGAACGACAAACAGATCGAAGATGTGTTTCGGGCGGCGAATTACTCACCTGCTGAAGTAAATATCTATCGAGTCGCCGTCAAACGGCGTATAAATGAATTAGAAAATCTTGTTTCGGATGAACGTCTAGCTGAGCGGTGAATAGTCGTTGAGCTGCTAATTTGCGATATCAATACTAAGCAGAGACAATTTTACCGCCGGAGCGCGTCCGGACAGGCTTTCGCCCGCCCGCTGCCGTAATCCCCGATATTTTTAAGTATTCATAGATTTCACGAGAGATCTTGCGGCGAGAAAAACCGTGCGGGAGAAAAAGTCCATAAACGAAAAAAAAGTATATATTTTCTGGAATCGTTTGTAATATAATCATTTCTGACGCGGACGCTCCCTACCCCCGCGCGTCGGTCAACGGCGTTTCCCATCCCGGCCGGACCCATTCTCAATTTTGCATCGATTCTTTGGAGGACGTAGATGAAATTCTCGACGGTTATAGGTTTGTTTGCACTTTCGCTGCTCTTGTCAGCGCCCGCTACCGCACAGCGCATTCTCACACTTGGTGTTCCGGATATTGAAAATTTCAACAGTCTCGGTACCGGGAACGTGAACGTTTCCGACGGTTCTACGATACCAGGCTTTTATTCTGAACGAACAGTTGGAGAATTAAATCCAAATCTGTTCACGGCCACGGCCGATCCTGGCAACACCCCGGGGCTTTATAACTTTGGATCAGCCACTTTGCCCCTTGACCGCGCAGCAGGTACGTTGGCAGGCGCGGCCACGGGAACAAATTATCTTGGTCTGCATTACATCAACACGACTTCTTTTCCGATAGGTTCCATCTCGGTTACTTATACAGGCGAGCAGTGGAGGGACGGAAACGGGGCAGAAACGCTCGCATTCTCTTACCAAATAGGTAATTCGCTTACAAGCCTAACTGCCGGAGCCTGGACGACCGTTGCAAGCCTCAATTTCGCCGCGACGAACTTTTCAGGAACGGGTGCTCGGGACGGCAATGCGGCAATTAACAGAGCAGTTTTGACTGCTAATATTCCCGTTAACATTCCCGTGGGCGGCGAAGTCATGTTGCGGTGGGCGGACAATGCCGAAGGTGGGCAGGCCACAGGTTTCGGCATCGACGACGTTTCAGTTTCGATCATTACCGTCTCGGCGGGCGAATCTTCGATCTCAGGCGAGGTCGCGACGGCAAACGGATCAGGAATTCGCGGCGCTTATGTAACCGTTCAGGGTGGCGATCTGGACGCCCCGAAAACTGTAGTGACTTCGGCGTCCGGGGGGTGGTCCATGGATGGCCTCACGGTCGGGCAGACATATTTCGTATCGGTCATTGCGAAAAAATATACATTTGCCGACGCTGTGCAGACGTTGTACTTAACTGATGACTCAGAGAAAGTCATCTTCAGGGCGACGAAATAACACAAACTCTACGTAATATTTCAGAAAGGCGGAGCCGGCACGCTCCGTCTTTTTTGCATTTAAGGTGACGAGGTTTAAAGTTGCCAGTCGCCCTGGCCTTCGGGCTGGACGTGATATCCGCATTCTTCTAGATGACGATAAACTTCGGCAGCATGCTCGGAATCTCGAACCTCGAGGATGAGCTCGACGCCTGTGTAACCGAGCGGGGCAAGCCAAATAGCCCGCTGATGGTTCGATTCGATAATGCTCGCTCCCGTGTCCGCGACTTTATTCAGAAGTGCAGCAAACGATCCGGGACGGTCGAGGATAAGTACCTTTGCAATTACGTAACGGCCTTTGCGGACGAGCACCTGTTCAATGACCCGCGATAGCAGATTTCCGTCGATATTACCGCCGCACAGGATAGTGCATGCGACGTCGTCCTCATTCAATTTCACCTTTCCCGCGAGCAGGGCGGCGACACCGGCTGCCCCGGCGCCTTCCGCGACAATGTGTGCGTTCAGAACGCAGTGGTAAATGCCGGCGGCGATCTCCTCCTCCGTAACTTCGACGACCTCATCTATAAATTGTCTGATCAAAGGAAGCGTCACCGCGCCCGGACGTTTGATAGCAATACCGTCGGCGATGGTCGGGCGAGCGGAGATCTCGACGGGTTCGCCCGCGTCCAGCGAAGGATTCATTGATGCGACGTTTGCAGCTTGTACCCCGATCACGCGGACGCTCGGTTTAAGAGCCTTGGCGGCGATCGCGGTGCCCGATGCGATACCTCCGCCGCCGATCGGGACAACTATCACCGAAACATTCGGAAGATCCTCAATGATCTCACAACCCACCGAGCCCTGACCCGCGACGATCAGCGGGTCGTCGAAGGCGTGGACGTAAACGAAACCCTTCTCCTCGCCGAGCTCGCGCGAATAGGCAACCGCGGCGTCAAAAGAATCGCCTTTTAATATCACCTCGGCACCCAGCGCTTTTGTGGCCACTACTTTCGTGAGCGGCGCGAATTCGGGAAGGACTATTGTGGCTCTCGCATTCTGTAGTTTCGCGGCGAGGGCAACGCCCTGCGCGTGGTTGCCGGCAGACGCGGTGATCACGCCGCGAGCCTTTTCACCTTCGGACAATTTGGCGATCTTGTTGTAAGCACCACGTACCTTGAAAGAACCGCCTTTTTGGAGGCATTCCGCTTTCAGAAAAGTCGTCGTACCGATCTCGGCGGAAAGTTTTCCGTCGGGGATGATCGGGGTCGGGTTGATGATACCTTTGAGAAGTTCGCGCGCCGTCTGGATGTCGGAAATCGATACCGTCATAACATTTGGACGAATTATATGTGAACGGCGGTCTAATTTAAACGGCAGGAGGGCCGGAGAAAAGCATTGAAATGAAAAAGAGGTGAACTGAGGAAAATAATGCGGATAAAGGTATGTATACTGTGCTTTTCTCCGGGCTTAAGTTGTCAATCTACTCGATCCTGCAAAACTATAATCGAGCGTTCCTTCAAATGTATTCCACCTAGTAACGCGTAGGAAAATGGGTAAACGTATCGGGGAATTTCAAAGTTCCGAATTAATTTATATTTTTCCGTTTGTTCATCGGTGGTGACTTGCGAACACCTAGGGTATATTTAGCGTAATTAAAGTTGGAGGCAATGATGGAATTTTTCGGATTAGGTGCAGTGTTTCTGCTGTTTCTTGGGATTGCGTTGCTGACCGTGGCGTGGAAGACGGTGAAGATCGTCCCGCAATCCAGCGTGCTGCTGATCGAACGGCTTGGGCGTTTTCACCGCGTGGCGGCGAGCGGCCTTAACATTATCGTTCCTTTCTTTGAATCGCCGCGGGGGGTTTATTGGACGAACGTTCGCCCCGGTACGGCATCCATCGATCTTCGTGAACAATTCATAGACCTGCCGCCGCAACCTGTCATCACCCGAGACAACGTTACGATAAATGTTGATTCGGTCGTTTACTGGATGATCACCGATCCGATCAAGTCGGTATACGAAATCAACGACCTGGTCGGCAGCCTCGTACAGTTGACGATAACGGGGATGCGGTCCGTTATGGGCGAAATGGACCTGGATCATACGCTGTCGAACCGCGACGCAATAAATTCAAAGCTTAGATTGATTCTCGATGAGGCAACGGATAAATGGGGCGTGAAGGTTACTCGCGTCGACGTGAAGAACATTAATCCGCCCGAAGATGTCCGAATAACGATGGAAAAGCAGATGACGGCGGAACGGAACCGCCGTGCGTTGATCCTGCAGGCAGAAGGCGACAAGCAGGCCGCCATCACCCGTGCGGAGGGCGAGAAGCAGGCGGCGGTGACTCGTTCTGAGGGTAATAAGCAGTCGGCGATCCTTGACGCTGAGGGCGCGGCACAGGCGCGCCTTACCGCGGCGAACGCCGAGGCCCAGGCGATTCATCAGATCGCCCAGGCGATAGGGAGCCCGGAGCAGACGGCCCAATACCTGATCACGGCCCGCTATATCGAATCGCTTCGAGACATGACGAAAACGGAGAATTCGAAGGTGATCTTCATGCCGATGGAGACCTCCGCAATGCTTTCAAGCGTCGGAGCCCTGAAGGAAGTGTTTGCAGAAACGGGCGAAAAGAACGACCAACTACCACGAACGCCCAGATCGCCCAGGGAATTGAACAAATAAAATGACATTGATCAAAATTGGAGCGCTACTTGTCGTGATCGCTGTTGTGGCGGCCGTGGCTCTGGCATATGGTTACGGCCTGATACTTAACCCAACACCTATGGAACCGGTAAATGCATCTTCGGTATACGACTTTACGATGAAGGACATCGACGGCAGCGATGTGAAGCTCGACAAATATAAGGGTAGCGTCGTGATGATCGTGAACACGGCCAGCCGCTGCGGTTACACGCCGCAGTACGAGGGGCTTCAGAAGATCTACGATCAATATAAGGATCGCGGATTCGTCGTGATCGGGTTTCCCGCGAATAATTTCATGGGGCAGGAACCCGGAACCGAAAAGGAGATCAAGGAATTCTGCACGTTGAAATACAACGTGACCTTCCCGATGTTCTCGAAAATCTCGGTGACGGGTACGGATCAGCATCCGCTGTACGGATTTTTGACAAATAAGAAAACGAACCCGGAGTTTGGCGGCGACATCTCGTGGAACTTTAATAAGTTTCTGATCGGGCGCGACGGGAAAGTGATCGGGCGATGGGGTTCGAAGGAAAAGCCGGAGGATCCCGCGGTGACGACCGCGATCGAAAAACAGATGGAGGCGGGAAATTGAAACCCGCGATAGAGCTTATCCGTTGAGCTTGAATCTCCTCACGACATTATAGACTGAGCCGCCTGCTTCGAGTTTGCTTTCGTACAGCACGATCTCGCGAACATCGAAGCCAAGCGGCTCGATCTGCGTCTGCAGGAAGTGCCGACCAAGTTCTCTCGCACTTTCCGGCTGCCGGATGCGGGCGAGAGTGATGTGCGGGCGGAAGCGGCGTCCTTCGCGTGGGAATCCGAGGCGCTCGCATTCGGTGTCGATCACCATCTCCAGAGAAAATATCGTCTGCGTATCGCTACGGGCCGCGATCGAAACGACGCGTTTGCCGAGCAGTTCGGGTTTGTCGAGTTGAAGACGAAATGGCTGGTAAGAAGCTTCGTTGGACGAGAGCTTCTCGATAAGTCTCATCTCCGCCGCTTCGTCCGTGTCGCCGAGGAATTTGATCGTGACGTGGAGGTTCTCGGGCTTCGACCAGCTCACGCCTTTGACGGGAAATTCTTCTCGCAGTGAGGCGATCAAGCCGGAGACCGCCGCTCTCGCTTCCTCAGAAATATCAGCCGCGATAAAAAGCCGCTTTCCCATTTTATTTGAGTCGGGGCTCGCAATTGCTCCGTGCTGTTGTCACGGCGCCGTTTTGATACGCACAGGTCGCGGTTCGTAGACCGGCGAATCGATGCCCTCGACGACGCCGTCCGTGAAAGTATGGAGTTCGAGAACCTGAAGGACTTCGGGAAGAAGTTTAAAGGTCCGCTCTTCCACGTTTATTACAAGCAGTCTTTGCTCTCGATAGTGTGTCCACTGGGGAACCGCAAGGTATTTCGAATCCGTCGACCATACGAATGATGCATTGCATCCATCGAAGGTCATCCCATTAGATAGGGTTACTACCCCATAGGTCGGCCCGCCCTGACAGACCTCGCTGCCGTATTCGAACTTGGCCGCGAACTTGCCGTCGGGGCTTACAAGAAAAGCAGAATACGACCACGGCGAGATCGGCGTTTCCGTACTCACCGGGTCGTCGATTATTACATTTTCGATCATCGCCGGTTCAGGTTCTCGTCGTAAAGTTCACGATAGATACGATAGTTCGTCATCACTTTGTAGACGTAATTCTTCGTTTCGGCGAAACCGATCTCGGCGGTGAAGATGCCGGGGTCTTTCGGTTTGGAGCGGTTTAGCCAGCGGAGGGCGTTGTCCTCGCCGCCGTTGTAGCTGGCCGCGATTCCCTCGTATAGCCCGTCAAATTCGTCCTTAAGGAACTTCATATATTCCGTTCCGAGTGCGATGTTCACTTCGGGGCGGTAGAGGTCATCGGGCTGGAGATTCGGGTAGCCGGCGGCTTTGTTGAACTTGATCGCGGTGTCGTAAACGAGTTGCAAAAGCCCGCGGGCGCCAGCGGGGGATTTTGCTCCCGCCTTAAATGAACTTTCCTGTTTCATTATCGCCAGGACGAAACGCGGATCGACGCCTCGCTTCTTGCTGTGCTGAAGGACGGTTTCACGGTAAATCACGGGATAATCCGAGTAGTATCTAGGCGTTACGCCCGAGATGAGTCTTACGTTCGGCCCCGAGGTTCGATCGGCTGCCAGCCCCGAATAGTAAGATATGGCGGAGCGGGGTATCAATGAGAACGGTGTATTGCCGCTTTTGTTGAGACGGGACTGCGCAAAAGCACGGAGAAATCTCACTTCGTCCCCGGTGGACATCGAACCTGAGAAACTCTTGCCGCTTAACATTCGATCAGCGGCAGAGATCGCACCTACCCAGTTCTCACGATAGATGTCCATCCTGAGTTGAGCCTGCAGAGCGTTCACTTCGGTAGGTTTCCCCGAAAACTTCGAAACGGTTATTCCAACCCAACGGTTCGCCTCGTCATACTTTCCGGCTTCGCGAAGCGCGTCAATTATGTTCAGGTGCGCTGATTCGATCCGTTCGCCCAGCGGAAACATTACGGTGTATTGCTCGTAGGCCTTTACCGCCTCTAGATTCTTGCCCATTCGAACATAAGAGGCGCCTTTGAACGACAACCCTTCGCGGCCGTCCTTGGTCATTAAGTGATCTTTTGTAAGTTTGTTGAACCACTCGACCGCCTTTCCATATTCGCGTTCCCACATAAAAGAACGAGCGGTCCCGAAAAGCGCTTTCGGAATACCCGCATCTTCCGGATACTTTTCGAGAACGATTGCCCAGTGCTCACGCGCCTGCGGGAACAACCGATTCGCCATGTAGGTCTCAGCTCTGCTTAAATGCTCGGCGGCGGACGACACTGGAAGCTTGCCAGATGAATCCCTCGCAGCGTTGTCGGCCTGTGTAATGCGCCGGAGCGCAGCGTCCGACGTTTGTCCAATCACGTTGAATGCGAAAAGAGTGAGGATGAATAAGGCCAGTTTCATATTTGGTAATGCGGGGCGAGTTGCTAATAGATTAGCCGAATCTTAGACGACAGAGCAACGGTTATCGTTGTTTCGGGCTTTAAGAAGAGCCTAGTCGGGGGGGGCAGATGCCGAGGTCGTTGCGTAACGCAACGACCGCTCCAAACGTAATGGATGGGGGCCCGCTTACCGTTAGGTCATATCGGGGGTTCTGACCGAAAGTTAGGTACGCAAGATTCGAAAAATGGGCGTGAAATACAATCGATCACGCCCCTAAATTTGCGGTTCAACTATTGAACGTTAACATTTACGGTCGCGCTGCCATTCCGGCCGACGACGTTATAATGAATGAAGTTAAGCCCCTGCACCAGGTAAGGACTCAGGTCAATGCTCTCGGTTCCGTCCGCCAATTGCTCGGCACGAACAATAATGTCGTAGGTTCCGTTGACGTGGATGTTGATGCCTTTGA